>Ga0172370_10006117_pt1 | contig 15234 bp, 8 predicted proteins | sample LakKiv5m_FD_114538 | JGI IMG/M metagenome (GOLD analysis project Ga0172370, IMG submission 114538) | Freshwater microbial communities from Kabuno Bay, South-Kivu, Congo - kab_022012_11.5m | ecosystem: Environmental > Aquatic > Freshwater > Lake | place: Democratic Republic of the Congo...
ATTGAAATTTTTGGGATAAGCGTTGACTCAAAAGAAAAGATCAAATCATTTATCGATTCATACGGTTTGAACTTTCCGCTTCTCTCCGATGAAACGAAAGAAACCTCAAAAGCTTATGGTGTATTAAACGCGATTGGCTTCGATAGCCGAGTTACCTTTATAATAGATAAGAACGGCGAGATAGCAAAAATAATACGCGATGTTGATGTTGAAAAACATGCTGAGCAAGTATTTGACCTGGCTATTAAATTAAAATGATTTCGGTTTGAAGTAGTTAAAACTAATCAGCTTGATCACTATTAAACGATGTTTTTCGCTCTTAGATATTTATACTTGAAGCATGATAAACATCATAGTGAATCTTTTTGATTCCTTCATCGCTCAAATATTCATCAAACGCCATTCGCTTATCAATTATTCCGGAAGGAATGATCTCGATAATTCTATTTGCAATGGTGTGAATGAACTGATGATCGTGCGAGCTGAAGAGAACCGTTCCCGTAAAATCTATAAGGCTATTGTTTAACGCTGAAATTGCTTCGAGGTCGAGGTGGTTTGTCGGTTCATCCATTATAAGCATGTTGGCGCCCGAAAGCATCATCTTTGCAAGCAAGCAGCGGACTCTTTCTCCTCCGGAAAGCACTTTCGCTTTTTTCAACGATTCTTCCCCGCTGAACAACATCCTTCCGAGAAATCCACGAATATATGTTTCATCAGTTTCTTTTGAGTACTGACGCAGCCAATCAATTAAATTCAAATCAACATTAAAAAATTCAAGATTATCCTTCGGAAAATAAGCAAGTTTTATTGTCGGTCCCCATTCATACGTGCCTGCATTTGATTGCTCTTTTTCAGCAAGGATATTGAACAACATGGTTTTTACAACGTCATTCGGACCAACAAACGCAATCTTATCTCCCTTTTCAACTTTGAAAGTCAAATTATTCAAAAGAATTTCTTCGTCAGTTTTTTTGGTGAGTCCGGTAATTTCCAATACATTCGTTCCGGCTTCGCGTTCGGGTTTGAAAGCGATGTAAGGCATTTTACGAGAGGAAGGTTTGATATCTTCCAGCGTCAGATTTTCAAGTTGTTTTTTTCTTGAAGTTGCCTGTTTGGATTTAGAGGCGTTAGCGCTGAATCGCGAAATAAATTCCTGAAGCTCCGCCATTTTTGCTTCAATTTTTTTTTTTGCATCTTTGGCTTGTTTAGCCGCAAGCTGACTGCTCTCCAACCAGAAATCATAATTGCCGGTGTACATTTGAATTTTCCCGTAATCAATGTCTGCAATATGAGTACAAACTTGATTCAGAAAATGTCTATCGTGCGAAATTACGATTACCGTATTGTTAAAATTCTGAAGAAACTCTTCCAACCAACCGATTGAAATGATGTCAAGCTGATTTGTAGGTTCATCAAGTAATAAAATATCCGGGTTACCAAATAATGCCTGCGCTAAAAGAACTTTTACTTTTTCTGTTCCCGAAAGATCCTTCATCAATTTAGAATGAAGTTCGTCTGCAATGCCCAATCCGCTCAATAATGAAGCGGCTTCGGACTCTGCTTCCCAGCCGGAAAGTTCTGCAAATTCTCCTTCCAACTCGGCGATGCGCATCCCGTCTTCATCGCTAAATTCATGCTTGGCGTAGAGTGCATCTCTCTCTTCCATGATAGAAAAAAGTTTTTTATGACCAACCATTACGGCTTTAAGTACCTCGTATTCATCAAACTCAAACTGATTTTGCTTTAAGGTTGTTAATCGATTCCCCGGGGTAATAATTACTTCACCGGAGCTTTGGTCAAGTTCACCGGAAAGAATTTTTATAAATGTTGATTTCCCCGAACCATTGGCACCGATTATGCCGTAACAGTTGCCGGGTGTGAATTTTAAATTTACTTCTTCAAATAAGATTCGTTTGCCAAAACTTAAAGAGAGATTACTGGTGCTTATCATTAATTCTTTGTTCCGTTTTTAATTCAAATGGAGTATTCTTGAACGGCATTATCCGTTTCAGGCGTTTTTGTTTTGTGCCGAATACCTGAAAGTGATTGAAACTTCCGGGAATTACATTGCATTCTTTCCGAGGTCTCAAAAATGTTTAATTGAAGTTGAGTTTTTTTCAGGGTAGAAAGTGAACTTTAAAAACTTATTTTCGCCGTGCAAATATAAGCAAATCTCTCAAATATTCGGGTAAATCGGTTGGCGTAAGTTTAAAGTAGCCGGTAATAATAGATTATGAGAAACGCAACCGGAATGAGAATCCCGATAGCCGCTAACCATGCGCCCCGTCCCGTTATTCCATTTTTCCCCTTGATCATGAATAAACCGGTAATAGCAAGAAATAGCAGTGCAACGGCAAAGAGATCTGCAACCCACGTCCATATTTTTTTTGGCGAATTGAGGTGCAGAAAATTCGATTCTCTGATGATTGCTCTGCTCGTAATTTTTTCTTGCGTAAGTTCCCCTTTTTTCAAATTAACCGTGATGGTATTGCCGTCAACAAAAATATTTATCGTGTTCGAATCGGGAAGAAAAAAACTTTTCAACTTTCCCGTCTCACCGGCTTTTGCAAGAATCTCGGTTATCAAAGTTGAAGAGGTAAGCATGCTATCGGGAATCGGATCAATCTTCATTATCGATTTTTCAATTGAATAATTTGGATTCCAATCGTTTGCATGATTTACTGCTAAACCGGAAATTGCATAAATGACCGTTAATCCGGCTGCAATATACCCGATATCTCTGTGAAGAATTCGAACCCATTTGCGCCACTTGAACATCAATACCTCAGAATATAAAAAAAGGCTGCCGGATAGATGCTATTCATCGAACAAGATTTAGAAGACAAGAATTTGAATAACATCTAAGCGCTGACAACCTTTATTGATAATACAAAATTGAATTATTTAATTTCTGCGCCGAGTCCTTTAATTTGATACGCCGTTACCGGACCGGTTATAGTAGCCGGGTCAAATTTCTTTCCATGTTCTTTAGCTTCATTTTCAGCCGCGGCAAGCGCTTGTTCTTTAGTCATTTTAATTTCATACACTTCCCCTTCAACCAAAGCTGATTTCCCTTTTTCTTCCATCGGGAAAACAATTTCTCCGTCTTTCACTTTAATTTTTATCTTTTGATACGGTTTATCACTTGCAAGTTCAATCCAGCATCCCCGTTTTTCACAAACGCCAACAACATTTCCTTCAACAAGCACTTTTTTGCCAACAAAATCCTTCGGATTAGCAAGGATAGTAGAAATTTTTGTTTTTGCTTTCAGCTTTATTTCTTTTCCATACTTGTTTCCGCCGCCGGCAAAAGTTGTAGTGAACGACAACAAGAGCGCAACCGCTATTAAAATCGATTTCTTCATAACTTCTTTCTAATGTTATTTATAAAAATTTTATTACTACAAATATATTACACTTTTATGTGAAAATAGTACCATCGTTTAAAGAGATAAAGCACGAATGTACAGCGATTTCCCCGATGGATAAAGAACGTGAATAAAATTTTTTAACAACCGATGTTTTCGTTATACTTACATCTTAAAAATTGAAAACAAAAGGTAAATGAAAACAACGATTACTCCCGTTATTCTTACGGCAATGGAACTTGATGTCCGCTTCGGCGAGCAAATAATTCTTGATAAAGCCTCGCTTAGCGTGCATGAAGGAGACAGAATTGGTTTGGTTGGTAGAAATGGCGCGGGCAAATCAACATTTCTAAAAGTGATTGCCGGTCTGCTCGCTCCCGATCAAGGTGAAGTAGCAAAGAAGAAAAATTTAGTAGTTGGAATGCTTACTCAGGAGTTTACGCTTGATGAGACGAGAAATGTTTATCAAAATATTTTAGACGGCGCCGACAAAATTGTTGCGCTGTTACATGAATATGAAAACCTTCCCCACGATTCCACAAAAAGGCATTTCCTTGAAGAAAAGATTTTGCTTCTCGACGGTTGGAACCTTGAACGAAATATTGATCTGTTGATAAAATCACTTCATGCACCGGAACCGGAAAGAAATATTGCATCTCTCTCCGGCGGAGAAAAGCGGCGCGTAGCATTGTGCAGAGCGCTTATCTCGCAGCCTGACCTCCTTATTCTTGATGAACCGACCAATCATCTTGACACAGATTCAATTGAATGGATAGAAAACTTTTTAGCCGACTACAAAGGAACGTGCATTTTTGTTACACACGATCGCTATTTTTTAGATCGCATCGCAAATAGAATTGTTGAACTTTCTTCCGGAACATTCTTTTCTCATCAAGGGAATTACACCGACTATTTATGTAACAAAGCAGAGCGGCAGGCGGTAAAAGAAGTTGAAGAAAACAAGCGGCAGAATTTCTTACGCCGCGAGCTTGAATGGGTGATGCGCGGGCCCAAAGCTCGAAGAACAAAGGCTAAAAGCAGACTCGATAATTATTATGAAGTTGCCGCTCAACAAAATCTTGAAGTTGAGATGGATGTCGAAATGATCATTCCTCCCGCAGAACAACTTGGCAAAAAAATCCTTGAGCTGCAAAATGTAGGAATGAAATTAGGCGATAAGTTTTTATTTGATGAACTCAATTTCAACTTTACCGCCGGAAGAAAATTAGGAATCATCGGAAAGAACGGCGTTGGAAAAACTACACTCTTAAAAATTATTTTGGGTGAACTTCATCCGACTAAAGGGAAATTAGACCCCGGCGAAAAAACAGAATTCAATTATATCGATCAAGCGCGCCTGTTGTTAAGTGATGATGAAACCGTAATGGAAGCAATCGGAGAAGGAAAAGAAACAATTCAGTTCGGCAAATACCGGATGGGAGTTTGGACGTACCTTCGTCGCTTTCTCTTTACGGATGATCGTATCAACACTAAAGTCGGCAGACTTTCCGGCGGGGAAAAAAGTCGGTTAACACTTGCCAAAATTATTAAGAACGGCGGCAACTTCCTCCTTCTTGATGAACCAACAAATGACCTTGACCTTCCAACATTGCGTATCCTTGAGGAAGCGCTCATTGCATTCGACGGATGCGTTATCATCGTTAGTCACGACCGCTACTTCCTTAACCGCGTATGCAACGGAATACTTGCATTCGAAGAAAACGGTACCATTTATATTAGCGAAGGCAATTACGATTATTATCTCGAAAAAAGAAAAGCCCGAAAATCCACCGTTCAAGAATCTCTTCCAAAAGAAAAGACGGTTGAAAGTAAAACGAAAGCAAAAGGGAAAAAATTAAGTTGGAAAGAAGCAAAAGAACTTGAATCGATTGAAGAGAATATTATGATTGCCGAGTTGGAAGTTGAACGGATTGAAAAAATTTTTTCTTCACCCGACTTCTACCCAACATTCGCCGCACAAACCAACGTACTCAACCTTCAACTTAAAGAAGCAAAACAAAACGTTAAACTACTCTACGACCGTTGGGAAGAACTTGAGCAATTAAAAAATAGTTTTCAATAAATAACTCACCTTACGCAATTGTATGGCGATTCTCAGCTTGCCCCGCCCCGGCGGTGGAATCGCCCACGCGTTTTGTTTTCAAAATATCTATTTTCGAGCGAAACGGTCCGCCACCGGCGAATTCGCTCTACAATTATGCGTAAGGTGAGTAAATAAAAAAGGCTGCCTCTTTACTCAAGCGACAGCCTTAAGACATTTCCGTAATCGTACTTTACTTCAGAAGAACCATCTTTTTTGTTTGAACAAATGCACCGGCTTGCAAACGATAAATGTACGTACCGCTTGCTAAATTAGCCGCTGAAAAATCAACGTTGTATGTGCCCGCTTCTTTCTTTTCATTAATTAAAGTTGCAACTTCTTTACCAAGAATATTGAATACTTTCAACGTAACTTGTTCGGGGTTTGCAACTGCAAATGTAATCATGGTTACCGGGTTAAACGGATTCGGATAGTTCTGCGATAGTGAGAATTCGGAAGGAGTAACTCCTCCGGTTTCTACAACTTTAGAGAACTTATATGAACCGTCAAAATCAACCTGGCATAACCGATAATAATATTTTACGGAGCTTGCTTTTTTATCGAGGAAGCTGTAATTGTGTGCCGATGTTGATGTACCGTTTCCATCTACAAAACCGATAGTAACGTATGCTTTACTGTCGCTGCTTCTCTGAATTTCAAATCCTTTATTGTTTGTTTCTGTAGCCGTTGCCCACGCAAGTTGAATCCCATCCTTTAAAGCGTTTGCTGCAAACGAAGTTAACTCAACCGGAACAACGTTATGAATGAATTCGATATTATCCATATAATTTATGCTTCCTCCAGGTCTTGGAGTAACAGAAAAATCTGGGATTAAGGTTATCGTAGCTGCTGTAGTTCCGATTGCGGAAGTATAATTAAAGGTTAATTTTTCCCATTCATTAATCTTCGTATTTGGAACGTTGTGGTCAGCATTTGGTGGTTCTAATTTGAGGTTAACATTAGAAATTACATCCTTGTAAACCATCATGGTGATCATTGAGTTGTTAGCGTCAAGTACTATTGAACCATGGCTTTGACCATAAAAACCTGACCACGGATCGCCAGTAGCCGTAACGACATATTTTAAACACTTAGCTGAAGTATTAATTCCGGTTGTGTTTGGATTTGCTACTACAGAAAGATTGGTAGAATCCCCGGACCCGTTAGAGAAGATAGTCCATTTATAATTCTGTCCCACCGTTTCAAAATCGATGGTCGATTGTCCATACAAGGACACGGCGAAAAGAAACGTACAAAGTACCAAGAAATTTTTCATACTGAACTCCTTAAGTAATTAATTATATTTATTATTTCTGTCGACATGTTATCAAGTTCTATCTGAGTAAGGGGTCAACACTATCAATAAGAAGAACTAATTTGTACGAACTTTCTTACATGTAAACATTTACATCGCAATATAATTCATTCTTTTGAAATGTCAATACCCTAAAAAAATAATTATTAACTCACCTTACGCAAAATTTTCGAGCGAATCCGCCGGTGGCGGACCGTTTCGCTCGAAAATAGATATTTTGAAAACAAAACGCGTGGGCGATTCTGAGAATCGTTCTACAATTGTGTAAGGTGAGTTATTAATACTTTTATTAAAGTGATGGACGAGATTATGAATTGAGAATAAGACATGGGAAAGTCATGTTTCAGTTGCAGAAGGAAATAAACTTTGAATCACCCCGTCATTATCTAATCCTGCTTTGTTCTGTCCCCCACTTCACCTGCATTGTTTTATCCCCCTCTACACTTGAAATGCTTTGTCCCCCTCTCCTACGAGAACAATATTGCATGTCGCTTAGGAGAGGGGTTATGGGTGAGGTCAACTGCATACTCCGGGCAGACTCTCAACACTACATGCACACTCTCACCACACAAATCCCGTTAGCACAAGAGTAGCGGAATAGACAGCGTCTCTGCCCATACTGCATTCCGACCTCTCCCCCGCCCCTCCCCTTTACAAGGGGAGGGGAGAAATCTTTTGTTCCCCTCTCTTACGAGAACAATATTGCATCTCGCTTAGGAGAGGGGCTAGGGGTGAGGTCACTTCAGCAGTACCATCTTCTTTGTCTGTACAAACTCACCTGCCTGCATACGGTAAATGTACGTACCGCTTGCAAGACCTGTAGTTGCAAACTCAACAGTATATGTACCAGGCTCTTGTTTCTCGCTTACCAGTACAGCTACTTCTTTACCAAGTACATTAAATACTTTTATCGTAACATTCTGGCTACCGACGACTGAATACTGAATACTTGTTGTAGGATTAAACGGATTCGGATAATTCTGTTCCAACGCAAATGCTGTAGGGGTGCCAAGGTCAACTTCTACTTCTTTGCTGTACTCATATTTACCGTCGTTATCTATTTGTTTTAAGCGATAAGTATATTTACCGGAGGTTGCCGACTTATCCGTAAAGCTGTACTCTTTAGTTGAGTTGCTGTTGCCCGCACCGTTTACAAAACCAACCGCCCCCCAAGCCCCCCAAAGGGGGGATGTAAAAAGCCCTTCCCTTTGGGAAGGGTTGGGATGGGCTTGTCTTTCTATTTCGAATCCATAATTGTTTACCTCGGTAGCTGTCTGCCATGTAAGCAGTATGCTGTTGTTTTTAATTGCAGCAGAGAAGGAAGTGAGTTCTACAGGGAGAGGGTTGCCTGCACTATTAGCGCCAAAATAAAAAGTATTTGAAAGTCTTGAGTTATCCAATCCTATTCTATTCACCTGCGGATTTGTATTTGTGCCAGTGCTGCTTTCTGCAACTCCAACAGTATCAGTTGCACGAATCAATCTTAGATCACTATAGGAAAGAATACCGGGGAAGTTTGAAGCTTGAATACGTATTCCGAAGTTATAACCACCCGAGAGCCCATCAGCAACGGTTACAGCCCATGAAGCATTGGTGCGTAAATCAATTGAGATACCCGCATCAACAAAGGACGAAATTGATGTGGTTCCCGAAGCAGGATTATACTGTACAGTAAGCGTACCTCCTCCTGAAGAAGAAGTTACACACCCAATCCATAAATTTCGATTATCCGAACCATCACCGAATGGGAACAATCCTGCGACATCACCCTTTGCAATTGTTGTAGAATTCTGAAACCAACGTTTTAATGAACCACTGCCTGTGATAAATCCGGAAGTCCAACTTAGAGAAGCTACTTGTGTTGAGCCTGTACCTTCTCCAAGTACAATTGGATTGCCATTAAGATTTATGTTACCATTTGACATCGTTAGTGTTGCACCACCATTTAAGCTTAATGGATTATTAAGCTGTAATCCCGAACCATTATCCAGGGTTATATTAATCTTATTGAGAATTGAACCCGCAGTATTTGTATAACTCTGTAACGAAGAACCAGAAAATGCAATTGTCCCTGAACCCGAGCTTGTCTCCGTAATTGTACTACCATTCATCGAAAGATTACCATGCAAATTAATTACCGAATTCCCACTACCATTACTCATATTCATTGTTCCACTTGTCAAGTCAAGATTCCCGGTAATTGAAACAATCGGACTACTGGACGAGCATAGGATTAAAGAACCTGTTCCAGTAGAAGAAATGGTGAGATTACCTGTACAGAGATTTACAGCACCGGTTGCGAGGCTCCACTGCCAATCTCCACTATTAGTTGTCCAATTTATAAATAAATTTCCGAAAGGTAGAGTAACGCGTGTAGTCAAACTTATCCCCGTTCCCACCCATTGATTTATTTGAACTGTACTTAAAGCCCCAAACGATTCGATCCCATCAAAAATTGTTGTCCCCGGCGTTTGAGTATTATTATGAATATATGTGCCGCCATCGTCAATCTGGAAGTTTCCGGTAGATGTTAAATCCACCGCCGAATCCGATTGCAACACTCCTCCACTTTCTATTTGAAGCCTTACACCAGAGCCGCCACTAATCGTCCATCGCGAAGTCGTAGGATTCATCGAGTGCCCATTTTGTATAATATAGTATTGATTGTTAGTTGTAAAATTGGATGGATTAGTTCCAACACCTGTACGAGAAGTATTCCAATTCGTTAATACTGTCGGATCACCGCTTTGTTGGGAGTAATAAATTGTCTGCCCGTTCATATTCATCAGAATACTTAGCACCAACACTAATCCAAGTTCCATTTTTCTTCTTTTCATCACTCGCACCTCTTATGATTATTGAAATAGTTTCTTTCAAAGCTACATATAACTCGTTTGCTAAAGTCGCATCCGAGTATGATAAGGCGTTGCATGTAATTCAAACATGGAACTACAACAGCATCAATGCTTACAATGGTTCGGGAATATACGTAAGAGAAAAAGAGATTGAGAGAAGATATTCCCCCCGAAGATTATACTATACCAGCCATAAAAATACTGTATGATTGCATGGCGAATCTAGCTCCTCCATTGTTGTTTCGATTTAGCACTTAACGCCTCTGGTTAAACGGTTTTTCTATACACCAATTAGTCGTAGTATTAATTACTACATCCAAAAAATAAAACATTCTTTTCAATTATGCAAATATTTTTAAAATGAACTCAGACGAAACATCCACTTTATTGTAAAGGGACATGCTAATTTAAATTATCTGCCGCCATCACCGTTTTGCATATTCAATAATTAAAATCTTCAGGCTCATTGTTCAGCTTTCTGCCAATAAGGATACCGCGTTTATAGCACTCACTTAAATTTTTGTAAAATGCTAAATCGGATTGCTCTTCATACGATTCAAATGCGATGCCGAGATTCAATCTGTTGCAATATTTTTTATACGCAGGTTCCAGCGCAGCATAGATTTTCCTCTTTTCGTACTGACGTACCGTTTCAAATAATGCAGTTTTCCAATCAACATTCATTACTTCAATTTCAATTCGTTCATCGGCGTGCATTAGCGTATCAATTGCCTCTACAATACTATCATAGGTAGATTCATCGTCATCTTCCCATGCTCTGGCATACTCAATCACTTTTCTATCTTCGAATAACTCAACAAATTCCCAAAGTTGATCATCATTCCCACAACTGATGGAGGGACGTGGGTCTTCAGGATATTGCAGCGGAGGTTCAGCAGGTTCTTCCTTCGGACGCTTAAAATAGAGATCACGATAGAAATCTTCCTTCTCGCCTTTTATATCGGGTAGATACATGCATGGAAAACCGCCGTGCCTGTTAAAGTAAAACATAAACCATTCGGGGATATTAATGGATGAATCGTTATCGTTACTAAGTGAGTCTTTTATTTTGTCGTACTCTTGCCACGATTTAATATTCAGCTCGTAAGTGTCTGCGCCTAATTCGGCATCGGGGCTTAATATGTACTCTCGATACATGTTAAATTCTTCTTCGGAGATAGGTGAAAGGAAAGGACAATTTTCGATCCCTTTCTCCCAGTAATCAAAATCGAAAGTAACAATTACTTCGGGGATTACGAGAGTCCCGGCGCGCCACAGACATTGCGCTTCAAACAATTTAGCTTGTTGTATCTCCCATAATTTTTGCGATGCAATATCATCATATTTCAGCATCCGGTATTGATCCGATTGAAAAAATCTTTTGCCGTAATCGAGCCAATTGGCTTTTGTGCCTGCATACGATTCTATAAATCTGCTTATGCTTAATCCGTTAAATCGTTCATAAAACTTCCTATACTTAGGATTGTTACGAAGATCTTCCATGATCGCTTGTTTAACATCTTTCTCCTCATCAGCCATAGGGCACCTTCCATGATAATTTTAAATTGAATTGATCAATAGGAAAATAAATATTTAATAGAATAATGTAAAGGGGGAAAGGTTACAAGATTATCAAGATTATCAAGATTGATGCGGCAGTGACGCAGACAATTTTTTACTGTAAGCGCTACGGATTAAAATCCATACTGCACTTTTACCGTAGGACAAAATGTCACATCGTAGCCGTTGTTTATGGGATTAACGCGGAGACTTACCATTACATCTTTATTAAATGAAATAGCAGACCAAACAGCATCTAAACCTGAAAGGAGATGATTTATATAAATACCGATAACAGCTTTGTCGGCAACGTTATAGTAATCGTTTGCTTTACCACGCATCTTTGAGTAATCAAGAAAGTTAGGCGAGATGATATGGAAATCGGTTTCACTCTGAATGGCGTCATCCCAGCCGTGGCTGTACTGCGGATACTTCCCTATCAATTCATAATATTGCTGCTCTCCGTGTGGCGGCAGTGCATGTGAGTAGCCCGCGCCAAGCGCACGTTCAAGTCTGTTCAATTCAGAATGATTGACCGTACCGTCATTATTTATTACGTTGTAATCAGAGGCGTTTACAGTAGAATTAATGTTAGCGATGTTATTAATTGTCCACTCCGCATACCGTTTTATTGACCAATGTCCATCGGCATAATTTTGAAAAAGGTTTGTCTGGTCGTCACCTTTTTTGTTATAAGCAGAGGCGGCTACTATTGCGCCTACTTCAACCGCGGCAAACACGACGGCTTTCCAGTAACTTTCAGCATAGACTTCTCCTGCGCCCGGCAGCACCGCTGAAAGTAAACCGGCAATAAGAGGAGATTTTTTACTTACCGGGTCAGAGAAGGAAATACTTTGCCGCTGCGTAGCTTCTGCATTGAAAAGCGTTTTGGAATCTACGTGTAAGTTGCCCGTCAATTGCATTTCACTTTTTTGTGCAATAGTAAATCCGCAAAGCGCCACTCCAATAAAAGTGATAAACGAATATATAAATGTTTTATTAATCATAATTTTAGTCTTTATTAAAATTACCTTAGTTTTACTTTGTGCCCTTTGTGTCTTAGTGGCAAAGAGAATTTAACCACCGTAGGCACTAAGCACACTTAGTCTCACTAAGAAAACAATGGTTATCTAAAAATCAAATCCAAACAGAATACCACCATAGAATCTCCACTCTCCGCCGTAGTTAACGGTTTCATCGCGGACAGCTTTTGTGAATTTATCAAAACCATAATTTGCATTAAAGAAAATTGCAGTAGGGAAAAGATAGAATGAATTAAGTGCAATTCTTAACTCGGCGCCTGCGCCCTTCTTAAATGTTTTTCCGGCGGGGATGCTGCCCGTCCATGCATTACCAATATCGCCATACACCGAGACGAACATTTTATCAACGTAGAGATAACCGATACGCGAATCAATATTTCTCCATAGCGGAAATCGGTACGCGAGATTCATCCACAGAATTTCATTTCCGCTGACCGCATAAAACGGATAGGCTTTCATTCCAACTAATCCGCCAAGGTAGAAATCAAAGAAATTATGTACTGCAGGACCGAAGATCGTACCAGTTCTGACCTTTGCCTCTAATGTATGTGCTTTGTAAAAAGAAAAAGAATATTTTGTTTCTAATTCAATTCGATGGTATTTGAACTTATTGAACTTAGGAATTAATACTCCATCTTTTTCTTCAAGTTCTCCAAAAGGATTAAATTCATTTTTTTCGTAGTTATATTTTAACATTAAATCTATACCGATGGGATTAATATCAGCATCGATATATGTTTTATTGAACTTCAGCGAATACAATACTTGATAATTCTGAGATTTTAAATAGGTATCTTTAAAAGAAGGTGAAAATAGAAATTTTCCGTTTGGAATTTTCACAATAAAGCTACTATAAATAGTTGTATAATCGCTATATGCATATCGTAACTCAAGTTCACTCCCTCTAGTGAATAGTCTGTGTTTGGCAGCAAAATCAACTTCAAATAAGTTGATCGAAGCCGATGAGGTAACTGGTTCATACTCCTCAATCAATAGATCAAAATTTGTTTTACGACTAACACTAAATAGCTCAAGCGACATTTCCGGTTTGAGCCCGAGGGCGGAAATAATAGGAAGTTTATTCCGGTACTCAAAAGTCATAAAGAGATCGCGCTCAAACCGTGAATTAATAGAAGCGCCCGCAAAAAGAGAATAACGGTTCAACATATCGCTTGACGTAACGTACACCCCCGGTTTTAACTTCTCGGTAAATTTGTTTGAAGTATTGTAATTGTCGTAACGCAAAAATGGGAAGAACGTCATTTTAGAAAATGCGCCGGAATACTTTTCGGGTTTATAATCGGGAGTTTCGTAGTCGTTATAATTTTTCAATCTCTTTAAATCGAATGTCGAAATGTCGCCGTTTGGTTTATCTTCGTTGAGCGGAGGATTATTTTTCCATACGTACGATTGTTCTGCGAGGATCGTCTTTTGCTCATCGGCTTTAAGCAAAAATATTTTGTATCCGCCGGCAGTGTACCCGCTATATGTTATGTTTCCAACCGCATCAACAGCGGGCATAAAGGCGCCGCCTGTTACGTTGGTGAGCTGCTTTTCTTCTTTTGTATTCAGATCAAGTTGATAGAGATTGTAAATACCGGTTCTATCCGATGAATAAATTAACTTGCCGGTCATATCAAACACCGGATTGCGTTCATCATTATCTGTTTGGACAAGGAATGCTAACTTGCTTCCATCGCTGTTCACTTTTGCAATATCGCGTCCGTTTTGGTATGAGTAATCAAATACCACAAAGGAGTTATCGTTTGAGAATTTAGGATTATAAACTTGTTCGCCGTTCTGATAAAAAGTTAATTGATGAAAATTCTTTCCATCGATATCAACCATTCCAAGATTTGTAGTTCCGTCTTTCTGAAAGAGAAATACAATATTCTTTCCATCATTTGAAACCGAAGGCTGATTAGCGCGCAAGTTAAAAGTAAGACGCGTTTCTTTATCGGCATCAACATCATACACGTAAAGATCATGCACGTTATTCCAGCCGGGATTATCTTCATCAAGTTTCGCATAAATAATTTTATTTGTACCGGGAATAAAACTAAATGTAGAACGTATCCCCCAGGATATTTCCTTCTTCTCTTTCGTCGTTACATCATAAACGTAGATGGACGAAGGGCTGAAGTAATCGGATGATTGATTTGAGATATAATAAATCTTCTTACCGTCACTTGAGAATGTGGGATAAAAATTACCAAACCCTACGGAATCAAGCAGAGTTCCCGCTACCGGATTTTCAAATATTTTTTTCGTCCGCTGTTTATAATCATCAGTTACAAATGTTTTCCACTCGTTATAAATTTCATTTCCATCTTTACCAAGCACATCTTCAAAAGCCGCATCGATAGTAAAGTTCTTTAACTTGCCGAGCGCTTTCGTTACTTCGCGCAGCTTATCCTCGCCATATTTTTGAGAAAGATAACGTGTTAGCGCAAAGCCGGAATTGTAAACCGATTCATTTCCAAGACTCGTCTTTTCAAACACTCCCATCTGATTCCATGTTAACATTTTGCCGTCAAGCGCATAACTGCGTAAAATCATATCGCGGTGACTATCCCAGTTATCGTAATTAAATTCTTTCCGCATATATTGCGCGGTGCCTTCTGCAAACCACGCCGGCATATTTATTCCCGCAACGGGATACGAAACAATAACGTTGGGAAATCCGTAAAGAATATCGGGTCGGCGTTCGTCTTCGTAATTCAGCATTTGAAGATAAACAGCAGGCACTCTTCGCGAGGCTTTCATTGACGCTTGTATTTGCACCATGTGGGTAAACTCGTGCGAGATAACATTACGTAGCCAATTATGTGCGCCGCGTAAATCAAAATCAAGCGCGCTTGCCCAAATTTCAATCTTGTTATCGAAAAAGTACGTTGCGCCGTTTGAGTAGTCGTCCAAATCTTTTATTACAAAGTGAACAGTTTCAGGCTCATATTGATAAAGTGAAGTGATTGGCTGCCAGACTTCGTCC
>Ga0172370_10006118_pt1 | contig 15233 bp, 19 predicted proteins | sample LakKiv5m_FD_114538 | JGI IMG/M metagenome (GOLD analysis project Ga0172370, IMG submission 114538) | Freshwater microbial communities from Kabuno Bay, South-Kivu, Congo - kab_022012_11.5m | ecosystem: Environmental > Aquatic > Freshwater > Lake | place: Democratic Republic of the Congo...
ATTTGGGTAACTTATTTTATTCTTTTTAAAAATTTTGCTTATATTTCACCCTTAAAATTTGGAAAAAGGAAATATCATGTCAAGAACGTGTCAATTATTGGGAATTAAGCCTGTTTCAGGAAATAATGTCTCTCACGCAAATAATAGAACTAAAAGAAGATTTTTACCTAATTTACAGAAAAAAAGAATTTGGGTACAAGAACTTAGCCGTTTTGTTAGCGTAAAATTAAGCGCTCGCGGAATTAAGACGATTGCTAAAAACGGCACTTCTGATTTAGCTAAGCTTATCGTTGAGAAAAAAATCTCTGTTCATTAACAAATGATTTCAGTTTTACAGCAAAAAGGCTATCATTTTGATAGCCTTTTTCGTTTTAATTAATCTTTCCAAATACTACTCTTGAGATTCCAACCAACGTTCGGCATCAATTGCAGCCATACAACCTGAACCGGCAGCGGTAATTGCTTGGCGATAGGTTTTATCTGCAACATCCCCTGCGGCAAAAACTCCCGGCACGTTTGTATACGTTGAACCGGGAGTAACTTTCAAGTACCCGACTTCATCCATATTTAAAACGCCGTTAAATAATTTTGTATTTGGTTGATGACCGATCGCAATAAATAACCCATCGGCTTTCACTTCTGTAATTTCTTTTGTAATCGTATCCTCAAGCAAAACTCCGGTCATCTGTTTCCTGCCGGCAACTTCAGTGCCTAGAACTTCTTTTACAACTTTGCTTAACATCATTTTTATTTTAGGGTTTTTCTGCGTCCGTTCAAGCATAATTTTTGACGATCTAAATGCGTCCCGGCGGTGAATTAAAACAACTTCCGATGCGTGGTGCGATAAATAATTTGCTTCTTCCATAGCTGTATCTCCGCCGCCGACAATCAAGACTTTTTGATTTTTAAAGAAAAATCCATCGCACGTTGCGCACGCCGAAACGCCATGCCCCATATAGTTTGCCTCGCTTGGAATGCCGAGTAATTTTGCTGAAGCGCCCGTAGCTATAATTACTGTATCTGCCGTAAAAGTTTCGTCATAAGATTTTATGGTGAAAGGGCGTTTTGAAAAATCAACCGAAGTCGCTTCTTTAAATTGACAATCAGCGCCAACACGAATTGCTTGCTTTCTCATAATTTCCATAAGCTCCGGACCTTGAATGCCATGTTCAAAACCCGGGAAATTTTCTACTTCGGTTGTTATGGTTAATTGCCCGCCAGGCTGCATTCCTTCTAACACCATTGGATTCATATTCGCTCGAGCTGTATATAAAGCGGCGGTTAATCCAGCGGGACCTGAACCAATAATAATAACTTTATGATGATTTGTTTCCATATAATTTCTCCATTTATTTTTTCTTTATCGTTTGATTACACATTCCATAAGAAGATTCACTTTTCTTTTTCTTTAAAAATTCGGCGTTCCTCTTTAATCCTTTTAGTTTCGTTCGCAAAATAGGACTTTCTGCAAATTTATGTTTGAAAAAATCTTCTGACATCTCATCAATTTCCTGAAACGAGATTTCTCTATCCTCATCTCTTGAATTAAATGCTTGTTGCGATGTCGGTAGTGAAAATTTTTTATTCCAAGGACAAACATCTTGACAAATATCGCAGCCAAAAATCCAATTTTCAAATTTGCCGGCGAAAGTTTCGTCAATTTCGCCCTTATTTTCAATTGTTAAATAAGAGATACATTTATTTGAATCTACCACATAATCTTCAGCGATTGCCTTCGTCGGACAAGCATCTGCGCAAGCGGTACAACTTCCGCAAAGGTCAGCGGCATTTTTCGATGGAGATAATTTGTAGTTGGTAATTACTGTGGCAATAAAAAACCAGCTTCCGATTTTGCGGTTGATTACATTTGAATTTTTCCCAAGCCATCCAAGCCCTGAACGAACTGCCCACGCTTTATCCATCACCGGACCGGTATCAACATAAGTTATTGCTTCAAATGACGGATCAATTTTTTTTAATATCGTTTTTAGTTGGTCAAGTTTTTCCCAAATAATCAGATGATAATCTTTTCCCCAAGCGTACCGGGAAACTTTTCCGGAATTTTCTTGCCCGGCAAATTGATGCGGAGTAAAATAATTCATTCCCAAAGAAATAATACTTTTAGCTTCGGGTAATATCAATCGAACATCTTTCTTCTTATCAATATTCTTCTCCATATATTTCATTCCGGCGTTGTACCCGTTTTTCAGCCAAGTTTGCAGTCTCTCGGTTTCTTCGCTCAATTCATCATAGTCGGAAAAGCCAATCAAATCAAAGCCAAGCGCAGCAGAAACTCTGCTAACATCGTTGTTAGTTATGTTGGGCGAAGAGTGAAAGTTCACCATTGCAAATCTTTCTGAACAACTTTCACCCAAACTTCGTTATCAAGAATTTTCACTTCGTAAGTTGAAAGTCCGTTTCGTCCATCGGATTGTTTACCTGTTTCAAGATTAAACCGCCATCCGTGAGCAGGGCAAAAAACATGACCGGCGTCAAGCAACCCGTCATAAATTATAGACATGTGTTGATGCGGACAAACATTTGAAAGAGCATAAAACTCGCCTTTCACTTTGAAGAGCGCAATTTCTTGAGAACCGACAATAAATTTTTTCCCTTGATTTTCTTTTACATCGCCAACGGCGCAGATTTTTGAGAAGTTGTTTAGTTCCGTCATACTGTCTCAAATTTTTGGTGAACGAAAAAACTTTTTTCATTTTTTGAAATTTCAGCCGCCGCAAAAAACGGATCATGTTCAAAAACAAATTTCCAATTTTCTTCGATGGCTACTGTAAGCAGTTTTTTCTTTTCGGAGAGTGATATTAGCGGCTGTAAATCATATCCCATTATGTACGGAAGCGGAATATGCGAGCTTGTTGGGAAAAGATCGCCGCAATATAAAAGCGTGTTATCCGTATCAAAAATTTTAAAAAGATTCTGTCCAATGGTATGTCCATTTACGTTAATTAATTCAATTTCATCATCAAAAAGATTTTCATTTTCAGTAAAAAAATGTAGAACGCCGTTTTCAAAAAGCGGTTGAAAATTTTCAGTTAAATAGCTCCCTTTATCTCTATCGGTAGCATGTATTCCCCATTCATAATTTTTCTTTGCGACAAAATATTTTGCGTTCGGAAAAGAAGGAACGAGTTTTCCGTTCTCCCATTTGGTTGAACCGCCGGTGTGATCAAAGTGAAGATGAGTAAGTAAAACATCGGTAATATCTGATGGTTCAATACTCAAACTCCTTAACGACCGTTCAAGTGTGCAATTAGAAAAATCAATTTCGTAAATTTCTTTTGCTTTATCATTCCACTTATCCCCCATTCCGGTGTCAATCAATATGTTACGAGTATCAGACACAAGTAAAAGATTTCTTGTAACTAAAGAAATTCTGTTAAGTTGATCTGCCGGATTAGATTTACTCCAAAGTGGTTTGGGAATTATCCCAAACATCGCACCGCCGTCTAATTTAAAACCTCCTGATAAAATCGAGTGAACAGTGTATTTTCCTATTTTCATATACATTTATTATCCTTTGCAACAAAGTTAAAGAAGTTTATTTTAAAGAAAAAGATTCATAGTTAATTTGAAAGAACGGCTTCTGAAACCATTACTCATTCTTCTCTTTGTTTATACATCGGGAATTATCATTGCGCAACCTTACGGACAAGATTCAACCAAGAGTCTCGCCATAAGACCCGGTAACACTTTTCACATTCCATTTACCCTTTTTTATCAATCAGATGTTTCGTACACGCTTTACGAAAATTTTATGCTGATAAGAAAAGCAAACAACGGCGATGCCCAGGCTGCACACGAAATTGGCGTTCGCTATTTGGTGGGGCATGGTTTTGATGCCGATACAGTGCAGAGTTATTATTGGATTGCGAAAGCTGCCGAGAAGAAACTTCCGGTAGCGTTGTATAATCTCGGAATATTTCAAAACAATGGCTGGGGAACTCAATGGAATCCCTACAAAGCGTTTGACAACTTTTACGCGGCGGCGGAAGAAGGATTTCCGCTGGGAAATTATGTAACCGGAATATTTTTTACCGAAAATTTAGTTGTTCCAAGAAACCTTTCAATCGCTTCCTACTTCATTAAAAAAGCCGCCAGCCAGAATGTAGAACAAGCAAAAGACTTACTAAATGAGTTAAGAAAAAGAAACCCTGTTGAAGTTGATTCTGCTTACGTAACTGCCTTTTTTAAAAGAAGAGAAGATTTAAATTCAGCAACGAAAAATCACACATCTCTTTCATTCCTTGATTTTACGGTGGATTCTTCTGCCGCAATTGATGATTCCACTCTTCTCTTCGACGTTATCCATGAAAAGGAAAATTTAGAAAACGAGAAAACCTTTTCGCTTTCCTCTGCAAGTAATAATGATTCCGTCTTCGTTAGCAAAATGTTGAATGAAGCAAATTGGGGAAGTCCTGAGGCTTCCGCTTTGTTAGGGCGATATTACGAGAAAGGAGTGTATTTTAAAAAGAATGAGATAACTGCCGCGAGCTATTATTGCCGTGCTGTTAGGCTTGAATCTTATAAAGCCGCAAAACTTTTGTTCGATTTATTGAAAACTCAAAATTTCTTTTCACATCTGAAAAAAGAAGTTGAGAAAGAAAATCCCGAAGCGCAATTTGTCTGGAGCAGCTTACTTGTACAACAGTTCGATAATCAAATAACGGAAAAGGATGCGCTGAAATTTTTGCAAGAATCTGCTTCAAAAAATTATCTTGCTTCAATACTTGAGCTTGGAAACTGGAACGCAGGCGGAATCTTACTACACAAAAACATAACAAAGGGATTTGATAGTTGGCATCGTGCCGAACTTCACGGAAGCGAAGAAGCTAAAATCAGAATTGGATTGATGCATCTCTTGGAGGGTGATTTTATTCCTAACAAAAATGAACTTTACCAAAATTTTATAAAGGGAGAAAGCAATGGCAGCGTTCTTGCGCAGACAGCCTTAGGAATCTGTTACGAAAAAGGTTTATTGGTACAGAAAGATTTAGCAAAAGCTGTATCCTACTATCGAAAATCAGCTTTTCGCGGAAGCCAAAATGCGTTTGCCGCTTTAAAAAGTATTTATGATAATTTAAGACCGGAAGACCCAAGATTTAGCATATCAGAAAAATAAATTATTTCTTCTTTGCCGATGAATAATTTGCCAAGTCATATTCAATTTTTGTTTTAGGCATTTTTATTCGGTTGATTGGAATTTTTGCTTTGCCGAAAAAATGTTCCGCAAGCGTATCATGATAATCAGAGAAAATAAAAACTTCTTTTATTCCGGCGGCTATTAATGCTTTTGCGCAATTTGTGCATGGCATATTGGTAACATACGCCGTAGATCCTTTTGTGTTTACGCCATGAGAAGAACATTGAAGGATGGCATTCATTTCGGCGTGAATGGTCCTTACACAATGGTTCTCAACCACCAAACAACCGGCTTCATCGCAATGTTCATCGCCCGAAATAGAACCATTATAACCGGTGGAAAGTATTTGCTTGTCTTTTACGAGAACACAACCACAGTGCATGCGCGGACATGTGGCTCGTTCAGAAACCAACATTGCAACTTTTAAAAAATAATCATCCCACGATGGTCGGTTTGGTTTAGTCTTTGCCATAGTAAGTAAGAGATGTTTGAAAAGAAAGGGCGCCGTTTGGCGCCCGTAATTTTTAAGGAATTATCTTCCTAATTCGTCTAATTTTTCTTTGCGCGCTAATAAAGTGGCTTCATCTTCAACACGTTCAGGGTCATGAACACAGCAGTCAACCGGACAAACCGCCGCACATTGCGGTTCATCATGGAAGCCTTTGCATTCGGTACATTTATCAGGAACAATATAGAAAAAATCGTTTGAGAAAAAGCCGGTTGCGCCGCTTGGGGCAGCTGCATCGGCGCCAAACGTTTGATCGCCTAATTTCCAATTTGCTCCGCCTTCATAAATTGCTGTGTTCGGGCATTCCGGTTCACAAGCGCCGCAGTTGATACATTCTTCAGTTATCTTTATTGCCATAGTGGTTCTCCTTTGATCCTATTGGGAAAATATATTTAGTAATTAATTATTATAAACGGTTAAAAGTATTTTTTTGAAAATCTTCTCATTCAAAAATAAGGTTTTTAGAGTTTGAAACAACATAAAAAATCTCTATTAAAAATTTCCGGCGTTATTAATCAGAAATAACGGCTTACCAGCTTCCGCTCGCGCCGCCGCCGCCAAAACTTCCGCCGCCGCCGCTGAATCCTCCAAATCCACCGCCGCTTCCGCCGCCGCCAAACCCTCCAAATCCGCTTGAGCCTCCAAAACCGCCCAAGCCTAATCCGCTGCCAAGATAAATTCCTCTGCTTCTTCTTCCGCGGAATAAGAACGAAAAAAGAATTATCAAAAACGGAATTAGCCACCCTCCAATAGATTTTCCTCTTCTTTTTTTAGAAACATCACTTTTATATTCGCCCGCAGACGCTTTAAAGATGGCGCTAACTCCGGCTAAAACTCCAGCTGAATAATTATCTACTTTAAAAAACGGAAGAATTTCATTTCGAATAATTGAATTGCATGTTGCATCTGGCAAAGCGCCTTCCAAGCCGTAACCAACTTCAATCCGAATTTTATGATCATTTTTAACAACCAGAAAAAGAATTCCGTTATCATTCTTTTTCGTTCCGATTTTATTTTTTTGCGCTACTTGATTTGCGTATTCTTCTATCGGAAAATCATTGAGAGTCGGAATCATCAAAAAAACAAGTTGGTTTGATGTTGAGTCTTCAAACGCGCTTAATATTCGATTTAGGTTTTGCGTCTCGTCAGCGGAAAGCGTGTTGGTCAAATCCGTTGCCAGATATTTCAAACTCGGCAATTCGCCTTGAGCTTTGTTAGAAAAACAAATGGCAAGAGAAGCAAAAAAAATGAATAGTAATTTTCTCATTTAAACTAAAATTCCACTTTGGGAGCGGTTTCAGCTCCGGTAACTGCTTGGAAATATTGTTTCTCTTTGAAGTTGAAAATTCCGGCAAAAACTGCTGTTGGAAATTTCTTTATCGTGGTATTATATGTTTGAACGGATTCATTAAACTTTCTTCTTTCAACAGCGATACGGTTTTCGGTTCCTTCTAATTGCGCTTGCAGTTGAAGAAAGTTTTCGTTGGCTTTTAATTCGGGATAGTTTTCAACGGTTACCAAAAGACGAGATAAAGCGCCGCTTAATTGCCCTTGCACTTGCTGAAATTTTTGAAATGCTTGAGGATCATTCAAAACTTCGGGAGTAACTTGCATGGAACTTGCACTTGCTCTGGCAGCAGTAACATCTGTTAGTACACCTTTTTCAAAATTAGCATATCCCTTTACGGTATTTACCAAATTCGGAATTAAATCCATTCTTCTTTGGTATTGGTTTTCAACAAGGCTCCAATTTTTATTAACGTCCTCGTTTAAGGTTATTAGTCCATTATAAGACCGGACACCCCACATGATTAACAAGATAACTCCCAAGAGCAGCGCGCCACCGATTGACAATCCGATAAGTAAGCTTTTTTTCATTTGATCCTCTAGTTTTAGTTAGGGTTTGGAACTTGTCAGTTCATTGTGAATTATTTTAGGTCTAAAATATGAACTTTCTGTGATAATTAATAGTGTGGGTAAAAATTAATTTGTTAGGCTTCTGATTGGAGCGGGTATTTTTCCACCTCTTAAAACGAAGGATTTTGAAGAAAGTTCTCTTACGGGCATAATTGGGGCTCTTCCTAAGAGTCCGCCGTAATCAACATAATCGCCAACACTTTTTCCGACTGCGGGAATTATTCTAACTGCAGTAGTCTTATCGTTAATCATTCCGATTGCAAATTCGTCTGCCATAATGCCGGCGATGGTTTCAGCCGAAGTTTTGCCGGGAACGGCAATCATATCAAGCCCAACCGAACAAACGGCGGTCATAGCTTCCAATTTTTCTAAAGAGAGATGCCCTTTTTCAACCGCTCGAATCATTCCGGCATCTTCGCTAACAGGAATAAAAGCGCCACTCATTCCGCCGACCGATGAACTTGCCATCAATCCGGCTTTTTTTACGGCATCATTTAACATTGCAAGGGCGGCAGTTGTTCCGGGCGCGCCAACATCTTCAACGCCCATCGCCATTAAAATATCTGCAATGCTGTCTCCTTCTGCCGGTGTTGGCGCTAACGAAATATCAACTATCCCGAACGGTATATTTTTTCGTTTTGCGACTTTTCTTCCGATCAATTCACCGGCGCGGGTAATTTTGAATATTGTCTTTTTTATTAACTCTGAGAGAGATTGAAAATCAATTCCTCCGGCGTTTTTAATGGCATCCAAAACTACGCCCGGACCGCTGATTCCAACATTCAAAGTAACGTCGGGTTCTGATATTCCGTGAAAGGCTCCGGCGACAAATGGATTATCTTCAACGGCATTACAAAATACCACAAGTTTTGCACAACCAACTGAATCTCGGGTTCCGGTTTTTTCGGCTGTTTCTTTGATGATGTTCGACAGCAAATTAACCGCATCCATATTTATTCCGGCTTTTGTTGAGGCAACATTAACGCTTGAACAAACTTTTTGCGTTTGAGAAAGTGCGTTTGGAATTGATTTTATAAGCTCCAATTCACCTTTGGTAAAACCTTTCTGCACAAGCGCAGAATAACCGGCGATATAATCAATCCCGATTTCAGTAGCAACTTTATCGAGCGTTTCGGCAATCTGTAAAAATTCATCTTGCCCAAAAGCATCTCCGATAATCGAGATTGGCGTAACGGAAACTCGTTTATTGGCAATAGATATGCCGTAGCGTCTTTCAATCTCTTTTGCATGCTTTACATGGCTGCCGGCATAGCGAAGAATTTTTTCATAAATTTTTTGTGTTGTAATTGCAATGTTTCTATCGGCGCAATCGCGGAGACTTATTCCCATCGTTACGGTACGGATATCAAAATGTTCGATTTCCGTCATCTTTATTGTTTCAAGAATCTCATCAAATTCGTAGGGCATGGTGTTGGTTGTCCGTTGTTAGTCGTTAGTTATTATTGTTGATTATTATTTAATCGAATTTATATAGGCACTTAATCTTGGACTGAGTTCATCAATGATTTCTTTCAATTTTTCAATTTCTTCTTTCTGTAAAAGATTTCTTTTTACCGATCTCCTTAACCAATGTTTCGCTTCAAATAGAGAACCACGAGCAATTTTTGCAAATCTTTTGTTATCAAGCATGCTTCTTTTTCCAGTTCCCTCCGTAATATTTGCACCGATGCTGTCGGCAGCTTTTACTATTTGTGATCCGATTGTTGCTCTTGCAAATGGGGACCACGTCAGAACGATATTCCAAATAATATCCGAAAGATTTTCGGACAACTTGTAAACATCTAATTTTTCAAAATTTGTCTTTTCCATTCAACCAACAACTATCCACTAACGACCATCAAATACGATGCATGAATCTAAAAACATCTTCGTGTTGAAGATAGATTTTCACTTTCAGTCTTTCAGCAATGCTTTTCATCATTTCCTGCAAATCTTTTAAGTCTTTCTGTGAATTAGTTATATCAATCATCATAATCATCGTGAAAAATTCCTGCATAATTTTTTGAGAAATATCAAGAATATCGCAATGAGTTTCGCTTAATGCTGCCGATATTGAACTTACGATTCCGGTAGTGTTCAAACCAAACGCTGTTAGAATAACTCTTCCCGAGTTTTCATTCAATTCGTCTTTGGGAAAGTTATTTAACGAGCGGAGTTTTTCTTCTACTAATTTTTTAACCGCGTCATGCGAAGCGTTTGGACCAAGTTCAGCAATTGCCTGGATTGATAACTCTCTTATTTTGTCTTCAGTTAATTTCACGGTTTAAGTCCTTGATAATTTTTTTGTAAATAATCTAATGTTTCGTTGTAAATGATATCATTTTTCATTTTTGCAAATTTTTCAGCATTTGACAGATTGCCGTTGTAAAATCTAAGCCAAAGCAAACTGCCAACAACCATACCGTCAAAAACTCTTTCGGCAGAAAATGCTTGCACGGTTAGATATCCTAAGAGAACATTCCAACCGAGCGATAAAGCTGCGCTCACAAAATTGCCGGTGTAAAATTGACCGGCACCGGGCAAAACGACCGAAAGTCCCTTGGCAAAACTAACTGAATATTTTTTCTTTTGCACTTCTTCGCAAATATTTTTTAATTCGGCGGCAGAATCAATTCTGCCGAAAAGTTCAGCTGCTGCCTCCCAATCGGCGCTGAAAAGATAATTCCACCCGCGCCAGTATTGAAGAGAAAGAGAATCTTTGGCAAATCTGGAATCTTTTCCCATTTCAGCTAATTGATGATTTGCTAAATTAAAAGCGCGACGCAAAATATTAACCTTGATAATCTCAATCTTCACCTTAAACAGGTCTTCTTGGTTGTTGGCGTACATTTCCGCTTTTGTAAAATATTGCACGGCTTCGGAAAGTTTTCCGCCTGCTCTGTATGATTCCGCAATCAATTTATTTGTTCTAAACAAATTCTGATTAGTCGAATCAAAAAGCGCTAACCGCTTTGCTTCCGTGATGGCATCAAAATATTTTTCTTGTGCAAAAAGCGATTGAGCAAAGGCGTACTGTTTTTCAAATTGAATTTGGGTAAATCCCATTCTACTTAAAATGAACCAAACAAAAAGTAACCGCCATAATTTCACTTACAGCTTCTTTCAATTTCTGGCGGAATAAAATAACTTTTCGAACTTATGTAAGAATCGAATTCATTACACCGTTCTTCTTCTTTTTCTAAATTATAATTACGTGCGGAAATGTATGAACCATAAATATTTCCGGCGTTAAAGAAGGCTGCTGTTCCGGCGAATATCCATCCTCGAGCATTATGGTGAGCGCGAAAATTATCATAAGTAAGAAATGCAAAAAGTCCCGTTACGATAAACGAAGTAATCCCGTCTCCATAATTTTCTGTATATATTTTCCCCGCGCCGGGAACCATTGCCGAAAATAAAGCAGCCGCAAAAGGACTTTTTCTTTGCCATCGCTCTTTATTGAGAAAAATATTATTAAAATCTACCTTATCGTTTTCATCAAGAATATTTTCAAGCGAAGTAAGATTTGTCTGAGTAATTCTCTTCTTAATTATTATCACCGTACTTAATCGAAGTGAGGCAAGTTTGAATTCTTCGTTTTTGAATGAAGCATCCGCGGATTCTTTATTCCCATCATCTTGCAAGAAAGCAATCTTCAACAGAAGCAATCTGCTTTCTTCTCCAAGAGAAGAATTTCTTAATAGGGAAAAATGATCTTTTGCTTTCTCGTAGTCGTTCATTTTTAAAAAGCATAACCCGATACAGTAAGAAAGCGAATCATCTTTAGCCACACTATTTATTGCTTCATATTCTTCTGAAGCGCGCAAATAATCTTTTTCATAAAACAAATAGTCGGCAAACGCTTTTCTTTTTTCGGGAGTAAATAACGCCTCTTCCTGTGGAAATAAAAGTAAAGGGAAAAGTAATAGCAAACTCAGAAGAAATATTCTTCGCATTATTTGGCTTTTGAGCGGACAGTGGTTAGCAAATATTTTTCTGGCGGGTCTAAGAGTCTTCTCTTCGGAGAAATTGCATAATCATTTCTGTTAAAAACATTAAAGTCGCGCAAAAATCTATCGAAAAACATTAGCGTACCTTCAATGATGTTTGAGGCTTTTACAGATTCTAAAAAAAAAGACGAGCATGAAGGATCAAACGGGCAGTTGTCGCCATCAACATCAGAAATAAAAAACCAATAGGTTACGGCGGAAGCTTTTAATAAAAGCTCAAACGGATTGCCGCCTTCAACTGAATAAGTCCTCTCAGGAGGTTCTAATTCATGAGAATATTTTGTTTCAGCTTTCTGCCAACGCTGCCAATCCGTTTGAGAAAAAAGGGAAAAAGAAAAACCAAGAATCAGCCAGATGACTTTCAATGTTAGCTCAATAAACTTCTTGCAATTACAATTCGTTGAATTTCGTTTGTCCCTTCGTAAATCTCGGTAATCTTTGCATCGCGCAAGTACCGTTCAACCAAATATTCGCGCACGTACCCGTAGCCGCCGTGAATTTGAATGGCTTCCGATGCGCATTCAACCGAAATTTTTGACGCGTAATATTTTGCCATTGCAGATTCTTTAACATAAGGTTTGTGCGCGTCTTTTAAAGCGGCGGCTTGCAAGGTAAGTAATTTTGCTGCTTCAACTTTAGTTGCCATTTCAGCAATCTTAAATTGAATTGCCTGATGATTAGCAATTTCGGTTCCGAACGCTTTTCTTTGCTTTGCATATTTTATTGCCGCTTCAAGCGAAGCAACGGCAATGCCTACTGCTTGAGCTGCAATTCCAATTCTTCCACCGTTAAGTGTGTTCATTGCAAAGTTAAATCCTTTTCCTTCTTCCCAAACAATATTTTCAGCGGGTACTTTGCAATTTGTAAACATTAATGAACAAGTATCCGAACTTCGTATTCCAAGTTTATCTTCTTTCTTTGCCTGCTCAAAACCTTCCGTTCCCTTTTCAACCAGAAAAGTAGTAATGCCTTTATGTTTTTTTTCAATATCGGTTTGCGCCATTACCAAATAATAATCGGCGTTCTTTCCGTTGGTGATCCAATTTTTTATTCCGTTGATTATAAAAAAATCGCCTTCGCGGTGAGCAAGCGTGTGTTGATTTGTTGCATCGCTTCCGGCTTCCGGTTCAGAAAGAGCAAACGCGCCAAGTTTTTCTCCTTTTGCAAGCGGCAGTAAATATTTTTGTTTGAGAAATTCCGAGCCGTAGGTTTCAAGCCCCCAGGTAACTAAAGAATTATTGACTGACATAATTACGCCGCAGCTTGCGTCAACTTTGGAAATTTCTATCATCGCTAAGACGTAACTTACGGCATCCATTCCGGCGCCGCCGTAATCGGGTGATACCATCATACCAAGAAAGCCAAGCTCACCAAGTTTTTTAATAATCTCTTGTGGAAACTCGGCGTTGATATCGCGATAAATTGCTGAAGGGGCTATTTCGGCTTCGGCAAACTCTTTTGCCGTTTGCTGAATCATTAACTGTTCTTCGGTGAAATCAAAATTCATATGTTATCCTTTTGTGATTTATGAAAGAAAGAAACGCTTTTGGCGATTATAAAATTTGAGTTACAGTTTACTCCACTGTTTATTCGTTATTATATTTGTAAAAATTCATCGATAGTTAAATGAACGTCTTTGAGTATTTGTTTTAGTAAAATAGGTGAAATATCTCTTCCCGGATGAAAAGGAATTGTTGTACACCTTCCATCTGGATGACGCAATTGTTTGTGCGATCCTTTTTGCCGGATTTCCAAAAAACCAATTTTCAATAAATACTTCAAAACAACTTGTGGTTTAAGTACCGGGGTTTTACCCATCTTAAGCTACTTTTATATTTTGAATTCCAATAAACTCACTTTCAATTTTCGGTTCACCATCTTCCAACAACATTTCAATTACTTCACTTAAATTTGCTCGTAGTTCTTCAAGAGTTTCAGCCTGAGAATGGGCGCCAGGGAATCCGGGGATATAACCTACATACAAATCTGTATCCTGATCTTTTTCAATTATTGCAGTGTAAGATTTCATTTTGTAACCTTTTAAATTCACTTGCTAAAATATAAAAAATATTATTGTTTTGATAGTCTTAAAAAAAACAGTTTAGCGCTGTTTTTTTTTACCCGTTTCTTAAATCGGTATATTGTACTTCAAATTTTATAAAGCAGCATGAATAAGAATAAAACACAACTAAAAGGTTTAACGCTTGAAGAATTGAAATTGCTCTTTCTCGAAATGGGCGAAGCAAAGTTCCGCGCTTTACAAGTCTTTAATTGGATGTATAATTACCGAGTTACAAGTTTTGATAAGATGGAAAATCTCTCAAAACCGCTCCGCAGTAAGCTGAAGGGAAATTATTCACTCATTACTTTAAACTTTGTCGCATCTGAAAGCTCCTCCGGCGGAACAAAAAAACTGATTTTTGAAACAGAAGAAGGAAATAAAATAGAATCCGTCATCATTCCCGATGAAAAGCGGAATACACTTTGCATCTCAACGCAAGTTGGCTGCCCGCTTGATTGTAAATTTTGCGCTACCGGATTAATGGGTTACAAAAAAAATCTTTCGGCGGGAGAAATTTTCGATCAATATTTATTGGCACAGCTGCATTCCGAACGAGAAATATCTAATATTGTTTTTATGGGGATGGGCGAGCCGCTATTGAATTTTAACGCAACTGTCAATTCCCTTAAAATTTTTGCAGGAGAATTGACTAAAGGAATCAGTTTAAAAAAAATTACTGTTTCAACCGCGGGAATAGCGCCCAAAATTATTGAGCTTGCCGACTCCGGTTTGCGCGCAAAGTTAGCTTTCTCGCTTCATTCTTGTACTGAGAAAATTCGTTCGAAGATAATGCCGATAAACGATAAATATCCGCTTAAAGAAAATCTGGAAGCGGTTAGCTATTACGCAAAGAAAACAAGAACCCGGATAACGTTTGAATATATTATGTTAAAAGATTTGAACGATACAGATGATGACATAAGAGCATTGATAAAATTAGCCAACAAAATTCCTTCTAAGATTAATGTCATTCCTTTTAATTCGTTGCAGCACATGGCACCCGGTGGATTTTCGGCTTCCCTTATGCCAACAGAAAAAAAGCGGATTGACGACTTCGTGCAAATTTTACGGAACAATAATGTAACCGTTATGGTTCGCGAAACACAAGGCAATGATATCGCTGCCGCATGTGGGCAGCTTGCAGTAAAATTCAAATAAAAAAAAATCAAAATGAAAAAACTTACCCACGACGAAATTTCTCAAAACCGGAGTACGCTTGATACACTTCACGAAGTTAAAAAACTTCCGGTTGTAGTTCTCTTAGATAATATTCGCAGCACTTATAACGTCGGTTCGGTGTTCCGCACTTCAGACGGCGCACAAATAGAACGACTTTTTCTGACCGGATACACTCCGCATCCGCCGAATAAAGAAATTTTAAAAACAGCGCTCGGTTCTACAAACAGCGTTACATGGGAATTTCAGAAAGATGCGTTGGCGGTCATTCATCAATTAAAAAAAAACGGATATAAAATTTGCGCCCTTGAACAAACAGAAATGCCTGCAATGTATTACGAAGTTTCTGCACACCAATTTCCGCTTTGCTTAATTATTGGAAATGAAATTACCGGAGTTTCA
>Ga0172370_10006120_pt1 | contig 15227 bp, 5 predicted proteins | sample LakKiv5m_FD_114538 | JGI IMG/M metagenome (GOLD analysis project Ga0172370, IMG submission 114538) | Freshwater microbial communities from Kabuno Bay, South-Kivu, Congo - kab_022012_11.5m | ecosystem: Environmental > Aquatic > Freshwater > Lake | place: Democratic Republic of the Congo...
GTGGCGCATGAACCACTCCGGCCGGAACGCGCCGATGGGCACGAGCGCGAGGCGCAACGGACCGAAGCGCCGGCCGATCTCCTCGAAATGAGGACCATCCCCCGTGTCGCCCGCGAAGTAGACCGCGCCCGCCGGCCCGCGCACGACGAAGCCGCCCCACAGCGTGCCGTCCCGGTCGCAGAGCCCCCGCATCGAGAAGTGCCGCGCGGGAACGAAGTGCGCCCACACGCCGGGGCCGATCTCGGTCGCCTGCCACCAGTCGTACGCGTCTGCGCGCTCGATGCCCCGCGAGCGCAGGAACGCGCCGTTGCCGAGCCCCGTGAGGAAGCGCGGCCGGTGCCCCTCCGCGATCCGCCGAAGCGTCGGCAGGTCCATGTGATCGTAGTGATTATGGCTGATGAGCACCGCGTCGATGGGCGGCAGATCCTCGAAGCGCACGCCCGGAGGCCGCACGCGCGACGGACCGATCCACGGGATGGGCGAGACCCGTTCGGACCAGACCGGATCGGTCAGCACGTTGACGCCGTCCATCTGCACGAGCACCGTCGCATGCCCGATCCACGTCACGCGCAGCTCCCCCGCGCCCACGCGAGCGGGCGGGGGCGGGCCCGGCGACGCGTCCCGGCGAGGCCCCCACGGCCCGCGGTCGCGGGTCGCCTGCCAGCGCCACAGGTCGACGGGGCCCGCGTGAGGCGTATGGCGCGCGTTGCGGAACCGCTCGCCGTCGAAGTGATCCGTGACCGGACCGCGGTAGCGCTCGGCCGAGAGGAGACAGCCCATCGCGAGGCCTCCGAGCAATGGAAAGAGCGCCAGAGGGCGGATTCGGGGTCCTGGCCGCATGTCATCGCGCCGGCGTGCCCACCGAGGGCGGCGATCGAGCGTAGGCGATAGCGGGGGTGGGGGGAAGGTCGGGGCAGGATGGCGCGCCTTGACCGCCGCCCTCCCCGCGCTACTTTGCGTCCGAAGCCGGACAGACCGGCGCGGATGTGCGATGCCCAGCCACGGCCCCGCCCTCTCCCATGCCCTGCCGCGCTTTATCGCGCTGCTGGGGCTGCTGCTCGTGCTCGACGTGACCGCTTGCCGGCAGCGCCTCAAGACCGAGGACTACTTCGCCCAGCCCGGCAAGGCCCCGAAGTCGCCCGAGGAGACCCCTCACAACGTGCCGCGCCTCGACGAGAGCGTCGCGCCGCCCACGCTGCCTCCCGGGTCTGCCAGGCCGCTCCCCTCCGACGCGACGCCGGCCGAGCCGCCCGCCGGCGACGTGGCGCTGCCGAATTTCACGGCGCTCTTCAAGACGCTCTCGCCGACGGTCGTCAACGTCTTTACCAGCCGCCCGTCCGACGACTTCATGCCGCGGTGGCGATCGCGCAACGAGGCGCCGCGCGGCGCGACCTCGCTCGGAACGGGGTTCGTCGTGGATCCAGCGGGCCTCGTGCTCACGAACCACCATGTCATCGAGGACGCGACCGAGGTGCGCGTGCGCATGCTCGACGGCGCGGAGTACGAGGCGCGCATCGTTGGGGATGACGCGGCCACCGACGTCGCCGTGCTCCAGCTGGAGGCCATCAAAGGCCCGCTGCCGGCCGCGCGGCTCGGCGACTCCGACGCGCTGCAAGTGGGCGAGTGGGTGCTCGCGATCGGCAACCCCTTCGGCCTCGGCCACACGCTGACCAAGGGCATCGTGAGCGCGAAGGGGCGCAACGAGCTGCAAGTCCCGCTCGGCCACGCGCCGGGCTCGAAGATGCGCTACGCCTCGTTCATCCAGACCGACGCCGCGATCAACCCAGGCAACTCGGGCGGCCCGCTCTTCAACCTGCGCGGCGAGGTGATCGGGATCAACACCGCCATCCGTGCGGACGCCAACAACATCGGCTTCGCGATCCCCATCAGCATGGTCAAGCGCATCCTGCCCGAGCTGCGCATCCGCGGCCGCGTGGAGCGCGCCTGGCTCGGCGTGGGCCTCGGTCGCGCGACGTCGATGGACGACAAGGAGGTGCGCGTCGCGTTCGTGCAGAAGGGCAGCCCGGCCGACATGGCGGGCCTGCGCGCGGGCGACGTCATCATCGAGTTCGACGGACACCCGGTCAGCGACGTCTCGGAGTTCCGCTGGCTCGTGGCGACCTCCGGCGTCGGGCGTGAGGTCGAGGTCGCCTACACGCGCGAGGGCACGGCACACAAGGTTCAGCTCAAGCTCGCGAAGATGGCGGAGCGAATGGAGTGACGATGAAGTTCGAGAAGTTCACCACCTCGGCCCAAAAAGCCGTCCAGAGCGCGCTCGAGCAGGCCCGGTCGCGGTCGCACCAGATGCTGGAGCCGGAGCACCTGCTCTGGGCGCTCGTGTCGCAGGACGACGGCCTCGTGCGGCCTCTCCTGCAGAACCTGGAGGTGCCGGTCGCGGAGCTCAAGCGCCGAATGGAGGCCGCCCTCTCGAGCTTCCCGCAGGTCCACGGCGGGCCGGACGTGCAGGCCGGCAACCGGCTCGTCGCCGCGATCTCGGAGGCCGAGCGCGAGATGGCGCGCTTCAAGGACGAGTACGTCTCGACCGAGCACCTGCTGCTCGGCCTGCTCGAGGATCGCCGCGGCGCGGCGGGGCAGACGCTGCGCGACTACGGTGTGACGCGCGAGAAGACGCTTGCCGTCTTGCAGAAGATCCGCGGCTCCGAGCGCATCACCGATCAGGATCCCGAGGGGCGCTTCCGTTCGCTCGAGAAGTACACGCGCGATCTGACGGCGCTCGCGCACAAGGGCAAGCTCGACCCGGTCATCGGCCGCGACGAGGAGATCCGGCGCGTGATGCAGGTGCTCTCGCGGCGGCAGAAGAACAACCCCGTGCTCATCGGCGAGCCGGGCGTGGGCAAGACCGCGATCGTGGAGGGGTTGGCGCAGCGCATCGTCAAGGGCGACGTGCCGGAGGGTCTCAAGGGCAAGCGGCTGCTCTCGCTCGATCTCGCGTCGATGGTCGCGGGATCGAAGTATCGCGGCGAGTTCGAGGAGCGGCTCAAGGCCGTGCTCAAGGAGATCACGGCCGCGCAGGGCGAGATCATCCTGTTCATCGACGAGCTGCACACGCTCGTCGGCGCGGGCGGCGGCGAGGGCGCGATGGACGCGTCGAACATGCTCAAGCCGGCGCTCGCACGGGGCGAGCTGCGCTGCGTGGGTGCGACGACGATCAAGGAGTACCGCAAGCACGTCGAGAAGGACGCCGCGCTCGAGCGCCGTTTCCAGCCCGTCCTGTGCGAGGAGCCGAGCGTGACCGACGCGATCTCGATCCTGCGCGGCTTGAAGGAGCGCTACGAGAAACACCACAACGTGCGCATCACGGACGCGGCGATCGTGGGCGCGGCGACGCTGTCGGATCGTTACATCACCGACCGCTTCCTGCCCGACAAAGCCATCGATCTCATTGACGAAGCGGCATCCCGCCTGCGTATCGAGATCGACTCCGTGCCGGCCGAGATCGACGACGTGGACCGGCGCGTCTTGCAGCTCGAGATCGAACGTCAAGCCCTCAAGCGCGAGGAGGATCCGACGAGCCGCGAGCGGCTGCGGAAGGTGGACGAAGAGATAGCACAGCTCAAGGAGGAGAGCGGCCGACTGCGCGCGCACTGGAAGCTGGAAAAGGACCGCATCGCGGCCATCGGGGAGCTGCGCAAGCAGACGCTCACGAAGCGGACGGACCTCGACGCGGCCGAGCAGAAGGGCGATCTGGAGACGGCGGCGCGGCTGCGCTACGGCGAGCTGCCCGATCTGGAGGCGCAGATGAAGGCGCACAACGTCGCGCTGGAGGCGGTGCAGAAGGACCTGCGCATGCTGCGCGAGGAGGTCGACGAGGAGGACGTGGCGGAGGTCGTGTCGAAGTGGACCGGCATCCCGGTCTCCAAGATGCTCGAGGCCGAGACACAGAAGCTATTGAAAATGGAGGAGAAGCTCAGCTCGCGCGTGGTGCACCAGGAGGAGGCGATCCGCGCGATCTCGAACGCCGTGCGGCGCGCGCGGTCCGGCCTCGGCGACCCCAACCGGCCCATCGGGTCGTTCATCTTCCTCGGCCCGACGGGCGTTGGTAAGACAGAATTGGTCAAGACACTCGCGGAGTTCCTCTTCGACGACGAGGCGGCGATGGTGCGCCTCGACATGTCCGAGTACATGGAGAAGCACACGGTCGCGCGCCTCATCGGCGCCCCACCCGGCTACGTCGGACACGAGGAGGGCGGGCAGCTCACCGAGGCCGTGCGCCGCCGTCCCTACTCGGTCGTGCTCTTCGACGAGATCGAGAAGGCGCACGTCGACGTGTTCAACGTGCTGCTGCAGATCCTGGACGACGGCCGCCTGACCGACTCGCTCGGCCGCACGGTGGACTTCAAGAACACGCTCGTCGTGATGACCTCGAACATCGGATCGGCGGCCATCATCGAGCGCAGCGCCGAGGGCACCGACGCCATCCGCGACGCCGTGATGAGCGCGCTGCGCGGCCAATTCCGGCCCGAACTGCTCAACCGCATCGACGAGGTCGTGATCTTCAACGCGCTGCGCGCGGAGGACATGGCGCGCATCGTCGACATCCAGATGGAGCGCTTCGTCAAGCGGCTCGCCGACCGCAAGCTCGGCTTCGTGCTGACCGACCGCGCGCGCAACTGGCTCGCCAAGGCCGGCTTCGACCCGCAGTACGGCGCGCGGCCGCTCAAGCGTACGATACAGAAGGCCATACAGGACACGCTCGCCATCGAGGTGCTCGAGGGCAAGTGGCCGCCCGGTGCAGTGATCGTGGCGGACGCCGTGGGTGGGCGCGTGGTCTTCGAGGGCGCGGCGCTGAGCTGAGCGCGGCGCGCAAGTCCGAGATTTCGCCGGGCAAAAGGGATCTTGTTTCGGGCTCTTGACCGGCCTAGCATGACCTCGCGATCTCGCCGGGACGGGCGGAGGGTCCGCCGGTCCAGACGCGGCATGCGTGCGCGAGCGGATCGCCAACCGGAGTCCCCTCCCTCGGCAGGCGTCCCATGAATTCCTTCCCCCGTCTTGCTCTGGTCTCGCTCGTATCACCGATGGTCGCCTTCGCGGGCTGCGCGAGCGACACCGTGCCCGCGCCCGCGTCCGGCATCGTGTCGTCCAACGCCTCGGGAACCATCAAGATCTTCAAAGGCGGTGCCATCAACTACAAGAACGCCGAGGTGGCGCTCACGGCCGAGCCCGGCGGCAAGACCGACGACGCGAACGCTCGCCCGCCGATGCCCGACTACACGATCACCTATGTCGCGCAGATCCCGCCCATCACGGTCGGCGCGCAGATCGTGCAATCGAACAACATGCTCATCAAGGGCAACAAGGCCTTCGTCGTCTACAATACGCAGGGTGATCCCTACGTCGGCGCGGTGCAGGTCATCGACCTCAACAACAAGCAGAAGCCGGTGGTCGAGACCGAGATCCAGTTGCAGAACATGGACATCAACTGCGTGTGGTGGGATCAGGCCAACGAGCTCATCTTCGGCGGCGCGGTCAATCCGGACGCGTTTGTGGGCGTCGCGTCGCCGGCGTTCGTCGCGCGCGTGGATCTCAAGGCGCTCGACGCGACCGCGATCGAGAAGTCGATTACGCCGCTTCACAGCTGGGCCGCGACGGCAATCCTCAAGCACGACAAGACCTACTACGTCGGTGTCGGCGCGAAGGACGGCGGCATCGAGGTGCTCGACAAGGACTTCCAGAAAAGCGCGTTCGTGCCCTACCCGGACATCCGCGACCTGCAACTCAGCCCCGACAACGACAAGATCATCGCGATCGCGGGCAACACCGACGCGCCGGCGAGCACGCCCGGTGTCCTCGTCATGACGCCTCCCCTGTCGGGCACGCCGGCGCCGGCGGTGACCACGGCGGCGCTCGACGCGTACAGCAAGGCCTCGATGGAGACCTCGGGCGTGCCCGGCAACGGCAAGTCGCGGCTCGCGTTCCTGGCGCTCTCGAACCTCGGCCTCAAGATCCTGGATCTCAAGACGAACACGATCGTCTTCGAGCAGCCGAACCCGAGCGCGCCGCTGTCGACCTGCAACGATGTCTCGTACGACAAGCCCGGCAATTCCATCAAGGATGACGGCCTCTTCGTCACGGCCAACGGCGAGTACGGCTACCGCATCTACCGCCTCATGCCGGACCCGACGGCGGGCCCCTACGCGCAGCTCATGGGCTTCCACACGATGGAAGGCACGCTCTACGAGGGCATCAAGCACTCCGCGAACATGATGGAGTACAAGGCCAACGCGATGATGGTCGCGACGGGCGCCGGCGGCGTGCACATCTACGAGCTCAAGGCGAAGTAGGTCCGCGTGGCGCGCGGTCGTGCGGCCCTCTAACCGAAGCGTCGCATGAGCACCAGCCGATCCCGTTGTGCCGCGACGTCGAGGTGGCGCGCGAGCGCGTCGCGATACGGGCTGCGCGTCGCCATTTCCCCATTGATCGTCTCGACTTCTATGGTCCGCCTGCCGTCTGACCCGAGATCGAGAGACTCGCGCACCAGCGCGATGACCTCGTCGAGCGCGCCGTCGTCGGGCCCCACGCGGAACGCCATGTCCCGGCCGCCGCGCTCGCTCACGAGCAGAAGACGTGCGCCGCGATAGACGAGGTGCGTGCCTTCGGTGCGCCGGGGCAGGCCGGGCAGGCCGAGACCGCAGGGTGAAGCCGGATCGCTCGCGGCGACGCGGACGAGGCGCTCCGTGTCGACGGGGTCGCGCAGCGCATCGATCGCCGCATGCGAGGCGAACTGCAGGCCGTCGCCGATGTCGAAGAAGCGCCCCGCCACCGCCTCGCCCGCGAGTTCGAGCAGGCGCAACGCGCGAAAGAGCGGTCCCCAACGCAGCTCCGGGCGCTCCCGGTCCAGCACCTCGCGCCACACCACGCCCCAGCGATCGAGCACCGCGCGCGCACGGTCGCGATCGCGGGCATCCTCGGCGAGCGCGTCACGCGACCCGGCGGGCGCCACGACGCGGCGCCACGTCCCCGCAAACGGGCGCGAGGCCTTCCAGCGCGCGAATCGAGCCCGGCCACCGCTTGGCACGTGGCCCGTGGCGGGCGCCGGCGGATCGGGCTCGAATGCAGTCGCCGAGCCGCGACGCAGCGCCTCGAACCCATCGTTCGTGACGAGCCCGCGCCACGCGAGGGCCCACAGGCGCCGCGACGCCTCCGCCGTGTCGAGCCGCGCGTGGGCCGCCAGCTCACCCAGCGTAAAGCGGCCGTAAGGGGCTGGAAACAAGGCGTTCAGTGCCGCGATCTCGTCGCCCGTCGCGGCCTCGCCCAGGGCGCCTTGCGGCCCCCCGCCCTCGAGCACCAGCGCGATCCGGCCCGGCCCGGCCCCCACCCAGCCGAGCTCCCCGCTCGCGAGCAGGCCGTCGAGCCACGCGCCGCGATAAGGCCGCAACCGCGCGGGCAGGATCGCGGCCTCCAGATCGGCCACCTCGATCGGCAGACCGAGCAGCGGCGCGACCGCATCCCGCAGCGCGTCGGGGCCCTCATACAGGGCGACCTCGCGACCGAGATCGAAGCGCGCCGCGAGCCAGGGCGCGATCCGCTCGGCTGGCAGGCGCCGCGCCAGGTCCCGCGCCGCCCCGCGCATCCTTCGGAGCAGCCGCTCGAGGTTCGCGCTGTCACACACACGCCGCGTGTCATCGCCCGCGACCCGCACGTCCGTCGCGATGCGCCCCTCGCCCTCGAGCGCCGCGAGCACACCCGCGAGCGCTTCAGGCGGCAGGCCGAAGCGCCGGCCCACCTCGGCGGGATCCACGGGCCCCTCCATCGCGAGCCACAGCGCCACGAGCCGCCGCATCGGCGCCCTCTCGGTCGCCTGCTCGGGCCGCTCGAAGCGGTGCACGTACAGCGTCGCGGGCGCGCCCGGTAGCTCGACCGGGTCGAGGTGCGCGAGCGCCGCCGTGCGCAGCGCCTCGGGATCGCGGCCGGTCTGCTGCGCCGTGGCCACGCAGAGCTCGGCGAGCTCGCCGGCGAACAGCGCGCGCCGTTCAGTCAGGAAGGCCGTGAGCTCGGGCTCGTCGCGCGGCGGCCAATCCGGCGCGGTCCGCCGCAGCCGGCCTCGCAACGCCTCCGCCATCGCGGGATCGATCTCGGGGCGGTCCGACCGGCCGATCGCCACCTGGCGCACGAGATCCGGCGCGAGCCGCGACGGGCCGCCTTGCGGTACATCGTCTTCGTAGACCAGCTCGTTCTGGCGCCGCCAGGCTACCTCGGTGGCAAACGGCGAGGCGGTTCGCGTGGTCGCCTCGCTCACCCGAATGCGCCCGCAGGCGAGCGCGTCGAGCCGGTCCCGCAGCGCGCCGAGCTCCATCTCGTCTTGCAGGCACGTCCGCCATGTTTCGAGAACAATGGGGAAATCCGGCTCCCGTCGCACCCGATCGAGCAGCTCCTTCGACCGCTGCCGCGTCATCCAGAGCGGCGTGCGACGCCCGAAGCCCGCCCGCGGCACGAGCAGCGCGCGGCCGGCCGCCTCGCGAAAGCGCGCACCGAAGAAGGCCGTCGTCTCGAGCCCCGAGCGCAGCAGCCGGTCGAGGCTCTCTGGACGCACGAGGTCCGCCACGGTGGCCGCCTTCACGTCGGCGCCAAGCTCCGCGGCCACGCACAGGTCGTCGTGCACCACGAAGGGCAGCCGGCCCATGCGCTCCTGCCACGCGGCGCCGAGCGCTATGGCGAGCGGCCGGTTGACACGCCCGCCCCAGGCGGTGTGCAGCACCACGAAACCTTCGGGCGCGCGCTCGACGACGAGGTGATCGCGCGCGGGCAACGGCAGACCGGTCGCCGCGCGCTGGGATCGCAGGTAGGCGCGCAGATCGGCCGCCGCGCGCCCGTCGAAGGCCGCGTGCTCGCCGAGCCAGGCCTCGAAACCCGCTTCCTCGAGCCGCGCGTCTGCGTCGTGCAGGAAGTCGGCGAGGCGCAGCGCGAGGTGGCTCGCGTGATCGCGCGCCTCGGCCCGCCAGAAGGGCACCATGCCGGCTCTCGCGGGCGCGGGCTCCACCCAGACCGCGTCGGCGCCGATCTTGCGGATGCGCCACGCCTGCACGCCGAGCGTGAACACGTGTCCAACTCGGCGTTCCCACACGAATTCTTCGTCGAGTTGCCCAAGCTCCGGCCCGCTCGCGCTGTCCTCCGCACCGAGGCGCATCGTGAAGTAGCCGCGATCGGGGATCGTGCCGCCCGAGGCCGCGAGCAGCCGCTGGGCGCCCGGCAGCGCCCGGATCGTCCCCGTCTCGCGATCGAGCGCGACCCGCGGCCGCAGCGCGGTCACGCCCGCCTCGGCCCATCGTCCCGCGAGCAGGTCCACGACGAGGTCGAATTGCCGCCGATCGAGCCCCCGATAGGGATCGCAACTTCTAATAAATAAGAATAAGTCGTCAAGAACCCACGGCTCTGTCACCGACATCGCCAGGATCACCTGCGCGAGCACGTCGAGCGGTCCGTCGGGCGGCGAGAGGGGCTCGACCGCGCCTTCGCGCATCGCGGGCACGATGGCCGCGGCGAGCAACAGATCGCGCGGGTGGTAGGGCACGAGCAGACCGCGGCTCGTGGCGCCGACGCGGTGACCGGAGCGACCGACGCGCTGCAAGGCCGAGGCGACGCTGCCCGGCGTGCCGGCGAGCACGACCTCGTCGACCGAGCCCACGTCGATGCCAAGCTCCAGCGAGCTGGTCGCGACGACCCCCTTCAACTCCCCGGCCTTCAAGCGTTTTTCGACCGCTTCACGGACCTCGCGCGAGAGCGATCCGTGGTGCGCCCACACGACCGGCTCACCGGCCCGCGCGTTGATGCGGGCCGCGAGGTTCTCGACCACCGCGCGGCTGTCGGCAAACACCAGCGTGGCGCGCGCGCGACCGAGCCGCTCCGTCACCTCGCCGCCGACGGCCTCCCAGACGGCGCCGGGCCCCTGCTCGGGCCGTGGCTTGGCGATGGCCCGGACCTCCAGCACGAGCGCCTTGCCGCCCGACGCGTCGACGATCCGCACGGGCCGCTGCACCCCCGTCGGCGGCACGAAGCCGCCCATCCAGGCCGCCACCCGCTCCGCGGGGCGAACGGTCGCCGACAGGCCGACGCGCTGCACCTCGCCGGCTATCCGCGCGACCCGCTCGACCGCCGTGATGAGGTGCGTGCCGCGCTTCGTGCCGGCGACCGCATGCACCTCGTCGAGCACGATCGTGCGCAGCCCGCCGAGCAACCCCGCCGCCTCCGACGTGAGCACGAGGTTCAGGCTCTCCGGCGTGGTGACGAGGATCTCCGGCGGCTTGCGCAGCATCGCGCGCCGCTCGGACGGCGGCGTGTCCCCGGTGCGGATCGCCACCCGCGGCACCGGCGCCCTCAGGCCGGCCCCGGTAAAGCGTGCGGCGAGCGCTGTGAGCGGCTCTTGCAGGTTGCGGCGCACGTCGTTCGCGAGCGCGCGCAGCGGCGAGACGTAGAGCAGACGCACGCCCCCCGTGGGCCACGCGCCCGACAGGAGGCGGTCGAGCGCCCACAGAAACGCCGTCAAGGTCTTGCCGCTGCCCGTCGGCGCGGTGATGAGCACGTGCTCCCCCTCGGCGATGGGCGGCCAGGCGAGCCGCTGCGCGAGCGTCGGCGTGCCGAAGCGGGCCTCGAACCAAGCCCGGACGAGCGGATCGAAGCGGTCGAGCGAGTCCCCGGCGGCGGATGCGGCTGGCATGGTGCGCGCGCCCTCCACTACGGCTCCAGGGGCGGCAGCACGCGCGCGCCGTGCGGCGGTATCGTCACCCCCTCCACGGTCACCGGCGAGGTCGTCCGGTTCAGCCGCAGGCGCTCCCCGCTCGGAAGCCCCCAAAGCTCTGGAAAAACTTGTGAATCCGTGTCTGCGACGATGTCGAAGAGCGGGTGCACGAGCGTCTGCGGCGGCGTCGCCGGCACGGCATCCCAGGGTCGCGCGCCGACACCACCGAGCGCGAACGCGGCCCGCTGCGGATCGAGCCCCCATTTCGTGCGAGCCGGGTCGAGCGCGCGCAGATCGTCCGAGACAAAGAGCCCGCCCCCCGCGAGCGCCACTATCCACGCGCCGGTCTCCACCTCCTCCCGCGGCAGCGCGCGCAGCAGCGGCGGATCCGGATCGCACAACGTCACACCCTGGCACAGCGCCCAGCGCGCCCCGAGCATCCGGGCCTGGTTGCCGACCATGATCCAGTGCGGTCCCGGCATGGGCCCCGCGATGTCCATCCCCGAGCGCCACGCGTCCACGAAGGGAAAGCTCGGCGGCCCGGGCGCACCCACCGCGAGCAGCACGACGTCCTCACCCGCGGCCTCGCGGATGAGCAAGAGCGCGAGCGTGTAGGCCTGCATGCCGGTCATCGGCGTGTGGCGCTGCTGCGATTCGAACGTGCCGGCGAAGAGGAAGTCAATCTTTAAAAAATCGTATCCCCACCCCACGAGCTTGGCGATCGTGCCCTTGAGGTGCGCCGCCGCCTCCGGGTGCGTCACGTCGAGCACCCGGTGCGAGCCCGTGTTGATGTTGTTGTACACGGCATCGAGCAGGAACCAGTCGGGGTGTGCCTTGAAGGTCGCGCTCGACTCGTGCGCGAGCAGCGGCGCGAGCCACACACCCATCGAGTATCCTTGATCTTTTAGTTTCTTGGCGAGCCCATCGAGGCCATCCGGGAACTTGGCGTTCGGCTCCCAGTCGCCCCAGCCGAGCTCCCAGCCGTCGTCCACGACGATCCGTAACTTGCCGATGTTCTTAGGAAGATTCGGCGCCAGGATCCCCTTGGCGAGCAACGCATTGTCGGTGACGTCCTTCGCCGCGACGTTCGCCCACAGCTCGTACCACGAGTTCCAGCCGGCCTCAGGGTGCGCACTGTACGTCTTGCGGCGCGTGGGCAGGTAGTTGCTGGCGAACGTGAAGAAGGCGCTGTTGGGCCCGTCCGTCACGAGCGCGCGGAACGACTCCCCTGGGAGCGAGCCGCCCTTCGGCACGGCCACCCGCTCCCCTGTGCCGCCTGCCGCCGCGCGAACCCGCAGCGTGCCGGCCTTGTCCGTGGTGTGGAACTGGACCCAGGGCTTGAAGCGCTCCCAGGTCTCGGCCGCGAAGAACAGCGCGGCGTCCGCATCCCCGGCCCAGCCGTACCACCACGACAGCTCCGTTCCCGCACGCAGCGTCTCGGTGTCCCCGCGGGTCGCGAGCGCCTTGTCGAGCGACGCGTCATCGGGGGGCGGCGACAGGGCCAGCACACCGGACATAGACCAGCTCTGAAATCCATGTGACATCCAAGCCTTGGGAGAGGGCAGCGAGGCCTCACCGTAGAACCCCAGGCCCTCGACCTCCGCGTCCTGAGCGGCCACGAAGCGCGTCTTCCAAGCGAACTTCTCGACGAAGGCCTCGACCGAGCCCGCGGGCCCGGCGGGGCAGCTCATGAGCGCGTCGGTGTGCGTGCAGGGCCCATCGCGCCCCGCGCCGCGCCACGCGCCGCCGATGCGCACCTCGGGCCGCAACCGGAACGAGATGTGAAGGCAGGTCTGATCGAAGCCGAGCCCCTCCGCGTGGACCTGGAGGCCGGTCGAGCAGCCCACCGACTCCGTGAACGCGTCGGCCGGCGCGCAGCCACAGAGCGCGACCGCGAGCGCGAGCGCGCCGAGCAAGCAGGCCCAGGTCGGGATCGTCGCTCGCCACCGGGGTTGGGACATCGTCGGACCTTGGCCTGACTCGCGCAGGCTCGGCGCGGATTGTCTGTGCCGTCCCGGCCAAGTCAAGGCGGATTGCGTTGGCAACGGGGTAGGGAGTACTGAAGGTCGAAATACATGTCACTTCGCGCGCCCAATGCGCCCTATAAAAGATGTTTGATATTATATAGTTTATTTTATATAGAATATTGTAATTCGCTTGGGGCACTGTGACGTGGGATCTTCGCCTCCGTTCGCGACAGGTCACGGCACGCAGTCCCCCGCCTTGCAGTGCTTGGCGTCGGCGCAGGTCGCTCCCTCCGGCAGCGGGACATGCAGGCAGCCGAGCGGCGGCTCGCAGGGGTCGGCCGTGCACGGATCCGTGTCGTCGCAGCCGGAGTACGGGGCAGACGCTTTCGCCACGTGCTGCGGCGTGCGTACGCGGTGGAGCTCGAGGCCGGCGCCCTGCGCAGGGCGGAGCGGCGCTTGTCTCGCGCGGTCGAGCAGACAGGGCCCGTCATCGAAGCGCTCCTCGCCTCCTTGCCACCCGGCCTCGATCCATGATGGGCGTCGGGAGCCTCAGTCCGACTCGACGGCCCCCCACCTGTCCCGCTGCCGCGTCAGCCACGCCGTCGCACGGCCCGCGACCTCGATCACTCGCGCGCTGTCCCAAGCGTCGGTCCCGAGCGGCAGGTGCGGTGTGATGGAGCTGGCGAAGTCGGCAGGCAGGCTTGCGGCCCGCGCGAGGGCGAGCGACTTGCGGTACCACGTCACCGGATCCCGTTGTGCGAGGTCGTCGTCGACGTCGAGCCACGCCTGGGCGAGCCGCGAAGAGGTCTGAACCTCGCCACTCGCGTGCACCGCGGCAATGTCGAGCGCGCGCAACGCGGTGGTCGGATCACGCGCGGCGAAGGCTTTGTCCGCGATACGGACGGACCTCACCAGCGTATCGGCGGACCCGGACCCGAGTGGCAGGTCCTCGGCGCTCCAGTCCTCGCGCGCGACCGCATCCGCGAGTTCGATCAACCCGGCGAGATCACAGGAGCCGTCTTCATGGACGGCGGCCTCCCGGAAGGCCGCGGACGCCTCGCCGGCGCGGGCGTTGTGCAGCAGGGCGAGGCCGAGGCTGTGATGACGGTGGCGCTGCGATTTGGCGCGCGTCCAGTCCGCGCGCGGCGCCGTCATGGCCTCCAGGGCGATCTGGAAATCACCGTGTCTCATGGCGTCGGCCGCCACCTTCAGGAGGTCGTCGGCGCGCGGTACGGGCCGTCCGAGGACGCGATCCAATGCGTCGCGCAACTCGTCCTCGTCCAGCCCGCGCGGCCCGAGCCCCGTCACGGGTCTGTCCTCACCCCGCCCCGAGATGTCGTCCTCCGACAGGTCGAGCCCGTCAGGCAGGCAGGTCGAGATGCGCAAGAACGGAGCCAGCCAGGCATCGACGATCGGCCTGACCGAAGGTGGCGCGCCACGCCGCAGCGGAACGTAACACATGCCACCGAGCCCCTCGGTCGCCAGCAGGACAACGTTGGCGTCCGGATCGGTGAGCAGATACGCGGACGGCGGGACGGGTGTCGTCCAGGTCTGTACTGTCCGGTCTCCGTCAGCGCCGAGCGCGACGAGCCGCGACAGCATGGGCCGCCCGCGCGAGAGCAGGACGAACGTACATCGCTCGCTGCGCGCGGCGGCAATCTCACGCGAGTACATCATCGGCTGACCCGCGAAGGCATGTGGGCCGTCGAGGCGGCGGTCGGGACGCAGGTCGAACCACTTCAGCTCAGCTTCGGGCGAGTCCCAGCCCCCTTCTTGCTCCCCCAGAATGACGCAGCCGTCGCCGGCCGGGCGCAGGGCGATATCCGTTCCGACCATCCTGTGCCCAAGAAACGTCGAGCGCACCTCCGTGCCTCGCGCGGTGCGCAAGACGACTCGGCCGTCGCGGCCCATCGTCGCGACACTGACCTCGTTGGAGCCAAGCACTGGTTTTGTAGTTATAATTCCTTTAAATCTATTTGTCTTTGGCGATCCATCCGTAGCCAAGCCGACACACACGTCCGGCTCGAGCAGGCTCACCCACACGTGACTGCCGTCTGGGGTCACGAAGGCGTTCTCAACGCCGCCCCCCGGGGACAGCGCGCGATCCGCATTCAGCGCCCCGTTGAGCTCCCACGTGGAGACGTCGATGGCGGTCGCGCCGCCGGGGGACGTCGTTTCTTCGTCGTTCAAGAACCAGAGCGAATTGCCTCCGATGCTGACCGAGGAACTCCCGGCGGAGCTCCCCTCGAGTCGCATGAGTCCTGCGCGCACCAGGTGGCCCGATGGAATGTCGATCTCGCACAGCGCGAGCCACGCGCCGAACTGACGGGGGACGACGAGGGTAGTGCCTCCCGCTCGGATGAGGCGGCCGACACCTGAATAGCGTGGCCCGAGCAGGGCCTGCCTGAGATCCATCGCGCCCCGTCCGGGTGCGACCGAGCGCACGCACCAGCGGACGTCGTCGTGGATCTGCGCCGACGCCTCACCGCTGCGCAAGGCCCACGCGGCCTGCTCGGTTCCTTCCGTCCGCGCACGCCATGCCTCCGCGAGCGCCCGCGCGCCGAACA
>Ga0172370_10006125_pt1 | contig 15220 bp, 14 predicted proteins | sample LakKiv5m_FD_114538 | JGI IMG/M metagenome (GOLD analysis project Ga0172370, IMG submission 114538) | Freshwater microbial communities from Kabuno Bay, South-Kivu, Congo - kab_022012_11.5m | ecosystem: Environmental > Aquatic > Freshwater > Lake | place: Democratic Republic of the Congo...
ATGCAGCCCTGGCACCTGTCCGGGTCGCCATATCTTCCCACCCTCCACCCGATTCAACGGCTCAAATGGCTGCGTATTCCTTTTACCAGCTCATCCGCAATGCTTCGGGACTCGGGAGTGATCTCGAAGCAAAGTTCCCGTCTCCCCCGAGGATCGATGTCGCCTACCTTCTGTCCCTTCTTCACGGGGACCCCATCACGGACAAGGCCCCAGATGCACCCGGGGATCTGCGCCTCGATCGGGCTCGAATTCACGTATCCGATAATGTCGTCCTTATTCACCCTGTCGCCGATCTGCTTCTGCGAAACCAGTCTCCCTTCTGCCGGCGCTCTGATGAGTCTTTCCATGGTCAAACCCATGACCGACACAGGTACGGCCGTATTTTCTTCGGCCTCTCCCACTGACATCACCCGACCCAGATCCGAACTCGCCGGGTTTGTCTCCACAACCAGATGGCAATCCGTCCCGGCCAGAAAGCCCGGCCCCAGGGCGATGACCAGGGCTGCATCCCGGATCCGTGTCCCCGTGTTGTGCTTGGCCATCAGCCCATCGATAAAGACATCCGGTTTCACCAATTGAAGGGTTTCTCTTCCCGGGTCTGCAACAACAGGGATCTTTCCTTCGGACCAACACTCAAGGATCATCTCCATGGAAGGATCTGTCCGTTGGGCGACAACCCCGTGGATCTCCTTTCGCCAGTCAATGAGGGCCTCACAAAAGGATACGGCCCGGCGTTCGGCCCTGGGCACCGGGAGGTCGGTCATGACGATCCGTGTCATGCCGGCCCGATACAGGGAGTAGGCAACGGCGCTGGCCTTCTCCCCTGCCCCCTTGATCAAGATGACGCTCTCCTCCAGCGCCCTTTGGTTTTTCATCGGCTCATCGTTTCTTTCTTCGAATCATAGTATAAACAGCACCCCTGATGGTCCTCGGCGTCGTTTCGCGGAAAAGGCCTTTCATCAACATCAGGAGATGGCGCCGCTTCAGAAAGGCGCTTAAGTTACGGACTTAGCCAGACTGTCCGGCCCGAGACCCGGGTGGATTTATTTCTTGAATCCTCAGGTAAAGCCGAAAATGCGCGCTATGAAAAGGCCTTTTGGTGAGACCGGATGATCTGTCAGGAAGGGAAGCCTGCCCGGCCGGGCATAGCCCTTGATGGGACCCGCCGGCGTCATCTCGGGCACATCGAGGGGCCTTGGAATGGGGGATATTGAAATGGGGGTCATACTGAACGATCAATTACTCGTTTTCTTTGAGGGAAACGGAGCCCTGCGGTCAAGGGGTTGATGACGATAGTAAGGCCGCGCCCAGGGCCCCTACCATCTGGGGGGCCTCGGGAACCAGGATTGTGGTCCCTGTGGCCTCCTGCAGCATGTCCACCATGCAGGGATTTTGCGCAACCCCGCCGGCAAACAGGAGGGGCTCTGCCACCGTGACCCTCTTGAGCATGCTCACGGCCCTCTTGACCACCGAACGGTGAAGGCCCTTGGCGATGTGGCTCCGATCCTTCCCCTTTGCCAGGAGGGAGGTCACCTCTGATTCTGCAAACACGGTGCACATGCTGCTGATCTGGATTTCATCCGGCGACTTCAGGGCCTCCCGGCCGAATTGATCCAGGTCGTATCCCAGGGTCTGGGCCATGATCTCGAGAAATTTTCCGGTCCCTGCCGCACACCGGTCATTCATCTCGAACTTGAGCACCCTGCCTGAGCCGTTGAGGGCAATGGCCTTGGAGTCCTGCCCCCCGATGTCCAGAATGGTCCTGACCTCGGGAAACAGAAAGGCCCCCCCCGCGCCATAAGCCTTTATTTCGGTCACTGTGGGCGTATCCATGGCCACTTCCAGCAAATGCCTTCCGTAACCCGTAGCCATGAGGCGGTCCGGCTTCACACCATCCAACAGCCTCATGGCCTCTTGAAGGGGGTCGAAACCAGACGCTGCCTGCCTGGTTTCGACCACGGAGCCACCTTCGATCAGGACCACCTCTATGGTCCGGGAACCGATATCAATGCCTGCGCAGAGCATGCCGTCTCCAACCCTCTATTTGATTACCTCGATAAAGGCCTCGACCCGGGTCTTGAGCTGGCCCACATCTTCCATGCTGTAGTCCGTGTCGATGCGAAGCACCGGGATCTTATTCTCTTCCAGTGCCTTTTCCACAGGCAGGGATTCGGTGATGTAGGGCTGACAGAACTGGAGGCCGTAATGAATGACGCCATCGGCCTTGTACTCGTGGAACATCTCCTCCACATGGGCCAACCGATCCGGATTGGGCGTAAAGATGGCGCAGTCCACCTTGAAGTGACGGTCGATGATCGCCTCCATCAGGTCTTCCACCGTACTGCCGCTGGCGTCGGTCAAATTGCGGGTGCCGCGCTCGCCCACACAGGATTCCTCTCCCACGATGACGGCCCCGGATGTCTCGATGATCCAGGGGAGCTTCCAGTTGGGAACAGCCATGGGACAGCCCGAAAGGAGAATTCTCGGGGTCCCTTTCGGAAAGACTCCCTTTCCTGCTTCGATCCGCTTTTCCAGTTCGTCGCAGATTTTGTTGACCGAGTCCGTGAACCGGGCCGGATCGTCGTAAAAGAAGACCTGGTTGGCGAGAAGGGCATCCAGTCCGGAGATGGGGGCCGGGTCCGCCTTTCGGAGGCTGGCGAGCCGGTGGATGGCCCTTCTCTTGGCGTTGACGATCTCGATCCCCTTCTTGAGTCTGGGGGCATCGATGGTCATTCCCGTGAGCTTTTCGACCGCCTCTTTGAATCGAAAGTATTCTGCCTTGAGAAGCGCCCTTCCCTCGGGCGATTTCATCTGAGGCAGGTCCATCACGTAGAGATTGGGAACAAGGTCCTTGAGCACCTCATAGGACTTCTTCTTCCCGTCGCAGGTGTTCTCGCCCACGATCATGTCAGCGGATTCGATGTAGGGGCAGACCTTGGCCAGCTTGAATCCAAAGGCCGACTTGATCAGGGAGCAGGTGTTGCGGGGCAGGAGCTTTTCCACTTCTTCAGTCGCAAAATCCGCCCCGGTGCAAAGCCCCACCAGGGTGGCATCCGCCGCGCGGACGATCTCTTCAGGCACAAACACACAAAAGGAGCCAATCACTTTCTTGCCGGCAGCCTTTTCATTCATCAATTCCTTGATACGCAGACCGTGCACTTCGCTCAGGACAAAGTCAAAATAACCCATGCCTTCGGGCCGGTCCTTCTGGGACAAGTAGATGTCCCCATAGCCTTTGCCCAGGACCTCCAGCAACATGTCATGGGCCGCCAGATCCAGGCCCAACCCCTTCCACATCTCTCGATAGTCTTCGCTCATCGCTTTTTTCCCTTTCTTTTCCGGTTCGGAATGTTAAAATTCCTCATCCATATCCACGCCCAGTGCCTCCCACTGGGCCTTGCCTTCAGCCTCTCCCTTCGCAACCTCCTCGTCGGTCCAAGGCTCAATGACCAGAGAGTCGGCCACCAGTTCCCAGATGTATTTCACTTCGTACTTGTACTCGGGACAGTACTTGGGGACCCGTTTCATGAGTTGATCATGGCAGTTGGAACATCCGACCACCAGTACGTTGGCCCCGCTGTTCTTGATCCCTTCGTATTTCATCCGACCCTGATAGGCCGCCTCATCCTCGTAAGGCCCCGGCCACATGCCCCCCCCGGCGCCGCAGCAGAAGGCATTGGCCCGGTTGGGATGCATCTCCACAAATTCATCCACACACTGCTGGATGATCCAGCGAGGTTCATCATAGTATCCCTTTCCGAAATGACGTTCCAGCTCCCGTCCGTGTTTACAGGAGTCGTGCCATGTGAAGACCTTGCCGGCATTGACGCTCTTGTCCACCTTGATCCTGCCCGATTCCAGAAGTTCCTTCAGGTATTCGTACAGGTAGATGTAGGAAATCTCATTCGCCGGATCGTCATGGACGCAGGCCTTCATCCCCACGCGACAGCCATAGGAGCCTCCGCCGCAGTCGGGCATGATCATTCGTTTGATCCGATGGTCTTTCATGAAATCGATCTTGCGCTGGGCAAATGCCTGCATGTAGTCATAATTTCCGGTAAAAAGACCCCAATCCACCGCTTCCCAGTTGGCCGAAGGGACAGTCCAGTTCTCCCGGGCCGCATAAAATATCTTCCACCACCACTTCATGTCCTCGTTGTCTGCAAAGACCTCCTTGGAATTGGGGAAAAAAAGGATGTCCGCATCGTCCTTGTCGACGGGCACATAAAAGCCAGGGCAGTCCTCCTCTGCCATCTCCCGGCCCAGGTCCGACAGGAGGAAAAAATAGTCCTGCTGGGGAATCGCCATGTTGTTGCCGGTCTTATAGTTGTTCTCGGCCCCCTTGTGCAGGATCCCCGGCACCTTGTCCCTGGGCCTGAGGTGTTTCATCTGGAGCATGACATATGGGATATCGATTCCCATGGGGCAGGCGTAGGCGCACCGACCGCACCCGGTGCAGACCCATGGAAATCTCGACTCCACCACCTCGTCCAGCATGCCGAGGGCCAGCATCCGAATGACCTTGCGGATATCCCATCCTTCCATGCCCGGCGACCCCGTGATCGGGCACCCCCCGGAGCAGGTCCCGCAGGTAAAGCAGGCGTTCAAATCGAATTTCGCCAGTTCCTTTTTTACCGGATCCGGCAGTCTTTTTGGTGTCACGACCTCTTGCATATGTCTCTCCTTTCAAGCCTCTCCTCTGCACAGTCCACAAAAGATCTCCCTGAGCAGGTTGTCATCGATCTGTTTCATGAGAATATCGTCATAATCCATGTCATCGTCATATGGCATGCCGCATTCCATCTCACCGGCGTTGTTCCCATCTCCCTCGTCCGCTGAAAACATCTTGCCATCACTGAGTTCAGCAGCCTCAGGTTCGAATCGGCGGTTGTTTTCGATCCAGCGGTCGCAATCGTCATGGGCCCCCACATAGGTAATCAGGAGATCCCGGCCATGCTCCACGCAGACCAGCCGAAATCCGCTTCCCAGATCATATTTCCGGCACTTGTCGATCCTCAATTCCCCATGTTTGGTCCGATTGAATGTTTCCTCCAGGAACGCCAGGTCTTCCTGCAACAGCTTTCGGATAAGTCCCTGAGCCCTTTCCGCGGCCATGGACGATTTCCTGTCTCCCCGCCTCAACATTTCGAGACGCTTCTTCAACCTTGCCTCACGGTGGATAAAAACCGACATACCCTTCCCTTCCCATCACATTCAGTCGCCCGCATTGAGCACCCGGACGTCTCCCTGTCTGTGAGTGAATCCAATGGTGTCCAGGTATTCGAATACCGGGACCCCGACCGTCCTCCCGTAGCCGAGCACCTCCTTGCAGTCGCCAACCGTCAGATCGCCTTTAGAGCCGATGACCGCTCTCACCCGCTCTTTGATCTGCTCCACCGCCTGGGGGGTCAGGAAGCGTCTGTTGTTGAGCCTGACCAGACGCCCCTGCTTTTGGAGATAATCGAGGAGCCTCTGAACTTCGTTCTTGTTCAATTTGCTCCTTCCATACACCTTCCAAAACGTATCCGCGCTGAAAGGCACGAAACCGCTTGATTCAGCATAGTCAAGCAACTTCTCGATGAGTTCCCCCTGTTTGTCAGACACGTTCACGGAAAGACTCGGCAGCTTGAAGCTCCCACCGGTCTTTATCAATACCCCTTCATTGCACAGCTCGGCGCACATTCGCTGAAAGGGGGCTTCATCAAGGGAGGGTGCCAGTTGCCTTCGAATCTCTTCAGCGGTTGCACTCATTTTGAGCGGGTCATCCCGCAGGATCGCCTCCACCACGACCGGCAGTCTCGCCTTCAATTCTTGGTACACAGTCTTCTTCAATACACCCCGGCCCTTGAATGAAAGGAGTTCTCCGGATGCCACCCGGGTTCTCATCTCCGATTCCATCAGGGCGATGGGAAACCCTGTTTCCCGTGATAGCTCGCCGGAGGTGACCGGACGACACATGTTCCCCGCAAAAAAATGCGTCACGAACCCCTCCAGGTCGTTCTCCTGAAGGGCCTTGAGACAGGGAAGGGTCGTCGATGCCTTGATTTGTCTGAACTTTTCCTGTGGGACCTCGATCACCTTTCCGCCGCCGATCACGGTTGGCACATTCAACAAGCACACGACAAAAGGGTCTCCTGGAAGTGCGGCCACCGGTCGCATCAACCGAAACTGGACAAGCCCCCTCTCACCTGGCGCCAGTTGGTCCTTTTCCATAAGGACGGCGAGGGCGTTTGTGACCGACGTACCCAGATAGAGCTTCACCCTTTGTCGGTTTCGAAGAGGTCTCCCGGCCCTTTCAACAACCCGGAGATCCACATTGAGGAGATAGGTCGGCGCCACCGATCCCGGAGCTGCCATCAGCAACCCACGGCTGACCCTGTCAACAGGCACCCGATGAAGGTTGATGCCGACCCGTTGGCCGGCCCAGGCCTTTGCGCAGGTCTCATGGTGCGTCTCGACGGAACGGGCGCGGGTTTCCATGCCATTGGGCATGAGACAAAGGGGGTCGTCCTGTTGAACGCATCCGGAAAGAACGGTCCCGCTGGCCACGGTCCCGAAACCCGCAAATGCCTTTACCTGGTCGATCCAGCAGCGAAAAGGGGCCTGGAAGTCTTTGCCCCTGACCGCTTCTGCCGCCTCCTCGATCCGGGTTTGGATTTCGGCGAGCCCCCTCCGGTCTGCCGACGAAAATGGGACGACCGGCCTGTCTTCCAGGAAGGTCCCTTCTGTCAGGTCCCTGATCTCCAGCTCGGCCATCTCCCTGGTTTCGTCATCCACCAGGTCCGCCTTGCTCAAGACAACGAATCCGCCCTTCGCCCCGAAGAAGTCGAGAATCTGGATATGCTCCAGGGTCTGCGGCATCACCCCGTCATCCGCCGCCACGACCAGAATGCCCATATCCACGGCGCTGAGGCCCCGAATGGTATTCTTGAGGAAGTCGGTATGTCCGGGGACATCCACCACGGCCAACTGATCGCCGGATGAAAGCGCTAAGGGTGCAATGCCCGACTCGATAGACATCCCCCGTTCTTTTTCGATTCGCAGCCGATCCGTATCGATTCCGGTGAGGCATCGCACCAGGGTGGTCTTCCCATGGTCCACATGGCCTGCCACCCCGGCTGTTAGAAATTTGGAGACCATTTGTCAGCAACCTTTTGTCATGACTCCTATCGGTTTATCGTTGGAGGGGGCAAGGGGAATCGAACCTCCTCCCGGTTTTGCAGACCGGGCCAACGGGTTTGAAGCCCGCGGGGCGCCCAGCACCATTGCCCCCGGTGTTTTTCCGATCAAGCGCAGACGAAAAAGCTGGAATCTGTCAGGGAAGAGTACGTATGGGAATACCAATAGGATGAGTCAGTTTTCCGGCCATACCCTGCGCCTACCAACCACGGGCAGTAGACTTGTAGGAACTCAGGTAAAGCCGAAAAACCGATTCATGAGGAAAACTCCTTGCAGGGATTTTGCGTAGCATAGGAAGGCGGTCCTGTACTGTCAAACTGGAAATTCCGATAGCCAACCGCGAACGCATTGGAAAAGCCGATAGAAGTATGGTGGAACCGTGAGAAAGCCGGCAGCCTCAGGGTTCTTTTAAATAACCGCTCTAAAATATTGATCATCGGTCCAGATCATGGCTTGTCCTTGCTCCCTTAATGATGTGTCAACGAGCGAAAGGGTCTGACAATTTTTGCTTGACACGGCCCCTGAGAACGCCTATTTTTGAGCTCCATCAATATATTATAAACTGTAAGGAGACAGAGACCCATGGCGTCCAACAGCAAACAGACCAAAGCGATTCGCGCCCGCAAGGCAAAATCCAACAAGAAGAATATCAAGAAAAACCTGGCCCGTTTTCAAAAGAATGCCGCTGCCCTAAGAGAACTCGCTTCTGAATCAGCGTCCTGATCCATACCTCCCCTCGATTTCCGCGCTCAGATACATTCTGCCGGCCAAGATCAAGATCATTCTCCCATGTCTGCGTGGGCATTGTTAACGGTCCGCTCCATTCCTGCGCGGGCATGGGGAATCTGTTTCCGCCCACGCCTGATTGCCAAAAAAGCGCTTGACACATCAGATTGTATACAGTACACAACCCCCTGACATAGACCATCCACATTGCCCCATCCACCCTTCGATGGGTGATTACCCGGCTTGCAAGGAGGAACCCATGGATCTGTTCAGAAACATCACTGTTCTATCCCTTGAACAGGCAACCGTACTCCCCTATTTGACCTACCGGCTGGCCCATGACGGCATGAATATCATCCGAATGGAACACCCCGTCTATGGCGATCCCAACCGAATGATCGGCGAAAACGTCCTGGGCGAAGAGCGGATGAATGCCTATTTTCTCTGCATCAATGCCGGGAAAAAGGCCGTGACGCTGAATCTCGGAGATCCGGAAGGTCAGCAAATCTTCTACCGCCTGATCCGTGAACTGAAGGTGGATATCTTTGCCACCAACCAGCTCCCCCGGAATTACCAGAAGCTGGGCATCGATTATGAGACGTTGAAGGGTGTCAAGCCGGACATCATCTGGCTGGGCGTCACCGGATTCGGTCCGGACAGCAACGAGGCCGCCTACGATCCTATCCTGCAGGCCCGATCCGGCCTGATGGAGCTTACCGGAGAGGCCAATGGCGATCCTCAGGTTCTGGGCATTCCCCTGCCGGACATGGGAACCAGCGAGCATTCCTACGGGCTTCTCATGAAGGCCCTTTTCAAACGCCAGGCCACTGGCGAGGGTTCCTGCATCAATGTATCCATGTTCGAATCCTCGGTCTCCTGGATGACGGTGCCCATCACCTTAACGAAACTCCTCAACAAGAAGATCACCCGCAGGGGAAACACCCACGAGTTCTTTTGCCCGGTCTCGGTTTATCAGACCAGCAACGGATTCGTCTATATGGCCGTAGGAAATGACCGGCAATGGAAATCCATGGTCTCCCAGGAGATGTTCAAGACCCTGGACAAACCGGAGTATGAAAAGAACGCGGGAAGAATCAAGGACGTGGACAATCTGAACCAGGCCATCAATACGGTCACCCGTCTGCATACCTCCGAGGAACTGATTGACCTGTTCAATTCCCTGACGCTCCCCATCAGCAAGATCAAAACGATTCCCGAGGTCATCGAGGACCCCCTGGTGGCGAGGCGCATCCTCTTTTCAAGGGACGAGAAGACCGGCACCAAGATTACCCTGCCGCCTCCCCCGAATATGACGCCCTTTCTGGAGCAACTGGACCGTAAGCTTCCTTTCCCTCCCCGTTTCGGAGAGCATAACCGGGAGGTAATCGGACAGCAGCTTGGGTACTCGGATAAAGAACTATCTGCACTTAAAGAAAAGGGCATCATTTAAAAGAAAAACCTCTGTGGCTTTGTGCCTTGGTGTAAGCACAATCACTGCCGGAATTGAGGAGATACGGACATGACCGTTTGGATTGAAACCGAACTGTGCAATGGATGCAAGCGCTGCATCAAGGCCTGCCCCTATGGGGCTGTCGAACTGAAGGACGGCAAGGCCCATATCCTGGAGACGTGCACCTCCTGCGGTGCCTGCATCGAGGTCTGTAAGCAGAAGGCCATTCAGACTGACATTCAGCCGAAGGCGATCCCTGATTTCAGCGACTGGGAAGGGGTCTGGGTCTTTGCGGAACAACGCGACGGCGTCCTGAGCCGAGTCTCCCTCGAACTCCTGGGAAAGGCCCAATCGCTGGCCGCGGATCTTGGTCAGAAGGTGTCGGCCGTGCTTCTCGGCCATCAGGTATCCGGGATAGCAAAGACGCTCTTCGAGTATGGGGCGGACCGTATCCACCTGGCTCAGCACAAATCCCTAAAGGATTATCGGACCATCGCCTACGCCAAGGTCCTGGGCGATCTGATTGCCCAGTACAAGCCCAATATCCTGCTGATGGGGGCTACGCATATCGGTCGGGACCTGGGCCCTCGCGTCTCCCGCCGGGTAGGGGTGGGGCTGACCGCCGACTGTACGGAGTTGACCATCGATCCGGATGAACGGATTCTCCTTCAGACCCGGCCTGCCTTCGGCGGCAATGTCATGGCCACCATCGCCAACCGCTATTCCAGGCCCCAGATGGCCACGGTACGGCCCGGCGTCATGGAGGCCGTCAAGAAGATAGGCAACAGGGGAGAGATCATTCCCTACAAGGTGTCTCTCACCGAAAAGGAGATCGGCACGAAGATCCTCGAACGGTTCAAGGAAAAGAAACAGGGCGTCAGTCTCGGAGAGGCCCGGGTGATCGTGGCAGGCGGACGGGGCGTCGGCACCGAGGCGGGGATGAAATCGCTGTTTTCCCTGGCAGAGGCCTTGGGCGGCGAAGTGGCGGGGACGCGGATCGTTGTGGAGGAGGGATGGCTCCCCGTTGAGAGGCAGGTAGGCCAGACCGGCCAGACCGTCAGGCCCGAGATCTATATCGCCTGCGGCATATCCGGCGCGATCCAGCACCGGGCCGGGATGCTGGGCTCCCGATATGTCATCGCCATCAACAAAGACCCCCGGGCGCCCATCTTTCAGGTAGCGGACTGGGGCATCGTGGGGGACCTGCATCAGGTGGTCCCCGAATTAACCCGGGCAGTTTCGAAAAGCCAGCGCAAGTAGGGGGGAACCATGTTACGTTCAGATATCGAAACGCTCCACAGAAAAGTCATGGCCAGGTTCGTGAACGAGGAAGTGATCCCCGCGGCCAGAGAGATCGATGAAAAGGGAGATTTCCCGTTTTATCTGTTCCATAAGCTGGCCGATATGGGGATCCTGGGCATCCGCTACCCCAAGAAAGCAGGGGGATCCGGCGGCAACACCACGCTGTTCTGTATTGCCGTCGAAGAACTGGCAAGGGGCCTCCTCAGCCTGGCCGCCACCACGGCCATGCAGTGCCTCATGGCCACCAACGGCCTCTACCTCTATGGGACCCCAAAGATGCACGAAGAATATCTGCGCCCCGCCTTTAAGGGGCAAAAGATCGGGGCCTTTCAGTTGACGGAGCCGGAGGCGGGATCCGACCTGGGCGCGGTGAGGACGTCGGCTACAAAGGTCCAAGATGGATGGGTGGTTAACGGCATGAAGACCTGGTCCACCAGTGGGCCCTACGGCCATTTCCATACGGTCCTCTGCCAGACAGATCCCGCCAAGAAGTTGAAAGGCCTCATGTTCGTCTTCGTTCCCAGCGACACGCCCGGTTTTTCCCACAGCAAGAAATTCGAGACCCTCGGCACCCGGACCTCGTCCCTGTCCGAGATCTATTTCAACAACTGCCATGTCCCGGAGGAATACATGCTGGGCGAGTTGGGGAAAGGCCTGAATGTGCTCCTCACCATCCTTGCAGAGATCCGAATCATGACCGCCTGCCTGGCTATCGGGCTCCATCGGGCCGCCATGGACGATTCTATCCGATACGCCAAGGAACGGTCTCAGTTCGGAAAACCGATCGGGCAATACCAGCTCATTCAGGCCAAGATCGCCAATATGGCCGTCAACCTGGAGGCAGGCCGTCTCATGGCCTATAAGGTGACCCACCTGATCGACAAGAAGGTGCCCTGCCTGAACGAGGCCTCCATGGCAAAATACTTCACGGTCGAGTCGACGTGCAGCGCCTGCGACGAGGCGACCCGAATCTTCGGGGCCTATGCCTATTCCATGGAATATCCGGTCCAGAGATACTACCGGGACAACCGTTTTCTGCTCTACGGCGGCGGGACCCATGAGGTCTTGCAAACGACTATCGCCAGGCAATTTGGCCTTTAATCCATATCGCATCGGAATCGGCCATGCTTGAAACCGACAAAGCCGATGTCCCGGCCTTTGAAGCGCTCCCCTCCCTGCCTGTAAGACGATCCCTGGGCCAGGGCGTTTATGAGAGTCTCAAGCAGGCCATCATTCAGGGAAATTTCCGGCCGGGAAGTCGCATGGTCGAAAGCCGACTGGCTGGAACTTTGGGCATCAGCCGCACGCCGGTCAGGGAGGCCATCCATAAACTGGAACGAGAGGGGCTTCTCCGTCACGATCCCAGGCGCGGCTTCTTTGTGGAGGGGTTGGGCCGGGCCGATATCGAAGAGACCTTCGGCATCCGAAGCGTTCTCGAAAGTTACGCCGCCCGGCTGGCGGCCATTCGGCATACAGAGGGTGAATTGCAGCCCCTGGAGGCCAAGCTGGAGGATTACGAACGGTGTCTGAATCGGGGGGATACAGCGGCGCTGCCGCAGATCAACACCGAATTCCACGACCTCCTCTATGCCCTCAGCCGCAGCCCCCGCCTGATCAAGATGATCAATGATCTGAAAGATCACATTTACCGGTACCGGGTGGTGATCCTCAAGGTCAAGGAAATGGCTGAGCTGAGCCACGGGGATCACCGCCGGATGCTCAAGGCGATGAAGCAAAAAGACGCCGATCAGGTGGAGAAGCTCGTAAGGGAACACATCCTGAGAGGCCAGGAGATTGTGCTGAAAGAATTCGGGGATTAAGGAGCGAGATATGGGAGAGCGAAAGATACGCGTCCTGTTGGCTAAACCGGGCCTGGACGGTCATGATCGAGGGGCCAAGGTGGTTGCCCATGCCATGCGGGAGGCCGGGATGGAGGTCATCTATACCGGTCTTCATCAGACCGTGGCCAGCATCGTCAATCAGGCGTTGCAGGAGGATGTGGACGTGATCGGCCTGTCCATCATGTCAGGGGCCCACATCCCGATCTGCCGCAAGCTGATGGGCATGATCAAAGAACAGGGCCTGGACGACAAACTGGTGGCGGTCGGGGGCGTCATTCCCAACAAGGATATCCCTGCCCTGAAGGAGATGGGGATTCAGGGGATATTTCCGGGAGGGAGTTATTTTAACGACATTGTCGCATTCATTGAAACGCACGCGACCGGCAGATAGATGGCTTCAAACCACAGGAAGGAAGACCAAGGGTTTCACTCCTCCGCAATCGGTAACCGTTTAAGAGAGAGGCACAGATGGGCGTAGCAACCTATATCAAGGATGAGAAGGATGCCATCAAAGAGGTCATTTTGCAGTCCGGCATCAAGGTCAAGCCGGTCTATACCCCGGAGGACCTCAATCAGATCGGCTTTGATTACCATAAGGATTTAGGGGATGCCGGGGAGTTTCCCTTCACACGAAGCATCCACCCGTTAGGCTTTCGCAGCCGCAACTGGACCACCCGGCAGTACACCGGATTCGGGACGCCGGAGGAGACCAATGAACGTTTCAAGCTGATGATCTCCCACGGCCAGACAGGACTCAATGTGGCCTTTGACCTCCCCACCCAAATGGGCTACGATTCCGACAACGAAATGGCCGAGGGAGAAGTGGGACGCGTCGGGATGGCGGTGGATTCGCTCAGGGATTTCGAGATCGCCTTCAAGGATATCCGGCTCAACCGCATCGGGAGCGGCCTCACCATCAATGCAGTCGCTTCCATTATGCTGGCCATGTATCAGTCCGTGGCCGAGGGGTTCGGGTACCAAAAGACCGACATCTCGGCAACCCCCCAGAATGACATCCTAAAGGAAATGGTGGGCCGGGGGGCGTGGATCTACCCGGTGGAACCGGCGGTGCGGCTCATCGGCGACACCATCGAATACGCCATGAAGGAACTCCCCCGGTGCAATCCGGTCTCGGTCTGCGGCTACCACATTCGCGAGTCCGGCTGCACGCCGGCCCAGGAGATCTCCTACGCCTTTCAGATCGCCTTCGCCTACATCGACAATGTGATCGCCCGCGGGTACAGGGCCGAGGATTTTGTGGGCAGCTTTTCCTTCAACCTGAACATCTACGGCAACCTGTGGGAAACCGTGGCCAAATTCAGGGCCGCCCGAAAACTCTGGGCCATCCTGTTGAGGGATCGCTACGGCGTCAAAGACAAGAAGGCCCTCTTTCTGCGGGGCATATTCGGGGGCGGGGGATCGGGCATGACCAAGCAGCAGCCCGAGAACAACATCATGCGCGGGGCCTATTACGCTCTGGCCGCAGCCCTTTCCGGGGCACAGACCACAGCGCTCTGCTCCTTCGACGAGGCCTACACCATCCCCACCGAGCGTGCGGCCCTTCTCTCCCTCCGCACCTTTCAGATCCTCATGGACGAGATCGGGCTCAGGGATACCGTCGATCCCCTGGCCGGTTCCTACTTCATGGAGACCCTCACCAAACAGATGGAGGAAAAGATCCTCGAAGAGATGGAAAAGGTGGAAAAGATGGGCGGCATGGTGGAGGCAGTGGCCTCCGGATACGTCCAGAGGGAGGTGGGCCGGCAGGCCTATGAGTTCGAGAAGAAACTCCAGGCGGGAGAGGTTATCAAGGTCGGGGTCAACAAATATACGGAAGGTGTTGACATGGAGGTGGAACTCCATGAATATAACGAGGCATGGGCAAAGCTTCAGATCGAGCGGCTTCAACAACTGAAGAAGGAAAGAGACAGCGCCGCTGTGAGCCGATCCCTCAAGGCCCTGGAGCAGGCGGCCCGTGACCGGAAAAACGTCATGCCCTACCTGGTGGATTGCTGCAAGGACTACGCCACCGTGGGCGAGATGGCCAATGTCTTCCGGGACGTGTTTGGCGAGTACAAGGAACCGAGCATCTTTTAATCATTCAGGATCTGATACAGGGGATTCTCTGACCATGGGGAAAGGATCATGACGCCGAGCGAAGGGCTTGAGGGAAAACGGGTCCTCATCGTGGACGATGAACCGGACGTCCTCAGTACTCTGGAAGACGTCCTTTGGGGGTGTGTGCTCCACAAGGCCTCGGACTTTGAAACGGCCAAAGAGCTAATCCTCAAGAACCCTTATGACGCCGCCATCCTCGATATCATGGGGGTCAGAGGCTACGAGCTTTTGGAACTCACCCAGGCCAGAGGCATTCCCACCCTGATGCTCACGGCCCACGCCCTTTCAAAGGAGGATTTCGTCAAATCCCTTGAAAGGGGGGCCATGGCCTACGTCCCCAAGGAGAAGATCTCGGAGATCGATATCTACCTGAAGGACATCCTGGATGCCCACGCGGAAGGCGTGGGGAAATTTGGGAGATGGTACAAACGGCTGGAGTCCTTTTTCGAGGATCGCTTCGGGAAAAGCTGGCAGCAAAAGCTGGAAAAGGATCCGGACTTCTGGAAGAGATTTATATAGGCCTCTTTGCCCGAAAGGGGGTCTTGTCATGGGAAAGGGGGTGAACACAGAACAAAGACGTGCGAGCATGTGGTACCGGTGATCA
>Ga0172370_10006126_pt1 | contig 15216 bp, 8 predicted proteins | sample LakKiv5m_FD_114538 | JGI IMG/M metagenome (GOLD analysis project Ga0172370, IMG submission 114538) | Freshwater microbial communities from Kabuno Bay, South-Kivu, Congo - kab_022012_11.5m | ecosystem: Environmental > Aquatic > Freshwater > Lake | place: Democratic Republic of the Congo...
GGAGGCTACCGCGCTGTAAGCGTGGACAGGCGCTGTGCGGTCGCGCAGGGCGTGGTTTTCAGCGGATCCCCCAGAAAACGAGGCCGAGACAGGCCTCTGCCGGTTGGAACGGGGAGATTGAGTTGAAAAGTACCCCAAGCTAACGGCGCCAGGCCGAATATCGCAAAAAGAAATGGGAAGCTTGCCTGGATGTGTTTAGTCTCAAGTCGCCAAACAAAAAACAAAACACACAGGGGCTTCCCATGGCAACGTTACCACAGCTCAAGCTCTTCCGGTGGGACGAAGTTGAGGCCTCCAGCGAGTTGGCGCGCCTGGAGCTCGTGCTCTCTGTCATGCCCGACGAGCGCTTCGTGCGCATCCTCGAGGTGGCACGCGGCAAGGGACGCAACGACTATCCCGTTCGTCCCATGTGGAACGCGCTGATCGCGGGCATCGTCTTCCAGCACCTGAGCGCGGCGTCCTTGCTGCGGGAGTTGCGGCGCAACGGCGAGCTTCGTCAGGCGTGCGGCTTCGACCCCTTGCTGCGCGACCGCGCGGTGCCGAGCGACGACGCGTTCGGGCGCTTCCTCTGCGCCGTCATCGCACGCCAGGACGAGCTGCAGCGCATGGTCGACGAGGTGTTGGCCCGGCTGGCCGAGTTGCTGCCGGATCTCGGCGTGCGGTTGGCCGTCGACTCGAAAGCCGTACGCTCATTCGGCAGGCCCGTGAAGGACGCCCAGAAGAAGGCGCGACCCGACGGCCGGCGCGACACGGACGCCGACGTCGGCGTGAAGACGTACCGCGGCCGGCACGCCAACGGCTCGGCCTGGGAGAAGGTGCAGAGCTGGTTCGGGTACAAGCTGCACCTGGTCGTCGACTCCGTCTACGAACTTCCTCTCTCGTTCAAGGTGACGCGGGCATCGGTCGGCGACGGGCCGGAACTCCCCTGCCTGCTGGAACAAATGGAAACTCGGCACCCCGCGCTCCTCGCGCGAGCCCGGGAGTGCTCCGCCGACAAGGCCTACGAGAGCCTCGACAACCACCGCACGCTGCACGTCGACTACCACATCACGCCCATCATCGACCTCTGCCACCACTGGCCCGACGACCAGCCCACGCAGCCCCTGTACCCCGACCGCGTCACGCCCTTCGTCTTCGACGAGCGCGGCGGAGTCTACTGCGTCTGCCCCGCCTCCGGCGAGATGCGGGCGCTGGCCTTCCACGGCTACGACAAGTCCCGCGATGCGCTGAAGTACCGCTGCCCGGCTGCCGCGCTGGGTCTCACGTGTGCCGGCCGCGCCGAGTGCGAGCGCGGCCAGGGGTGCGGCGCCTACGGGCGGGTCGCCTGGATCCCGCTCACTCGCGACCCGCGCCGCTTCGTGCGCATCCCGCGGCACACCGCGCGCTGGCAGAAGGCCTACGACCGCCGCTCTGCCGTCGAGCGCGTCAACAGCCGCGTCGACCGTGTGCTCGGCTTCGAGCTCCATACCATCCGCGGCATCAAGAAAATGCGCGCTCGCCTCACGCTCGGCCTGCTCGTCATGCTCTGCATGGCCCTGGGCCGCGTCGAAGCCAACCAGGTCGAGAACTTGCGGTCCTTCGTCCTGCCCTTCGCTCGCGCTGCCTGACCCTCCGCGACCGAAGCTGCCAGCGCGGCCTCCGGCGCGCGAGCGCGACCGCCCCGGTCGCGATTGGCGCCGGCCTGTCCCAACGGCGCCCCCAGGCGCCCCGCGGGTGACGGCATCGGTGGCTCGCCGCCCGCAGGCGCCCCGCCGAGTGACGGCGAGCTACCTGCCGGCCCCGCGTCCTTGTCGGCCGCGCCGTTGGCAAAAGACCCGGTCAGTCAGCGCTCGGATGGTCTACAGCGCGGATGGCTTGCCCGGACCGCCGGATTCGGCCTGGGCCGCGCACGGGCGCGTTTTTTCTGGTTGACACCCCACGGGCCCGCCGCTATAAACGCCCTCACGTTCTTTGACGTCCCCCGTGGGGCGAATAGCTCAGCCGGAAGAGCGCCAGCCTTACAAGCTGGATGTCGCAGGTTCGAGCCCTGTTTCGCCCACTACGGGTCGGAAGCCCTCCGCGAGGGGGCTCTCCGATAGATTCAGCGGGGTGGTAGTTAAGCCGGTTATAACGCCGGCCTGTCACGCCGGAGGCCGCGGGTTCGAGCCCCGTCCACCCCGCCTGCGAGAAAGCCCGAGGGTCACCCCTCGGGCTTTTTCGTTTTCAGCGCTCCTCCCGTGGGCTATCATCCATCCGAAACCTGTCCCCGAGATGGCATGCCCTCACCGGACGTCGACCGCCGGCCCCGATTCGACGCAGGAACCCGGTACGCCGCGGCGATCCTCGCGGCCTGGACGATCGCCAGCCTCGGGCTCGCGCTCTTCGTCGCCTTCGCCGCCGAGGACCTGGCAACGCGCATTCCGCTCCTCGGGATCGTCGGCGACGACGACGGCCTGGCCGCGCCGGCGTGGCTGCTGCTGATCATGGCGACGTGGCTGATCGGCCTGGCGATCATCGCGGCCGCGGCGCGCTCCGGCAACCGCGAGCTGCGGCGCCGGTTCGACGCCGTTCGGACACTGCGCGACGCCGAGTCGCGCTTCCGCGCCTTCACGCAGCAGCTTCCGGGGGTCGCCTTCATCAAAGACCCCGGCGGCCGCTACCTGTACGCGTCCCAGTCCTTCGAGAAATACTTCGGCGTGAAGCCCGCCGACGCCGAAGGCCGCACCGACTTCGACCTGTGGCCCGCCGACGCGGCCAAGTTCCGGGCGGACGACGAGCGCGTCCTCGCGACCAACGCGCCCACGCAGGTCCTCGAAGAGACATCGTTCGGCCCGCAGTCCGCGCACTGGCTCACACTCAAGTTTCCCATCCCGCAGCCCGAGGGGCCCCCGGCGCTCGGCGGGCTGTCGGTCGACATCTCGGCCCAGCACCGCGCCGAGCGCGACCTGCTCGAGAGCCAGCGGCGCATGTCGACCCTCTTGCGGAACCTGCCCGGCATGGCCTACCGGTGCCAGGACGACGATCAGCGCACCATGGAGTTCTGCAGCAGCGGCGCCACCGACCTGACGGGCTACGCGCCCGACGAGCTCGTGCAGAACCACCGCGCGTCGTTCGGCCACCTGATCCATCCCGAAGACCGCGAGCGCGTCGCACGCGTGATCCAGAACTCCCTGCGCAACGGCGTACCCTACCGCCTGACCTACCGCATCACGACGCGCCACGGGGCCGAGCGCCACGTGTGGGAGCAGGGACGCGGGGTCTCGGGCGACGGCGCCACCACGCCGCGCATCCTCGAAGGCTTCGTCACCGACGTGACCGACCGCAAGCGCGCCGAGGCCGAGGTCGAGCGCCGTTCGACGGAGTTCCGGATGCTGTTCGACCAGGCGCCCATGTCCATCTGGCTCGAGGACCTGTCGGTCTGTCGACGCCGCCTGTTCGCGCTGCGCGAGTCGGGCGTCACCGATCTGCGCGCGTGGCTGCTGGCCCACCCCGACGAGGCCTCGCGCCTGGCGTCGACGGTGCGGCTGCTCGACGTGAACGCCGCCACGCTGCGCGATTACATGGGCGGCAAGCTGCGCGACACGTTGATTGAGCCCGGCGACCAGCTGAAACCGGGGAGCCTCAAGATCTTCGTCGAGACGCTGGTGGCCGTCGGCACCGACGTACACGCCGTGCAGTACGAGGGCCAGACGGACTCGGTGCCGCGCGACGTGCTGGTGGCCTTCGCGGTCGTCCCGGGGCACGAGACCGACTACGGGCGCGTCCTGATGTCGGTGCAGGACGTGACGGCCGTCAAGCGGGGCGAGGCGCAGCTGCGCGCCGCCGAGCAACGCTACCGCGCGCTGTTCGAGCAGGCCCCTGGCGCCATCCTGGTCTTCGACCCCGAGACCGGGGTGGCCGTCGCCGCGAACCCCGCGGCCGAAGCGCTGCTCGGTGCGTCGGCGGCCGAGATCCAGAAGGTCACCTTCCATGATCTCTTCGTCGATGACGCCCCCGAGGCCCCCGATCGCCTGCAGCACGTGCTACGCACCGACGGCCAGCAGTTCGAGGTGCGGCTGCGGTCGCTCTCCGGCGCGCCCCGCGACGTCCTCATGAACCTGCGCCGCGTCGAGTACTCCGGTCGTCGCATGCTGCAGGCCGTGTGCACCGACGTCACCGATCGCAAGGCGACCCTGCACCGCCTGGCCGAGACCGTGCAGCAGCTCGAAGCCACCAACGCCGATCTGCGGCAACTGGCGCACTTCGTCTCGCACGACTTCAGCGAGCCGCTGCGGATGGTGGCGGGCTTCGTGCAGCTGCTGGCCGATCGGGTGGGGCCCAACCTCGACGATCGCGGCCGCGAGTACGTCACGTTCGCGCTCGAGGGCACCGAGCGCATGGATCGCATGATCGACGCCATCCTGCGCTACGCCAGGGTCGGCACGCGCGAGCTCACGCCCTCCCCCGTCGATCCAGCGGCCGCGCTCCAGAGCGCGCTCCGCAACCTGCAGTCCACGCTCGACGAGGCCGGCGCCGAGGTGACCTGCGACGAGCTGCCGCCCGTCCTGGCCGACGAGGGCCTGCTGTTGCTGCTGTTCCAGAACCTGGTGGCCAACTCGGTGAAGTACCGCAGCGATCCGCCGCCGCGCGTGCACCTGGGCGCCGAGCGCCAAGGCCAACGCGTCCGCCTCTCCTTCCGCGACAACGGCGTCGGCGTCGCCCCAGCGGACCACGAGCGCGTCTTCCAGATCTTCCAGCGCCTCGGCACGAGCGACGACATCCCCGGCGCGGGCATCGGCTTGGCCATCTGCCGGCGCGTCGTCGAGCGACTCGGCGGGACCATCCGCATCGTACCTGCCTCCGGACCCGGCACCCTCTTCGAGATCGATCTGCCCTCGGCCGCTCTCGACGCGTGACAGCGACTGCCACTGCGCCGTTGACTCGCGAGGGGTGATTCCCTATGATTCGCGCGTGGCAGAGGATGGCCGGGAGATCCTTGATGAATCAAGCGTTTTTGCGGCGCCTGGCGGGCGCTTTCGCCGTCGCGCTGGTGGCAATCTCGTGTGGCAGCAGCGGCGGCGGCGGGCCCGACGTCAAAAAGCTGGCCGCCATGGAGCTCGATCCCGCGGACGGCCTCACGTTCAACTACGGCTCCGTCGACGTGGGCGGCACCAAGTCCGAGATCGTCTCGATCATCAACACCGGCAACAAGAACCTCGACATCTCGGCCATCACGCTCGAGTACCAGCCGGCCAACGGTGAGCTCGAGGCGACCCCGGACGCCTACGCCATCCAGCTGCAGTTCAACGACGGCGAGCAGCCGCCGCGCAGCGTGGCCTTCCAGGGTGGAGGCAGCGCCGAGGTTCCCGAGGTCTACTACTTCAAGGTGGTGGTGAAGAACCTGGGCGACGACCTGCCCCGCTCGGCGCAGATCGTCATCGCCAGCAACGACGAGGACACCCCCACGTTCCGCCTGCCCGTCAGCGCCGTCTCGGGCGCGCCGCGCATCCGCGTCACCCCCGACGTGGTCGACTTCAAGCGCGTGGGCGCCAACGACACGCGCACCGAGACCGTGATCGTCCGCAACCAGGGCGCCGCCGACCTGGTCATCGATCGCTTCCTGTTCACCGGGTCCGACGTCTTCAAGTTCACGTACGGCGACCTGTCCGTCGTGCCCGACGCCGCCACGCAGAACGGCGTCGACTTCGCCGATCCCATCGTCATCGGCCCCGACGAGCCCGTGAGCATCCAGTTCGAGTTCGCGCCCCTGTCCGAGCACCCGGCCGACGCCACGTTCGTGCTGTACTCCAACGACCCCAACGCCACCGAGGGCACGGTCATCCAGCTGCGCGGCAACCAGGAGCTCCCCTGCATCCAGGTCGCGCCGCCGCAGGTCGACTTCGGCGCGGTGCTGCCCTCGAACCAGCAGGCCCTGCCGGTCGAGATCTGCAACTGCGGCACGAGCCCGCTGACCATCACGGGCGTCGAGCTCACCGACGACCAGTCCGGCGGCGCCTTCTCCGCGCAGTTCGATCCGCTGGTCGAGCCGGGCGCCGAGGTCGTGATCAGCCCCGAGAAGCCCGTGGTGCTCGCGGGCAACGACTGCGGCACGGTCAACGTGATCTACGCGCCCAGCCAGCTCTCGCCGCTCGGGCCCGACGGCAACCCCATCCCCGACACGGCCACGCTGCTCATCACCAACGACTCGTTCTACGCCAACCTCGGAATCCCGGTGCGCGGGGTCGCCACCGAGGTCATCTGCCCCACGGCGGTCATCAGCGTCGAGGAGGGCGAGCAGGTCATCCCGCAGACGGTGCTGCACCTGCACGGCGACCAGAGCTACTCGCCGAACGGCTCCATCGTGTCCTACCAGTGGACGGTCGAGCAGCCCGCCGGCTCGGTCAGCTACCTCATCCCCACCGGCACCTTCCCGAACCCCATCTTCGAAGCCAACATCGCCGGCAAGTACGTGTTCACGCTCGAGGTCGTCGACTCCACCGGCGTCAAGAGCTGCTACCCCGGGCGGCAAGAGGTCTACGTCGTACCCGACGAGGCCATCCACATCGAGCTGCTGTGGGACACGCCCGGCGACCCCGACCCCAGCGACGAGGGCCCCGCGGCCGGCACCGACATGGACCTGCACTTCGCGCACCCGTTCGCGTCCGGCCCCGACATCGACGGCGACGGCCAGCCCGACCCCTGGTTCAACGACCCCTACGACGTGTTCTGGTTCAACAAAGGCCCCGACTGGGGCAGCTTCGATCCGTCCATCGACGACGACCCGGGCCTCGACCGCGACGACACCGACGGCGGCGGCCCCGAGAACGTGAACCTGAACATCCCCGAGGGCGACCCGCAAGGCGAGTACACGTACCGCGTCGCGGTCCACTACTGGGACGACAAGAACTTCGGCGAGAGCTTCGCCACCGTCCGCGTCTACATCTACTCGGCGCTCGTCTTCGAGGTGCCCGACGTCAAGATGTACGTGAACGCGCTCTGGGAGGTCTGCACCGTGTCGTGGCCGTCGACGCAGGTCACCCTCACGCTCGATCACAACGGCCAGTACAAGATCACGCCGAACTACAAGAACCCTCTCTTCACGCCCGGACCGTAAGGCCCGCAGCAAGGAAATCTTCAAGGAGGAGGTCCCGATGGTCCGCCGCTCGTCGCTGCTGCTGCTCGGTATCCTCGCGACCCTCGCGTGCAGCTCTTCGAAGGGGTTCGAGGGCGTGCAGAACATCATGATCCAGGCGACGCCCTCCGAGGTGCGGTTCGTGGGCGTGCCCCTGAACGGGCAAGACTCGCGCGACGTCCAACTGGCGCACGTCGGCGACGAGGGCGTGCTCGAGATCGAGAGCATCACGCTCATCCAGGAGAAGGACGAGTTCGTGGTCTCGGATCCGGACAAGACCTCCCTGAACCCCGGGGAGTTCGCGACGGTGAGCGTGACCTACCTGCCGAAGGACACCCTCGGCACGCCGGCCACCCTGCGCGTCCTTTGCAACGCGGTCAACGCGACCAACGGCATCTTCGAGGTGCCCATCACGCCGGTCATTTCGATGGAGGGCATCCGCCTCTACCCGTCGGTGGTCGACTTCGCAGAGGTCCCCGGCGGCACGTCGCTCGATCAGACCGTGTTGGCCAAGAACGAGGGCGGCAAGCCCGCCGTGGTCACCGACGTCGAGATGAAGGGCGGCTCCAGCGCCGACTTCACGGTCATCGAGAAGCCGGCCTCCTACCCCACGCTGGCGTCGGGCGAGTCGTTCGAGTTCAAGGTGCGCTACACGCCGCTCGAGGGCAACGCCGACACGGGCACGGTGGCCGTGCAGTACATCAAGGAAGGCGAGACCGCCGAGGAGGAGGCCACCGCGCAGTGCCAGGGCGAGGAGATCGCCCCGAACCTGGTGGCCACCCCCGGCAAGATCGACTTCAACAAGAACGAGCTGCAGCAGGACGTACAGGTCGAGCTCGGCAACGAGTACGTGCGGAACCTCACCATCCAGAACAAGGGCACGTACAAGGCCGTCCTCGAGGACATCTCGCTGGTCCAGGGGCCGAGCCCCGAGCCCTTCGAGCTCTCGCAGTTCACGCTCGAGGGCTGGGAGGCCGGGGCCACGAAGGAGCTCGCGCCGAACGACAAGGTCCAGCTGGTCCTGCACTTCAAGCCCACGGTGCCGTGGACGCCCACGGCGCTGCCCATCGCGCGCGTTATGATCTCCAGCGACGACGCCGCCAACCCGAGCATCGGCGTCGACGTGTTCGGCCGCCTGACCACCCCCGAGATCCACGTCGATCCGGATCCGACCGTCGACTTCAGCTTCGTGGCGCAGGGCTTCACGGCCGAGCGTGAGATCACCATCACGAACAAGGGCATGGCCGACCTGGTGGTCTCGACGATCGCGCTGACCACGAACCCCACGACCGAGTTCGCGATCCTGACCGACGAGGGCTTCGGCCCGATCGCCACGACGCCGGTGCCGCACGCCATCCCGACCGACCAGAGCGTCACCTTCAAGGTGACGTTCACGAACAACGGCGCGGCGTCCGGCAACGTGTTCGGCAAGCTGACCATCGCGAGCAACGATCCCACGCGGCCGAGCATCGAGCTCAGCCTGCAGGCCGCGCGCACCGACCTGCCCGAGTGCAAGGTGGTGCTGGTGCCGCCCAAGGTCAACTTCGGCATCGTGCCCCACGGCGAGGTGAAGGAGATGAACCTCGCGCTGAAGAACGCGGGGTCCGGCAACTGCACCTTCGTGTCGGCCAAGATCACCGACTGCGGCGGGTTCGCCGGGATGATCACGTCGTGCTCGTCCGACGCCACGACCCTCAGCCAGACCTACAAGATCACCCAGATGCCCGCGCCCGTGCCCGACGGCCTGAAGCCCGGCGGCATGGTCAGCCTGAAGGTCAAGTATACGCCGCCGACCGCGGCCAGCCTGTTCGACTTCGAGTACTACCCGGCCCTGCTCTCCATCACGTACAAGGAGAACTACTCGGCCAGCGGCACGTGGACCTCGCACACCATCCCGACGGGCTGCTCCGGGACCGGCCTGCCCGGCACCGGCGGCTCGTGCCAGCCGAACCTCGAGGGCAAGTCGGGCACGTCGCGCGTCAGCGTGCTGCCCGACCACATCAACTTCGGCATCGTCACGGTCGGCTGCTACTCGCAGACCATCAAGGTGAGCATCTACTCGACCGGCACGGCGCCCCTGACGCTGAAGAACGCCTACCTCGACCCGACCTGCCCCTCGGCCATGGAGTTCAAGGTCAAGGAGCTCCCGCCCATGCCCATGGAGGTCAACCCGAACACGCCGGTCAGCATCAAGGTCGTCTACCACCCGCAGGACCTGGGCGCCGACGACTGCAACCTGATCATCGAGAGCAGCGACCACGCCACGCCCCAACTGAAGGTGCCGCTGCACGGCGAGGGCACGTTCGAGACCGAGCACACCGACGAGTTCACGCAGATCTCGGGCCAGTCGGTCGACGTGCTCTTCATCGTCGACGCCTCGGGCTCCATGAGCGACGAGCGCGACATGATCGCCGCCAACGCCAACACCTTCGTGTCCGAAGCGGCCCAGTGGAAGAACGACTACCAGCTGGCCGTCATGGGCCTGTGCATCGACACCAGCGCCGACTGCTGGAACACGGGCACGTTCCAGGGCCCCGGCATCATGCACAACCACACGACCGGCTTCTCCGAGACGGTCAAGAACATCGACGACGACGGCTGCGCGCCCGACAACCAGGAGTCCGGCCTCGAGGCCGCGCACCTGGCCCTCACGCTGCCGCGCACCAACCTGACCACCATCGCCTGCACCAGCGACGCCCAGTGCACGGCCCCCGACAAGTGCGTCAGCCTGCCCGACGGCACCAAGAAGTGCGGCGGCACCAACGCGGGCTTCCTGCGCGACGACGCCGCGCTCGAGGTCATCATCGTGTCGGACGAGCAGGACCAGAGCCCGGCCACGCCGGCGTTCTACATCGACTGGTTCCGCAGCATCAAGGGCTTCGCGAACCCGAACCTGATGCACGTGCACACCATCGTCGGCGACGAGGGCGGCTGCGGCACGGGCGGCTCCAACGAGGGCGGCGCCGACGGCGGCGAGCGCTACATCGAGGTGCAGGAGGCCACCGGCGGCATCTTCCACAGCATCTGCGACGACGACTTCACCAGCGCGATCAAGGACATCGGCAACATCGCGTTCGGGCTGAAGAAGCAGTTCTTCCTGACGCGCTCGGCCGATCCCACCACCGTCAAGGTGTGGGTCAACGGCACCGAGTGCTCGCAGCCGGCGTGGGTCTATGACGCACCGTCGAACTCGGTCATCTTCGACGAGTTCGGCTCCTGCATGCCCAAGGCGGGCGACAAGGTCAAGGTCTGGTACAAGACGGTCTGCTACAACTCCTAAGGAGTCCCCCATGACGCGCGCGTTCCTGACGGCCGCCGTTGCGGCCACGCTGCTCCTCGCCGGGTGCGGCACCAGCTTCGAATCGAAGGATCTGCCCGAACTGAGCGTGGCCATGGGCGGCGAGCCCGGCCAGTTCTCCTACGCGTTCTCGAACGTTACGCCGGGCACCAAGGTCACCGTCGAGGTGAGCCTGTCGAACCTGGGCCTGGCCGATCTCGAGATCCGCGGCCTCACGACCGAAGCGTTCGTGAAGACCGACGCGGGCGATTCGCAGGGCGCCCTCTACCCGCTGAAGAACGAGGTGGCCGACGAGGCCTCGATCGTCGTGGAGATCGACGGCTCGAAGTGCGCGAAGGACGGCAACTGGTCCTACGACGCGCAGCTCCGCGCCGTGCGCTTCGAGGAAGCCGGCGAGTGCTACCCGCCCGAGGGCACGCCCGTCTCGGTCGAGTACCAGGCCGTGCAGAACCCCTACGTGAAGCTCGACCTGCGGGGAAAGGCCATGCCGACCGCCGAGGCCCCCTTCGTGATCGAGTCGAAGGAGGTGAACCCCTTCAAGACCTTCGACTTCGAGGTGGTCTATACCCCCGGCGACACGCCAGAGGGCGGCGACTTCTCCGTGCTCGTGCTCTCGAACGACGATCAACACCCCGAGCAGTTGCTCACGTTCTCGGTCAGCGCCCCGGCGCCGCACCTGGTCATCTACCCGCCGTCGAAGGTGTTCCTGAACCCGGCCTACGAGTGCCAGGAGTTCACGCTCTCGAACACGGGCAACGCCGACCTGCGGTACATCGGCGTCACGCTCAAGACCACGTCGAACCTGTACCAGTTGAAGGACTGGCCGAACGAGGGCGACACGGTGGCCCCGAACGGCACGCCGCTCAGCTTCAAGGTGTGCTACACGCCGCAGGGCGACACCCTCGAGGCCAACTCCGTGCTGGTCGCCACGAACGACCCGCTGAACCCCGAGGCCATCGTCTCGATCTCGAACTCGCCCCAGGGCGGCGCCTTCGAAGTCTCGCACGCCGACATGGGGCTCGGCTACGTCGACTTCACGGGCCTCGACCACGGCACGCTCACGAAGGACGTGAGCTTCTACACGCTCACCAAGGCCGAGTGCCAGGCCAAGGGCACCTCGTGCGGCGGCCCGGTGAAGATCGTCGACATCACGCTCAGCCCCGACGAGGCCGGACAGGCGTACAGCTGGGTGCTGCGCAAGGTGATCTCCGAGGGTCAGTACGAGGACATCACCTCGAGCGAGACCAAGGACCAGCTGATCCAGAGCCAGAAGTTCCTGACCGCCGTCCAGGCCGGCAAGGCCGTGCAGCTGGCGGTGACCTACAACGCCGACGCCTTCCTGTCGGGCATGAACGCCACGCTGACCTTCGACCTGTCGACCCCCTCGGCCGCCAACTACAGCCTCGAGCTGTTCGGCGGCACGCCCAAGGGCGAGCTCGACGTGGCGCCGTCGAACACGCAGCTGCACTACAACGTCACGGGCGCCGAGGCCAAGAGCCTGTCGACCTACCTCTACAACGTCGGCAACGGCCCGTTGACCGTCACGAAGCTCGAGGTCACCGGGAAGTGGAGCGGTACGTCCGACGACTTCAAGCTCGACGACCCAACCCAGGCCAACGGGTTCGAGATGGCGCCCTTCTCCATCGTCGAAGTGCCCGTCACGTTCCAGTACAAGAGCGGCGACGACAAGCCCGCCGGACGCCTGAACATCACCTACACCGACCCGCAGATCGGCGACGTGCCCATGACGGTCGAGCTGACCGGCAACGTCGACCTGGGGATCGCCTACCCCGTGGCCACCCCCGTGCCCCAGGGCACGCCGGCCGCCGGCCAGCCGCTGACCATCAGCGGCGCCAGCAGCACGCCCACGCCGGGCGCGTCCATCGGCCAGTACATCTGGTACCTGGTCGAGAAGCCCGGCACCTCCAAGGCGCGCCTGAACGAGATCTCGAACGGACCCACGGTCTCGTTCGTCCCCGACGTCGCCGGCAACTACACGGTGGCGTTGCAGGTCTTCAACGTCTACCAGACCACCGCCGTGTTCTCCGACCCGGGCTTCGCCGCGATCACCGTCCCGTAGCCGACTCCGACACGCCGCGTCACGGTCGCGCAAGCCTCCGTATCCTGCTCGCTTTTCGATTGCATTTGCACTCACGTGCCGGCCCCGTGGATACTGGTGTCGTACCGTACATAACCGTCGTTGCGAGGGGCGAGGCATGGACCTGTTCGTGCAGCTCTTCCCTGCCGTCATGCTGGCAGCCATCGGGGTCGTCCATCACTTCGTCGTCGCGCGCCCGCTGCAGAAGATCCGCCGCGGCGTGACCCTGATGGAGCGTGGCTACCCCGAAGCCCTGCTGGCGATCCGGGGCCCCCGCCAGATGACGGAACTGGCGCGCAGCGTCTGGTCGCTGGGACGCGAGGTCGAGGCGCGCATGCGCGGGCTGGTCGAGGCCGAGCAGTTGGGGCTGGGGCGGCCCGCCGACGATGGGCCGGCCGTGGCGACACCGGGCGACGCCCCGCCCGGCGCGGCTCCGGTGCCAGGGCTCACCCCGGTCAGCGGGACCGCGTTCGCGCCCGCGCCGTTCGACTCCACCCTCGAGCGCCTGCGCGAGCGCTGCTTCGAGCTCGAGCGCGGCGACGCCGAGGATCTGGCCGTGCGGGCACTGGCCCGCGACGTGTGGGCGTCCGATGTCGAGATCGCCGCGCGGCACGGCGACCTGGCGCTGCGTTCGCGCCTCGACGACGCCGCCCTGCGCGTCCTGGATCGGCCCGCCTACGACGACATCGTGGCCCGGCTGACGGCCGCCGAGCGATCGCCGGTGAACCGCCTGGCCCTGCAGAAGGCCGCCGTGCAGACCGCGCTGGTGGAGCACGGCATCGAGGTCCACGCGCTCCAGCAGCGCGTCAAGCACGTGGCCGGGATCTGGCGCAAGATGACCGCGCTCGGGCTGCCCTTCGAGCAGATCCAGGACGTGTTCGGGCTGCGCGTGGTCGTGGCGGACGTGTGCGAGTGCTACCGGGCGCTGGCCGTCCTGCACCACGCCTTCGAGCCGCAGCTGTTCTCGTTCGACGACTACATCGCGCACCCCAAGCCCAGCGGGTACCGCAGCCTGCACACACACCTGCTGCTGCCCTGCGGGTTGCGCGTCGAGGTGCAGATCCGCACGCTCGAGATGCACCGCGACGCCGAGGGCCGGGGGAGCGCCGGGCACTGGCGGTACAAGGAGCACGCTTCGGAGCGGGTCACGCCCGCGAGCGCCGACGGCGACACTCGCGCCAGCCGGCGGGTGGCGTGACGACCGGCGTCACACCCTGCGACGCGGACCCTTGCGGCGCTCGACGAACACGCGCGGGGCACAGCCGAAGGTCAGGCACGCCTCACCCTCTCGGAAGCAGACCTGCAGCACGTTGCGGTAACCGGGCGAGGTGCGACCGTGCTCGCCGAACGGGGTCATGGGCGCCCACGTCCCGGTGTCGACGAAGGTGCACCCCGCGTCGAGGGGTACGAGGCGCGGAACGTGTACGTGCCCAAAGGCCACGACCGGCACGTGCAGCAGGTCGGAGATGCGGCCCGCCATCCGCGGGAGGCGCTTCTCGATCGCGAAGATGGACTCGTCGCGCGCCAGCGTCTCGTAGACCAGGAAGGCCAGGGGGAACGCGCTGAGTGGCAGCATCAGCTTGATCCACAAGGGGATCGGGACCAGCGCCAGCGTGACCGTGCCGGCGGTCAGGACCAGCGCGATCACCAGGCGATCGAGCCACAGCTCGCGCACCAGGCGGAACAGGCGGTACGCGATGGGCTCCTCCTGGAGGCCCTGCAGCGCGTCGATCTGCGCGGCCTCGAGGCCCTGCCGCGCCCCGTAGGCACGCACGCGCTGCTCGTAGTCGGGCGGAGCCTGGAGCAGGCGACGCCGCGTGTCGACGATACGGGCGACGACGCGCAGGCTGCCCAGGAGCCACGGCATCACCAGGCCGCGCTTCGTGAAGGCGTAGTAGCGCAGCCAGTGCGCGAGGTAGCGGAAGATGTTCAGGATGAACTCGCCCACGTGCGGGTTGAAGAAGCCCATGCGGGACATGAGGAAGCGGTTCGACAGGTTGCCCATGGGCAGCGCGATCTGCTCCTCGCCCCCGAGCACCACGCGGGGCGACAGCACGTACCGCAGCGACGAGTACACGTCGTACTGGTGGCCGTGCTCGGCGTAGATCTCGCCGGGCACGTGGTAGAACCAGGGCTCGAGGCGCAGGGCCTCGGCCGGGAACGCCAGGCCCCGTCCGGCCGCGTCGGCCTGCAGGGCCTGCCGCAGCACGTGCTGCACCTCGGGGAAGTCGAGCTCGCGGTCGTGGTTGCCGAGCACGTACACGACCTCGTGGCCCGCGGCCAGCACGTCGACCAGCGCGCTCACGAACACGGGGTGGTGGGCCAGGATATGGGACAGCTTCCACGCCGAGCGCTCGGACGTGGCGTCGAGCCCGCGCCAACGTTCGTGCCGGCTGATCGGCCACGGGGGCTCGGCGGGCAGCGCGGTCACCAGGTCGAAGTCGAACACGTCGCCGTTCAGCACCAGCACCAGGTGCTCCCCCTGCGGAGTATCGGCGATGCCGCGGGCCAGCACGCCGGCGAGCTCGGCGTCGACCACGAAGCGGCGGCCCTTGAAAAACTTCCATCCGTCGGGGTGGTCCTCGACGTCGGCCAGGTGCAGGTCCGACAGGACCAGGTAGCGGTTGGCCATGCTGACCCCGGCCTTCGATCCGACAATTCGACGCTACGATACCACGAGCAGGCCGCCGGCGAGACCGAGGGCGATGGCACCCGCCTTGCGCCACGTGA
>Ga0172370_10006128_pt1 | contig 15213 bp, 10 predicted proteins | sample LakKiv5m_FD_114538 | JGI IMG/M metagenome (GOLD analysis project Ga0172370, IMG submission 114538) | Freshwater microbial communities from Kabuno Bay, South-Kivu, Congo - kab_022012_11.5m | ecosystem: Environmental > Aquatic > Freshwater > Lake | place: Democratic Republic of the Congo...
AGGTCGTCATCACGAAGCTCTAGGCCGCGGTCCCGCGCGGCGCTTGATGCCGGCCTCCAACGAGCGCACCATCGGCGCGATCATGTGCCCGAAGGCACGGGAGAGAGCCAACATGCGCCGCGTTCTCGCCGCCGCTACCGCGCTCGCGCTGCTCCTGCCGTCGTTGCCGCTGCTCGCGGCGGGTCCTGCGAAGTGGACCGCGTGGGCGCCGCACCAGGGCGACGCGCGACTGCAATTCCGCACCGCGTACAGCAAATACGACACGGGCGCGGCCGCTGCCGGGCACACGGGACGGCCGCACGTGTGGTGTGTCAACGTGAAGAACACGCACGCCAAGGCGCTGTCTTTTTTCTGGACGCTGACCGACGGCGACGCGCCGCAACCACCGAAGAAGGAGTTCCACCAGCACGGTCCGCTCGCGCCCGGCGCGGTGCTCGAGGACTGCACGACGCACCTCGCGACGCCAAAGATCAAGGCCGTCACGCTGTGGATCGATCGCGTCAAGGCCTCGAAGAAGTAGCTGCACGGCATGACGCATCCCGCCCATCCTGCGCTCGTCGAGCGCGACGTGGACTTGACCGCGGCCACCATGTTCGGCGTGCCGGCGCGCGCCCGTGCGTGCATGACGCTGCATGATGAGGCCGAGCTGCCCGGGTTGACCTCCGCACGGCTCGACGCGCTCGGGCCCCGGCTCGTGCTCGGGGGTGGCTCGAATGTGCTCTTCGTTGGACCGCACGAGGGCCTCGTCGTGCGCGTCGCGCTGCGCGGGCGCGAGATCCTGGGCGAGCGGGGCGGTGTCGTGCGCGTGCGCGTGGCCGCCGGTGAGGACTGGCCGACACTCGTGGAGGGGCTGCTCGATGAGGGGCTGCCCGGTCTCGAGAACCTCGCGCTCATCCCGGGATCGGCGGGCGCCGCGCCCGTGCAGAACATCGGTGCGTACGGGCTCGAGCTCGGCGAGCGCCTCGAAGCGGTCACGATCTGGGACCTGGCCGAGGGGCGCGCCCGCGAGCTGCCGGCCTCCGCGCTCGCGCTCGCGTACCGCACGAGCCTGCTCAAGCAGCCCGAGGCCCGAGATTGGATAGTCACGGCCATCACGCTCGCGCTGCCGGTCACGTGGCGACCCGTTGTCGCCTATAGGGAACTCGGGCGGTGCTTCGTACGCCCAGAGGAGGCGAGCCCGCGCGCGATCTTTGACGCCGTGTGCACCCTGCGCCGGAGCAAGCTGCCCGATCCGCGGGTGACAGGCAATGCCGGGAGCTTCTTCCACAATCCCATCGTGGACGCGGAAGCGCACGCCCGGCTCGCGCTCGCCCACCCGGAGGTTGTGGCGTGGCCGATGCCCGACGGGCGGGTCAAGCTCGGCGCCGGCTGGCTCATCGATCGGGCAGGCTGGAAGGGGCAGGCGCTGGGACCCGGCGGAATGCCCGTGCCCGCGGGGGAGCAGGGCGCTGCGGTCCACGACGCGCAGGCGCTGGTGCTCGTCAACCGGGGCGGCGCCACGGGGCCGGAGGTCTGGGCGCTCGCGCAGGCCATCCAGGCCGACGTCGGGCGCCGCTTCGGCGTCACTCTGGTGCCCGAGCCACGGATCGTCGGCGCGCGATCGGACCGCGCCGGGACCTGAGCCGCGAGCGTGGATGTGAAGGTGCCGGAGACGATTGGGGAAGATAGGGGCGCTCGATGTCGGAGACGTCGTCGGGAGTGCCGGGCGGACGGTGGCTCCGCGGGGATGTGACGTGCTGCTCGAACACTGCCCCAACTGCGGCTTCCGGCAGAGCGAAGGGAGCACGCTCTGCCCTCGCGCGGACGCGCCGCCGTGTCTCGCGCAGGACGGATCGAGCCTGATCGGACGCGCGCTCGACGGCCGCTATACGCTGCTGTCCGTGCTGGCGTCGGGCGGCATGGGCGCCGTGTTCCGCGCGTTGCAGCACGCGACCGATCGCGAGGTAGCGGTCAAGCTCCTGCCCGCGAGCGCGGTCGTGCGCGAAGATGCGGTGCTGCGCTTCGTGACCGAGGGCAAAGCGCTGAGCCGCCTGAGCGATCCGCACACGGTTGCCATCATCGACTTCGGCCGGACCCGGGACGGCATGCTCTTCCTCGTGATGGAGATGCTGCATGGCAGGACCGTGCGGGATCTCGTCGTCGAGTCGGGCCGCCTCCCGCCCATTCGCGCGCTGCGGCTGGCCTTCCAGGTGCTCGACGCCCTCGAGAGCGCTCACGGCCTCGGGATCGTGCACTGCGACGTCAAGCCCGAGAACCTGATGGTGCTCGGCGCGTACCGCCACCGCGACTTCGTCAAGGTGCTGGACTTCGGCGTGGCGCGCCTCGTGCGGGATGAAGGCCGCGGCGTCGATGACGACGGGCTCCTGGTCGGCACGCCGGAGCACATGGCGCCCGAGCAGGTCACGAATGTGCGCGTGGACCAGCGGACCGATCTCTACGCGCTCGGCAGCGTGCTCTTCTTCATGCTCACGGGTCGCTTTGCCTTCGAGGAGGCCGACGCCGTGACGCTGTTGCGGCGCAAGCTGGCCGAGCCGCCGCCGCTCCTCAACGCGTACCTGCCCCCGCCGGGCGTCCCGAACGCCGTGGAAGACCTCGTCGCGCGCCTGCTCGCGACGCACCCCGAGGACCGCCCGGACAACGTGTGGCAGGCCCGGGCGCTACTCGACAGCGCGCTGGTGGCTGCGTCGGCGACGGGCGTCACCGCGGACATCGCGATCACGGGCACCTCCCCGAAGAGCACCGAATCACCCATCGTCGAGATCACCGAGCCTCGCCTGATGCGGCGCACGCTCGTCTCGGCGTTGTCCATGAAGACGCGGGCGACGGCCCTGTTCTCTGCGCCAATCGCGCCGAGCTCGCCCGTGGCGCTCGCGACGCTGCGGGACGGGCTCCTCGCGGACGAAGCGAGCCTCGCCGCCTGGCTCGAGGCCTTGATCGTAAGGCTGCGGTGTGGCAGTCGGACGTGGTCGCCGGTCGAGTTCCGCTCGTTGAAGCGGCAGGGGGTGGGCGCGGCCGTGCTCGCGCTCTCGGATGCGCAGCGGCGCGCCGTCGGTCTCGACGAGTCCGGTCGCGGGCTCTTCGACAGCGCCATCGCGCTCGGGCGCGACTCCGTGACCTTCTGGGAGACCGAGTCGGCACGCGCGCCGGAACCCGACCGTCGCCACTTCACGCGGCTAATGGGGGTCGAGGAGCGAGGTTACCTCGCGGAGCTGGTGGCCACGCGCGAGCTGCTCGATCGGGCGGCGGGCATCAAGCGCGCCTACACGGAAGGCCCGCGGCGTGTCCGGTTCGCGCCGGCAGTCGAGCCGAGTCCGCGTCGGCGCAAGTCCGTCTCGTCGGGCTTGGCCTCGGCGAGCTTCGTGCTGCCGGAGCTCACTGCCTCCGCCGGCACGGAGCCGGATGCAGTTGCGTTGCCTGAGGAGGGCACGCTGGCGCGGCGGATCTGGACCGGGCACGCGACCATCGACGCCCAGCATCGCGAGTTCCTGCGCCTCACGTGGGCCCTCGCCCAGGCGCCGCCGCTCGATCGCCTGGGCGCGCGCGGTCTCCTCGAGCGCATCGCGCACCTGGAGCAGGCACACTTCCTCGCGGAGGAGAAGGCCATGCACGACGTCGGCTTCCTCGGCCTGGCAGGCCATTTCCGCGAACACGATGACCTGCGCAACCGAACGCAGCGCGTCCTTCATGCGGTCGATTCGGGCGCCCCGATCGAGCAGGTCCAGGTGATGATCCGGGAGCTCATCGAGCGGTACCTGAGCGGGCACCTCGAGACGGCCGACGCGGAGATGGCCGAAGCGCTGCGCGCCGCGGGTGGCGTCCAGGCACAGCCCGCGAGGTGCTAGCGCGCGGCCTCGATCGTCACATCGACATCGTGCTCACTGCCGAGCTGCGTGAGCGCCTGCCGCAAGCTGGCGACGTTCTCGCCCGACGGCACGTCCACGAGCGCGTGCATCGAGAAGAGCGGCTGTCCCGAGTGCGGCGCGAAACCGATGCGTGTCTCGAGCGAGCGGATGTTGATGCCGCGCTCGGCGATGAGCTTTGTGACGCGCTCCACGATGCCGGGGTGATCCATCGCATAGGCGACTATCTGGTAGGGGATCGCCGGGCGGCCGTCGGCGGCGCGGGCGCGCGTCCTGTGACCGGTGATGCTCAGGCCGACCGCGCGACCGGCAGCGTCGGCCTCCGCGAGCACGCGGTCGATTCCATCGGGTGAGCCGGACACGAGGATCAGCATCGCGAACTCGCCCCCGAGCAGGGCCATGCGGCTGTCCTCGAGGTTGCAGCCGGCGCGCAGGATGAGCTGCGACACCGCGTGCACGAGACCCGGGCGATCCTCGCCCACCGCCGTCAAGACAGCGTGGTCCATGGCTGACTCCGGCCGCGTCACGCGGCGCCTGCGGGAGGATACCGTGTCGTCGGGCCGCCGCAAGCCGCCGGGACCCGGACGCCTGCGGGACGGTGGACTTCGCGGGCCAATTCGGCCCAAGCTTGCCGGGCCCGGCGGCACCCCACGGAGCGGCAGCATGCGACGCCTCCTTTTGCTCTGCATCACCGTATGGCTCACCGCTTGCGGCTCGTCAGGCCGCTACGCCGAGCGCTCCTACGCGCCCGAGCCTCAGGCCGGGACCGGCGGTGCCATGGCGGACGACGGTGACTTCCCGCGTCCGGTCTCGGCGGGGCCGCCCCGACCGAGCCCGGCTCGAGCGCAGGGCTATGCGTCGCGCGAGGTCCAGACCTCGAAGAGCAAGTCGTATGCGGGCTCGGACAGGACCTACCAGTCGCAGCCCCAGCAGCAGGCGCAGACGAAGACCGGCAGCCAGCAGACCGGCGAGATCAAGGGCGGCAAGACGCAGCCGGCTGAGGCGCTGGTCGTGTACATGGGCTACCTGAAGCTGCGCGTTCGGCGCGTGCTGGAGGCGCTCGACGCGATCACGAAGGCGACCGAGAAGGCCGGCGGCTACGTCGAGTCGATGAGCGCCAACGTCGTCATCGTGCGCGTGCCGGGCGCCGACTTCGAGCGCGCGCTCGCGGGGTTCGCAGAGTATGGCGAGGTGCTCGACCGGCGCGTCAAGGCGCTCGACGTCACGAGTGCGTTCACCGATCTGAGCGGCCGATTGCAGGTCGCGCGGGAATCTCGCACGCGTCTGCTGAAGCTGCTCGCCGAGGTCAAGGAGCCCGAGGAACGCCTGAGGATCCTCCAGGAGGTCAAGCGGCTGAGCGAGCAGATCGAGTCGCTCGAGTCCACGCTCGCCACGCTGCGCAACCTCGTCGACTACTTCACGATCACGATCGAGCTGGTGCCCGTCGTGGCGGAGACCCGCACGGAAGCGCGCCGATCGCCCTTCGAGTGGGTGCGCGAGCTCAAGGCGCACATCGAGTCGATCGAAGATGGCCGCAAGAAGGTCGATCTCACGGTCCCGCCCAGTTTCGTCGTCTTCGACAAGGCGAGGAGCTACCGTGCACAGGCCGCGGACACGACCACGATCCGCGCGGGCTTCGTCGACAACGAGCCCCTCGGCGACAACGCGTTCTGGGCCGGTGCGGTCGCCTACGAGATGGACGCTCGCGATGAAGAGAGCGTGGCGATGGGCACGGCGGGTGCGACGCAGTGGCACGTGTGGCGCAACAAGGACGTGCGGCCGCGCTACTACCTGGTAGGCGTCATGGCGCTCGACAAGAAGCTCTGGGTCATCGAGGTCTTCTATCCCACCGAAGATGCGTTCAAGCGGCACGAGACCGCCGTGCTCAAGGCGCTCGAAGGCTTCAAGGTGAAGTGATGAACATACGACGACACTCGGTGGTTGCAGTCCTCGGCGTGGCCTCGCTGCTCGTCCTCGTGGGTTTCGCGCCCGCCGCGAGTGGAGAAGAGGCGACCAAGCGACAGACGGCGCTCACGGCGCGCATGACGATCAAGGTCGCGCACCCCGACAAGGCGCGCGCGGCGATCCTGCAGGAGACCAAGGCGGCGCGCGGGTTCCCGGCGCTCATCTCCGGCGCGCACGTGCGGCTCAAGGTGCCCCCGGAGGCGCTCAACGCGCTGCTGCCGAAGATCGCGGCGCACGGGCTCGTGCTCGACAAGGCGATGGAGCGCGTGGATCTGACGCAGACGATCTCGCAACTCGAGGCGCAGCTTCGCTCGAAGACCGAGATCCTGGAGCGGCTGCGCGGCTTCCTCGCCGACTCGAACGTCACCGCGACGCTCGCGATCGAGCAACAGATGAACACGCTCGTCGGCGAGCTCGAGCGCGTCAAAGGCGAGCTGCGCGTTCAGCGCGAGCGCTCGCAGTGGGCCGTCATCGACGTGTCGTTCAACTTCGAGAAGCGCGATCGCATCATCTACGTCGAGTCTCCCTTCGGATGGCTGAACACCATCGACCTGAGGCGATTCCTATGGCAATTCTGATGACCCGCCTCGTGCTCGCGTCCTGCGCGGCCGCGCTCGTCGCGTCGACGTCGGTCGCCTGCGGTCCGACCTACACGATGACGCCGCCGAACACGTTCAAGCGCTTCGAGAAGGCGCGCGACTTCAAGTTGATGACGGCCGACGGCGTCGCGCTCAAGGCCCGGGAAGTCGAGAACTACCCGCGCGCCGATCTGCCCTTCTGGGTCGACGCGTTGAGACGACACCTCGAGGCGCGCGGCTACGTCACGAAGGGCTCCACCTGCTTCAAGACGCTGAAGCGCGTCGACGGCTGCACGCTCGACTTCCTGCTGCCCCACGGCGCCGAGGATTGGGTCATGAGCGAGACCCTCTTCATCATCGGCAAGCGGATCGTGATCGTCGAGGCCGCCGGTCCGTTCGATCGCTTCGCGCGGATCGAGGCCGATCTCAAGCAGTCGCTGACCACGTTCGATCCCGGCGACTAGCGCCGACGCGCGATCGGTGGGCCGGCCATGCGCGGGTCTTCGGGCCAGGCGTGCTTCGGGTATTTGCGACAGAGCTCGCGTCGGATCGCGGGGTAGTGGCGGTCCCAGAATCCGGCGAGATCAGTCGTGACCTGCACGGGGCGCTGGCTCGGCGCGAGTAGGTGCAGCACGAGCGGAAGGCGACCGTCTGCGAGGGTCGGGCCCTCGGGCAGACCGAAGAAGTCCTGGAGACGCGAGGCGATCCAGGGTGGTTTGTCGTGCTCGTAGTGCACGCGCGCGCGCCGCCCACCCGGAAGCTGCACGAACTCGGGCGCACGCGCGTCGAGCCTCGCGAGGCCGCTTCCGCGCGACCCGCCGAGCGCGCATCGCAGCGCGGCATCGAACGCCTCACGCAGCTCCTCGAAGCGCGTTCGACCTTCGCAGATCTCCGAGAGCACGCGCGTCGCGAGCTCGCCCTCGACGGCCGGCATCGACTCGTCGCCGAGCTGCGTCCGGGCGAACGCGGCGCGCGCGAGCAACGCCTCGACGTGCGTCGGATCACAGAACTCGGAGAGTCCGGCGTCGAGGGCCGCCTCCCGCAGCACGCGGCTCGCCTCCGGGCTCGGCGTCGCGGGCGCGACACGCTCCTCGATCATCACACCCGCGAGCGACAGCACGTCGCGCCGCACGACCCGCCGTCCGTTGGGCGCGAACGCATGCGTGGACGTGCTCTCGAGGCGATCTCCGAAGAGCTCTACCAGCCACTCCGGTTCGATCCCGCTCGCGACGTGCACGCGCGTCTCGCTGCGTCGCGCGTCGCTGCGGGTGTGGGCGTCGAGCATGACGAGCAGCGCGGGCTCCGTGACCTGCGATCGCTCGTCGAGGCGCACGACCCCACCGGAAGCCGTGAGCAGCTCCCTGCTGCCGGGCGCTCGCCGTCGCGCGAGCCGATCGGGGTAGGCTGCCAGCACCGCGAGACCCAGCGCGGTCCTGCGATCCGTCGCGTTCGAGGCCGCTGACGCTGCGCGCAGCACGCTCCCGAGTTGGCCCCGCGCACGATCCGCACGACGCGCAGCCCGCGCATCGATGCCGTGCGCACGACAGACATCGACGTCGAAGGCTCGCCGCTCGCACGCGTCGAAGGCCTCGACCAGCGCCTCGACATCCGAGGAGCCATGCACCGTGCGCCGCCCGCCACTCCAATCCTCACCCGACGGCACGAGCCCCTCGCCCAGCATCGCCGCCGCGATCGTCGCGTCGCGAAGGGCACCGCGCCTCGCCCCTTCGACGACGAGCCGCGCGAGGCGAGGGTGCGCAGGCACGCGGAGCATCTGGCGCCCCATCTCCGTCGGCTCATCTGCGCGGTCCAGCGCACCGAGATCCGCCAGCAGCCGCGCCGCGACTTCGACGGCTGCGCGCGGAGGTGGATCCAGCCAGAACTGGTCTGGCGCGTCTCGGTGGGTCGCCAATGGGATGCCTTGCGCGATGGTCTGGAGCAGCGCCTCCGAGAGGTCGGCGCGCTTTACCTCCGGCGTGTCGAAGGGCGGGCGTGTGTCATGATCGTGTTGCGTGTACAGGCGCACACAGAGCCCCGGGCCGATGCGACCGGCGCGGCCCGCGCGTTGCGTCGCGGAGGCGCGTGAGATCCGACCGAGCGTGAGCGTGGGCAGTCCGGACCAAGCGGCGTGACCTGCGATCCGCGCGAGGCCCGAGTCGATGACCGCCACGACCCCGTCAATCGTGATCGACGTCTCGGCGATGTTCGTCGCGAGCACGATCTTTCGGCGCGCCTCGCGTCGCACGGCGCGTTCCTGTTCCTCGATCGGGAGGCTCCCGTGCAGCGGGCGCAGCGCCAAATTTGCGCGTCGCGCGAGCGGCGAGAGCGCCTCCGTCGCGCGCCGGATCTCATCGGCGCCTGGCACGAAGACCAACACATCCCCCTCCAGCCCGGCATCGACCATCGCACGCACGGACTCCGCGATCCGCAGGTCGAGCGGGCGCGTGTCGACAATCGCGTCATGCCTCGTCTCCACCTCAAAACGCCGACCCTCCACGCGCTGCGTCGGCGCATCGAGAAAGCGCGCGAAGGGCCGTGCGTCCAGCGTCGCGCTCATCGCGAGGATGCGCAGGTCCGGCCGGCGTTCCCGCACGCGACGCAGCAACCCAAGCGCCTGATCCCCCGCCAACCTGCGCTCGTGCACCTCGTCGAGCACCACCGCGCCCACTCGCTCGAGCAGCGGATCGGTCACCAGCCGGCGAAGCAGCACGCCGTCGGTCACGAAGCGCAAGCGCGTGCGTGTCGTGGCACACTCGTCGAAGCGAACGCTCCAGCCGACGCGATCGCCGGGCCTCTCGGCCAGCTCTGAAGCCACCCGCCGCGCGGCGAGGATCGCTGCCATCCTCCGCGGCTCGACGACCCACACCTCGCGACCGACGAGCCATGTCTCGTCGAGCAGCGCCGGAGGAACGCGCGTGGTCTTGCCGGCACCGGGCGGCGCCTCGAGCACGAGCGTCGGCCGCACGCGCAGCGACGCCGCGATCTGCGCCAGATGTCTATCGATCGGGAGCGCGTCGATCACGCGGGCACCCGTGCCTAGTACACGCCGTTCGTGATCTCCGCGGTGTACGAGTCGCAGGTCGGTGCTACCCCGGCCTTGCGGTAGATGCGCACATAGAAGACCGCCGTGTTGTCCGAGCAGAAGTTGACGTTCGGCGCCCCGGGCGAGTTCGTGCAGGGACACTCTCCGGCTGGCGCGGGATTGGGCGTCTTGACGACGTCGCCTTCTGGATTGGCCTTCGCCGTGGCAGGTCCGTCGGGGGCGCCGAAGTAGTTCGTGCGCCATCCCACGTCGACCTCCCCCTTGCACAGCTGCGCCGCGCCCGCGCAGTTGCCGCGGTACAGGTCGAGCACGAACTGATCCCCCGGATTGAAGAGGAAGCGCGCGCGCACGTGGAACTTGTCGCAACCGCCCTGCGAGATGTCGTCGACATCCTTGCCGACGAACTTGACCCAATCGGAGTCGTCGCCCGGAACGACGTTGCCGCTGACCGTGATCGTGGATCCACCATCGCTCAACGTGCCCCAGTCCACAGCGGCCTCGCAGGTCTGGCCGCCCTTGAGCTCGTCCTGATCCGCCTGGCACTCGCAGCCATCCCCGACCTGCGTGTTGACGTCGAACCAGCTCGGCACGCACATTCCAACCATGCACTTGCCCGTCGTGCACGCCGCCGTGCCGTTGGCGACCACCGGGCACGAGGTCGACGCCGCGCCATCGTCCGTCTTGTTGTTGCAGTCGTCATCGACGCCGTTGCAGACCTCCGGCGCGAACGGATGCACGTCGCTCGCTGTGTCGTCGCAGTCGCCGGCCTTCGTGACCTTGTAGACCGCGTCGGCCTTGCACATGCACTTGCCGCTCTGTGTGGGGCCGTATCCGTCACCGTCGCCGTCGGCATAGAAGAGCTCGCACCCCTCCGCGTTCTCGTCGTCGGTCTTGCCGTTGCAGTTGTCGTCCTTGGCGTTGCACAGCTCCGGGCTGCCCGGGTGGATGTCGAAGGACGCGTCATCGCAATCGCCCGCCTGCTCGATCCACTCGGCCGGTTGCGGTGGGCACAGACACGCGGAGTCGTTGGGATCGCCGAAGGTATCCTTGTCCTTGTCGTGGTAGAATATCGAGCAGCCACCGGAGCCCGGCTCGTCCGTCTCGCCATTGCAGTTGTCGTCGATCTGGTTGCAGACCTCGGCCGCGTTCGGGTTGACGTTGGTCGCGAGATCGTTGCAGTCGCCCCCTTCCGTCGCGAATTCCTCTCCCGGCGGCTTGCACTGGCACACGCCCTTGCCGATGCCGAAGCTGTCACCGTCGTTGTCCTGGAAGTACGATACGCACCCCACTGCGCCCACTTCGTCGGTCTTGCCGTTGCAGTTGTTGTCGTCGTCGTCGCAGACCTCTGGCTCCGGCTCCAGCGCGCTGCACTTGGTCAGCCCCTTGTCCGTGCACTTTCGCGTGCCCGTGCACTTGCCGAATTCGTTCTCCTTCCAGCAAGGCGTCGAATCGCCCTCGATCACGAAGAGCGGCGTGCATGAGCAGTCCGCGCCGCCGGCTGGGATGCACTGCGTGACCGTGCCGCTCGTGCCGCCGGGCACGTTGGCGCACTCGTAGCCCGCGGGGCAGTCCTTCGTCGTCGCGCACTTCGTTCCGCAAAAGGAGCCGTAGTGCTTCTTGCCGTCGTCCTTGGAGAGGCACACGTTTCCGGTTCCGCCGGCGGCGCCTGCACCGCAGTCCTCGTTCTTCGTGCACGGACGGCAGATGTTCGTGAACCGCGGGACGCACACGTAGACGAGGTCCGGTCCGAGGCCCGAGACCTGCGTGCAACCCCAGCCCTGCGGGCACGACGAATCATCGAAGCACTTCTCGGAGCAGACCTTGCCCTTGTCGCCCGTGACGCAGAACTCCGCGAGGCAGTCCGAGTTCGACTGGCAGGGACAGCCCCACGCGCCGGTCGATTCGCATTCGGCCTTGCCTCCGATGTCGGTCGACGCGATGTCCGCTACGAAGACATCGACGTCGCTCTTTCCGTCCTTGCCCTGCGTGTCGGCGTCCTTGGTGCCGGGGTTGCTGCCATCGGCGCCGCTCGGCGAGCCTGTGTCTTCGATCGGCAGCTCCTCGCCGTCCTGCTCGAACTGGCCCACGTCCTTCGTGATCTTCTTGACCACCGTCGACGTGCACGACGTGGCGGCGAGGGCGATCGCGCCGAGCGCCAGCACACGGGCAACGTCATTCAACAGAGGCAGACGCATCGGCGATCCTCACTTCAAACCAGCGGAGACAGCGGTGTAGCCGGCGTCTCGATTGATGGACTTCAGATCGATGACAAGCTTCGTTCCGCCAGGCAACTGCGACGAGAGGCTTCCGAGATCGAGCGCCGGAAGCGGGAACGAGGCCAGCGTCTTGCCCGTCAACGCACCCGCGAGCGCCTTGGTCAGCTGGTCCTTGAAGAGCCCCTCCAGCATGGGCGCCTGATCTTTGAAGTCGCCCGTGATGGAGACGATCTCGAGGAACGGGTCCTTGACCTCGAGGATCGAGACACCGATCTCCGAGCCCGTGCCCTTGAGCACCGTCTCGAGCTTCGCGGTCGCCTCGAAGGACATGAACATGCCGATCGTCGTCGGCACCGTGAAGAGGTCCATCTGGGCCTCGATGTACATGTCGCCGATCTGCAGTCGAAGCGCGTTCGGATCGGGCGTGTTGCAGCTCTCGAGGATGGGAGGCAGGAAGGGATCGAGCTTGATCGCGAGGTTCTCGACGCCGTACTTCGTGAGGTCGAGCCCATCGCCCGCTCCCGCGAGGCCCTTGAGCGCTTCGGCCGTCAGCGTGAGGTTCAACGTGCCGCTCCACCAGGCGGAGAAGAGCGCCTCGTTCAGCACGTCGTCGTGTAGCGCGATCATGAGCGATTGGTTCTCGTCGATTTGGAACACGTCCTGCGGTCCGCCCACGCAACCGTCGCGTCCGATCGACCCGGCCGGGTTGTGCGCGACCCCCTTCGACGCCACAAACGCCGCGTCCATCACGATGCGCCCGCCCTTCGGCGTGAAGTCGAGCGTCTGCATCGCGCTCTTGAGCGACAACGTCGTGGGCTTCTGACCGGGCACGAGGGAGGGCAGGTCGAAGCTCTGGTTCAGCTCGAACTGCTTGAACAGGCCGCCCACCAGCTTCGGTATCTGCCCCTTGATCTGCGCGTTGAGCTGGCTCTCGATCTGCCCCTTGAACAGGTTCGACAGGATGTTGAACACGAAGTCGAAGAGGCCCGCGATGCCGTCGAGGCTGATGTTGAGCGTGCCGAGCTTGACCGACCCGTCCGCGCCCGCGACGTCGACCTTGCCGTCCTTGACCGAGAGCAGGGTCGTCGACTCGAAGTCGATCGACGAGGACGAGATTTCCCCCTCTACGGTGATGCTGACGGTCACGAACGCGATCTTCTTCTTGTATTTGACCTTGATGTGCGCCTTGAAGTCGACCATGTGCACCGCGATGTGCAAACCGCCCTGCACGGGCGCCATGGAGACCTTCGGCTTGCCGTAGCTCACTTTGTTGACCCAGATCGTGACGTCCCCCGACTGCGACGCGGGCGACGGGATGAGCGAGCCGATATCGAGCCCGCCGAGCACGATCTCCACGAGCGTCGCGAGGTCGTTTACGTGCGCCGGATCGTGCACGCCGTCGTCGATGAAGGTCTTGCCGAGGAAGATCTGGAAGCCGTCGGCGACCATCGCCGCGGCGGGGTTCGACGCGTCGTCGGGGTAGTACTTGGTCGCATAGTAGAACGCCCGTGTGGCGCGCGCCTTCTGGTCGCCCGCGTCGGTGGCGATGGCTTCGACCGGGTTGTTGCCGTGCAGCGCCGCCATCTGCGCGACCCACTTTCCCGCGGCGTTCGGGAACGTCGACTTGCCGTTGACCTCCACCTTCGTGATGCCGGACATCTCGTCGCCTGCCGTGCCCGTGACCTGAACGGACGGCTTGCCGGACAGCGTCGCGCCACGCTCGGGATAGTCGATCGTGATGGCCGGCGGCGCGCCGTCGACGGTCAGCGTGACGGTCGACTTCACGTTGGGATCGTCGGCCGACACGAAGGTCACGGCGTACTTGCCGTCTTCGTTGAACTGCCACGTCGTGCCCGAGCCCTTCGACCAGCCCGTGGCGGGATCGATCACGGTCGGACCGAGCTTCGCGTCCTGGATGAAATTGCCGTACGCGTCCTTGATCGCGACGACGAACTGCACCTTCTCCTCGCGCGGATAGACGGACTTGTCCGGCACCTTGGAGACGAGGATCGTCGCGGGCGGCCCCGGCACCACGTGCAGCGTCGCACCTTCGAGCTGGAAGAGATCCCACTCGAGCGACTCGGGCACGCACTTGACCGGGTACAGACCCACCGCCGTCGTCGAGAGGTACTTGCCCTTCAGCTCGAGGCCCTTCGCGACGTCGAGGGCAAAGGGGAAGTCCTTGACGACATTGTCGAAGTTGTCGAACGCCGTGCACGAGATCTTCGAGCCGAGACCAGCCTGCACGGTGGCGGGATCGAGCGTCGTGACGATCTTGCGCGGCGTCGCGGCGACGATGTCGATGCCCACCGGCGTGGCGTCAGGCGTGTTGTCGACGAGGCATCCGACGTTGGCATGACCGGCTTTCTTCGCGACGAGCGAGAGCCCCATCGGCTCCGCCGCGCTGGGCGGATCGACCGTGAGCTTGAATCCGTCGACGATAGGGTTGCCGTAGGCGTCCTGCGCCTTGCACGTCGCGGTCGCCGTCGCGCCGGCCTTGAGGGTCGTCGGCGTGACCTCGGTGTCCACGTCGGTCGGCAAACCGGGATCGACCTCGAGCTCCGCGGCCTCGGCGTCGATCACCGCCCCCCCGTTCTTCGGCTTCACGTGGCACGCGACGCGGTAAACACCCACCTTCCAGAACGTGACGGACGTGCCGGAGACGCTCGATGGACCGGCGCCCCCGGGTCCGAGATCGACCGTAATCGTGGCAGGCCCCGGCAAGGCGACGGCCGCGGTGGCACCGGCGTCCGAGCCGATCGGCGTCTTGAAGGCGCGGCAGGCGACCTTGAACACGAGCCCCGCGCGCGCGGTCTCCCCCTCCGTGTCCGTCACGAGGGTGATGGGGCCGTCGAGTCCTTCACCGCTGCGCGACCCGGTCTTGGTTGAGCCGGTCGAGAGACCCTCGCTGTCCGAGGAGCCGCAGCCAAGCGCGAAACCGAGTCCAATGACTATCAGAAATGCAATGCATCTCATGTGGTTACATCTGCCGACCGGCGTATTCGCGACCAGGGCCATCGGTGCTCGCAGGCGCATGCGCGCGCAGAAATCGAGCGATTCAGTCTATAGGGAGGAAGGGGGCGACCGCAAGGATCAAGCGCCGCGCGGGAGATTGCCGCGGCGCGTCAAAGCGCAATGACGAGGCCTTCGCGTGCAAGGAAGGCCCCGGCGAATCGGGCCTTGGCGTCTGCTTCGATCTGTTCGAGGACATCGTCGTCGTGCGTCGGCTCGTGGTGGAACAGGGCGATCCGCTTCGCGCCCGCCTCGATGCCGTGCCGCAGCGAGGCCTCCCACGTGGCGTGGCCCCAACCGCGGCGAGGCACGTTGTGGTACTCGTGCTCGGTGAACTGCGAGTCGATGACGAGCAGGTCCACACCCGCGGCGAATCGCACGATCGCCGCGTCCATGGCGTCCGGGTGTGCGGCGTCCCGCAGGCCCGGATGCTCCCAGTCGCTGATGTGGGCCATCGAGAAGCCGGCGTGTTCGATTCGGTAGCCCGTGGAGCCGCCGGGGTGGTTCAAACAGGCGGTCGAGATCTCCGCCGGGCCGAT
>Ga0172370_10006130_pt1 | contig 15211 bp, 10 predicted proteins | sample LakKiv5m_FD_114538 | JGI IMG/M metagenome (GOLD analysis project Ga0172370, IMG submission 114538) | Freshwater microbial communities from Kabuno Bay, South-Kivu, Congo - kab_022012_11.5m | ecosystem: Environmental > Aquatic > Freshwater > Lake | place: Democratic Republic of the Congo...
AATCCGCCGAAGGAACCGCGGTTACCTCCTGAGCTCATCATGCCCAGCAGCAACCAGAAAGGCAGGTTGCTCCGGCCAAATGACTGGTGCCGGTTCATTTTCGATCTCCCTCCGAAAAGCATTGAGATGATAATGATGGCGATAATCAGTCCGAAAATCGACCCTCCCTTTTTAGTAAGCGATTGTCCATTCTGGAGATAAGCCTCAGCGGTAAACTCACCCTCGGTGATTTTAATGATTGCATCCGTGGCCACTTCTATTCCTTCAAAAAAACTACCGGTCTTAAACCGGGGGATCACATCCTGATCAACAATGCGGTTAGCCTGCGCATCCGTCAGTACTCCCTCCAGTCCGTAACCCACTGCAATGAAAACCTCGCCGCGTTCGGTTGCAGTCTTAGGTTTAATCATGATCATGATCCCATTATCCTTATCTTTCTGACCCACGCCCCATTTTTCGGCAAGGCGTGTGGTATAGTCGGAGGGATCATAAGCGTTGAGGGTAGGAACTGTCACCACATAAATCTGGTTTGAAGTCCGGTTGTTGTAATCAAGGAGTTTAGCTTCCAGGCGGCTGGCATCTGAACGGTCAAAGAATCCTGCAAAATCATTGACCAGCCGGGGTGGCTGCATCGGTTCGGGAAATTCCTGACCTATTGCCGATGGTATGAAAATACTCAGCAATAGGCTGAAAATCATTACTTTTTTCATCATTTTCATAATTATTTCCCGAAGGATATTTCGTTTGATAGTTCATTAGTGTCGTTGCTCTGAAAGGGGAAATGTTCCTTAAGCTTTTCGCCGGATTTGATAATTCCGGCGATCAGACCATCGGTAAACCTGCCCTCCCTGAAAAGAGCTGCCATTTCATCCTTGATAGAATCCCAGAATCCTTCCGGTACTTTCAGGTTTATCCCTGCATCGCCGATGATGGCAAACTTTCTGTTTTTAAGAGCCAGGTAAATCAGCACACCGTTTCTTTGTTCGGTTTTGTGCATACCCAGCTTCTTAAAAATAAAGCTTGCCTGGTCAAGAACATCTCCGCTGAAAGAATCCTCGATGTGGACCCTGATTTCACCTGAAGTGTTCAGTTCGGCCTCAGATATGGCTTTGGTGATGGCTGCCTGATCGGCAGCCGAAAAAAATGACCTGGCGTTCATCAGCTTAGAATTTTACTTCAGGTGCCTTTTCAGTTCCCTCAGCGGCCTCGAAATAGGGTTTCTTGTCAAAATTGAACATGCCTGCCCAGATATTGCGCGGGAACATCTTTATGAACGTATTGTAATCACGGGCCATTTCATTGAATTTCCGTCGCTCAGTATTGATCCTGTTTTCGGTTCCTTCAAGCTGGGCCTGCAGATCCAGGAAGTTCTGATTGGCTTTCAGGTTAGGGTACTGTTCCATCACCACCATTAATCTTGAAAGAGCTCCGCCCAGACCGCTCTGTGCATCCTGAAACTGTTTCAGTGAAGCTTCATTCAGGTCACCGGCATTGATCTGTACCTGGGTAGCTTTAGCCCTGGCTTCGATCACCTGGGTGAGGGTGGTTTGTTCGAAATCGGCGTACCCCTTGACCGTATTGACCAGATTTGGAATCAGATCAGCCCGGCGCTGGTAGGAATTTTCGACATTTGACCACTGTTCATCAACTTTTTCACTTCGCGTTACCATTCCGTTATAACCCCTGAAGGCAGAGAGTGCCAGGAGTCCGATCACAACGATTAACACGATTATCCAAAGATTTTTTCTTTTTCTCATAGCTTTTAAAAATTTTGTATTGGCAGATCAAAATTCATTCCATTATTTAACCCGCTGATAGCCTCCATTTTATGGAAAAATCAGTTAAAAAAATGAGGTGATTTTTGATAAACATGATAAGTCAGGAGCCCTTGAACCCTTTATTTCACCTAATTTTGTTAAAAATAACCATTTTATACAATGAAGAAATCAGCTTTTCTTCCTGCTAAAGCATTGGTGGTGTTTTTCACTGTCATTTTAGCAGGCCTGGTTACGGCCGGGCCGGTACAGTCGCAAACTTCGTCGGCAAAACAGTTGCTGACGTTTTCCTTTGCGAATATTACCGGGGCTACCGGAACAATTAACGAAACCAACTATTCGGTTGCCGTTACCGTGCCATTTTCTACAGATCTGACCAATCTGATTGCCACCTTTACGGTATCGACCGGTGCCACGGTCAATATCGGGGGAACCGCACAAACCAGCGGAGTTACGGCAAATAACTTTACAAACACGGTAACTTATACGGTTGTAGCCCAGAACGGCTCCACCCGTAATTATTATGTTACCGTTTCCAAAGCTACGGCAAGGACAGAAAAGCAATTGCTCTCCTTTGAATTCAGGGCATTTACCCCTGATATAATCGGAGCCATTGACCAGACTGCACATACCGTGACAGTAACGGTACCTTTCTCGACAGATCTGACCACATTGGTGGCTACGTTCACCAGTTCTGATCTGTCAACCGTGAAGATTGGCTCCACCGTTCAGGTGAGCGGCACTACAGTCAATAATTTCACTAACCCTGTGACCTATACCGTAGTTGCGGAAAACAGTACCACACAGGATTATGTCGTAACGGTTAATAAAGCTGCCGCAAGCACCCAGCGCGACATAACAGCCTTCAGCTTCAATGGGCTAAATCCGGCTGTAACCGGAACCATCAACCAGGTGAATCAAACCATCAACCTGACGGTGCCCTTTGCCACCAACCTTACCACACTCGTTGCAACTTTTACCAATTCACCGTTATCAACGGTTACGGTTGGCGGGGTAGCACAGACCAGCGGAACCACTGCAAATGATTTTACAGCTGATAAAGTATACCGGGTGACAGCTGAGGATGGAACCAGTTACAAGGATTACACGGTTCATGTAACCAAAACGGCTGCTTCCACAGCCAATTCCATTTTAACATTCAGTTTCGCTGCTCTCAGTCCGGCTGTTACGGGAGTGATTAACCAGGACAACACAACGATCGCCCTGACCGTACCCTGGGCAACCAATGTGACAAATCTGGTAGCAACCTTTACCAGCAGCCCCCTATCAACAGTGTCTGTCGGTTCAACGGTTCAGGTAAGCGCTACTACCGCAAATGATTTTACCAATCCGGTGGTTTATAAATGTACCGCTGAAGATGGTTCAGTAGAGAATTATACGGTTACGGTGACCAAAACGCCGGCCAGCACTGCCAACCAGATCCTTACTTTCAGCTTTGCAGGATTAACCCCGGCAGTTATTGGTACCATTGACCAAACTGCCAAGACTATTGCACTGACCGTTCCGAACTCCACCAATGTGACCGGCCTGGTTGCCACCTTTACCAGCAGTCCTCTTTCAACCGTTTGGGTTGGGAGTACTCAGCAGGTTTCAGCCACAACTGCGAATAACTTCACCAGCGCTGTCCAGTATAAATGCAAGGCAGAGGATGGGTCGGAAGAGATTTATACCGTGACGGTTACCAAAGCTGCGGCAAGTCCGGCAAAAACTCTGCTGACCTTCAGCTTTGCCGGTTTGAATCCGGTGGTAACGGGTACCATTAATGAGACAGCTAAAACAGTTTCACTCATTGTTCCAAACAGTCAGGCCATTACGGCGCTTGTTGCCACTTTTACTGTCAGCCCGCTGGCAACTGTTAATATTGGCGGAGTCAATCAGGTGAGTGGAACTACTCCGAATAATTTTACCAGTGCACTTGTTTATACGGTTGTTGCTGAGGATGGTACGGTTTCCAATTATACCGTTACCGTAACCAAGGCTGCAGCCAGCTCAGTCAAACAGCTGCTAACCTTCCAGTTTGCCGGACTGAATCCGGTGGTTAATGGTACGATAACCGAAGCAACCAAAACTGTTTCTGTAACCGTTCCTTATGGAACTGCAGTAACTGCACTGATTGCCACCTTTACTTCCAGCCCGTTGTCGACGGTTAAGATTGGAAGTACTGCTCAGGTGAGCGGCACCACGCCAAACAACTTTACCAGTCCGGTTACCTATACTGTGGTTGCCGAAGATGGTTCCACCCAGGATTATGTGGTGACGGTTACAGTTACACCTATCAGCACGCTTAAGGCCATTACCGCCTTCAGTTTTACAAGTCCGGCTGTTACCGGTAACATCAGTGAAACTGCCAAGACCATCAATCTGATAGTTCCTTACGGTACCAATGTGACCGCCCTGGTGGCCACTTTTACCGCCAGTCCGTTCGCTACAGTTAAGGTGGGGACAACTGTTCAGACCAGCGGCACCACACCGAACAATTTTACCACGCCACAGCCTTATGATGTATTTGCTCAGGACGGCTCGCACGTAACTTATGTGGTGACTGTAATCATATATGAGATGCCAAAACGGTTCCTGACCTTCAGTATGGCAGGTTCGGTAACCATTGGAGGAGATGCGGTCAGTTATACGGCCAACGGGACCATCAACGAAACCAACCGGACCATCCAGGTCAATGTGCCTAACACGGCAGTCCGGACCAGCATGATTCCGACCTTTACCCTGACTGATGGCGTAACCGCCTTCATTGGTTCAACCCAGCAGGTTTCGGGTACTACCGCCAATGATTTCTCGGTGGTTGTTACCTATATCCTTTTGGCAACGGACGGTTCCACCACAACCTATCAGGTTACGGTATCGAGCAATCCTGTGGATACAAGCAAAAAGCTTACTTCATTTGCTTTCCTGGCCCTGAATCCACAGGTTACCTGCACGATCAACGAAGGTGCCAAAACAGTGACGGCTGTCCTGCCTTTCGGTACTCCGCGCAATGCACTGGTGGCAACCTTTACCACCGAGTCACAGCTCACGAGGGTGAAGGTTGGCTCAGTAAGGCAGGTTTCGGGTACCACTGCCAATGATTTCTCGATTCCTGCTTCCTATACCCTTTATGCCGAAGACGGATCAACGGAAGTTTATACGGTGACTATCACCACGGATCCGGGCAGCCCGGCCAAGGATCTTACTTATTTTGCCTTTGAGGATTTCAATCCGGATGTGGTTTGTGCCATTAACCAGACCACTCAGATCATCAGTGGCACAGTGCCCAACGGAAGCAACAGGGCTGCAATGAGAGCCTTCTTCACTGCCTCGGCCAATACGACAGTGAGAATTCCGGACCAGGGTATTCAGCAGAGTGGCATTACGATCAATGATTTCCGTGCTCCGGTGGTATATCAGGTTACGGCTCAGGATGGATCCACCAAGGAATATACGGTGACCATCTTTGAAGCACCCGATACCACCAAGCCGGTGGTGAGCAATACCGTCCAGTCGGCCACCAACCTCGCCGGACAGTATGTGATGGTACGCAGCAATGAGCCTACTGGAAAGGTATACATCATCAGGAATACCGCAGTTCAGAATACTGTAGCCGATCTCGACGCAGCAGTGGATCAGAATGCCGGCCGATCGGCCTATGTAACGGCTGCCAATACGGATATACCGGTTTCCACCTATAATCTGACCGACGGTACCTATTATGCCTATGCTGTTGACCAGGCAGGAAATAAATCAATCAAGGGGACCAACGCAATAAGCATTGTTGACAGGACCCCGCCGGTGGTTTCAGTAACCGCCCAGACGATCTCCAATGCATTGAATCATACCGTGAATGTAAGCAGCTCGGAAGCCAGCGGTTTTGTATACCTGATCCAGGAGGGTGTGGCCCAGCAGTCAAAGGCACAGCTGGATGCTGCAGTTACCGCATTGCGCGGAGCCAGAGGGGTTATCTTCAATCCCAATGCCCCGGTCGCACTGAGCGTTTATCAGCTTTCTCCCGGCAACTACCACGCTTATGCAGTCGATATGTCAGGCAACCTGTCCAATGCCAGCACAAACATCGTGGTTATCACGCAGGCCAGCCGTCTGAAGTCAATTCTGGCGTTCAGCTTTAATGGTCTGACTCCTCCGGCAATAGGCCAGATCAGCGGAACAGACATTGTTGTGAAAGTTCCGGTGGGTACCAACCTGACCAGTCTGGTGGCATCCTTCACGCTTTCACCTCTGTCAAAAGCTTATGTGGGCTTGATTGAGCAGGTTTCAGGTGTGACGCCTAATGATTTCTCACTGCCGGTGACCTACACGGTGGAGGCTGAAGATGGCACTACCCTGGATTATTCAATCGCAGTAACCTTCAACACAGGGATCAATGATCAGGATTGGCTCGGCATGATCCGGACCTATCCGAATCCTTTCACCGACTATCTGACCATTGAAATGCCTCAGCCGGCCGACCGGATCCAGGTGATCAATACTCTCGGTCAGGAAGTTGCTGATGTCATGAATCCTGCTGCCCAGACGGTTGAATTGAAGACCAGCGGATGGCAGCGCGGTATCTATTTCGTCAGGTTCTACAGGGATGACCGCTTTGTTGGTATTCAGAAACTTATCAGGGAATAAAGAAATTCTCCCAAATGAAAAAGCCCCGGAGTTAGCGGGGCTTTTTCATTTTATAAGGTTAAATTTCAGATCTTTTCGTACAGCATCGAACGATAGGCATTTCGGCTGAAAGGCTTGCACTCCGATGAGGTGCCTGCCGAAACTGAAGTGTAAATCATCTGTTCCAGCATTTCCGGAGCCCTTTGGATCCCTTCGCCGATATTGATCATCACCCTTTCACCGTTCCTGATCACACCTTTTTTAAGGCTCTCAAAGAAACCGCCTACTGCTATGGTTGCAGCCGGACCAATTCTTACCGAGGTTTCAAAGGCAACCAGCCGGGCGATGTCTAGATATTTACTTTCATCGTAAGTGAGGAATTCCCCTTCAGTTTCCTTCACCAGCGGTGCCAGGATGGGATAGGTCTGCGGATTCCCGTTTGCCAGGGTGGGTATCTGTGTGGTCGGATTATCCAGGATAGGGAAGCGTTTGGTCCATCCTTCGGAGAATCCCCCGGCTTTGGCCTGTTCCCATGCTGTAGCCATCGGATTGCATCCGGAAGGTTGCACCAGAACATATCTGGGTTCCTTCCTGAATAATCCCAGATGCTGAATATCACAAAGTCCTTTGTGAATTGCGATCGGACCAGTACCCCCGGCCAGTGACTGAATATATACGTCGGGAATGTATCCGAGCTGCCTCAGCCACTCAAAAACCTGGGTTTTCTTGGCCTCAACCCTTGCCGGGTCGATGTTTCCGCCTGACATGGGTATTTGGTGCCCGGCCGAAAATTCGGCACACAGTTTTTTCGCCAGACTGTAATCCCCACGAACCCTGAAAACCCTTTGCCCATAACAACTTACGCCGGCTTCATTGGCCTTCAGGGCATCCCCCGGAATAAAAACCGACAGGGAGATTCCGGCCTTTGCCATGTAATGTGCAAATGCGTTGGCAATATTGCCGGTGCTTGCCACACAATATTCACTGATGCCATTTTCAGCAAGGGTGCTGGCAACGACAGCGGCTGCAACATCCTTGAAAGTACCGGTTGCCGGATTGAGATCATTTCTGTAAGCCAGGACGGTTATGTCCAGACCATAAACCTCCTTTGCGTAGGATTCAAGAAAGGACCAGCGGTCAACGGGGATAACCCCTTCGCCTTCTGTGACAATATGCTTTGAATCCAGGAGAGGCAGGTAGTCGATATAATGGAAAAGTGAAGCAGGACGGCCGTTTGATGCACTGATCAGTTCAGGGATCCAGGCGTAATTGTCGTTATATTTTACATCCACCCATTTATTTCCGCAGGAGGAACATTTCTGGCCCTGTTTGTACCACTCCGGGAATCCCTCGATCCGGGTTCCGCATTCCCTGCAGATAAAATAGAACTTTCCGTTATTCATAGGCCTGATTTAGATGATCATACCGGCTGCGACCGTTTCATTGGTGCCTTCATCGATGAGAACCAGACTTCCGGTTATCCGGTTACGGAAGTAGGAATCGAAGAACAACGGCTGGGAGGTTTTGATCCTGATTTTGCCGATATCGTTCATTCCGATATTTAAATCCGCCGGATGCTCTTCCAGGGTGTTTATATCCATTTTACTGACAACTTCCCTGATGATGGCTTTGGCCTCACGGGAAGTGTGTCTCACAATATATTTATCTACCGGATTCAGTGGTTTCTCATTGAACCAGCAGAGCATCAGCTCAATTTCCTGTCCCACCTGGGGGAGATTTCCGGATGCGACGATCATGTCGCCGCGCGAGATGTCAATATCATCAGTCAGACATAGCGTCACTGATTCCGAAACCTCAGCCGAAGGAATTTCCTTTTCAAACAGCTGGATAGTCTGGATCTTTGATTTCTGATATCCGGGTAAAATGGTTACCTCGTCGCCGGCTGAGAAGGTTCCGCCGGCTATACGCCCTGCATACCCTCTGAAGTCGTGGTATTTATCTGATATTGGCCTGATTACATATTGAACAGGGAACCTGGGATCGTCGAAGTTACGGTCGGAGGTGATGTCGATGGTCTCCAGCAGATGGAGCAGGGTAGGCCCCTGGTACCATGGCATATGAACCGACGGGTTTACCACGTTATCACCGTGAAGTGCGCTGATGGGAATAAACCGGATGTCGTGGATCAGGAGTTTGTCCGACAGTTTTTTGTAATCCTCCTGTATCTCATTGTATCTCTGCTCACTGTATTCAACCAGATCCATTTTGTTCACACAGATGACCAGGTGTGGTATCTGTAACAGGTGGGCTATGTATGAGTGCCGGATGGTTTGTTCGAGAACGCCGTTACGGGCGTCGATGAGGACAATGGCCAGGTTGGCTGTGGAGGCGCCGGTGACCATATTCCTGGTGTACTGGATATGGCCGGGAGTATCGGCGATAATGAACTTCCTGAGTGGCGTGGCGAAGTAACGATAGGCCACATCAATGGTAATTCCCTGCTCGCGCTCGGCCCTCAATCCGTCGGTTAGAAGGGCGAGGTTGATCTGCTCATTTCCTCTTCTGATGCTGTCGCGTTCCACCGCCTCCAGCTGATCCTCAAAGATCGATTTGCTGTCATATAACAGCCGGCCGATCAGGGTTGATTTGCCATCGTCAACGCTGCCGGCAGTGGTGAACCGCAGCAGCTGCATGTTGAGATAGGCCTCGCTATTGAAATCCGATTCAAACATTTCTTAATGGGTTAGAAGTATCCTTCTTTTTTACGGTCCTCCATGGCTGCCTCGGAGCGCCGGTCGTCAAACCTGCCGCCTCTTTCGGTGACCCGGGTGGCAGCAATTTCCCGGATAATGTCCACCAGGGTATCTGCCTTGGATTTGGTCAGACCGGTGCAGGTGATATCGCCGATGGTCCGGCATCTGAAATCGTCCTCGATCAGTTCCTCGTTGGGTTTGAGTTTCATGAATGGCGCCCAGGCCAGCCAAACGCCGTCGCGGTAAAAGGCCTTCCTTTTGTGAGTGTAATAGAGGCTTGGCATGTCAATATTTTCCTGGTAGATATATTGCCAAACATCCATTTCGGTCCAGTTGGAGAGCGGAAAAGCCCTGAAATGCTCACCCATGTGCTTCCGGCCGTTGAACAGATTCCAAAGTTCCGGCCTCTGGTTCTTGGGATCCCACTGTCCGAACTCATCCCGGTGAGAAAAGAAGCGCTCCTTGGCCCTGGCTTTTTCTTCATCACGCCTGCCACCGCCGATGGCAACGTCGAACTTGTACTTTTCGATGGTATCAAGAAGGGTTACAGTCTGCAAAACATTACGGCTGGCGTTGTAACCGGTCTCCTCCCTGGCTCTGCCGTTGTCGATGCTTTCCTGGACCGAACCGACCACAAGGCGGGCTCCCAGACTTTCCACCAGCTTGTCGCGGTATTCGAGCGTTTCCTCAAAGTTGTGTCCCGTGTCGATATGAAGGAGGGTAAATGGTATTTTCTGGGGCCAGAAGGCTTTTCTTGCCAGGTGAACCATCACAATTGAATCCTTGCCGCCGGAGAAAAGGAGGGCAGGGTTTTCAAACTGGGCTGCCACTTCCCGCATGACGTAAATGGATTCATTTTCAAGTTCACCGAGATGATTGATTCTATGTCCGGTCATATGCTAAGAATGATTCTGATCGTTTGTGTGAAGGCCGCACTCCCGGGAAGTATTGTTTTCCCACCACCAGCGCCCCGACCTGATATCCTCACCCTCGGCGACGGCCCTTGTGCAAGGGGCGCATCCAATACTGGGGAATCCGCGGTCATGGAGAACATTGTGCGGCACATGGTTCTCCTTAAGGTAATCCTGAGTCTGCTCCAAAGTCCAGCTGACAAGTGGATTGTATTTTATTACCTGATTTTCAGCGTCGTAGGTGAATCTTGAAAGTTCTGTTCTGGCAGCTGACTGGCCAGCCCTCAATCCGGTGATCCAGCAGGAAGCGGTTGCGAGGACTTTTCTCAGGGGTTCCACCTTTCTGATATGGCAGCACTCCTTCCGGTTTTCAACGGATTCATAAAAGCTGAAGGGACCTTTCTGGCTGACCATTCTTTCGACCTGATCGGTATCCGGAAAGCATACCTTGATTTTTTTGTCGTATTTGGCCAGAGTTCGGTTCATGGTCTTATAGGTTTCCTCAAAATGGCGCCCGGTGTCCAGCGTAAATACCAGGATGGGCAGCTCAGCCGTGAAGATCATGTCAGTTATCACCTGATCTTCAAGTCCGAAACTAGTTGAAAAAACAATGGAGGATGGAAAGGCTTCAGAGAGGTACCGGAGCGTTTCCTCAATACTCATTCCCTGTGTATCACGGTCGAGGTTGGAGGCTATCCTGCTGTCAAGTAATTCCTTCGTTATCATAGTTTCCTGAGCCCCGAAAAAAAATTTTGCGGCAAAGGTAAAATAAACCCGACGCAATTAAAGGGGTATAAATACCGAAACTTGACGGAGTCAGCTCCTGACGGATTTTCTACCAGAACAATATATACAGCGCGGCGACGATCCCAGTAAGAATTACAGCCCAGAACCTGAAACGGGCAGGAGTGTGGAAAAAGCCTTTTTCCAGAATGATGGCTTTCGGATGATCGGTCCGGGATTCAATTAAGCTGATGATGATCATGATGGCTGCCAGGATAAGGAAAACCACTCCCCAGCGGTTCATGAACGGGATCGATGGAGCCAGGAACATCAGGGCAAAGGATACCGGAATGCTGAGACCGACTCCCCACAAGGCGGCATTTGCCGTAGTGCGTTTCCAGAAGATGCCAAAAAGAAATATAGCGCAAACGCCCGGGGTGATAAACCCCGTAAACTCCTGAATGAACTGGAACGCCTGATCGAGACTTCCCAGCAGGGGCTGGGCTGTGATCACTGCGATGATCAGGGCGGTGAATGAGGCAATCCTGCCCACTTTTACCAGATGACCCTCGGAACTTTCCTTTTTGAAATAGGTCCGGTAGATATCCATGGTAAAAATAGTGGAGGCTGAGTTCAGCATGGAGGCCAGGGATGAGACGATTGCGGCTACCAGAGCGGCGAATGCAAGACCTTTGATCCCTACAGGAACGAAGTTGTGCAGCAGCCAGGGGTAAGCCTGATCCGACCTGGTAATCGGATCGGCACCGGCCAGTCCGAACTGTGCGGGATCTTTTGCGACCAGATAGGCAGCGATCCCCGGGATCACCACGATCAGGGGGATGAGAAGCTTTAGGAAACCTGCAAAAACAAGACCGTACTGGGCCTCCCTGATTGACTTGGCAGCCAGGCCACGCTGGATGATGTACTGATTGAAACCCCAGTAAGCAATATTGGCCACCCACATGCCACCAATAATTACGCTGAGGCCTGGCAGGATGGTCCAGGCATCCTTGCTGGCACCATTGATGTCAGGAACCATCAGGTCGCCTTTGTGGATAATCATGTGGAATTTCTCCGGAACCTCATTCATCAGATACCGGAATCCGGCGATGGGGCCCTCACCTCCGCCGATAGCCTTCAGGGCAAGGAAGGTGGTCAGCAACCCGCCGCCTATGAGAAAAACCACCTGAACCACATCGGTCCAGGCAACGGCTTTCAATCCGCCATAGATGGAGTAAACCGCCGCAAAGAGAGCGAGCCCGATGATACCCCAGAAAACAGGTACCCCCACGATCGTATTTAGCGCCAGGGCTCCCAGCCACATTACAGAAGTAAGATTGACGAACACATACACCAGCAGCCAGAACGTTGCGAGGGCAACTCTTACACGATTGTCAAAGCGCTGTTCCAGAAACTGCGGCATGGTATAAATGCCTTTCCTGAGGAATACGGGCAGGATCCAAACCGCAACAACGATCAGACCCAGGGCAGCAATCCATTCATAGGAGGCGATAGCCAGGCCGATGGCATAGGAGCTGCCCGACATCCCGATATATTGTTCGGCTGAGATATTGGCGGCAATCAGGGAAGATCCGATAGCCCACCAGGGCAATGACTTGTTTGCCAGGAAATAGTCGGCAGCGGTCTTCTTCTGACCCTTGCGGGTGCGTGAAACGAACAGACCCAGAAAAATGATTGTCGCCGCATACAGGGCGAAAACCACATAATCTATAGTGCCAAAACTGTTCCTCACCTGAATCCAGGATTACTTGGCGAAAACTTTTTTAACCTGATCCACGCTTATGCCAAACAGCGACCTCACCAGCTGGTCAAGTTCCTCAGAGGTACCTGAAATATGGAGGGTAAGGTTTACATGGTTCAATGTTTCACCGGGTTTCAGGGATTTGGCCGGGGAGGAGGCTTCAAGCTCATAGAAGGGGCCCATCTGGCTTCCGTCTTCCAGCGGGCCATCGTTGTATGAATTAATTACATCACCTTCAAAGGGTTTTTCCTGGATCTGCCACATGCTGTTCACATACCCTTCGTATGTGTCCGGCTTGTTGTAGATCAGCAGCGTGAGCACATTCTTTTCATAATCCAGGCTACCGAGAATATTTTTGGCACGCATCGGCGACAGGCCGATTTTGCCTCTCTGGAGTCCGTCAGCCCTGAAAAGGATCAGGGAATCGAGCACCTGCAGGCGGTTTGCCGGCACCTTGCCAAAGTAAGTGTCGTTGACTACCGGCCCCAGCACCTTTTCATCACCTGATTTAAAGGGGACAAGAACCACATTGGTAGGGGAGGAGATCAGCTGCCCGAGCATCCAGATGGACAGGAGGCCCTCTTTTTGACTCCAGGGTACCGCGCCGGTATTGGTAATGGCGTTTTCAGTCTCATAGGCAACCGCTTTGGCAGATCCGGGCAGGCTTATTCCGGCTTTTTGTGCAATCTGACCTTTATCAAGCAGCCTGACTGTTCTGTCAACCCTGAGATTGAATTCGAATTTGCTGTAATTCAGCATGCGCAGCTCTTTCCGGAATTGGGCCAGCGTATCGTTGGCAGAAACCAGATCGAACGGATCGCTGTCGATCGGTGCGGGAACCTGCCAGTTTTCAAAGGTGAACGGAACACCGGGGGCAAAAAAGATACTGAACTGGCCTCCCTCAGGACCGAGCCAGAACCTCTCCTCGCCGCCGTAATTGTTGAAATGGGCAACCTTTTGTCCGGATTCGATCAGCTTGTAATTGATCCAGCCGAAACTCATCCCATCCAAACCGGAGGCCGAGGAGGTCATGATCCTGCCCTGGTAATCGGGAATGAGGGCAACCATCGCATCATCACGTTTTAAAACGATCGTATTGCGATATTTCTTCAGGAAATCGAGGTCGTAGCCGAAAGTGCCGGCAGCATACTGCTTGTTCATCTCAGTTTTGTTTTCGGATTTTGGCGGCTTGCAGGCAGTTATTGCCAGGGTGCAGGCCATTATCATCATTATTTTTTTCATAATCTTTTAGCTCCATCTCCAATTTCAGCAACATAAAAATCAGCTTCCAGCCCGGTTTTTGCTTTATAGGCCGGACCTACCTCACGGATCATGGTTTCCACGGCCTCATCCGTTACCAGGCTTACTGTGCATCCACCGAATCCCGCACCCGTCATCCTTGATCCGATAACGCCGGGTATCTTTCTTGATTCTTCCACCAGGGTGTCGAGTTCAATACCGGTAACCTCATAATCATCCCTGAGAGAATCATGCGAAGCATTCATGAGCTCGCCGAATTTAATCAGGTTTCCATCCTTCAAAGTCTGCACTGCCAGGGAAGTACGTTCATTTTCCAGAACGGCATGCCGGGCACGGCGCATCACCGTTTCATCAGAGATCAGGTGCTGATAACCGGCAAACTCTTCACCGGTCAGTTCGGCGAGGTACTGGATCTTTTTGGCGGACTGAAGAGCTTTGATAGCCGATTGACATTCTGCCACCCTCTCGTTGTATTTTGAATCAGCCAGGCCCCTGGATTTATTGGTATTGGCAATCACCAACTTGTATCCTTTGAGGTCCATGGGAACGAGCTCATAGTCGAGGGTGTCGCAGTTCAGGTAAATGGCATGGTCCTTTTTACCCATCCCAACTGCAAACTGGTCCATGATGCCGCAGTTTACGCCAACAAAATGGTTCTCGGCTGCCCTGCCGATCTTGACCAGTTCAACACGGTTGTATCCAAGACCATAAAGATCATCCAGCGCAACCGCAGTAACCAGTTCTATGGAGGCTGATGAGGAGAGACCGCTTTTGTTGGGAATATTACCACTGTAGAGCATCTCAAGGCCTGATGGCGTGAATCCTCTTTTCATCAGTTCACTGAAAACCCCAAGTGGATAGTTGACCCATTCATCCCCGATCTTTTCACTGATTTTCTCTAAACGAATACCTGCCCTGAAAGAGAAATTGGTGGTCGCCATTCTCACAACCGGCTCCTGGATCCGGCGGACGGCAAGGTAAGTTCCGAAACTGAGTGCGCAGGGGAAAACATATCCGCCGTTATAATCGGTATGCTCACCAATCAGGTTGACCCGGCCCGGCGAAAAGAAATAGTGAATCGGTTCATTGGAAGTGCCAAACGCTGCAATCAGCTCATCACGGAGAAACTCTTTGTTCATTTTTCTGGTTCTAAATAATCCTTAAAAATAGAATTATTGTATAAAAAACACTAACATTGTTTCAATCGGACGTTAAATATTAACTATATGAAAATGAGGTTATTAGCAGCTGTTTTGTTGATTTCTTCACTTATGCTTCAGGGGCTTTCGGGTTGCAGGAATAATCAGAATAAATCAAGCGATCAGGATATGAAAATCAAGAAAGAAATTGTAGGTCAGGTAGATGGAAAGAGTGTCATGGAATATACGCTTGTCAATGAAAGCGGCATGACGGCAAAGATTATCAGTTACGGAGCGATTGTTACCT
>Ga0172370_10006132_pt1 | contig 15210 bp, 14 predicted proteins | sample LakKiv5m_FD_114538 | JGI IMG/M metagenome (GOLD analysis project Ga0172370, IMG submission 114538) | Freshwater microbial communities from Kabuno Bay, South-Kivu, Congo - kab_022012_11.5m | ecosystem: Environmental > Aquatic > Freshwater > Lake | place: Democratic Republic of the Congo...
CGCACGGAGCGGTTCAAATATCCCTTGTACAAGCCGCCGTCCGATCTGTTGAAGGGGGCTGACGGAACGATTCTGGGGCGAAGGGGGCCGGATGGCCGGATCAACAAATATCCAAGCCGGAAAGAGATACAAAAATCAAACGCCCTTGCCGGCAATGAGCTGGTCTGGCTCAGCGACCCGTTCGAGGCTTATATAGTTCATGTGCAAGGGTCAGCCAAGATTCGCCTGCCCGGCGGCCGGATAGAAACGGTTGCCTATGCCGCTCATAACGGCTGGGAATACCAGGGGATCGTGCAGAAAATGATGGCCGATGGGAAGTTTGCCGGGAAGAATGTCAACCTCCGGGCCATGATCGATTATTTCAAGGCCCACCCTGATGAAGTCGATATGTATGTAAATAATAATCCCCGGTTTGTTTTTTTCAGGTCCCAGGAAAGCGACCCCCGGGGTTCGCTCAATGAGCCGGTAACTCCCTTCCGCACGATTGCCACGGACAAATCTATTTACCCCCGGGCGATGTTTGCCTTTGCCGCGGTTGAGCTGGACACTCCCGTGGGATTTGTCCTGGATCAGGATACGGGAGGGGCCATCCGGGCGGCAGGCCGATGCGATGTCTATATGGGGGTCGGCGACAAGGCCGGCGAGCTTGCCGGTGGGACATATCGCGAGGGGAATCTTTACTATCTGTTCATCAAACCCGGCAATTAGCAGTTTGCCGGGCACACGCGCCGCCTGCGAAGGCTGTCGGCTGAGGGATGGAGGAGGTGGAAAAGATGGGAAAAGGCAATCAGCATCTGTGCGAGTGGAAAAAAGGGGAAATCTCCGATAATCTTGATAAACTCAAGAAAATAGTGAAAAATCCCAAGTATGTCTGTCTGAAATGCGCAAGGGTGGCAAACGACGCCAGCTATTTGCACAAACCTGAAGAGCTGAAAGATTGAGACGATCTTGATCGCGAGTTTTCCCTGAGGCGTGTTGGAGATGGAAGGATGTTCGTCAATGTCTGCCGGAACCTTGTGGCTGCGGAAGCGTTCCGGCGGGAGAACACCGTCCTGGCTTTGGACGTTGCCCGATGGCCGAAGAAGGCAGAAAATTTTCAGACATGATTGCCCGAGTGAAAAGACTGGTATGCCCTCCGCCGGAGGATGCCGGGTGGAACAAACCGCCTTGGCAAGGGATTTCTCCTGAGCTGATCGGGAACTTCATGGGAGAAAAGCCTGACCACTTTCCCAAGACCGAGGTGAAAATAGCCTACGAAGATGCGGTTATCCACCTGATGTTCCGGGTCGAAGACAGATACGTTCGGGCAATAGCCGCAGGGCATCAAGAGAGTGTCTGCGGGGACAGTTGCGTGGAGTTTTTCTTCACCCCTGGTTCGGATGTGTCCAGGGGCTACTTTAACTTAGAGATGAATTGCGGCGGCACGATGCTCTTCCATTTCCATCCGGGGACAGGGAAAGAGAGGATTGAGCTTCCCCAAAGTGACTGTGACAAGATAAAAAAAACGAATTCGCTGCCAGGCACCGTAGATCCGGAAATTCAGGGATCCGTTACCTGGAGCGTTGCCTACTCGCTTCCCGTAGCCCTGCTGGGAAGATACTGTCAGGTGAGTCCGCCGAAACCGCATGTCTTGTGGCGGGCAAATTTCTATAAGTGCGCCGACAACACCTCACACCCGCACTGGCTGACCTGGTCGCCGGTTGACTACCCAAAACCGAATTTCCATCTACCTCAATCATTTGGCGTTTTGGAATTTGAATGAGTTTGGACTGCTGTTATGCGGGAAGGGCAAAACAAGACATTTATCATAAAGGCCAACCCGCCGGTTTGCTTACAGTAGACTGGCCAGCTTTTCCAGCGCCTGCTCCAGAAATTCCGGGTGGGGGCCGCCGGCCTGCGCCATGTCGGGACGGCCGCCGCCCTTGCCGCCGACCGTGGGGGCGATCTGCCCGATGATTCGGCCGGCGTGGTAGCGCTCGGAGAGATCCTTAGTGACGAGGCACAGCAGCATCGCCTTGTCTTCGACCCGGCTCCCGAGGAGGATCACGCCCGAGCCGAGGCGATCCCTGAGCTTGTCTCCCAAATCGCGGAGCGTCTTTGCGTCGGCGGCATTAACGACGGTCGCCAGCATGCTGATTCCGTTTATCTGTTGGACCTTTTCGATCAAATCCCCGGAATCCTGCGCCGCCATTTTTGCCTTGAGCGAGTCAATCTCCCTTTCCAGATCGCGCTGATTATGCAGGAGCTTTTCGGTTTTATCCGCCGTTTCGAATAGATTGCATTTCAGAAGTGATGACAATTTGTGCAGTTCGTCTTCGAGATGTCCGGCGTAAGCCGCGGCCCCCCGGCCTGTTAGGGCTTCAATCCGGCGCACCCCGGCGGCGACAGACGATTCATGGATAATCTTGAAAAATCCTATCTCGCCGGTTCGGGAAACGTGCGTTCCACCGCAGAGCTCCCGGCTGAAGGTGCTCATCTGGAGCACCCGGACGCGGTCGCCGTATTTTTCATCGAAGAAGGCGGTCGCACCGGTTTTTATGGCATCAGCAAGCGGCAGCACCCGGGTTTCCACCGGGACATTTGCCCGGATCATCGCGTTTACCCGCTCTTCCACCTGTCCCAGTTCCTCCTCGGAAATCCGCGAAAAATGGGTGAAGTCGAAGCGGAGCCGCTCCGGGTTGACGAGCGAACCGGACTGTTTCACGTGTTCCCCCAGCACCTCCCTCAGGGCCGCCTGGAGCAGGTGGGTCCCGGAGTGGTTGGCCTCCGTATCCCTTCTTTTTTCCGCATCGACGAGCAGATCGGCCTGAGCGCCAATCGTTATTTTGCCCTTGACGACCTTCCCGAGATGGGTGATCAGGTTGTCGAGCGGTCTTTTCGTATCGGTCACGGCGAACTCAAATCCTTCGCCCCGGATAAACCCCGTATCGCCGATTTGTCCTCCGACCTCTCCGTAGAAAGGCGTTTGTGCAACGATGAGCTCCGCCTCGTTTCCATCGGTCAGTTCATCCACCGTCTGCCCTGCCGACAGGATCGCGATGATGGGCGAGCTTCCGGTTGTCACACCCTCGTAACCAGAGAATTCCGATACGATCCCCTCCAGCGTAAGATGCCGGTATATTTCGGAAATTGTTTCTTCCCCGCTTCCCTTCCACGATTCGCGGGCCTTCTTTTTCTGGAGGTTCATCGCCCGTTCAAAGCCCTCCATGTCGAGCGAGAGGTTGTCGCGGCGGACGATATCTTCCGTCAGGTCAACGGGAAAGCCGTATGTGTCGTAAAGTTTGAAAACCGTCTCTCCGGGGATGGTATTTCCTCCCGCCGCTTTCAGGGCGGCTGTTTCCTCCTGCAGGATGCGGAGGCCGGCATCGAGGGTTTCGATGAAACGCTGTTCCTCGCTTTCAACAACCTTGCGGATATATGATGCCTTGGCGAGCAGGTCGGGATAGGTTCCCTGCATCTCTTCAATAACGGCTCCGCATACCTCGTGGAGAAACGGGTGGTTCATGCCGATGAGTTTTCCGTGGCGCGCGGCCCGGCGGAGAATTCGTCTCAGGACGTAGCCTCGCCCCTCGTTACTGGGGATGACCCCGTCGCCGATCAGAAAGGCTACGGAACGGCTGTGATCGGCGATGACGCGGAGGGAGATGTCGCTTTCCTCATTGCTGCCGTAGGCGCGGCCGCTGATCCTGGCGATGAAGCCGATGATGCCGGCAAAGAGATCGGAGTCGTAATTGCTTTTCACCCCCTGGGCTACCGCTGCGAGACGTTCGAGCCCCATGCCGGTGTCGATATTGGGGCGGGGCAGCGGGGTAAGCGCCCCGGACTGGTCGCGGTCGAACTGGGTGAAGACGAGATTCCATATTTCGAGATGCCGGTCGCATTCGCAGTAGATGTCGCATCCCGGCCTGCCGCACCCGGCGCCTTCGCCCTGGTCGTAGATGATCTCGGAGCAGGGGCCGCAGGGACCAGTATCCCCCATTGTCCAGAAATTGGTCTTTTCTCCCATCCGGACGATTCGGTTTTCGGGAACGCCCATTTCATCGTGCCAGATCCGGAAGGCCTCTTCGTCATCCTTATAGACCGTTACCCAGAGTTTTTCCCTGTCGAGGCCGATGACCTCGGTCAGGTATTCCCACGCCCAGGCGATTGCCTCTTTTTTAAAGTAGTCTCCAAACGAAAAGTTGCCGAGCATTTCAAAGAATGTGTGATGACGGGCTGTTACGCCGACGTTTTCCAGGTCGTTATGTTTTCCTCCCGCCCGCACGCACTTCTGCGAGGTGGCAGCCCGGGTGTAGCCCCGCTCCTCCAGCCCCAGAAAACTGTTTTTGAACTGTACCATCCCGGCGTTCGTAAAAAGGAGGGTCGGATCGTCCTTGGGGACGAGCGGGGAACTGTCGACGATCGTGTGTCCCTTGCTTTTGAAGAAATCCAGAAAACTCTCTCTTATGTTATTCCCCGTCATCATCATGAACCAGTCGCTCCTCTTTCAATATTTTCAAGATGAGCTCAAGGGAAAACCCCTTGCCCATCAAGTTTCTGATAAATCTGTCCCTTTCCTGTTCATCAGGCCTGTCGGATTTTTTCCTCAGCAGCCGCTTCTGCAGCAAAAGCCTGATTCTTTCCCCTTCGCCGAGTTCCTCGTCGGCTCCGGCGATTGCCGCTTCCCGGAGATCGCAGGCTACCCCCTTTTCCTGCAGGTCGGAGGCTATCCGGCGATTTCCGACCAGCCGGTTTGTCGCCAGCGCACGGGCCCGCTGCCGGGCGAAGTTCCCGTCATCGATATATTCAAGCTCCCGGCATCTCTGGATAACGCCATCAATAACGGCGGAGGAAAAATTTCCGGACTTCAGTTTCAGGCGCAATTCCTTCTCGCTGTGAGCCCTGATCCCCAGAAGCCTGAAGGCCTTTTCCTTGGCCTTGGCCAAGACGTCCGCCTCTTCCATTGCTATTTGGGGCTTCCTTCGGCGTTATCCGTCCTGGTCTTGATGCCGAGTTTATCGAGCAGTTCGGCCTCGATTTTTTTCATCAAATCAGCGTTTTCCTTGAGGAAAATGCGCGTGTTATCCCGTCCCTGCCCGAGTCTGTCCCCCTTGTAGGAGTACCAGGCGCCGCTTTTTTCGATGATCCCCCTGTCGCTCGCCAGATCGATCAAGTCGCCCTCCTTCGAGATTCCCTCCCCGAAGATGATGTCAAATTCCGTCTCCCGGAACGGTGGGGCAACCTTGTTTTTTACCACTTTCACGCGGGTGCGGAAGCCGATGACATCCTGTCCGGATTTGAGCGCGGTCACCTTTCTGATGTCGAGGCGCATGGTGGAGTAGAATTTGAGCGCGTTGCCGCCGGTCGTCGTTTCCGGGTTGCCGAAGAAGACGCCGATCTTCATCCGGAGCTGATTGATGAAAATTACCGTTGTTTTTGACTTGCTGATGCTGCCGGTCAATTTTCTCAGCGCCTGCGACATCAACCGCGCCTGGAGACCCATCTGGGCGTCGCCCATTTCCCCTTCGATCTCCGCCTTCGGAACCAGCGCGGCGACTGAATCGACCACCAGAATATCGAGTGCCCCGCTGCGCACGAGGGTTTCGCAGATTTCCAGCGCCTGCTCCCCTGTGTCTGGTTGCGAAATCAGCAGATCGTCGGTATTGACCCCGATTTTGCGGGCATAGACGACGTCGAGGGCGTGTTCGGCGTCAATGAACGCCGCCAGTCCTCCCAGCTTCTGCGCCTCGGCGATTACATGCAGCGAGAGGGTTGTCTTCCCGCCTGATTCGGGGCCGAAGATCTCGATGATCCTGCCCCGGGGGACGCCTCCCGTGCCGAGGGCGATATCGAGACTGATCGAGCCCGTCGAGATGGCGGGGATGTCGGAGATTACCTCGTTGTCTCCCAGTCGCATGATTGCCCCTTTGCCAAACTGTTTTTCAATCTGCGAAATTGCCAGATCAACCGCCCGTGCCCGTTCCGTATCCGCTGCCATAGACACCTCCTTTTTTTCCTTTATCAATTTAGCTCCCGCTTTAGTTATTGCCTCTCCATTTATCGAAGTTATCCCTCGCCGATTATCCCGGCAGTTGCAACATCAGCCGCGGGCGCGTTCTCTCGCGCTCAAGGCGAACTGGTAGGCGCCAAGCCTTGTGTAAACGGCTCCGCGGGGGGTAAGCTCGCTCCCGAAAAGGCAGAGTTCGGAGGCGGTAAACGGCCCCGTCTCGTAAGCCTCGGTTTTTGCGAGTTCCCTTAAAAATCTCCCCGGTTCCGACAGATTCTTTATCCGCGCCAGGGTCAGATGCGGCCAGAAGGGGCGTTTCTCCCCGGGGAACCCTCTGCCGGCAAGCTCTTCTTCGAGCCTTTTCTGAAAGGCTGTCAGCCGCTTAGTATCGCCCTTCATTCCCAGATAAATGACCCGGGGACGGCCTGCCGCGGGAAATGTTCCCAGCCCGCGGAAAGAAAGGGTAAACGGAGCTGCCGCTCCCGCCGTCTGGCCGCTTGCTTCGGATATCTGTTCTATCTCTGCGGCCGGGACGTCCCCGAAAAATTTCAACGTCAGGTGCATGCCCCCCGGCTTTACCCACCGGACGGCTCCGGTGACAATTTTTTGCAGGCGTTCCTGAAACATCACGATTTCTTGGATGATGCCGTCCGGCGGAGCGATCGCCAGAAAAAGGCGAACTGCCCCGTCATCCCGCATTGCGCAACTCCTCGGTCAGATATCGCCAGAGCATCAGCAGGGCGGATTCGGAGGCGATGGTTCTGTTGCGCCTTCTGTCCCAGCGGAAGGCGTAATGGCGGCAAAGGGTCTTGCCGCCGGTTGCCAGGGCGATAAACGTTGTGCCGACCGGCTTTTCCGCTGTGCCGCCGTCAGGACCGGCAATGCCCGTGACGGCCAGCCCCAGATCGGTTCCCGCCGACCGACGGATTCCCTCTGCCATCAAACGCGCTGTTTCCTCGCTTACCGCACCGTGGGCGGCAAGTACCGCAGCTGGAACCCCCAACAGGGCGACTTTGGACTCATTACTATAGGAAACTGCGCCGCGCTCGAAAAATGCCGAGCTTCCCGGGAGGTCGGTCAGCCGATTCGCAATCATCCCCCCGGTGCATGATTCCGCCGTGGAGAGGGTGAGTTTTCTTTCCGTCATGATCTTTGCGATGTTGCCGGGGAGAGACTCCTCGCCCCGCGCGAAGATGTACTTTCCCAGTCTCGTCTCGATCGTCTTGCACGCCGCCGCGAGCTTTTCCTCTGCCGCCTCGGCCGCTGATTCCCGTGCCGTCAAAACGAGCTGATTTTCCGGAAAATTCGGATAAAACCCGACGGCGATTCCCGCTTCGGCGAGTCTGTCGCCGGCGATCGCTTCATCGACAGCCGATTCGGCGATCCCGGTGAGCCTGAAGATGCTTGTCCTTACGTGGAGAGCCGAAGCGGGGAATTCCTCCCGGAAGAGGGGAATTACCCCTTCGAAGAGCATCTTGCGGGCTTCGTGGGGAACGCCGGGAATGACGGCAACGATCTTTCCCGCCCGATAAAGGGCAAAGCCGGCCGCGGTTCCGGAGGGGTTGGCGATAATTCTTGACCCTGCCGGGAAGACTGCCTGCTTGGCGTTGTTTTGTGTCCAGTGCAGGCCCCGGTTTTCAAAAATGTCACGGACATGGGTAAGAACCGTCTTATCGGTGTACAATTCCAGGCCAAAGGACCGGGCGATCGCGGCGGTGGTGATGTCGTCGGCTGTCGGTCCCAGGCCGCCGGTAACGATCAGCCCGTCGACGCGGGAAAGCAGGTAGGCAAGCGCGTCATGGATTGCGTCGTTATCGTCTCCGACCGACATTATCCGCGCCAGTGTCCAGCCCTGAAGCTGCATCGCCCGGGCGATCATCGCGGAGTTCGTGTCCGCAATCTTTCCGCTCGTCAATTCGTTGCCGATTGTCAGTATTCCGACCTTCATAAATTGCCTCTCCTAAAACCCAAACCGGTAAATCAGAAACTGGAGAACGATATTTCCATAAAACCCCGCCGCGAGGTCATCAGCCACTATTCCGCAGCCGCCGGGGAGTTTTTCCTGAAAAAAGCGGGCGGGAAACGGCTTGGTTATATCGAACAGCCGAAACAGGATGAAGCCGACAGTCAGATGAGGCCAGGTCGGCGAAACGAGAAACAATGTCCACTGGAGACCGGCTATCTCATCGATTACTATGCACTGGGCATCCTTTTGTCCGTAGAGTCTTTCCGCGTTGTCTGCAACATGCCAGGCAAGAAAGCAGAATGCGAGAACGGTTATCAGCCACAGCGGCCACGGCAGGGACGCAAAAACCAGATACAGGGGAATCCCGACAAACGTTCCGAGCGTCCCCGGCATGAAGGGCGCAAGTCCGCTGCCCAACCCGGTTGCCAATATCTTGATCAATTTTTCGTTCAGGTTCCCGCTCCGCCTTACTCTCTTGAACAAATATCCGTACGCGACACCTCACCGACCGTAAACTATCCTTTTTTGCATCTCGCTGTCAACAGCCACTTACCTGCTTTCTGTAAAATTGTTGCAGGCGATTTGCCCTTCTGAAAACGGCGTATTTTCGGTTCCAAATCAGCCTTTCAAGTAGAGGCCCGGGAAGATTCTTCCTGCGCATTTTGCTCCGGGTAGCGGAGCGTCAGGGTCATGATCAGACCAAGGAAGGGGAGAACAGCTATGGATTTCAAGGCGAACGGCACGCCGAAATGATCAGCCAGCACTCCCAGCAGCGTTACGCAAATACCCCCGGCCCCGATGGCGAAGCCGACCATCAGACCGGAGGCGATCCCGAGGTTATGGGGAAGCAGGCGCTGTACCATGACAATGGTGACGGTGAATGTGGAAACTACAATCATGCCCAGTCCCCCCAGCACTAAAAACAGCGCCGTGCCCTGGGCAATGAAAATCAGCGGCAGCGCCAGCGCCGTCAGGAGCATGGCAAAGCTCAGGTAGCGTTTGTGGCCCATTTTGTCGGCGACAGGCGCGCCGCCTAAAGTTCCCAGAACCCCCCCCAGCAGAAAAACAGACACCAGCGCGCTGGCGTAAAGGGGGTCTCCCTTGAGGTAATTTATGTAGTAAAAGGGGATATAGGTCATAAGGCCCATTTGAATCCAGGAGCGCATCATCACGATGCCGATCAGCAGGATTACGGAGATATAGGTTGCGCGCGAAATCTTGTAGGAAGCATCCTTTGCGGCTTTCCTTGCTACCGGGCCGGTGGTGATTTTTTTCCAGTAAAGCAGAATAATCCCGGTGACCAGCAGGGCGGGAATGATGATGGCCGGTAATGACGAAAAACCGCTGTACTTGATGATAAAAACGGCGATTATGGGCCCCAGGGCAAAGCCGAGATTGCCTCCCACCGAGAATATTGCCATGCCCATGACCGGCTTTTCCCCGGTAAAACTGGCGGCCGTCTTGTATCCCTCCGGGTGGAAGGAGGCAACTCCGAGACCGCTTATTCCTACCAGGACCAGAACGATGAAGTAGCTTGAAGGCAGGGACAATAGCGAGAAACCGATACCGGCGCACAGGCAGCCGGTGGGCAGGAGAAAGGGCTTCCCTTTTATGTCGGAAAGATAGCCGAAAAGGGGCTGGATGAAGGAAGATGTAAAGTTAGCCGTCATCAGGATGACGCCTGTCATTGTGTAGGAAAGAGACAGGGACTCCTTCAAAAAAGGCAGTACGGCCGGCAGCGCTCCCTGGTAGATATCGGTCACCATGTGACCCAATGCAAGCAGGAAGAGGATCTTCAGGTTGAATTTTCCCATGGGATGATTATTGCATCCCCGCGGTAAAATCGAAAACCAGTTTTTTGCCAGCGGCGAGGGCCTGGGGGAGCGCTTCGGGATATTTGTCAAGGTCGCCGTTTGCGTCTACTTTCCGGAAGAGGAGATCGCCGGAGTAAGAGGCGTTGAAGGCGTCAAAAAAATATTTGACCGTCAGGGACGCGCCTTCAAAGAGCCTTTGTCCTTTTGTTCCCCCGACGGAAATGAAGAACCCTTTCTTCTTCTGCGCCTGGTCGCCGAGCGCCGGGTCGTTGAGCGTGTATTTCCTCTCCCAGAGGGCCTGCGAACGATCGATCAGCGCCTTGGCCCAGCCGGTTACCCCGTAAAAGAATATCGGCGATGCGAGAATGACGATATCCGCAGCGAGCAGGCGCGGATAGATATCCTGCATGTCGTCTTTGATCCTGCATATTCCCTGCCGGCTGCAGTCGTGACAGCCCCGGCACGGGGTGATATTGAAATCGCTGACCCGCAGCGCTTCGACTTTTGCCCCGGCCTCTCTTGCCCCCCGGAGTGTCTCGTCAAGCAGGGTGTCGGTATTGCCCCCCTTGCGGGGGCTCCCATAGATTCCCAGGACTTTTATATTATCGATCATCTTTTACCTCATCTTTATGGATTATTTACGCAAATTCCCCACTGCGGAGGAAGGCGGCGGCATTGCGAAACAGCAGAAGCCCCATGCCTTCCTCGGGAAGCTCCTCCCTTGTCCAGCGGGGGTGGTTCGTCCGGTGCAGATAAGCCTCGGGATGGGGCATCAGACCGAAAATGCGGCCAGTTTCATTGCAGATTCCGGCAATGCCGTCAGTGGAGCCGTTGGGATTTGCCGGATAATCCAGCGTTTCCCCGTCGTAAAGCGGAGTGGTGTACTGAAGGGCGATCAGGTTTTTTGTTTTTATTTCTTCCCGGGTTGTTGCGTCGCCGGTTATAAACTTGCCCTCCCCGTGACGGACAGGCAGGTAGATGTTGGAGATGCCGCGGGTAAAAACGCACGGCGAATCGGCATTGCCGAGAAGATGAACCCACCGATCTTCGAAGCGCCCTGAATCGTTGAAGGTAAGCGTGGCGGTTTGTCTTTCGTAGTTGCCGTTCAGCCCGGGCAGAACCCCCAGCTTGACAAGGAGCTGAAAGCCGTTGCAGATTCCCAGAATCAGCTTTCCTGCCGCTATGAACCCCTGAAACTGGTCGTAGAGCCGTTCGCTCCCGCCCGAAATCCGGGAATGGAGAATCCGGTTGGCGCCGGCTTTGGCGGAGCCGAGGTCGTCGCCGTCAAGAAAGCCGCCGGGCAAATTCAGAAAATGGTAGTCGTCAAGGCGTTTGGCGCCGCAGAGAAGCTCGCTGATATGGACAATCTCCACCGTATCGAAGCCGGCAAGCCTGCAGGCGTGGGCGGTCTCCATTTCGCAATTGGTTCCATTGCCGGTGATAACGATGGCCTTTATTTGCCGGGACATATTTTTGCAATTTCCTTTCAGATAACAAAGCTGTTTATGGGCTTCAACCTGCCGCTTTCAATTTGCCGAGGGCCTTGACAATCCGGCCGCTAAAAGGCGAGTGGCCTCTGCCAGGCATCCTTCAGAACGGAAAGGCGCTCCTCCAAGATCAAGCCTCCCTTCCGGCCTTTTATCGTCAAAAGGTCATGCCCGGTAACCCTGCCGATCAGGGCGAACACGGAATCGCCCAGAATCGTTTCGAAGGCGTTTCTGCATTCCGGACGGACTGTTGCGATGAAGCGGCTCTGTGATTCCGCAAAGAGCAGCTCGTCGTCGCGGTTGATTCCCTCTGCGGGAACTTTTGCCAGATCGAGGTCAATTCCCAAGCCTCCCGCAAAGGCCGATTCGGCGAGCGCCACGCCAAGACCGCCGTCCGAGCAGTCATGGCAGGAGGCGACAAGCCCGTCCCGAATTGCGATGCTTAGCCTTTGGTAAAGCAATCTTGCCGCTTCCGGTCTTACCCGCGGAACGCTGTTGCCGATTGCCCCATGCAGAGCGTACCATTCCGAGCCGCCCAGTTCCCGGTATGTTTTTCCCAGAATATAGACAAGGTCTTCAGATTTCTTGACGTCCATCGTCACCACCTTGCGAACGTCTGAGATTTTTCCCAGTGTCGAGAAAAGGAGCGTCGGCGGAACGGAGATGCGCACCTCGCCGATCTGGTAGTCGTTTTTCATGCTGTCCTTTCCCGAGATGCAGGGGACGCCGTAGGCCGTCGTGAGGTCGTACAGCGCCTCGTTGGCCCGGATGAGCTGGGCGAGCTTGTAATCCCCGTCGGGATTCTTCACGGTCTGAACCGGGTCGCACCAGCAGAAGTTGTCAAGGCCGGCCAGCCTGTCGAGCGAGGCGCCGGTCGCGATGGCGTTTCTGACCGCCTCGTCGATGGCCGCCGCCGCCATGTGGTAGGTGTCGATATCGCTGTAGCGGGGGCAGATCCCGTTGGCGACGACAATTCCCTCGAACGAATCCAGCAGGGGCCGGATGACGGCTGCATCGCTCGGGCCGTCGTTGGATATGCCGGTCAGCGGCTTGACGACGCTTCCTCCCTGGACCTCGTGGTCGTACTGGCGGACAACCGACTCCTTCGAACAGATGTTCAGGCGCGACAGCATGTCTTTGAGTTCATTCCCCAAATCGGCCGTGTCGGGAAAATCCGGTTCCGGATGAAGCGGCGCCCTCCAGGATGCGTGCAGATTCATCTGGGGAAGACCGTCGTGGAGAAAAGGGAGCGCCAGCAGGGCGACGGTTTTTTCGCCGTGGCGGACGTGAAACCAGCCCGAATCGGTATAGCGGCCAAGGGGGGTGGCCTCCACATCCATTTTTTTGGCCAAGGCGAGGAATTCCGCAATAGTCTCAGGGGATACGGCGAGCGTCATTCGCTCCTGGGATTCGGAGATCAGTATTTCCCAAGGGGCAAGCCCCGGGTATTTGAGCGGCGCTTTGGCAAGGTCGAGCTCGCAGCCCCCGGAGATCCCTGCCGTTTCGCCCACGGAGGAAGAAAGCCCCCCCGCGCCGTTGTCGGTGATTGCCCGGTAGAGGTTCCGATCCCTGGCGATCAGCAGAAAATCCGTCATCTTTTTCTGGGTTATCGGGTCGCCGATTTGAACTGCCGTTACCGGAGAACCCTCGTGCAATTCCTCGGAGGAGAAGGTTGCCCCGTGGATTCCGTCCTTGCCGATGCGGCCGCCGACCATCACGATGATGTCGCCGGGTAGGATTGTCTTCAGATGGCTCAATTCACCCTGTATCCGGGCCGGCATGATTCCTCCCGTACCGCAATAGACAAGAGGTTTCCCGAGGTAGCGCTCGTCGAAGACGATGCAGCCGTTGACGGTCGGGATGCCGCTTTTGTTGCCGCCGTGCTCGACGCCTTCGCGCACCCCCTCGTAGATCCGGCGCGGGTGAAGTATCCGGGCCGGCAGGGTTTTTTCGTATTCGGGAGGGGCGAAGCAGAAGACGTCGGTGTTGAAGATCAGTTTTGCCCCCCGGCCGGCGCCGAACGGATCGCGGTTTACGCCGACTATCCCGGTAAGTGCCCCGCCGTAAGGATCGAGTGCGGAAGGGGAGTTGTGGGTCTCGACCTTGAAGACGAGATTCCAGTTTTCATTGAAGCGGATGATGCCTGCATTGTCTGAAAAGACGGAGAGGCACCAGTCGTCTGCGCCCATCCGTTTTCTGATCTCGTTGGTTGAGCCCTTGATGCAGGTGTTAAAAAGGGAATTTATTTCCCGGGACTTTCCGCCTCCGTCATCATAGAGGATGCGGGCATTAAATATCTTATGTTTGCAATGTTCCGACCAGGTCTGCGCCAGACATTCCAGCTCCGCGTCCGTTATCTTGCCGGAGAGTCCCAACTCCTCCCGGCGGGCGATAAAAGCCCCATTTTGCAGTTGCCTCTGGATGATTTTCATTTCTTCAAGGGTGAGGGCAAGCAGTCTTTCCTGACTGATTTTCACCAATTCACTGTCGGGGACATTCAGGTCTATCTCCATTGTCCGGGGGAGGTCGTTCCCCATCACCTGCGGGATGTAAGGTTTTATTGGAGAGGCTGGTTTCCCTGCCGTCCCGGGATAGATATCGTACCTCTGGATCAGGTCGTTGGCGAGGAGTTCCGAGGCAATTCTCGCGGTGTCGGCTTTGGAAAGAGGGGACTGGGGAGTTGCGTTGATTGCGTAAAGGCGCGACGTATAAACGTGTGCCTTTTTTCCGGTAAGAACGGCGATTGCCTCGGTGGCAGTCTTTCCGACATTGTCGGTGACGCCGGGGCGAAACCCGACCTCGATGAGCCAGTCGTAGCCGGTGGCTGAAGAGGTGTTTATTGCGTAATTTTGGACTACAGGATCGGACAGGGGACCGCAGGCCGATTTTTCGAGTTCTTCCCGTTCCAGCTTGCCGTCAATCGTGTAGATCTCGAACGTCTGGACGGAAGCCACGTTTATCTTCAGGTGGTTGATAATCCTGTCTTTTATCTTTTCGCCGAGGGCATCCCGGACCCCGCTTTTAAAACCGATCTCAATGCGATTGAGCATGTTTAATCCCCGTTTTTCGTCCCGTTATGTTCATCAAAAAACGCGTTTTCAATATCAGATAGGCGGCAAAAAAACAACGGGAATAGTAGCCCATAATCCACCACCAACTTTCTATGTTGGCTGAATTTACGGCATAAAGGGCATTCATCTGTGCCTGGCGAGGTGAAAGAAAATTGTCAGCAAACAACTGTCCTCACAAGATCTGCTAAAAGTTGGTGGTGGATTTTGGACCATTTTCAAGTTGACAGTTGCCTGCATCTCCTCTATTCTGGCTTCGGAAGATAGATGATTATTTGAACCAGCTTTCGTTAGGTAAGTGTCTAATCAATTCAGAAGGATAGATAAGGACTATAATAATGTCACCAGCCGTTTTGAGGTCGGGACCGTACCGGTTCTATTTTGTCAGTCACGACCTGCATGAACCGCCACATGTGCACATTGACCGCGATGTCTTATCCGCAAAATTCTGGCTCGATCCTGTGGCATTGGCGTATAATCTCGGTTATCCAGCCAGTGAATTAAGAAAGCTGGAGGCACTGACCGAAGGGCATCAAAAAGAATTGTTGGAGGCCTGGTATGACTATTTTGGAGCCTAAAGCCGGCGAGCGAGTCAGGGATGTGCACGTTACCGACGACGCCATAAGTGTTGATCTTTTCGATGGACGGACCATAACGGTGCCCCTGACCTGGTACCCACGCCTGCTGCATGCGACGCCTAAACAGCGGGTGAACTGGAGTGTTGCCGGGGCAGGGTATTGCATCCACTGGCCCGACATCGATGAGGATCTTAGCACGCAAGGTCTCTTGCAGGGCGCGCCATCCCCACGTGGCGCAGCTAAGGCGGCATAGAAAGTAGGCGAACGTTATTTAGCAACTTTCAAGGAAATCGACTTAAATCCCTCGGTCC
>Ga0172370_10006133_pt1 | contig 15210 bp, 21 predicted proteins | sample LakKiv5m_FD_114538 | JGI IMG/M metagenome (GOLD analysis project Ga0172370, IMG submission 114538) | Freshwater microbial communities from Kabuno Bay, South-Kivu, Congo - kab_022012_11.5m | ecosystem: Environmental > Aquatic > Freshwater > Lake | place: Democratic Republic of the Congo...
CTGTTGTTGTCGACGGAACTGCTACTAGTGGGGTTATAAGAGCTTGCGAAGAAAGAGGAGTTAAGTATCTTGGAGCCACTACATTCGGAACTGTTGACGAGACTAAAGTTATTCTGATAAGTTTGTAAAGATTTAAATAATAGTTCTTTTAGGGGATTTGATGGCAATTGTAAATATCTCTAAGAAAAGCAGACATGTGAGATGGAATTTTCATAGGTCTCCTGAGAACGATCAGATGATGAGATATCATATTGTTGTTGTAGATGATAAAAATTTAAGACAGAAGATGGATGCTATTGTGGCTCAGATGAGGGCTGCTGCCGGACCAGTTGAGCAAATAAGAAGTGAAGTTACAGGTAATATCCCAAAATCAAGAGGTTTAAAGTATTTGTTTGAAACTTATGATAGTGGTGCTGCGCCCGATATGGTTGATCCGAGAAGAACTGGCAGACCGACAGTATTAGATAAAGAATTATATGAAAGAACAAGCAGGCCTATTGATGGCATAAATGTTCACGTTGAAGAGTTTTTTGGGAGATAATTAAGGCTTATTTCTTCTTAAAATTTACATTTGGTAAGTTTTCAAACTCTTTATCTCCGGTGGCAAAGCGATATCTATTCTTTAATGAAAATACATACCCTGCTGCATCAAAAAAAGGTATATTCGCTTTTCTGTTTTTATATTTAAATTTCATCGCTTCTATTAATGTCTCTTTATCAACTGGGAGAGAATATCTTTCTAACTTTTTGAACCATAAATCTGCAACTTGCTCTCCTTGTTCTCTTAAGAGAACTACATAAAACTCAGCGAGAGTTAAATCGGTAATTATAAAATCGGAGGAGAGATATTCTGCAAATTTTGGATTCCCATTCGATATTTCTACTAAAGCATAGGTGTCTAAGCATTTTTTTGCTTCAACCATCTACCTTCAAGGTCTTCCCTTGCCTCTCTTAGAATCTGTTCTGTCAGTTTTCTGAACTTCAAAGAACCGAATAAATCTTTTAGAACATTGTGTTTCTTAGTTATCTCTATGGTAATTGTTTCTTCGGGGCGAAGATTCAGTCTAGATACGGTTTCGACTGGGATAACAAAACCTATTGAATTGCCCCATCTCTTGGTTTTTGCTTCTATTGCCATGTATAACTCTTTAGTCTAACTGACATATAAATGTTTCTAATTAATCCTTAGCAACACTATCCCAGAGGAATTTATGATATCTTTTATAATTGTCTGCTAATTCTTTGCTTTCTATCACGAATGAAAACAGATTTTCCCCATATATCAAACTTGCTACCTTATTTCCATAAATAGCAATAACCGCGGGAGTTCCTGAAAATTCTTTTGGGAGGAATCTTACATATTCTAATTGCCATACTTTTATTTCTTTTCTTAATTCGTGCCTTACTAAATTATATATTTTTACTTTAAGTTTTACTCTTCTTTTATTCCAAGGGATAAAAAAGTTTGGGTATCTTTTAGGAATATATCTTCCAGAGCCTATCCAGTAAATTTCTTTGTAATCTAGCATATCCTCCCAAACTGCTTTTGCACCCTCTTCTCCTCTGAAGACTTCTGCTTTTATTTCTGGTTTTTTTGCATCAAATTTTTCTGTAATTCCAGGAATTTCCTTCGCTATCGCTAATTTTGAGTTATCCAACTCTTTCTTTTTTTCTTCAAGATAACCTATAATCTTATTTGGGTGTGTTATTTGGAATGTTCTCTTTCCGTTTTCTTCAGTATATGCAATGAGCCCCTTTTCAATTAATTTATTAATTATATCGTATATATTCCTTCTTTCCATTCCTGCTTTTTCGTGTATTCCATTTACAGACGCATTTCCCAAGTTTAGGATTGCAGAGTAAACTTTTATTTCCCCATCTGATAATCCAACTTTTCTTAGTATTTCTAATTCCATAGTTTCACTGCTTTTAACCTGTATATAAACTTAATGGTGTTGCTGTAATACCACAATTGTTTAAATATGAACTCTGAAATTGGGATGCATGGCAAATAAAGATAATGTTGTTGATATGGTGGATGGAGCACTGCTTCTCTTACGTGCAATTGGATGGGTTTTTTATACAATCACTCAGACCAGAATTGATGAATTAAAAAACGAGAATATAACCTTAAGAAAGGGTATATCAAATCTTATCCAAAGAGTTGATTACTATCATGGAACTAACTGGAATTATCTGACTTCCAAGCCGTTTTCTGAAGGGGATAGAAAATGAAAATCAAAAACATTTTAAGAAGAGCTGCATTAGCTGGATTAACAGCTTTATTACCAATATGTGCTTCCGCAAATGACATTTACATAGGACCAAGGGGCCCAACTAATTGGCAGTTGGATTTAAGAGCAGGTTATAATGAAAAAAAAGATGACAAAGGAAATATTACAAAAACTATAACGCAGACTGACGTGTTAAAATATTGGGATGGAGATAAATTTGGCTGGTTCGGATATCTTAATGTGCCCGCATTTAAGAAAATTGACAGCGGAATGGCGAAGAGCGCAGGATTTGGTGATATCACGTTTGGAGTTGGGCCGAGAGGAACTTTTTATTTTGATGATGGGAAAGCAGGAACTCTTCACTGGATATGGTATGGCGGAGCAGTCTTGCCAACAGGGGATGTAAATGCTAAGCCTTCTTTAGGAAATGATAGGGCTGATTTCAAAACTGGGGCTTTTTTTACATATCTAACTCCTAAAAAGAAAGCCGAGATTGATGCTGCTGTTGATTACATTTGTGCTGGAAGAAATAGCAAGGGAGTTCAAGGAATGGATGAAATTTATGGGGGCATAATTGGTGGGGGGGTTGTTCTAGATAATTCTGCGTTAGAACTTAGATTAGCTGGTGGGATTAATGGGAAGATGAAAGAAAATGGGCTGGGCGAATGGGACTACTCTTTTGGACCAAGAGCAGTAGGAAGAGCCACATTTAAAGACAGAAATGGTAAAAAGAAACTTTGGCATGCTGAATTAGTTGCAGATTATGATATTTGGCAGAAAAATATGCCCAAGGGATTTGGACTTTTGACTCAATTGAGAGTTAATTTCTAAAGATTTATTAACAATGTAATTTTAATCTTAAAATGGCAATTAAATTTGGACCAGCGGGATTAGGGCCTTCTGCAACTGCAGAAAAGGTGCTTGAACAATATCATAAGCTAGGATTGAGAACATGCGAGATTGCATTTACTTACAACATTTACATTAAACCTAATGATGCTGTGAGAATTGGTAAAAAGGCTAAAGAGTTGGGGATTGATTTATCTATACATGCCCCTTATTTTGTTAATCTTAATTCTGATGAGAAAGAGAAAAGAGAAGCGACAAAGAAAAGAATATTAGACTGCTGCGAGATAGGGGAGTTACTTGGAGCTAAGATTGTTGTGTTTCATCCCGGATTTTATAGTAAAATAAAGAAAGGAGAAAATGCAGAAGATATTAAAGAAAAGTCATACCAAGTTATCAAGGAAGGGGTATTAGATATAATGAAGACCATTAAGGCTAACAATTGGAAGATTAAGATTGCTCCTGAGACGATGGGAAAGGTTAATGTGTTTGGGAGCATTGAAGAGATATCTAAATTAGTTAAAGACACTAATTGCAGTTTTTGTATTGATTTTGCTCATGTCTTAGCAAGGAATAAGAAAGTTGATTATTCTTTAGTTGAAAAGCTATTTCCTGAGCATGAATGGCACTGCCATTTTTCAGGGATTGAATATGGAGATTTAGGGGAGAAACATCACATAAGCACAGGGAAAGATAAATGGAAAGAATTACTTTCCAATTTACCTAAAGATAAAGAGATATGGATTGTTAATGAGAGTCCGACAATGGTTGAAGATTCTGTGCAAGGTTTAAAAATGTATCAGGATTAGGAAAACTATGGCTGAAGAAATATCTTGGAAGGATTTTGAAAAGGTTGAGCTTAGAGTTGGGACTATAGTCAAGGTTGAAAACTTTCCTGAGGCTAAGAAACCTGCTTATAAATTATGGGTTGATTTTGGAGAGTTAGGGGTTAAGAAGTCAAGTGCACAGATAACAAAGTTGTATAAAAAAGAGGAATTAATGGGAAAACAGATAATTGCAGTTGTTAACTTTCCTCCTAAACAGATAGGGGGTTTTATGTCAGAGTTTTTAACTACGGGATTTGTTTTAGATGATGGAGAGGTTGTTCTTGCTATTCCTGAAAGAAAGGTGCCTAATGGGAAGAAGTTAGCTTAGTTATTCGTCTTCACTTCTTTCTGCATATCCTTCACAATAATTGCCTATGGGTTTGCCGTTAAGAGTGTGGGGCATTATCTCATTTTCTGGGATTCCAAATATTTCTTTGATTTTGTATCCTACGCAGTCTTCATTAAATCTATATCTGCATGTTGAACATTCTCTTTTGATATTTTTATTAAAGAAGTTTGTTGAACCTATAAAGCGGTTTCCTCTTAGTTCATCTGGTTCTTGTGGCTGGGAGTTATTATCTGGTGTCATTTTATTCTTTCTTCAAGTCTTTAATTGATAACTTGAGAGGCAGCTTAATTGGGATTTTTTCTTTTCTAATTTCCTTAATTTCTCTGGTTGGTCTTGACTGAATTGTGTTTCGTCTTTTTTGCTTGTCAATTGCAACAAGTCTTGATCTTGCCTGTTCAGGATTGAACCTTATAATGTTCAAAATATTAAGCATTTTTTCAAGAATTTCATCATATGTCTCTCTCCTATAGACTTTAAGACGGTCTAATCTGGCTTTTGTCTGCTTCCTTAGTTTTATCGTCGATATTTCTTTGTTTTCCATAGTATTTCTCGGTATACTTGGGGATACTTAGGTATAGCTTTATAAACTTTTCGTCACTCTGCAATTACTATAGTACAACAAAGTTTATAAAGCGAAAAATGGTTGGATTTTCAACTAAATTTACCATGGAAACCATGAAATCTAAACAGTTGGTTTACCTTGTTGCTGTATTAACTATAGCCGTCCTTGCGATTGCTACAGTAAGTGCAGACAGCTTTGGTGACATAACAAGCGTTAAAGTAAATGGTATCGAAGCAATAGGTTCTGTTGATGTCGGCACAATTGCCGGCGACACACTTCCTGTTGAAGTTACCTTCTTTGCTAACGGAGCTGAAAATGTAACAAGCGATGTTAGAGTTAAGGCTTGGATTTCTGGAGCAAAGGATTACAGCGTTTCAAGTAAAAGATTCGTTGTAAGAACTGATACAACTTATCATTGGTTGTTATCTGTCCAGGTTCCTTACAACTTAGATCCTACGGAGGATTTGAAGTTAGTTGTAAGAGTTGAAAACCAAGACGGAACTGCTGATGAGGAGACAATAAGCCTTGCCGGACAAAGAGAATCCTACCTAGTAGAGATTCTTGATGTCAATATGGACAGCAAAGTAAGCGCAGGAAACAATCTTGCACTTGATGTTGTTCTCAAGAACAGAGGATATGAGGAAGCCGAAGACACATTTGTCAGAGCTACAATCCCTGCACTTGGAATAGAGACAAAAGCTTATTTCAGTGACCTTTCTTCAGTAGATCAATCAGACCCTGACAAGAATGACGCAGCGGAAAGAAGATTGTACTTGAAGGTTCCGGCTAACACACCTGCTGGAGTCTACAATGTAGAAATCTCTGCTTACAATGCGGATTCTGTAACAACAATGACTAAGAAAGTTGCTGTTGTTGGAGCTGAAATGGATAGCACAGTTGTTTCACCAGTGCACAATCAAGTTGTTGCACCTGGAGAAGCTGCTCAGTATTCATTGACTCTCGTCAACTCTGGAAATAACATTGCTGTGTATGAATTGGTTGTCGATGCATCTTCAGGATTATCTGTAGGTGTTTCAGACGCTATAGTTGCTGTTCCAGCCGGAACAAGCAAGACAGTTAAAGTGGATGCCTCTGCTGCTAAAGCAGGAACATACACATTTGCTGTTAACGTACACTCAAGCGATGGGCAATTGGTTAAAACCGAAAGCTACACCTTAAAGGCAGAGGGATCAAGCGCGAAGATTGGCGGAAATGCAACAGTCTTATTGACAGTTGTTCTAGCCATAATCTTTGTTGTATTGCTTGTTGTCCTTATTGTTCTTTTAACAAGAAAACCTAAGAAAGAAGAATTCGGAGAAAGCTACTACTAAGTTTAATTTAATTTTTTCTTTTTTTCTTAATTAAACTTAGCATCTTTCTTTTTTTGTTTTTGATAAGTTATTTAAATGATATTTTGTATGTTAAATAATGGATATAAAATCTAAGCTTAATGACTATTACTTTATGGCCGGGACTTTCTTGTTTATCCAAGTTGTTATTTTGATAAGGGATTATATGGTTGGGAACCTTCACCATCAGATATTTTGGTTCTTCAATTTCGCTCCTATGCTCTTAGCTATCGGATTTTTTTATAAAAAGAAGGACTTTATCAAAGCGGTAATAAATGTTGGACTAATAGGACAGATAGTTGCATTGATTTTATTTTCGTATATGGTATCTAAAGGCGTTTTTGCTTTGAGTGATATCCCTTCTAAGTTTGTTAAATTCATTTACATAGCTACAACTATAATGGTTCACTTAGTTGTTCTATGGGCGTTAATTGCAAGTTATAAAATAAAGCCGACTAGAAAAGCCCTGCATTATTCCTTTATCATAATTATTTTTATGTTTGTTACTGCGATATTGTTTACTTCTCCATATTGGCAGGTTAATTTGGTTTATCCTTCAGGAAAATTCTTTAGTTTGCATATCCCGTTTTATATGGTTTTATGGCCCATTTTAGTTTTTGTACTGCTTGTTTTGCCTTCTCATTGGATACAGAAGAAATTGTACGAAAAATCAAGAAAAAACTCCCCTCGACTACCCTTTTTCTTTTCTAAATATAAGGAATAATACAGCTCCTATCGAACCTAATATCAAGTCCGTCATTGTATCATCTATGGCAGACATTACCCAGGTGCCATTTATTATTACTCCCTGCATCGGATAGCCTAGATATGCGGAGACTAAATATTCGTATATTTCCCAGAGGGCTAGAAGACCCAAGACTGAAAGGAAAACTGCTTCCTTTTTTAATTTTAGATGTTCATTATAATATTGATAGAGAACCTCTGCAAGAAGCACGCCTACAAATATATGCAGAGCTTTATCATAATATCTAAGAGTACCGTAAAAAAACATCTCTCCGAGAAGCCCTAACCAAAAACCTATGTCAACAAGGAAGAATAAAAATACCCTTTCTTTTATCTTTTTATCGTCAAGAATCCATTTTATTGCTCCACAGAAGACAAAAGAGACTAAAGAGAGAACTATAGAACTTCTCTTTCCTAAATCTGAGATAAAAAGGAATATTCCAAGAACAAGGAATCCGTAAAGCATAACCTTCCCGGAAATATCGTAAAACTTTTCTCTTTTCATTGTTGTATTTGTTGATTATTGTTTAAAAACATTTTTATTTAAGCCAAATTTTATTAAATAGGGAATGTGATTCGTCCGCACTTGCCTGGATGAGCATGCAAATGAGATAGAAGAATATCAATACCATATACAATTGAAAATTCAGTGGAAAGTTAATTAGGGTTATAAGCAGAATCAGAATGAGTGCTGCTATCTTTACGAACGATAATTGTTTTGGGTTATAATATTTTAGTACCTTCCTTGCTAAGTGACCTGGGTGCCTCATTTCGTGAATTCTTCTTTCTGTTGATATATTGAGTGATATTAGAAAATAGACAAGAATTAGCCCTATTGGAGCTATTGCACCAACCAGCGCGGCGCCCATTACAAATCTAAGTGGATGAGTTATGGAATTGGTTAATATCTCTAAATAAGGGACCTTTTTAGCATAGAAGGAGTAGAATAAGTTTATTAAAGTGAATGCTAAGTAAAACCAGATTAATGGATGATATACGAGATATCCCATCACCAGACCAATTAATAAAGCAAGTACGCCGAAGATTAGGGCGTTATTTCTGCTTATTCTTCCAGAGGGTATTGCTCTGTGCTTTTTTGTTGGATGCAGCATATCAGATTTGTGATCTATCAAATCATTGAATGTGTATAATCCTGTATACGTTAAGAGATTAAAAGAGATATAAACTAGAAATATTGAAATTAGAAGATTTTTATCTATCTTATCTGCAAAGATTAATGCACCAAAGAGTACCGAGATGAATGTGGGATGATACCTAAATTTTATCAAGTCTATATAGTCCTTGAACATATAATGGTTAGAAAGAGCAGATTTATAAATTAAGCGGAACATATACTTTGATGTTAGAGAGGTATTTTAAAAAAAACTATCTTGATACACTTAGAGATTACACTTCTTTTGGCAATCCTTCGATATTATTCATTATTGCGTTGTTTTTGATAGGGTTTAATAGAACATTACTGCTGATAGTTTTTGGATGGATTACTGTTGAAATTATAGGGAGTGCGATAAAGTTTTTTGACTTCAGGAATAGACCTAAAAAGGAGAGATATGCGAATGTTCTTGAGAAGATAGATGCTGGAAGCTTTCCAAGTTTGCATGTTGCTAGAGTAAGTTTTGTTTTTATTAGTCTTATCTTCCTTATTAGTGACCCTATAACTAGGTGGGTTCTTGCGTTATTAATTCCTGTAGTGGCATTTACGAGGATAAAATTGAAGAAGCATTACATTACTGATACTATCGCAGGATTTGTTCTTGGGGTGATACTCGCTCATATTTGGAGCGTATTTGTGATATGACTAAGATAACAGATTATCTCTTAGCAATGAGGCCGCAATTGGCTATGTTTCTTGTTGAGGTTTTGATTGGGGTATTGATTGGTGTTAATTTTAACTTATTTAGGATAGATTATCTGTTTCTACTTCTTGCTCTTGTTTCATTCCAAGTGATGTATTATGGTATTTACATAGTAAATGATATTATAGATTATAAGTATGACAAAAACAGTCCAAGGAAGCAGCAAAGACCTATTGCTTCCGGAAGACTGCCTAGAATGAATGCTTTCTTGTTCTCTCTTCTTTTGTTTATTATTGCCTTTGCAATTTCTACTCAGATATCTCTTAAATTAGTCTATTTTGAAATTTTCTTTATTATTTATGTTCTAATTTACAGTTTTGTTTTGAAGAGGATTCCTTATGTTGATACCGCTTCGGGGGCAGTTACTCATACAATGAGGATTGTTATGGGCATTGCTTTATTCGGAGTGTTTACTCAGTACTATTTTGCAATATTCCTGATATTTTTGTTTAGTGCTACCATATCTATAAAGAGACTGAAAGAGATAAAGTATAAGGAGAAGGTTAAAAGGCCGATACAATATTATTCTGAAAGAGGAATAATTGCCTATTGGATCATTGTTATCCCAATTGGGATAATTTTATATTACTTTTCAAGTGTAATTGAAGGCGATATAATTTTAGTCATACTCTCTGTTTATGCTTTAGCTATCCTTTTTTATTCTAGAAGCGCGAAAGTTAAAAGAATATTTGAAAAAATTGCCGACTAATGCGCAAGTATTAAAAAGGGGTTTCAATTTATCAATAGATGTTTACAACTGAGGCGATTTTTGGATTTCTAATAAGCCCTGCGTACTTGGCTAATTTAATAGTTTGGGAGGTTATTAAAGAATGAGCGTTGCTAACTACCTCTTGCCCGGTTTATCTCCTGTTTTTCATCAGAGTTATATTATTCTGTTTATTCTTATGGTTATTGAAGGTCCGATTGTAAATGCATCGGCTTCATTCGCTGCTTCTTTAGGCTATTTTAATATCTTCTTTATTTGGATAATCGCTTTTTTTGCAGATCTCACGGGGGATATAGCTTATTATTTTCTTGGCAGGATTGGGGATAAGTATATCTTGCAGAGATGTAAACGATTCTTTAAAATTAAATCTCCTATGCTGCATAATGTGCGCAAAGGTTTAGCTAAACATTCTGGGAAATCGATTATAGTATTTAAATTGACTCCCTTACTTGCCGGTCCTGGGCTGATAATTGTTGGCGCTTCGAGGGTTCCGTTTAAAAAGTACCTATTGTTTACGGCATTGACTATTTTTCCGATAACTTTATTTTTTAGCATTGGGGGATACTACCTTGGAATAGCTTTTAATTCCGTGGCTAAATATGCCGGGTACGCTTCATCAACAGTTGTTGTAATTATTCTTCTGGTTATAGTTTTACCGTATTTGTTCAGAATAATTATAAAAAATGTTTTGAAAGCAAAATAAATTAGAGTTTTATGCTTTTTTAAGGGTGTTATACAGTCCAATTAATTTTAGGATGCTTTCGTTTATATCATACTTCTTGCTTATTTTGAAACTTCTCTGCCCCATTTTTCTTCTTAGATTTTCATTATCTAGTAAACAAACTAATTTTTCTGCCAGGTTGTTGGGGCTTTTTGGTTTGAATAGAAAACCATTGCCATCTACGAAATATCTCGATGCGCTATCATTCGAATTTGCAACTACTATTGGTTTACAGCATGCCATCGCTTCTAATATAACCATCCCTTCTAACTCCGCCAACGATGGGAGGACAAAGATGTCACATGAATTGTAAGCCATTAGTAAGTCTTTATCGGAAACTCTTCCGAAGATGGTTATATTATCTTCTATCTTTAGTTCTTTTGACAGTTTATTAAACTCTGGCATCGAATTGCCGTCTCCTACAATATTGAAGTGAACGTTTTTATGCCGTTCAAGTACAAAGGGAATTGCCTTTATTAGAGTATCGATGTTTTTTTCCGGAGAAAGCCGAGCTACACAGAGAATTTTCTTTTTATTGGGATCTAACCCATATTTCGTTAAAAACGGTTTGAAGTTGGTGCGTTTGAATCTTTTAAGATTTACACCATTGCTTATAACTATCGTCTTCAATCTGGCGTACCTACTCTTTAGTTCGTGCTCAGCAAATTTGGTTGGGCAGATTACTACGTCTGCTTTCTTTGATGCATTTATAATGATATTATAAAGTAATTCTTTTAACATTCTATTTTGAAATATTTTTGGTAGTGACAAAAGTGTATTTTCTGGCTGATAGTGCGGGTGAGATATTGTTGGGATTCCTAGCAATCTTGCAGCCTTAATTGAAGAATAAACGGATGGTGCTATCATAGTCGTATGAACAATATCTATCTTTTCATTTATGAAAATTTTCTTTAGTTTTCTTACGGAGATAAAGGATGCTCTTAGTTTACCTGCAGAGGATGGAAATGGAACCGAAAAGAATCTATATGTCTTTATTCCGTGGATGTAATCTATTTCCTTGGTTTTGGGGTATCTTGCGGAGATGAATATAACTTTATGTCCTTCCTTTCTAAGCAATTTTGCAAAACGGAGCGTTGATACAAATGAACCGCCTAACACATAACCTATGCAGTCAGATACAATCGCGATATTTAATTTTTTCTTATCAACCATGTTAGTCAAGATGTTAGGTTATAACGCGCCATTCATTTTTAATTCTTTTGCATGTGGGTAGGTTTAAAAGGTTGCCAAGGCAGGCATTATCATGCTATTAGTAAAAAATAAGGCGTTGGACTTATGGATTAAGATGTTGCTCTTTACAGCTATTGTGCATTTTTGCATAATAATATTTAATGCATTTAAAACAAGAGATTGGTTTTCTCTCAATTATCTCAAAATAATGGGACTAGATTTAATTATTCCATTTAATACGCATGGATGGATTGGTCTTATTGTTTCTTGGGTTGTTTTAGTAATCGTTTTGATTGTTCTTTATCTTATCCATGAGAAGAACAAATAACTTTTTAAACTCAGATTAGATGCGGTTTTGATGTTAAATGTAAGGAAAGTGCTGTATGATTATGCGGACAAATCTGATAAGATAGTTACGGCTCAGCTGCCTTGGGGTAATGCCGCGGTTTTATCTTCTGTGACTGATCATGCTGGAGTTGTTGGAAAGTATGGCCTAAGTTCTTTACATGTTCAAGAGGCTTTGCAAAGAATCAATATTCCCTCCGTTGCAAGAGCATTGTACAAAATGGGGGAGGCAATGACTAATAGTTATTATTTTGGCGATAGAAGAGGCGAAAGGGCTGCTTTGGAGAGGGCAGAAAATCTTGGTCTCCCTTGGTTTGAGCAAGAGGCTAATAAGGTTATTGAGACGATAAGAGATTTGTCTGCGATAGGATTAAGTCAAGAAACAGTGGTAGACAGATTACTAAGAGGGGGGACATTTGGATTGCATGCGGTAGTAGCATGCTCTCCGGTTATTGACATGCTTGCAAAATACTCATTGAGAAGAGATTCAGGAATGAATTCTCCTTATAAGTTTAGGGAGCATGTGAGAAATTCGATGATAAATATGATTATTATGCGAGGTTTAGAAAAGGATTGCATGGCTGCTGCAAGAGATAGACCTAGATATGAGAGTCCCGGACTTGACACGATGGGCGGGATTGATTTGCTCAATCCTGAAGATGATAAAGATGATGGACTTAAATCTTAACTATATCTTTTTGCATCGGGGTTGTTATAATTAACTTGTTTTTGTTGTTTATATAAAAATCAATCTCACTTCTTATACCAAATTTGTTCTTAAAATATACTCCCGGCTCTATTGTATAGGGGATGTTTTTTATTATTTTGTGCTTGTTCTTCCTATTAAGATGTCTGCCTCTTCCATGGGGGCTCTTTGTGCCTATACGGTGCCCTAGACTGTGCTTTAATTGTTTTTCATATCCTTTTTTAATTAGCATCTGCCTTGAATATTCATTAATATCCTTACCCATAGGGAGTATCTCCTTTTTTAGATTATTTTTTATGTAATTGAGAGATAGATTTCTTATCTGTATTATATCATTATACGCCTTCCTTATTTTTATTGGAATGGTTTTTCCATAGAAGAACATCCAAGTTATGTCTGAATAAACTGCTTTCTTTTTGTTTATTCTTGCCCAAATATCAAACTTTATTAGAGTATTTGGTTTTAATTTCCTTGATTTGTTCTTCTTAGGGCAATAATGGGGATTTGATGATGAAGAATTGAAAGCAATTATTGGCTTGTCTTTCTCACTGACTAAATTATAGATTTTAAATTGTTTTAGCACAAATTGCTGCAATTCGAATTCAGTTATTTTAGGATTGTTTTTGATATAATTGATAGATGCATTTACTATTTTGGTTAAAAATAAGGATGCCTTTATATGGGATTGTAATTGCTTATTCGTATACATCATTATGTTTATGCTAATGAAGTTAAAAAGCTATTGATAATATTTATGTTGCTGGTTAATTAATTTTAAATAGGTTAAAACGCATGTTTATACGTGGCGCACATAAAGAAGATGGTGATGCACGGCTTCAAGAGCTTTGCTCCTAAAACCGAGATTGTTTTTGATAAAGGGATAAATGTTATTCTTGGGCCGAATGGTTCTGGAAAAAGCAATATTTCTGATGCTCTATGTTTTGTCTTAGGAAGATTAAGTATAAAATCTATGAGAGCCGCCAAGGCTAAAAATCTGATATTTATGGGGAGCAAGTATGTTAAGCCTATGAAAGAAGCGAGCGTTGAAATGGTGTTCGATAATAAAGATAGGGCTTTTGGGATTGAAAGCGATGAAATTGTGATTAAAAGGGCTGTGAGGTCTAATGGGCAAGGACTGTACAAGATAAACGGAGAAACAAAAACAAGAGCGGAGATAATTGAAATGCTTGCTCAAGCAGGAATTGATCCGCACGGATATAATTTGATTTTGCAGGGGCAGATACAGAGTATTGTTAAGATGCCTCCCGAAGATAGGAGAAGAGTTATAGAAGAGGTTGCTGGAATTGCAATTTATGAATCAAGAAAGGAAAAATCTGTTAAAGAACTTGAAAGAACTGAGGGGAAATTAAAGGAGATAGGAGCAATATTAAGAGAGAAGACGGCATATCTGAGAAATCTTGAAGCTGAAAAGCAGCAGGCTGAGAAATTTAAAGAGTTAGAATTGACTGTTAAGAGATGCAAGGCATCTTTATTGAACAAGAAGATTGAAGATAAAAGGAAAGAGGTTGATAAGATTGTCCAGTCTATCGAAGAGAGAACTAAAGAAAAGAATAAAATAAAATCTAATGTTGAGGATATACAAAGGGAGATAGAAAAATTAACTGAAAGGAGCCAGGGGATTAACAAAACAATACAACATGCGACAGGGGTTGAGCAGGATGCGCTAAGGGATAGCATCGGAAATCTTAAGGCAGAGGTTGAATCATTGAAAGTTAGAAGAGAAGGATATGAAAACAGAAAGGGGAGCATTGAGAGAAGAATTGTTGAATTGGAGAATTCTATTCCTGCTCTTGAACAGGAGTTGAAAGAATTAAGAAAGGAATCTCCATTATTGGCTAAAAAGGCTGAAGAATTAAGAAAAAAGAAATTAGAGTTGAGCAAATTAGAAGAAGAGAGGAAGAAGATTCTTACATTTAAGACTGAATTAAATGCGCATAGAGACAGAATAAAAGACAAGGAAAGGCAGATTTCCAGGATTACTGGAGAGTCCACTTCTTTGCTTAAACAACTTGAGGATTTGTCTTCTAAGTTAAATTATGCTGATGAAAAAACATGTATAAATGATATTGAAACTCTTAAGGGCTTATTAAGTGATAGAAGGGATAAGTTGATTAAATTGCAATTAGAAGAATTGCAGAAAGAAAGGGTTCTTGGGATTGCAGAGAGCGAGATTAAGAGGGCAGAGGAAATAAAGAAAAAAGTTAATGAGATTGACATTTGCCCATTATGCCAAAGTAGGATAACTGAAGAGCATAAAGGGCATGTATTCCGCGATGCTAACTCAAGAATTGTCAAAGCGGAGAAAGAAAAGGATGAGTCTCAGGAGAGATTGCACTTTATTAAAAAGGAGAAAAAAGATTTGCAGGATGAAATACTCGCTGTTGAATCTAGGCTGAGAAGTGCAGAAGTTGAACAGGGCAAACACAAGAATATCAAGGAGAAGCAGGAGCAGTTGAAGAGATTGGTTGCTGAAGAAAGGATATTGAAAGAAGAAGTAAGAGCGTTGGAGGAGAAATGCAGAAATCTTGAACTTAAAACAGTAGATATTGGCGCTTTGGAGATACAGTATGATGCGAAGATTGCTGAAATTGAGGAGATTTCTTCTAGGACGAAAGAGGATACAAATACGACTATTTTATACAGAGAAAGAGATCTTGAACAAATAAAGAATATTATTAAAGAGAGTAAGAAGGACTTATCAGATTTAGACA
>Ga0172370_10006134_pt1 | contig 15209 bp, 9 predicted proteins | sample LakKiv5m_FD_114538 | JGI IMG/M metagenome (GOLD analysis project Ga0172370, IMG submission 114538) | Freshwater microbial communities from Kabuno Bay, South-Kivu, Congo - kab_022012_11.5m | ecosystem: Environmental > Aquatic > Freshwater > Lake | place: Democratic Republic of the Congo...
CCAGCAACTACAGAAGGACGAAGGAAAATTAGCAAATCAACTTGAAAAACTAAAATATAAAACTTTCGTAAGAACTGGTGATATTTATATTTTATTTTTTGAGAAGGGTTTCGAAATCCTTTCTAAAAATGGTTACTTGAATTTAATTACGTCAAACAAATGGATGCGTGCGAATTATGGAGAACCAATAAGGGATTATCTGTCAAATAATACAAAACCAATAAAATTGATTGATTTTGCTGGATTTAAAGTTTTTACTGAAGCATCTGTAGATACAAATATTTTGGTTGTACAAAAAGCTAAGCAATTGGAAGGAAATAATTTCTATGCTTGTTCAATTTCTCAGGAATTTGATTTTGAAACTAATATTAACAAATATTTTGAATTAAATAAATTAATCATGCCAAAAATCAGCAAAGATTCTTGGGTAATTTCCTCACATATTGAACAACAAATAAAAAATAAAATTGAATTAAAAGGGACAATCTTAAAAAACTGGGATGTTAATATTTATAGAGGTTTAATAACCGGTCTCAATGAAGCATTTATTATTGATGAAAAAACAAAAATTGAATTGTTAAAAAGAGATAGTAAAACTGCCGAAATTCTAAAGCCTTTACTCCGTGGCCGTGATATTAAAAAATATAAACCTGAATTTGCAAATTTGTGGTTAATTATGTTCCCCAAAGGTTTCACGATAAAATCAATTCAAAACATAAAATCAAATATTGTATCAGAACCTATACCTCACTATGGATGGGTGGAATATGATCCCGCATGGGCTTTTATTAAATCAAATTATCCTGCTATCGCTAGTCATCTTATAAATTATAAAGATAAGGCAGAAAAGAGACAGGACGTTGGAGACTATTGGTGGGAGCTCCGAGCATGCGCTTATTTAGAGGAATTTGAAAAAGAAAAAATTGTTTACAATGACATTTGTCAAAATTTAACATTTTCATTAGTTGAACCAAATGTTTATTTCAATAATACAGCATATTTTATTTCAGCTTTTAATCAAAATAAATTTCTTTTAGCAGTTTTAAATTCTAAAGTAATAAATTGGTATTTTAGAAAATTATCAGTACAATTAGGTGAAAAAGCTGTTAGAATGTTTAGTATTTACGTTGAAAAAATTCCAATTCCAACAATTTCTGTTAAAGAACAAATACCTTTTGTCAATTTAGTCAATAGAATACTAAAAATAAAAGAAGAAAATCCAAAAGCTAATACGTCAATATTAGAACACGAATTGGATAATTTGATTTGCCGGCTATATGGACTTACTGATGAAGAAATTAATTTTATCATTAATTATGATATTAAATTCAGAACAGATGCAGATTAAAACTAATCTTTTCTTTCAGTTCTTTGAAAATTATGTGGAAAGAAACATAAATATGCTTCCTCCATTTTCTATCTCCATACTTTTGAAAGAGGCAATCGTTTGTCAAAAAAAAGTTGGATTTCTGTGTTCGATTGAATTTTTTGAAAAACATTATTGGACTAAAGACAGCTTTTCTATCAAGAAAATCATAGCCGGTAAAATCAACCCTTACACTTTATAATTAATTTGTAACCTCACTTTACAATAATATATTCAGATGTTAGTTTATATTAAACAAATTATTTAGATGAAACTAAATTTTGATATGGTTACTAAGAAAAAAACAGAAAACAGAGATTTTGTCAGCGTCGGAATTTCCAAAATTCAGGGTATGGGAGTCTTTGCCAAAAGAAATATCCAAAGAGGAACTCGGATTATTGAGTATATGGGAGACAGAGCCCCGCTCACGGGTCTTTTATTTGAAGCCACAGAAGGCAGTCCGGTGAATATATATGCATTCGGATTGAACAGCAGCACTTACATAGACGGTGGTAAAAACGGAAATGAAGCAAGGTTCATTAACCACAGCTGCCTCCCGAATTGTGAATCCTATATTTTTGATGAACGGGTTTTTATCTATGCTATGAAGGATATCAAACGGTTCGAAGAATTAACTTTCGACTATCAGATGGGTCAACCCTTCGGAAAGAAAAAGGGAAGAACCGACTACGATTTATATAAGTGTAACTGCGGTTCTGCAAATTGCAGAGGGACAATGATTTACAAAAAATCAAAAATAAAACGAAATAATTAAGATGGTTTTCCATCATTTTGCTCTTACTTTTTTAGAGGATACAATGAAAAAAACAACAAATACAAGACAGATACTCTCAACGAGTACTAAAATAGCAATCGCAGCTACAATGCTGAGCGTTCCGATGATGACATCACCGGTGACAGGATTAGCTCAAAAGGTTATGAATCCAGGTACTGTAAGCATAGAATCATCAGCTCCTTCCGCAAGCGAAAAACAGCACTACACTATAAAACTTACAAATGCTACAGTTTGTAAAATAATCGGTGTTGACAATGGCAGAACAATCTACCAGAACGACAAAAATGAGTACTTCTACTTAGACACAAAAACAGGAGATATGAAATTCCTTACTTCAGATTTCTACATGAAGCATAAAGGAGATAAAGCTGCATCGCAGTCCGCAAGAAATACTTTTATGAAAATAAAAATGGATAACGACAGGGTTACTTTATTAGGAATAGACACTAATGGCAATGTGGTTCAGCAAAACAGCCGTGGTGAAAAGTTCTATCTTGACTCAAAAGGTGACATGGTCTTTGTGAAGTAAGATTGTTTTTTAAAAATTATGTAGCAGCAATTTCAACTAATTTGAGCACAGTTTTCCAATTTCTTGTGGTTGCTGTTACTTTCAGTTTCGATTCAAAAAAATTGTTAGAGAGTTTTGTCTCACCATAGCTAATCGGACAATAAAGGAAAATCTCCTTACCGATATAGACAAATTTATCGGTGGATAATTCCATGCTTTGGATTTTTTCCAATCTTGCTTCGGAAGGAAGTTCAGAAAGGAAAGTAACATACAATCTTTCCGGATTTATGTTTTGAACATTCGGAAATGGATTCTGAGCAATAATAATTTTCAACTCGGTTAAGTTTCGGATTATTACCGGAATCTCAAATCCGTATTGACTTAAAATAGCTTTTCCAATCACTTGAGAAAGCTGCTCGTTTGACAATTCTGAATCGGAATCGAACACAACATTTCCGCTTTGAATGTACGTTATTACATTCATAAACAGGAGTTTTTCGTAAAGAGTTTTCAGGTCAGCCATCAGAATTTTTTTCTGACCGCTGACGTTAATTCCACGAAGAAAGGAGATGTATGTTTGCATAAAAGTCGAAATTTTTAAATATCCACTTCTACTCCTTAATCACTTTGCTGAAGAAGTTAGTTCCGCCCTTAGTGACCTTAAGCATATACAGCCCTGCAGAAAGAGTGCTCATGTCTAACTGCTCGCTAATGACCGATGCTTCCTGCAAGGAAACCGAATAAACCTCCTGACCTAATGCGTTCAAAAGTTTGATTTCGATATTGTCTTTCTGTCCGAATGACGCATAAATATTCAGCATACCTGTCGTCGGATTGGGAAAGACGGAGATTTCACCTTCACCTGCGATTGCTTCGTCGTCACCAATAACAATTATTCTTCCGTTAGATGGATTGATTTTTACAGAGAAGGCACATTCTGCTGAAGCACAACCGTTTGAATCGGTCACAGTCACATAGTACTTGAATGTTCCAGCTTTTTGAGATGAAATAAAAGGATTAATTTCATTGGATGACCACCCGGATTTATTCGTCCAGAAAAAGCTATAAGGCTGGATTCCGTTCTGAATGCTAAGAAAATCCTTCAGATAAATGTTTTCGCCTGTCTTTGATTTCATAGAAGTTATCTTGATTTTCACCGAAGGTGGGACATCTGCAATCACCTTCATCGTTGCACTGCCTTTCTGACCGGATTCCACGTCTGTTACGCTGATTGTAAAACTCATATTTGTGGTTACCATCGTTAATGTCGGGTTCGTTGTTGTGGGATTATACAGCCTGGCGGGATTCCAATTGATTTTGAACTTACCGGAACCACCTTTGATTGTATTGTCAACGCCAAGACTGTCAACGTTACCAAGATTAATTCCTTTTCCTTTGCAAACGATTTTGTCAACCAGATTGATTGTGAAATCGGGATACTTGGAAACAGAAAACACATCGGAAAGTGCGTTCATTTCGGAATTTAAAGCGTCAGAAATTCTAATTTGATAATTATCGGAAGCTACTTTCGGAACTGACCAGAGATATGTCCCGGCAGTGGCATCGGTCATAAAAACAATCACTATCCAATTTTCGCCACCGTCTGTCGAGTATTCAAGCTTGACTTGAGCAACTCCGCAGGACGACCAGTTAATACCATACTTTTGGTTAAAGACAAGTTTCGACCCTGCTGTCGGAGTCAGAAGCTTCACGCTGGTAACGGAAAACGTACCGCTTGTAGCGGCAACTTCGGGATTCTGTGAATCATATATTTTCAGTTTGTAACTGCAACCCACAGGTACATCAGCAGTCCAGAGATGTGTTCCCGTAGCCGCTTCATTCTGCACTATGTTATTCCACGTCGAGCCGTTGTTGGTCGTGTAGTCAATTGAAACATTACCCACTCCAGCGGAAGTGTATTGTATGTTAATTGAAGTTGACGAACTGAAAATATCACCGGCTTTGGGATTATTCAAAGCAAGTGATTCCGTAGTAAACGACCAAACGTCTGACCAGCCAGTTTCACCATATAGTCCGTAAGCTTTAATTGTCCAGTAATAAGTTTTGTTTGTTGTTAAACTGAAATTAAATGAAGTATCTGCAATATTGCTTTGATGAATCACAATATTTGAAAAGTCGGAAACATCGGAAACAATAAGTTCATAGCGGGTTGCATTGATTAGTTTATTCCAGACAAACTTGCCATGAATATTAGTATAGCTTGTGTTTGCCGGTGAGAGCTTATTCGGCACTCCTTGCGGTAACGGGAAGCCATAAATAGTAAACAAGGCAAATGAACCGAATTTCGTAAATTCCGCTGAAATTGTGCCGCTGGCTGTATCGGGCACTCCACCGTAATAAACCCACTTATTTTGCAGATTATCCCACCAATAAATCCGAACTAATGGTTTCAGTGAATCAGGCAGATTTGCCATCCCAAAAGATATTGTCATCCAGTTAGAGCCAGTCAGTGTTTCCGTAGAGCATGAATGGATATTATAAATCTTGCCTAAGTTGAAGTTCAAAGTATCAATTCCATCCGTTAACGGTTTGAAGTTGTTTGACTGAATTAAAACGTCACTGAAAACATTGTTCGTGTCCAAGCTAAGCTGCAAGCCGTCGCGGAAAATTGTGCCGGTCTGCTTTGAAAATGATAAATTCTTTATCGAAAGAGGAACGAAAAACTGATTGTTGTGCAAGTCTTGTGCATAGAAAGTTGCATTCAAATCTATATTTGACAAATATCCGGCAGCAACTTCCACTTCATAATTATTAGGAGATGGACTCGTAAAGTGAAGAGTATCGAGACTTCCGTTATTATTTATTTCCAAAAATGGCAGTTCCGGCAATCCCTTATTTGATTTGCAGACTATTTTCTTGTTGCCATTACTTAGACAAGTAATGTCGAAGTTGATGAAAAGACTATCAGAAATTGAAAATAATTCAATTTCATTGTTTTCTTCTCCTAAAGTTCCATCAACAACTTTACCATTAGCCTTTTTCGGAACTATTTCTAGGTTTTTTAAACCATTAAAATATTTTACATCACCATTTTCAAGAAAAAGTTTACCGAATATTCTGATTTTATCACCTGATTCAGAGCCAATTATAATAATCTGTCCATTGCTTGCTGTTTTCCCCTGATACAATTCTTTATCACTTTCATTAACCCTTATTATTGAAACATCAGCATTTTTTGCATCTGTTTTTATATTTTTGAGGTCTTTCCAGCTCCAATGCCAGTAATAACAATGCATAGGATAATCACCGAAATCTGATGTACTATATGTTGAAGGAAATATTATCCTATCATTTTTTGAGACATCACAATTAGGAATTGTTTCATTATTAGGTCCCTTTAAAAAAGAGGATGATAAAGTAAAATCAGTTATATCTTCAGGTGATTTAATGGAATATCTATATTTAATATTAGGTATATGATTAAAAATTTCTTCATTTATCCATTTGAATAGAGACCAGCAATCAGAATTTTTCTGATTATAAGCTAATGTATTATTAAATGAATGAGCCGTTAATGAAGCATTTGTCCATTGCTCAGTTAATTTTTTCATACGTGAATCATATCTGCTGAAATTTGACATTTCTGATGTATAATGATAAGTAGTTGATAAATAATCATCATATTCATCCATTGCTCTATCCATTATACCGAAATTAAAAACTTTTGAAAGTTCATAATTTTCTAAATCTGATAGAAAATAATTTTTCAAACTACCATTAGATGGAAAAATATCATGACCATCTTTTTTATCATCTGTTTTATATTCTTCCCAAAATCCAAATGCATAATGCCCAAATTCATGAGTTAATATTCTATAAAAAAATTGTCGAATATCATTTGAAATCCAATTAGGATTTGAACTTGTCTCAATATTTTTGAAAACATCACGCCACCATGCATTTCTTGGTGTTTGAATATGATTTTTTCTCTCCTTATCAAATTTATGCTCAAAAAAGATTCCCTTGGCATTAGTATTCATCGCATTATCGAAATAATTCATAGCATAAATATTAATATCAGCTTCATCCCATTGTTCACGATTGTTGTAAATCCAAACACTATCCAAGCATAACTGTCCATCAAATACATCAAAAAGATAATTTGACATCAATCTGTATTGATTCATCAGCCAGCCGATATATTCAGTATTTGCATTCCATTCAATTGAAGTAACCAAATTGTATCTTAAGGTAGCGTGATTCATATAAACGTTTTGATTTCCTTCTTTAATTGAATTAAATTCAAAATCACCATCATCATTTTTTATTTTGCCATTGTCAAGAGTGATTTTAAACATAATTCTCTGTTTATTATCTTCATTATTCGGTTTGACTGCATTTATCTCACCGATTTTACACTGAAATTTTATCTTATTTCCAACTTTAAAAATTGGTTCTTGAGGATAATAAAAATCATTAATGTCTTTTAAAGTTAGTTTTCCTTCAGAATCTGTTTTAATTGAACATAAATTGTTGTTTTCAACTTTACAAAGTTTTATTCCGATATTTTTTGTGTCAATATTCGTTTCTGTAATTTGAAACACTTCAATATCTTCATTTGATAAAGGATTTCCTTCAATGTCCTGCAAGGTAAAAGTAACATCAGGTTCCCCCCCCTTCTCCATCTCATATAGTGCCTTCACTTCTGCATCGGTTAGGGCTCGGTTGTAGATTCGGATGTCGTCGATAATTCCAAAAAAATCATCATGAGAATTACAATCTCCGTATGCACCAATTTTAGTTGTAAAACACGCACCTGGGTCCTTAAGAAATAAATTCGGAATGTTTGTATTGTTTGTGAGCAAATTTCCATCTATATAAAATTTAAGACTTCTTCCCTTTAACCAAGTAGCGGAAATATAATGTTTCCCGGTTATGAGATTGTCATCGGTAATATAACCCGAACCGTACCAATTACCATCGGAGAGCTTGACACCAATATGTTTGTTGGTTACTGTTACTTCACCACTCTGACCATTGTAGAAAACCTTGCCATTTTGCGATTTGTCTGAAACGATGAAAGCACTAACTGTCAGTTCGGTATTAGTGTTCGTGTAAAGATTTGGAATACTGATTGAGTTTGAACCATCAAATCCATACGCTTTTTTAGCATTTCCATACCGGTCTGCAACTTGTGTTGCTCCGTAAACTGTCCCCGTGTTTCCATTCCCGCTTTCGTCAGGCGTTGTTCTGTTTCCGTTTCCATCTGTTGTTTCAGTGTTAAACGGATAATAAGCTACGAGACCGGTGTTCAAATCAGGTGGAGCATCCTTAACACAGCGAACGGAAAAACCATCTGTTTTTTCCCAAATTTGACTGCCAATCTCCGGTCGCCAAGTACAAATATCTACTGACCTTGCTTTAATGATATCAGGATTGTCTGAAGTCCACCAATGTGTGCAACCATAAAGAATAAAAAATTCACCCCAAGGTAATCTATCGCCTGCTGGTAATGCATTAAATCCACTCTCATTAGTAGCTCCGGTATTAGGGCTTTGCCAATGAGTAAAGCCAGTTTCTTTCATTTTGCCGCCAGCCACATTGATACCACCAAGAAAATCAAACATTGATGACCACTCAGTATAACTCGGCACATGCCAACCCTTTGGTGCTAATCCATGTGGGCTATTCACGGCATACCAGTTATAAAGTTTTCCGTATATTGCACCGTTGGCAGGGTCATTGTTGTAGTAGCACCAAGCTCCTTCAGTAGCATTTGCCCATGATGTAGGGTCTGTAATTTGAGGTATAATAGTGCCATCCAGATAGTAAGCCACATCCAGATTCTTCTTCATCCACGTTTGGGTGCCTATGGTCACTTCTTCAGGTGGAGCATCTCTAACACAGCGGACAGAAAAACCAGCAGTTCTCAAATGATTAGCTTTTAAAATTTGAGAATTACCGGCAGCTAAATATCTGCTAAATACGTCATCACCAGACCTATGAGCAAAAGTTGATGTCCAAAAATAAGCAAGTTGATTTATATGATAAAAAGAGCTAACTTCATCCCTAACTCATCCTGGTAATGCTGTAAATCCTGTTTCGTTTGTAGCATTAGTGTTTGGACTTAACCAATGATTAAATCCAATCTCTTTTAATTTCCCGCCTTCAGTTGTACCCCGCCAACCCCAGTTGTCAATGTCGGTCTGTGGCATACCTAAAATTGTCTCCAAATTTCTCCATTCGTTTTCTGATGCCACATGCCAACCCTCCGGAGCTAAACCGTGTGGGCTATTTACGGCATACCAGTTATAAAGTTTTCCATAAATCGCACCGTTTGCAGGGTCGTTGTTGTAGTAGCACCAAGCCCCGTCAGTTGCATTTGTCCATTCAGTTGGGTCTGTTATTTGCGGAATTGGAGTTCCATCTCGGTAATATGCCACATCAAGATTTTTCTTCATCCAGGTTTGGGTGCCGATGGTGACTTCTTCGACTGGTGGTTTCTCCAAATTGTAAAGTGCATTCACTTCTGCATCACTCAAAGCTAGGTTGTAGATGCGTATGTCGTCAATTGCTCCAATATAAAAAGAATGTGGCCCATGCCCACATCCTTGCCATGCACCAATGTTCGTGCCAGTACTCATCGAAGGATATACTGATGAGGCAACGCTATTTACAAAAGAACCATTGAAATATTCTTCTAACAAATTTTTGTCTGAATTATAGACAAATGTAAGCATTTTCCAACCCTTAATCGTATCTTTTGTTGTATATGCAACTGTTTGGTTAAGTTCACTTGGTCTATAATACATAGAATTCCAATAACTTACAAAATCACAAGCTAAACAATATATCGTTGAGCAATCATCTTTTCGATTAGTCATAATGATTGATGTTTCGGATTTCTCATTTTTAATCCAAACATTGATTGTGTAAGAAGATTTATTTGGTGACAGTATCTGTGATGGTATATTAATATAACTTGAACCATCAAAATATTTGGCTTGATTTTCAGTCCCGAATCTGTCTTTGTTATTCAATGAACCATAATTGTTGGCATTATGTCCATTCCCCGAAAAATCATTCAGGCTACCTCCCGTGAACGGATAATATGCAACAAGTCCGGAGGTCAAGTCGTAGCTGTAAAGCCGTGTAAAACCGACAAAGAGCAAGCACAATAAAAATAATTTCTTCATACCAAAAAACCTAAAATGTATATGTAAATAATAAAATTCAACTTGGGGCTTCTTGGCGGCAGATGCTGCCCGGAAGCCAAAAACCCGCTTACGTGTTATTTTTTTTCCTGCTTATCTATCATTAATTCCTACCCTTCGGCATTTTCCCAGCGCACTATTTTTCCGTAAAACAATCGGCATGCCGCTTTTTCCACGGTATTATTAATATAAGGAATTTTTTATATTTACAACCGGAAATAATGTTAGGTGCGGCTAAACTATCTAAGTTATTGATATTTGAAGCGAATTTCCTTTCATTTAGCCAGCTGCTAATAAAACAATTACTTTTGACGCTATGACTGAAAGCTCACACGTTCATTCCTTTTAACTTTATAAACTTAAAATACCTTATCGAAAAGCCCAATTTACGCACAGGTTACTTGACTATTACAAATTTTCTTGATTCGACAAATTCTCCGGTGTTCATTTTATAGTAATAAATTCCATTGGCTAAGTTTGTTCCGTCAAAATCTACACTATAGCTGCCCGGAGCTTTATATTCATTAATTAAAGTAGATACTCTTTTTCCAAAAATATCAAAAACGGTTAAATTCACAAAACCGGATTTTACAACCTGAAATCGAATGTTAGTTTTAGAATTAAAAGGATTTGGAAAGTTTTGTTCCAAAACGATAAAGTCGGAATTGTCCTTTCCATCTGAAACTGAATTAGCAGGTTCGTACTGACCACTGAACATACCATGACCGCAGGTAGCTACGGCAACCATCCCGTCGGACTCTCTTGTATCAATCATATTGACAATGTTATTACCTATGGAATTGGCACCTTCAAGAGTCCAAATTGTGTTCATGCCATCAAGCGATGAAGTAGAATATAGTCCCGTACTTGTTCCTGCCAAATAAATGATGCCATCTCCGGAATGGAGAATTGCAACTGTTCTGCAAGCCGGACCGTTTCCTGTGCCGTCCGAATGTTCTTCGAGATTGCCGCTGACAGGTGTCCAGGATGAACCACCGTTAGAAGAATAGAAAAGACTTTGTACGTTGTAATTCGCAAAGGCAACAAGGACATTATCGGCATTTTTCCGGTCAATGGCTATGGAACTTACAAAGGAATTTGCCGGAAAGCCTTTGTTCTGCCAAATTTGTTTTGGTAGTGGATTACCCGTATTTGCCGCATCCATCCTGAACAGTTGTCCGTCGCTTGTACCATAATAAACAATGTTTGCCGGTTTTTTGGAAGCAGCAATATAAGTAATTTTACAATTTAAAACGATTGAACCGACAGGAGAAACTTTGGAATTAGTGAATTTTGTCCATCCTACGCTTGTTGGGTCGCTGCCGTTAAGCAGAATGAATAAACTGTCATTTCTCCATAAGGACGAACCTCCGGCTAAATACATTAAATCGGAATTGTTTGGGTCGAGACAGAAAGGATTTATAAACATATAGCCTTCACCTCCTTCAGGGTCAATTTTGCCGGCAGCAAGCCGGTTGCCTTTTTCGTCAAGTATAAAGCGATATGTAGCTCCCCATTGATAGGAGACATAAAAGGAACTTTTCCCGTCGGCAATAGCACAATATGCACCATCGCCTCCAAGCAAGAACTTCCATGGTACAGTTGCATCGGATGAATTTGTAAAGTTAGTATAATTATCCTTCAACCCTCCGATAATTGTCTTATCACCCGGTGCAGAATGGTCTAAGGCAACAGTATAAAATTGAGTAGTAATATAATTTTTATTCAGATTTAACCAAGAAATTGAGGGAGCAAGGTTATTCCCCGTAAGGAATATTCCACCGTCACTTCCTATTACCATCTGTTCGGGATGTGCGGGAAAGAAATCCATAGAATTCTGGTCAACATGGGGAACAGTCATGGGGCTTATTTTGCTTGTTGTTGCAAATCCATCTATTGACCGAACGAGAGTAAGTCCGCCAACAAAAACAGTATTTTCTTCATCGGGTTTCACTTTGACATAAGCAACAAACGATACACCGGATTTATTCAAATTAGCTGAACGGTCTTCAAAGATACCACCATTTCCGGAGCCGTCACCTGAAATATATGTGTATTTCCAAAGAACATTCGAATATGTTGTTACGGTTGTAAGAGAATCAAAAGCAATATAAACAACATTCTCATTTGATGGAGCCACAGCAAGGCTTACATAAGCAATAGGATGCTGCCAGTTCTTAGGCGAAATATTCGTCCAGTTAATTCCATCAACCGAACGGTAAAGTCCTTCGTAAGGATTTGACAAATTATATGCAACACGATTAGAACCTAAAAGTGCATAAACAACACCTTTTGATGTAACTGCGACATCCGTAAACAAAGAACCCGGAGGGAAGCTGCCCAGAACAATTTTCCAAGTATTGCCACCATCTGAAGAACGTTCAATACCGCCTGCTACAGCCGCATAAATTATGTCTTGTGATTCATTAGAACGGTCTAAAGCTAATGAATTAACGATATTAAACGGCTGATTCAAACCGCCAATGCTGTCTATTGCTGTGGATTTGAGGACATTCCAAGTTATTCCGTTGTCAGTTGTTTTATAAATGCCGTTTCCATAGTAAGCTCCCCATTTGTAGGGTCCGTCATTAAGCCAAAGCGGGTAAGCTGCAGTATTCCCACCTAACTCTCCGGTACCGTAATACCATGTATTTGTCTTTCCTGTTCGTTTATCCTGAACAAGACATGTTGTACTTGGCAAATCAGATAAAGGAGTTATCCTCTGCCAGGTATCTCCACGGTCTGTCGAACGCCACATGCCGCCGGAAGTCCCACCCGCAAGGATGATATTTTCATTTGCGACATCAATGCCTAATGCTCTGGTTCGTCCTCCGATGAAGGCAGGACCACGCGAAACCCAGTTTACATTTTGTAGTGGAGCGTTACTATTTTTTTGAAATGCAATAAATTGATTATTATCAGCTATTCGGTTAGCGAATAACATCTCCTTTTTTCTGATATTATCGGGGATACAACCGGTTGCAGGGTCCATAGACCTGCTCAGCTCGTATTGATACCTGTCCCATTGAGCTTTTCCTTCGTTAATCAACTCATTCTCTCCAACAGGAGCAGGATTTCCTTTTCGTTCCTTGTCCCTGGTTTGAGAGAATGAAGGATACAAGACTATGAATAACATGAATATAAGAAAAATCTTATTCATAACAGACTCCAAAAAAAATTTATTCAAAAATATTACCTTTATAAACTTTCAACTATTCAAAATCTTCTCCTTTGCGTACTCTGCGTGCTTTGCGAGAAAAAAAAGTATCACGCAGAGACCGCAAAGGACGCAGAGATTAGAGATTGTTTACTATTCTTGTAATTCCATCTTTAAGTAATACCTCATTAAAATTAATCAATAATCCGAGTTTTAAATTTAATAATCTTAAATATGTAAGCAGCTGTTTCTTATGAATTGGAGCAATTGTTTCAACAGATTTAATTTCAATAATTACTTTTTTCTCAACAATAATATCAGCTCTGAAGCCAATTTCCAATTTAGTATTCTCATAATAAACAGGTAACGCAACTTGTGTTTGAGCTAACAAACCTGACCTATTTAATTCAAAAAAAAGTGCCGATTCGTAGACTGATTCCAACAGTCCAGGACCTAATGCTTTGTGTAATTTGATACTACAATCAATAACAATTTTAGATATTTCATTTTCGTGCATTTTTCTTTCTCCTTTGCGACCTCTGCGAACATTGCGAGAAAAAAAGTATCACGCAGTGACCGCAAAGAGCGCATGGGTTATTTAATTACAACAAATTTCTTTGTTTCAGATAAATTCCCTGATTTGATGGTCAGGAAATAAACTCCCGGCAAAAATTCTTTTGTTGATAGTATGATTGAATTTTGTCCGGAAAGCTCTTTCTCATCATAACTTTTCATTATGATTCCAAGCGAATTCATTATTTTTATATTTGAAATGGGTAAATCAGATTTTGAAAGCGAAATTGTAAGCCAATCAATTGCCGGATTAGGATAACTTTGAACATTCTCATTATTATCTGATTCATCCACATCAACGAAAGATAAATTCATTTTAAAAACTCCGGATTTCTGTGTCCCGGCAAAAATATTGTTATCCTTAAACAGAAGACTAAGAATATTCATATTGGTTAATCCTGAATTGACAGCAGACCAATTTGAACCTTCATCCGACGAATAGAAAACACCCCCACCCCAGGTTCCGGCAAATAGTACTGAGCCATTAACCGCAACAGGAACAACCCAGGTATTAGTTAATCCTTTCTTGATATCAGTCCAGCTTGACCCATAATCTGTAGAGACATGCACACTTCCACCATCCTGAGTCCCTGCAAAAAGCTTGTTACCGCTTACTTCAAGACTGTTTATCATTCCATTGGCTAAACCTGCCGGTGTCCAGACTGTATCGTTATTTGTTATTCGAAATACTCCTCTACCATAAGTTCCGGCGAAAACAACAGTATCTATAACAGCCATGCACTGAATTCTTAAACTCAAACCGCTCAATCCGGAAATAACAGGTACCCAACTTGTCCCGTTATTTGTTGTTCGGAAAACTCCACCGCCCCATGTTCCAGCATATATTGCAGAACCGCATATTGCTACCTTCCAAACCTGTAAATTGGTTATTCCTGAATTAACCGGAGTCCAGCTGGTACCTTCATTAGTTGACATGAACACGCCGCCACCCTCGGTACCAATGTACATATTGTTGCCGTTAAATGCTATACCGATAACAACAAAATTTGTCAAACCGGAATCAATCGGAGTCCAGTTTGAGCCATTATCAGTCGAAACGAATAAACCGTCACCGGCAGTTCCAGCATAAAGATTATTTCCGTTTGATGCCAGGCATTGTATGTTTGCGTTTGTTATACCATTATTGCAATCAATCCAGTTCTGGGCTGAAAGAGTATTGCCTGAAAAAAAAACAAAAATCACAGTTACAATTAAAATAGTCAATTTTTTCATTAGATAAACCTATAATAAATATTAAAACTTAAAAACTATCAACTTTAGAAACTCTCACGCTGCGTTGACTTAGAACGCAGAAATTATTTAATTACAACAAATTTCTTTGTTCCTAAGTAGTTCTCTGATTTTATTTGAAAAAAATAAACTCCCGGCAAAAATTCTTTTGTTGATAGTATGATTGAATTTTGACCTGAAAGCTCTTTCTCATCATAACTTTTCATTATGATTCCAAGTGAATTCAGAATGTTTACGCTTGTATTTGAAAAATCAGACTTTGAAAAGGAAACCGAGATGAACTCAGATGCCGGATTCGGTTGACAAGTCAATGAGAAAGCATTATTTGTTACTTCGGGTACATTGACAATCGAAGAGTAAGTAATCACAGCCTTGAATCCGGC
>Ga0172370_10006138_pt1 | contig 15201 bp, 12 predicted proteins | sample LakKiv5m_FD_114538 | JGI IMG/M metagenome (GOLD analysis project Ga0172370, IMG submission 114538) | Freshwater microbial communities from Kabuno Bay, South-Kivu, Congo - kab_022012_11.5m | ecosystem: Environmental > Aquatic > Freshwater > Lake | place: Democratic Republic of the Congo...
GTTTGGAATTTGCCTGGGATGTAAATTTTACCCATTGTTTTATAAGGATAAAGTTCAGCATTGCCCGGGTGAAGTTTGTGATGTAAAAGCCAGGCAGGAAATTCAAAAAACATCCAAAGTTCAAGTGCTTATTGTTTTTGGATTTATAGCCTACATTTTCCTTGCCGTTTTTTTATTTAATGATAATTTTAAAGAAAAACCGTATGATTTGTTTGGGATCGAAAATTCTGTACAAACCAAGTAAGCGGTACTTTTAACATGATAAAATATATATTCCTATGGAAAAAACTTACAAAAATTGCCAGAGCTGCGGGATGCCAATGAAGAAGGACCCGAAAGGCGGAAGCACTAATGCGGATGGTTCAAAAAACCAGATGTATTGTAGTTATTGTTTCGTTAACGGTCAGTATAAAAGTCCCGAAATGACGGTAGATGAAATGAAACATCTTGTAAAAGGAAAGTTAAAAGAAATGGGATTTCCCGGATTTGTAGCCGGATTTTTTACGAAAGGAATCCCAAGACTCGAACGGTGGAAAAACCAATAATCATGCTTTGATAAATGCTGTTCTAAATTCCTCACATTCAGAAATAAGTTTATAATTTCCGTGATTAAAATCAAAAAAATGAAAAATATTTTATCAATGCTCATCGCGCTGCTCCTGTTGGCAGGATGCAATTCTCGGGTTAAAACCATTTACCTCGACCAAATGGATTTGTCAACGATGGAACTGGGCTGGGGACAAAACCAGGTCAACAAAAGTGTTGATGGAAATCCACTGACCGTTGCCGGACAGGTTTTTGACAGGGGTGTAGGTACGCATGCCATCAATAAGTTTATGCTCGGTCTGGGTGGAATGGGGAAACTGTTCTCGGCTATGGTTGGTGTTGATGACGAAAGTGGTGAATTAGCATCCGTTGAATTTTTTGTCATGGGTGATGGCAGGATTTTGTGGCAAAGCGGGATTATGAAAAAAGGTGATGCTGCCAAACTCATTGATGTAAAGCTTAAAGGCATCCAAAAACTGGCTTTGTATGTTTCTGATGGCGGCGACAACATCAATTACGATCATGCCGATTGGGCCGAAGCACTTATTACATTTTCGGGTGAAGCACCTGTTCCTGCGATTAGTACAAAGCCGGAGGCTTATATTCTTACGCCACCTTCACCAACTGAACCTCGCATTAATTATCCACGCATTTTTGGGGCCGGCGCCGGCAAACCATTTTTATTCAGGATACCGGTAACTGGTGAACAACCGGTAAAAATTTCAGCAACCGGTTTACCTGCCGGGTTAAAATTAGACGAAAATTCCGGGATAATCAGCGGGATAACATTAAAAGTTGGCACGTACAAAGTCGAAATTTCTGCCACCAATCAAAAAGGAAAAGACACACAAGAAATAGAAATAGTCATCGGGGGGAAACTGGCGCTTACACCTCCAATGGGCTGGAATAGCTGGAATTGCTGGGGTTTGAGTGTAGATCAGCAAAAGGTTAAGGCAGCAGCAGAAGCATTTGTCAAAACCGGGCTTGCCGGACATGGCTGGGCATACATCAACATCGACGACGGCTGGGAGGCAGCGGAAAGAACAGCAAAAGGCGAAATATATGCAAATGAAAAATTTCCGGATATGAAGACCCTGGCGAATGATGTTCATGCGCTGGGACTAAAACTTGGGATTTATTCCTCTCCTGGTCCAAAAACATGTGGAGGGTACCTGGGAAGTTGGGAACACGAAATGCAGGATGCCCGTACCTGGGCAGGCTGGGGTATCGATTATCTGAAATACGACTGGTGTTCATACGGCGAAATCGCTACCGACACTTCGCTATCGGAATACCAAAAACCTTACCTTACCATGCGTAAATGTCTGGATGCTGTTGATCACGATATCATTTACAGCCTTTGCCAATATGGAATGGGTGATGTTTGGGAATGGGGTGCCGAAGTAGGTGGAAACCTGTGGCGAACCACTGGCGATATTAACGATACCTGGGCTAGTATGTCAGGAATTGGTTTCGGGCAGGATCGCTGTTCCCCCTTTGCAAAGCCCGGAAACTGGAACGACCCGGATATGCTGGTTGTAGGTAAGGTAGGCTGGGGGCCTGACTTACACGAAACAAAGCTTACTCCCGACGAGCAATACACGCATCTCAGCCTTTGGTCGTTGTTATCGGCACCGCTTTTAATTGGCTGCGATTTAGAACAGTTGGACAAATTCACACTTAACCTTCTGACCAACGACGAAGTAATTGCCATAAACCAGGACCCGCTTGGCAAACAAGCTGTAAGGATTGCAGATGACAAAGATAAACAAGTCTGGATGAAGAAACTAAGCGATGGTAGTATGGCACTTGGATTATTTTTTACCGGTAGTAATATTCCCGAAGAAGCCTTTACCTGGAATGGGGAAATGCAATCGGCAAGGGTTGGAATTACCTGGAATGAGCTGGGTTTACAAGGAAAGCAAACTGTTCGCGACCTTTGGCGCCAAAAAGATATAGGTATTTTTGAAAATGGTTTCGAAACCGTAGTTCCATACCATGGCGTTGTGATGGTGAAAGTGAGCCCAGTAAAATAATCGTTCGATTTTTATTCGTTGGAGGTATATTCCACCGACCAATTCACGGTTTGGTTTTGTGCTGATTTAATGCTGATTTTCCTGACGATCCCCTGCTTTTTATTGTCGATGATTGCTGCATCCAGACAATTAAACGATTTGAACGGAAATGAGTCAGGTTCAGTAAAATAAATCTCATAAACATCTCCGGCAACTAATCTGCTTTGACCAATCAACGCGTTTTTTTTCCAAAATATATTTTCCAGGTCTGGTCCACCGCACGTAATATGCCTGTTGGTCGCCAAAAGCTGAGGATGAGGTAATCGTTCACGAATACAAAAAAGCTGGCAGTTATACTTTGGATCAATCTTGCCGGGGACAAAACCTGAAGTAAAACTTCCAAGGTATTTTTTCGTCCAGAACTCAAAAACCAGGTATTCTTTTTCGGGATTCAACCCTAAATCCGAAAGATTAAATGTTTCCTCACTTTCACCGGTCCGCCCCAGTACAATCCAGTTTTCGAAAGGTTTATTGATTTCTAAAAGGTAAAGATCGCAAACAGCCGCCTGGTCAGCATCGAAGACCCTTGGCCCGGAGCCGCTTAATTCGGAATCAACACGGTAAAGCTGCGACGACCTCGACGGATCAATTTCATAAACCTGTCCTGGTAAGGTAAACGGAACAGGCAACGTTCTTTTTGCAGGTTCAACCCTTTCGGTGAGATAGATTTCCGGTTTATCGGTAAGCATGAACAGTGCCCCGCAGAGCGAAGTCACCATTGTAGATCGGTATGCCTCAGTTTCCGATAATTCGATGTGATCGGGATCGTTGCGCCAGACCACATTGTTAAATGAGTTGTACTGTGCCAGTCCCCCATAGCCGTAACCATCATTCCCAATCCTGCAGCCATCAACAATTCCTGTCAGTTCAGGACGAATTCCCCAGCATGCCAGCATAAAATGGTCTCGTGTCACAGCTTTCCTGATGGTTTTAACAAAATCACGGTAAACTTCAACACAATTCAAGCCTTTATTACTGAAATATTCCGAAAAACTGTTATAGCCTTCGTATCTCAGATGACGCAAGGCATCTACCTTGTAATATTCCCAGCCGGTGTTCTCCAGACCGCTGTATATGGGTTTGATGATATCATTCAGGGTGGCGGGTTTGGATCCGTCCAGAATAAAACCGACCCAATTTCCTTTAGCAGGATTTCCAGCATCGTCCTTCACAAAATATTCCGGATTTTTTAGTGCAAAATCTTCCTGATGAAAGCTTGCATAGGTCCAGATGCCTGGTTTCATACCTTTTGAATGGATATAGCTGCCTAAATTTTCAAGTCCCGAGGGAAATTTCTCATTTGGTATTAGCCAGGTTTCGGGCAGACCTGCAGGTTCCTGCTGATACCCATCGTCGATTTGAAGGTATTCCAGGCCAAATGGTACAAGAGTCTGGTTTAAAACATCTGCTGTATGCCTGATTTTTGCTTCATCAATATCCCGAAAAAAGGCGAACCATGAACACCAGCCTGCCACCGGCTTTTCCCAGACCTGATAGTGCCAGGGTTCAAAATATGACAACCCTTTATGTTTGTTGTAAAAATAGGGCCTGAACCTGATGATAATCTCCCGACCTGACGCAGAAAAATCAAAAATATTTTGATCATTTTGTGAACCGGATGAAATAATCCTGCTTTTACATGGAAAATCAACCGAAAGCAGCCAATCGTACCGACGGTCGTAAACAGCATTATTCAGCAGGCTTTGGCTCAACCCGACACTGTTCCTTACCATTTGAAGCGCATCATTTCGTTTGTCCGATTCGCATGGAAAACCTTCAGGACTGGTAATCATCATGCCTTGAATCCGGATCGGTTTATCCACGGCAGTAATCTTAAGAACCTGGTTAATGGCGCCGTTTTTTTCATCAACAATCCGGTTAAAGACCGGGCCTGCACCGGAATATTCAAGCTTTGCAGTCAGGATATTCTTACCCTGGTAGATAATCTGGATAATGTTGTCGGCAAATTTGATTTCTGCCGGTTTAAGTGGTGGTTCGGGATAAAAAGTATCCTTTGCTTGTCCCAGGGCAAAAACCTGAAAAAAGACAACTGAAAAGAATACCAGGAAGGCTTTCGGGTGAACGATCTTATTACCTGCTTTCATTGAAAAAAAATTTATGGAATTGCAGGCAAAGTAAATGTTTTTTGGTAAAACCCGGACGGCGAATTTATTGATTAGGATTTTCAACCAAAACGCATGATTTTATGGAATCATTTCTGCGGGGATCACAGTGATTGACATGGCAATACCACCACGTAAAACCAACATTTGTAACCGCTGGCCAATCGTATTTTCATCGAGCAGTTTGTGTAAATCGTCAATGGAACCAACCGGTTTATTGTGAAACCCGATGATGATATCACCTGAAAACAACTCGGCGTTGTATGATTTCCCTGTGGAGACAGTTTCGGTAACATAAACACCGGTAGGTTTTTCGAGTTTGTTGTACGAAATCATTCGGGCCGAGAGGTTGATCGTCTGTCCGATGATGCCCAGGTATGCCCTTTTAACTTTTCCTTCATTGATGATTTTGCTGGTGATAAACTGGGCAAGGTTTGATGAAACTGCAAAGCACAAGCCTTGCGCCATTCTGATCACTGCAGTATTTACACCAATCACCCTTCCTGAAGAATCCATGAGAGGCCCGCCTGAGTTTCCGGGATTCAGTGCAGCATCGGTCTGGATCACATCATCGATCAACCGGCCTGATTGTGTCCGCAAAGTACGTCCCAGCGCACTCACAACACCAGTTGTAACCGTATGCTGAAATCCAAATGGATTTCCAATTGCAATTGCCAGTTGACCGGCCTGGAGTTTGTCGGAATCAGCAAAAGAAACAGGATGAAAATTCCCGTTAAAAATTTTTATCACGGCAAGGTCGGTGGCAGCATCATGACCAATAATTTCAGCCTTGTTTTCGATCCCCTCGTGAGTGGTGACCAGAATTTCGTCTGCATTTTCGATCACATGATGGTTGGTGACCACATAGCCATCCGAAGAAATCAGGAAACCGGAACCTGTTGCCAAAGGATCAAAATTGTTGTTTTGTTGTTTTTGAGCCGGTATTTTTCGCTTTACGCGGATATGCACCACTGCGTTTGATGCTTTTCTGGTGACATTCACTACCGTTTTCGAATACGAATCAAGAAGTGCTCCATCAGAAATGTCATTTATTATACCTGAGTCTGGCGCTTTATTTAAATCATCTGAACTTTCCATAATCAAAATTTCGCAGTTTATGGCCAAAATCAGGCCAAAGGAATTGCCTGACAGAATGACTGCGGAATTTATGGTGCATAAAAAAAGCCACTTGCAACTTGAGCAAATGGCTTTCGATATTATTAGGGAGAAGGTTATTTTAGTACAGTTACTTTTGTAGTACGGATGTCATTTCCAGCCTGAACCCTGATAAAGTAAATACCATTTTCGAGGGCTGAAACATTGAGGTTGATGTTTTGAATACCTGATTGCATCTGTTTATCAGCTATTTTCATAACTTCCATTCCTAAATTATTGAATACCGAAACATTCACAACTTCTGAACCTGAGAGATAAAATGACAATGTCGAGTTTGAAGTCAAAGGATTTGGAAATATCTGCAGGCCGTTATTTGTCGTAACTTCTGAAATACCAGTACATTCATCAACATAAACAGTTTGTGTGGATGAATTTTCACAGCCGTTTACATCAGTATAGGTGTAAGTAATGGTATGGGTGCCGGCTCCAGCAGTTTCAGGATAAAACCATCCGTCGATAACACCGGGTCCAGAATACTCACCACCTGCAGGTGTTGCTTCAGTTAGTTCCTGGGCAGGCCAGTAAGTACACATATCGGGAATAGCTGAAAAGTCGATCTGAGGCGGATTGTAAACGTTGATAAAATTACTCCGCGTGAATGTGTTGCTGTTGGTGCCATCAGAAACAGTCAGGGTAACATCATAAGCTCCGGGGTTTGCAAAAGTAACCGTTGGAGTTTGACTTGTCGAAGTTGCCGGGTTTCCGCCTTCGAATGTCCATTGCCATGAGGTAATATTAGGTGCTGAGTAATCGTTGAAAGCGGTTGTAAGCTGATCGCATGAATGATCGCTGACAGCACCGAAATTAGCCATGGTATAACCGATCATATCGGTAACTTCCTGGTAAGCAAAAGTTCCGTTACTACCAATGGTTGTCATTGTCGAATTTATTTTGGCTCTTAAGGTATAGAAACCTGTTATTCCGTTGCCACCGGCATCGTTCCAGATAAAACGGTGAGCGCCTGTTCCGGTAAGATACATGGTGTCTTTCGATTGGAGGTTTGGTACAGTAAACGGACCACCCGAATCGATAACATTCCCTAGTGCATCAACGAGCTGGTAAGTAGTTTCTTCCGGGTTATTATCGGTCTTAAAAATGAGTACAAGCATGGTTTGAACAACTTCAGGGTAAACAGCATCAATTTCTTTTGTGTCATTTGCCGGATTGTTATCAACGTTTCCGTTAGGATCGGATAAATACACAACGATATTGTTGGTGTTTGCCAATGCAAAAGTAAATTCTGGAATTTTCACCAACTCTTTATCAGTGTACGAAAGAGAGCCTGTCCATGGATAGGTGTAAACCAACTGATCGTTGATTTTAAAGTTGATATTGCAGGAAGACAAAACCTGGGCACCTTTATTTTTAATTGTAATTTCAGGAGATAAAGCACCAATACTGAGTTGTGCAGGAAGGTTGTCAACTTCAAAAAGTTCAGCATCAAGGTCAAATAATGGAGTGTTCATAGTTTTTTTAGTGCCCTGAAGGATTTCTTTGCCGGTGTCGTTTTGAATAAACGCAACAAGTTCGCAATTTTCTTTAATCCAGGCTGCGTTTAATGTGAAGGGGAGTGTAAAAGTTTGTGTGTTTCCACTGGTAAAATCCAGCAATGTTCCATTTTGATCTGGCATCATATCTCTGACAACCTCATTGAGAACAGTCATCCCAAACCATGTGTAAGGAATATCCGACTCAGTTAATACTACACGCAGCTTAAGGTTGGTTGCAGTTGACGTTCCGACTTTTGTTACAACAACTGTAGCTTCGTAATTGTTACCGCTTGTATTGGTGTAATTAAGGCTCATCGTGAAATCGCTTAAAATCACGATGCGTTGATTGTACTTTGGAAGATACGCAGCATAATTGGATTGTGTTGCGTTACCACCACCAACATACGTTAAGATACCATCAATAAAAGTAGTCGGATAACCGGGGATGTAATAATAGGAAGCACGGGCATTTGTCTCTGCTGTGTAGAATTGCGGAATACTGTAAGCGTTGGTGTGATATTCGAGAACAGCAACATCAAGACCATTCTCCAGCATTGTGGTTGCTCCATTTGCGGCTGCCGGGCAATACTGGCAGTTGACTCCCGTAAAGATTTCAAAAACTACTTTATCTCTCGGAACCTGGTCGCGGTTGATTTCCTGGGCATTCAATAAAACAACGAATGAAAACAGGCTCATCAACATAAAAGTAAACTTTTTCATAGCTTATCAATTTGTGTTTAGTTAATGTAATGATTTGATTATAGTTTATTTAAAGAATGATATTTACTTGTTATTATAAGCCGGCGAAGTTAAGTAAAAATTCCATAATGCATTTTTCTATAAAGAATTTTTTATCAACTCAATATTTTAACCTGTCAAGAAAAAACATAACATGATCTGAAAAACATTGGGCCACATCACCATTTATTTGATGACCGTAATTTTTTTCAAGATATGATCATGACCTATGCTGACTTTTAAAAAATAAATGCCCTGGTTAAGATCAGCGGCCGCAAATTCTAAATTATAATTTCCAGGATTCACTTCTCCCTCATCAATTTTTTTAATGGATTGTCCCAAGGAATTTAAAATTTCGAGCGTCACAGGTTTGTTTTCAAGCAGTGTAAAATTTACAAATCCTTTTTCATTTACGGGATTTGGGTATACAGTTATATCAATGGGCTTTGAAAGGGATTCAAATCCGACGGTAGCATCTGCTTCAAATTGTGCAAGTGCTTTGCTGCCGAAGGCTGTTCCGGAAATAATCTGGTTATTGCCTCCATAAAAAAGTGCAAAAAATCCTGGAATCGCCAGTCCGTCACCTCCGGCATCATAAATCGTAAAAATATAACAATCGGATTCGGTAAACTGGAATGTTTCCTGGATCAGAGCGTTGGCCTGTGTGTAAGGTCCTCCTGAAAAAACCACAGTTCCCCCGGAGTTTGAAACATCCCAGGTAGTTTCCTGTGGGTTGCTATCCAGTTTCAGCATGAGTTTTACTTCATTGGGCGTAACAACGGCTGCGTTAAATGATTTTACAATGGTGTCGTTCTGGTGAAAATCGTCGACCGTTCCATTTGGGTTCGTAATATAAACCACAGCCTGGTTTGCGGGAATCACCGAAAAACTAATTTCAGGTAATTCGATTTCCTGGGAACCAAGGAAACCCAAATTGCCTGTCCAATTGTAAGTTTGCGGGTTTTCACCATTTACATGATAAACAATATCCACCGAAGTTAGCGGATTAACGCCGAAATTCGATAAAACTACCCTGGGCACAATTTTACCCATGCAATTGGTTTCGGTGAGGTTCGAAATTTTAGTCAGGGCAACATCGGTATCATAATAAGGCACAAACATTTCAGTACTGCTGTTCGCGGCCTGTTTTATACTTTTATTGGTCGCATTTTGAATAAAGCCGACAACACCAAGTTCGGACATATTATAAATGTTCTGAAGTTTCCATGATTGTGAGAGGATTAAATAATCGCCACTTTTCCAGGACACCGGAAGTGTAGTCCCCAAATGATCAGGCAACATCTTTTTCATAACATCCAGAAAGTCCTTTTCTCCGTTGGTACCTGGAGGTGAAGTAAAGTTGATGTGTTTTTCAACGACGGCCATCTGGGCTTTAAAAGAGCCCGAAATATCTTCGGCAGCCCTGATTCTCATGGTAACGTAAATCGAGTCATTGTTCGCCGATAACCTGTGATACATATCGATTTCGAAAGGCGATGGAACAACGGAGTATTCATTTATAATTGTCTGGTTGTAACCAGCCGGAGATCCGGGATAGCTGAAACCCGTCCGGTTTTCGATAACCCCATCAATCATGGCAGTTGGAACACCATTAATTCCATAATAAGCAACTCTTGCCAGGTTTTCTACTGTATTATGATTGTACATTGGGTCGTAACCCGGATAATACCAATGGTACTTTATGGCAGTGAGTTTATCCCTGTTTTGATTGAGCAATGCATCGAAACCCGGATTTTGTGATGCACATGGCCCGCATGAGGCATTGGTGGCTTCTTCAATTAAAACCAGGCGTTGTGTCTGGCCGTATCCGGTAAAAAAGAAGCTGGTCAGAAGGCAGAATAACAGTATGTGTTTGTTCATAATTAGAAAGTTAAGATGTCTTTAAAATTGGAAATTAATAAAGTGCAAATATATAAATTTGTTAATGAGTAGGAAGTATTCATAGAGTCTTGCAAAAATTTAACAGTGACAAAATCCTGATTCGTTTAGCAAGTAATTACGCTAATATGGGGAACTTTTTTGATGAGATTGTTTAACTTCATTTTCCTAAAATTTGACAATCACAACAATATTTTTACCTTTGTTGACAAAGAAATTAACTTTGCAGTGATCAAATCAGGGGTGACATTGCTGGTGATTTTTGAAATATGTGGTGTTATTTTTCCCGGGAATAGTTTTATCCCATTGTTTATCAAATGGTAACTTCTTGCGAATTCAAGAAATTTGATTTTAAATAAATACAGTACTTTTGCACGGTTTTTTTTAAGACATTTTAAACATTAGAAGCATAGAAATTTTTACATTATGTCAATAAAATCTAAAACCTCTGACCTGAAACGCAGGATGCGCGATGCGTTAAAAGGTGGCGGAGTTGATGCTATCGAAAAGCAAAAAGCAACTGGAAAGCTAACCGCACGCGAACGAATCATCTCATTACTCGATCCAAAATCTTTCCATGAATACGATTTATTTGTGGAGCATGCCGCAAAGGATTTTGATATGGATAAAAAGTACCTTCCCGGCGATGGTGTGATTACCGGTACAGGTAATATCAGCGGACATCCTGTGTGTATTTATGCCCAGGATTTTACCGTGGCTGGCGGCTCTCTGGGTTACATGCACGCCAAGAAAATTACCAAGATCATGGATCATGCCCTGAAACTGAAGGTACCGCTGATCGGGATTAACGATTCCGGAGGTGCACGTATCCAGGAAGGAGTGAATTCGTTGGCCGGTTATGGCGAAATATTTTATCGTAATACACAGGCGTCTGGTGTAATTCCCCAGATTTCTGTAATTCTTGGACCTTGCGCTGGTGGTGCAGTGTATTCGCCGGCATTGACCGATTTTGTTTTTGTTGTCGATAAAATCTCCAAAATGTTTATTACCGGTCCTGAGGTGATTAAAACGGTTCTGGGTGAGGAGATTTCGATGGAAGAACTTGGTGGAGCAAGAGTTCATGCAGAAATTACCGGAAATGCCCATTTCTTTGCCGAAAGTGAGCAGGAGTGTTTCGATCAGATCAAACAACTGGTTAGTTTCATCCCCTGGAATAATGTTAAAAAGGCAGATTCTTTTCCAAAAAAACCGCCCAAAAGCAGAAAGTATAAAATTGATGATATTATCCCAGCCGAGTCCAAACAGCCTTATGATGTAAGGGATGTGATAAAAGCTATCGTTGATGATTCCGATTTTTTTGAAATTCAGGCCAATTTTGCTGCCAATATTGTGATTGGTTTTGCAAGGCTCGAAGGTCAGACAATCGGTTTTGTTGCAAATCAACCACTCGTCCTTGCTGGTGTACTTGATGTGGATTCATCTGACAAAGCTGCTCGTTTTATAAGGTATTGTGATGCATTTAATATTCCACTCTGTACTTTGGTCGATCTGCCCGGATATTTGCCCGGGATTGAGCAGGAACATGCCGGCGTTATCCGTCATGGTGCCAAAATATTATATGCCTATTCAGAAGCCACCGTGCCAAAAATCACACTCATTATGCGGAAAGCTTATGGCGGAGGCTATATTGCCATGTGTTCTCACCATTTGCGTGCTGATTTTGTTTTTGCATGGCCAACAGCCGAGATTGCTGTTATGGGACCCGAAGGAGCAGCCAATATTATTTTCCGTAAGGAAATTACGACAGCAGAAAATCCTGAAGAGGTCAGGAAACAAAAGATTAAGGAATATAAGAAAAAATTCGCAAATCCTTATGTTGCTGCAGCTTATGGATATATTGATGCTGTAATCGAACCTTCAGAGACCAGGCATTTCCTGAGTCATGCCCTCGAAATATCGAATAATAAAGCGGAGATCCGTCAGAACAAAAAGCACGGGATCCCACCATTTTAATGCGTTTTACCCAAAATAAAAATTAAAATATGTCAACTGAAGAACAATCATCATTGATGAGATCGATTATGTTGGATGATGTAAGGTACCGGACTTTTTTTACAAGAAAATACACCGAAAGAAAGCCATACAGTCCACCCAATTTTAAAATTATCAGGGCATTTATTCCAGGAACGATCAGGGCCGTTTTTGTTAAGAAAGGTTCCAGGGTAAAACCCCAGGACAAGTTGCTGATCCTCGAAGCCATGAAAATGAACAATGTTATTCTGTCAAATATAGAAGGCGTAATCAAAGAAGTTCATGTGAGCGTAGGCGGTACTGTGCCTAATAAAGGAATCTTGATCGAATTTGAATAAATTTTTAAAATCTAAAGAATAACCGGTTCAAAAATAATCTGATCCGGTTATTTTTTTTGGAATGTATTGGCCAGATCACGATTACCGGATTCGATAAATTCAAGAATCTCATCACGTCCCATGCTGGTTTTAGCTGAAGAAACAAAAAGTGGGGGAAGTTCTTCCCAGTTTTTTTGAAGATCCTTTTTGTAAGCAATAAGATTTTTTTCCGCTTCAGTTTTGCTGAGTTTATCAAATTTTGTAAATACCAATACCAGGGGCAAGTGGCTTTCACCAAAATTATCGATAATATCCCGATCCATTTTTTGTGGGGGAATCCGCAAATCAATTAAAACAAAAGTATATACTAAGTTTGGACGATTTACCAGGTACTCATCGATCATTTTCTTCCATTTTTCACGGTTTTTTTTGGAATTTTTAGCATACCCGTAGCCCGGCAGGTCAACCAGATACCAGGATTCGTTGATGAGAAAATGGTTAATTAGCTGCGTTTTTCCAGGGCTAACCGACGTTTTGGCTAAGCCTTTGCGGTTACACAACATATTAATGAGCGATGATTTGCCAACATTGGACCGGCCAATAAATGCATATTCAGGTATTTCCGGAGGCGGACAACTTTTGTAATTTGCATTACTTACTAAAAACTGCGCATTTGTAATAATCATTTGGTATCTGGTTGCTTCTGAATTTAATAAAAAATCATCCGGGGGGTGGCTTTATTTAAAATTATCAGTGAGATGACGATCTCTTTTTTCGCTGAAAATGTCTGCAATTGTGATCATGATTCCTGTTTCTTCAACTTCACCAAAACTCTCATTTGCTGAGGTTCCAAAAGTTTTCATCGTCGATGAAAGATTCATATACGCATTAACAAGCGGTGGTATCGATTCGTTTTGTTTTCTTACGAACTGCTGCAGAATTTTGTAGTTTTCGTCGTAATTTCTACCAGCAAACAAACGGTTAAAAACTCCCGGATCTGTTTTCGGTGGCACAGGCTTATGTGGCCTGACAAGGTTTTCATGGTCAGGAAAAAATTTATTTAGGAAATACAAAATGGCTTCACGGGCCAACAGATCAGCTTTATTGTACATCGTGATTTTCCCAAAAAAATACTCAGCATCTTTATTTTGCATGATTATTGCCCCCAGACCGTCCCACAGATTATCAAGCGAATACATGCCTTTTCGCATGTTTTTTGCAGGCTGGTAATCCGGTTGGACGAAAGATCGGCCTAATTCGATAGTGGATGGAAGATATTTTTGAATGAAATATGCGGAATACCAAAAAAGTTTGGATGTTGGTGTTTTAACGATTCCGGTTTCGTCGCGCTCCAGAAATTTACAATGGATAAAGCGGTAACCACCTACAATTTCCTGATCCTCCGGATTCCATACAAGTAACTGATTAAAAGGATTTTCACCAAGATCGTAACTGTCGATGTCGATACTTTTCCCGGTACCACCGCCTGCATCCCGAAAAGCAATTTCGCGAAGCCGGCCAATTTCCCGCATTACATTTGGTGCATTTTTATGATCAACAATATAGATCAGATTTTTACCAAAATTGGTTTGTCTTACAAAAGTCGATTCATTGAGTTCGCCAAGTAAAAGTGATCTTTCAACTTTTGGTATGATTTCTTTTATAACCATATGATAACTAACGTATTGATGGATTAATAGATAACTAACTTATTGTAAATTCCTCGCCACGACCTAATGCATAAACATTTTGCTTGATTATTCCTGCCCATTCCACTTTTGTATGCCGCTTATCAAAAATCTGATAAGGTACTGGTTTTCCAAAAGTTATGGTCACAGTTTTATCTTTTTGTTTGTACATTTCGTCAACCAGGTAGAGCATCTCAATATTTGCCTTTATTCTGAGCAACTTCCTCAGATTTGCAAAGTTGTAAAAAAAATCAGAGTTTCTTCCGTCGATATGAACCGGAATGACATCCCTTTTGTATTGTATCGCTTTTGAAAGGAAGGTTTTTTTCCATTCCAGATCGATGATTTTCCCTTTTTGCTTTCGCGAAACAAGTCCGGCAGGAAAATATAGCAGCAAAACATCCGATTCAAATGTCTCATTGAAAAGCCTGATATTTTCAGCATTACTGCCATGCTTGTTAACCGGGATAAAAAGTTGTTTCAAATTGGGGAGGTTCATCAAAAGATCGTTTACCGGAAACAAAAAATCCTTTCTTTTCGTGCCGGTTTCCTGCATCAGTGCCATTCCGTCGAGCCCACCAAGCGGGTGGTTTGAGGCAATGATGTACCTTCCTGTTTCCGGAAGGTTTTCGATACCTTTACTTTTTACTTTTACACCAAATTCTTTTAGGATTGAAACGATGAAATCGACTCCGAATTTTTCGCGATTCCTGTAAATCGCATCGTTCAACTCAACCTGGTGTATGACTCTTTTGAGGTATGAAAAGAAGAATTTTGGCAATAAACTGGCCAGTTTCGGGTTTTTATCCCTGAAGATTTTTTCGAGGTCGATGAAATTTTTCGAAATTTCAATTACACCATATGTCGATTTTTGATTATCCATGTATTATCAATGCAGCAAGTTATGCAAAATTAGCTAATATCGTTTAACCAAAGAACTTTTATTGATTTTAAGGTAAAGAAAAGCAGAAAAATATTGCGAATTCGTAAAAATATCTCAGATGGTTTTCACCTTTTTTCTTGCAATTCGTAAGTTCAGAACTCCTGACCTGCCATTTATCAATCAGCAGGTTAAGATGATTTTGTCGTAAACCAAAAAGTCGCAAATTTGCATAAAATACAAAGCTTATGCAGATGCAACTTCCGATTTTTCCGCA
>Ga0172370_10006140_pt1 | contig 15200 bp, 14 predicted proteins | sample LakKiv5m_FD_114538 | JGI IMG/M metagenome (GOLD analysis project Ga0172370, IMG submission 114538) | Freshwater microbial communities from Kabuno Bay, South-Kivu, Congo - kab_022012_11.5m | ecosystem: Environmental > Aquatic > Freshwater > Lake | place: Democratic Republic of the Congo...
TGCAGGACAAAGAGGCTTTCAGGCCATTCCCATGTAGGAGAGGAGCTCGACTTTTTCCTTCTTGGAAAGGGAATCGTGGTTGATTATCCCCTCCTTGAAAGCAAGGCGGTAGTCCTCGTCCTGAGCAGTGCTGCCCTCGTTCTTCTTGTGGCGCCTTTGCATGTTTGAAAGGTAGTTGTGCCACGCGTTTATTATCTCGTTTTTTGTTTCCGCTGTCATGCCCTCACTCCCATCTCGCCAATCGCAGCAAACCCCTTCTCCTGGAGCAAATTCTCTGGCAGAAAAGATTCTGCAAAAGGCGCATCTTCCATTATGGTTGCCCCAATTTATATAGCTTCCTACACGTTTGGCTAATTTCACACACCCAGAATCATTACCGCTCTTTCATCCCGGCAAGCCTTATGCACCATGCGCCAAAGCCTATCTCGGAGACGGCAAGGAGCGCGAAAATGGGCGCAAAGCCAAACGCAGCCGCGGCAGCGCCGCAGATGCCCATGGAAAGGATATTCCCAAAAAAGCTCGGGGTGACAAGGAGCGACAGGACGGTTGCGCGCTTGCGGCTTTCCTTTTCCCCCATGTAGTTCAGCTCCTCCCAAAGCATTGCCAATCCCGAATCGCCAAACGCCATGAGCAGGAAGAAGAGCGGGACGAGCGCATGCGGGGCCATTACCACGCCTGCAATTCCTACGCAGTAGACTGCCACGCCGCCAAATGCAGCCCTGCCGGTTCCAATCCTGTGGCGCGAAAGCAGGTGCAGCACAGCCCCCATTATGAGGGCATACCCGCCGTAGAACAGCCCTATTTCGCCAAGCGTGAAGCCCTGCATGGAAAAGTAGAGCGGCAGCAGCATGTAGAACGACGCGCTGTAAAGCGCGCTTCCCAGCGTGAACGCGCCGGCGATTTCGTAGAATTTGCCGCTCCTGCCAAACGGGGTGAAGTCCGCCCATTTTGCGCGGGGGCCCGCCTTATGGAAGTCCCGGAGCTTCAGCGACGAGAACACGAGGTATGCCGAGAGCGCGACCATGGCGGCCAGCGGAAGCTCAAAGCCTCCGAACGCGAAAAGCGCGCCCACTGCAAAGCTGCCAATTGCATTGTAGACAAACCTGCCGGACAGAAGGTCCACGAACGCAAAATGCTTCTTCTCGGGCGCGGCAGCCATCAGGCTCGGGCGCACCGCGGACCACAGGAAGGACTCGCGCGCGCCGTCCAGGAGCTTTCCCGCAGCAAAGCCAGTTGCAGTAGTGGAGACCATGTAGGCTGCGGACTGGAGGAAATTGAAAAGCGAGGAGGAGATGTAAACCACCCTGTCCCCCAGCGAATCCGCCATGCCTGCGCCGGCAAGCCTCACCGCAGCCTTTGCAAGCGGCGCGACTGCGAACACCACGCCGATTGTGGCCATGTCTATGCCGCGGTCAAGCATGAGGAGCGGCACAAGCACGGTCATCGCGCCCACTATGAAGGCGTCTATGAAGTTTATGGTGTACAGCCGCTTGAGCATATGCCCACCTTTAGCCAATCGTTTTTATATCTGTGTTGTGCTGCCGCACAACATCCATAAAAAAGCAAGCAGAGGTTGCTTTTTTATATCCATGCCATTCTATCTCAATACTGTGGCCAAGGTGATGTAGCCTGGTAGCATGGGAGCTTGTGGAGCTCTTCGCCCGAGTTCAAATCTCGGCCCTGGCCCTCAGCATTTTCGCAGTGGCGAAAATGTCTGATGCATTTTGCCGAGGCAAAATGCACATCGCGCTTACGCGCTCGTGCCATGGCCTTTTGGCGCTTCGCGCCAAAATCTAGCCGCTTGCGCGGCGATCGGCCCTGGCCCCTCTCTTCTTCATTTTCCCGTACCCAATACCCTCTTAAATTTCACCTGCCATTTTCCTAGCATGAAAACAGCCGCGCTCATAATACTGCTGGCAATCGTAGCGTTTGCCGCCATCTACTTCGTGTTCTCGAAGCCTTCCTATCCCCTGTCGGAGGAGGGCGCGAAGAGCTTTTTCCTCGAGGACCTCAAGGAAAAGTACCCTGGCGCGGACGTGCGCGAGGTGATGGAAATCATCCCATCGACCGCGTCCGACGGCTCGCCGTATTTCCAGCTCAAGGCGCGCGTGACGAACGGGATTGCCACGCCCTGCCCGGAGCGCATGCATGTCTTCTACGACTACCCCCCGAAGAACTTCGTTGCCCAGCCCCCGGAGTACATCACGCGCGGCTGCAAGGTGTGCCTTGACACGCCTACCTGCATCCTCGCGTTCCCCGAGGAGGCAATCATCGCGTCGCACACCTACAACGGCACAGCGGACGTTGCGGCATTCGTGAAGGGGAACTCTGACGCGAAGGCGACCGCGCTTTTCCTTGACACGTTCGAGGGGGCCCCTGGCGCATGGAAGGTCACCTGGTCGTCTGCCACCAACCCCGTCTCCTACGAAGTGGTGCTTTCAAAGACGCAAAACTCCGTGCTGTCCGTAAAGAAGCTCTGATTCTTCAGCCAGAGGCAATTTTCAACGCAGCCTTAGCGTTCAGGCAGCCCATTTTCCACAATGAGAAAAGCTGCGCGGCTATGCATGCGGCCACCAGGTATGCGCCGTACTGCGCGAAGAAGTGCACAACGGCAATCGAAAGGGCAAGCGAGAAGATGCCCACGCCAATGCTGCCGCACGCCGCAGCCCCGCACGCGTCGAGGGCGGCAAGCCCGGCTGCCGATGCCAGCACCGAAACTGCGCCTTTGCCGGCTGCATTTTTCGCATTCTCGCGCGCAGTATGGGCAACGCATGCCATGGTGTATGCAAACGTGAGGAAGAAAATTATTGAAAGCGCGGCATACTGCCCAAACACCGCCTGGGGCACTATGAGGTAGGCAAATGCAAGGGATATGAAAAACACCAGCCGGCAGGCATATCCATTGCCACCCTTTTCCTTCTTTTTATTTTTCATATGCCCGCCGCCTTTTGCCTGCACTTTCTGCCGCTTACCCTTCGTAATAGTAGTGCTCCCCTGCCTCTGTCTGCTCCCTGTCAAGCGCGCTTCCGGGCTTGTTAATCCTCGGGCGGCGGCTCTCCTTGTCCCGCCTAAGCGTGATGCCCGCGTTTTTCAAAAATGCGTTCATGCCCTCCCGTTTCCCCGAGGGTGTGGCTGCATGCCCGTCCCGCCCTGGCGTGCCGCCAAACATCATCATGCGCGAGGAAATGGCGTCAAGCAGCACCAGGTCATGGTCAATCACGAACGCGCATTTCTTGCTGCCTGTTATCAGCCCCTGCAGCAGGTCCGCAAACTCCAGCCTCTGCTCGATGTCAAGGAACGCGGAAGGCTCGTCAAACAGGTAGACGTCCGCCTCCCTGCACAGGGCAAGCGCGCATGCCACGCGCTGCAGCTCCCCGCCGGAAAGCTCGGTGAGCTTCTTCTCCATGAGGGGCGGCAGCGACAGCTTCCTCTTCGCGGTCTCGAAAAACGCCGCGTCCACCTTGCCCGATATGAAAAGGTCGCGCACTTCCGGGCCCTCCTCCGCCTTTATGTACTGCGGCTTGTAGGACACTTTCATCCCGGAAAGCGGCTCGCAGTTGTCGGGCTTTTCCACCCCTGCGACCATTTTCACGAAAAGCGACTTCCCTATCGCATTCTCCCCCAATATCCCTATCACTTCGCCCTCGCGCACCGCTCCCCCGTCTGATGAGAATGAGAACATGTCGAACTTCTTTTCAAGGGCGGGGTAGGAGAACTTCACGCTCTTGCTCCCAGCCTCGGTTGCCGAAGTCAGGGAGAAGGTTATAGAGTGGTCCCGGAAGCGCGTGTTCTCGTCCTTGAGGTAGCCGTCGAGGTATTCGTTTATCCCGCTCCTTGCGGCTTTTACGCCTGACACCGTGCCATACGCGTTCTCGGCGCCATAAAGCACATGCACATAGTCGGACAGGTAGTCGAATATCGCCAGGTCGTGCTCGATCACTATCACGCTTTTCTCCTCGGACAGCCCCTTGAGCGCGCGCGCCATGGAGAGCCGCTGCCCGATGTCAAGGTAGGCCGCGGGCTCGTCGAAATAATACAGGTCCGCGCTCCTGCAGTATGCTACGGCGATTGCCACGCGCTGGAGCTCGCCGCCGGAGAGCACGGATATCCTTTTTCCCAAAAGCTCCTGCAGGCCAAAATGCCCGATGGCCTCCTGCTTTGCCCCGCGCTCGTCGCTCACCTTCAGCAATTCCTCCGCGGTGCCGCGGAAGACATCGGTGAGCCTGTTCACGTCCTGGGGCTTTAGCGATATTTTCACCTTCTTCTCCCCGACTGACCTGAAGTAGTTCTGGAGGTCAGGCGACAGGCGCGACATTATTTCCTCGTGCGTGTGCTTCTTGTCAAATTCCGCGAAGTTAGGCTGCAGGTGCCCTGCAAGGAGCTTTATTGCAGTGGACTTGCCGATTCCGTTCTTGCCGATAAGGCCCACCACTCCCTTCTGCGGCAGGGGCATGCCGTAGAGCCTGAAGGCGTTTTCTCCGTACTGGTAAATCGGCGCGCCTGTCTCTCCTGCGAGGTTGATGATGGTGATGCAGTCCACCGGGCACCTTTTGGGGCAAAGGCCGCAGCCCGTGCAGAGTATTTCCGAGATGACGGGGAAGCCTTCGGAGTCGATGGTGACGGTGTCGTCCCCCATCCTCACGCCCGGGCACACCTTGAGGCACTGGTAGCCGCACTTCTCGCGCGTGCACTTGTCCCGCTCTATTATCGCTATCCTTGTCTTTCCCTTCTGCTCCATCTTCTCTCCCCGTTTTATACTGATACAACCGTTTATTAGCGTTGCGCCGCTCCCGACGCCTTATAAAGTTGCCTCAAATGTGGCGATAGTATTATACAGGACATTACGCATTATTTAGTACAATTGGCAACAGGGAGGTGGGAGGCATGAAGGAACTCCGTCTGGGTGCCAAGGTAGATGGCACCAAACCGGTTGAAAACCAGCATGCGTGTGCTGCCACGGGCAGGATTATACCCGCGCCCATCTTTTTCTTATGTTGCTATTCGTGCGAGGCCAACTCAGGCATTGCACGCGCGTTTTAGGGACAAAAGCAACAAGGAGGTGAGGGGGATGATATCACTGCACAAGCAGAAGCCAAGGGGAAACGGGGCCGGCGTGCCAACCGCCATTTTCCAGCGCTTTGGCAAGAGCGTGCTTGCCGAGAACGGGGTGCCGCTTGGCAAGAGCCTTGAGCCGCTGCCTTTTGACCGGGAAGCGAAAATGAAGGCGATGAAGCTTGCCTATGACATTGCCGCTGCGAACGCAGGCGCAGGCTACCATCTCTCAGACCTCGCGCTGACCCACACCGCCAAGCCTGCATGCGCAAAAAGCATGTTCATAAGCGCTGCAAACAGCCTTGGCCGGCAGATGGCGGAAGACGACTGGGAAATCCTGCTTCCCAAGCTCGAAGGCAGGAACGGGGTAGCGCCTGGCAAGAACGGGCACAAGGCCGCCAAGCACGGGCAGGCAATGCCGGCCGAATGCCGCCAGCTCGCAGGCCTCCGGGACTTCATCAAGGAAATACTGGGCCGGCTGGTTTCGATGGAAGCGACCGACCCTGCGGACCCCGCAGGGCAAGACCTCATGGGCAACGTGCGCGGGAAACTTGAGGCGGACCTCAAGTTCCTCAACACCATGCTCTCGTTCGCCAGCGTCCAGGCGGAGAAAATCTCAGGCGTCATCCTCTCCATGCGGAGGGGCAAATGGGACCTCGAGCAGCGCAGGGACGCGGAAATCGCGGCGGCAAAGGAGCCGCAGAAGAAGGGCTTTTTTCCCTGGCTGGCAAGCACGGTGAAGTACGTAGTCCCGACCGCAGTGGCCACCACGGCAACCGGATTGATGGTCAGCCTGCTCAAAAAAGCCAACAACGAGATTACGGAGTTCGCCAGGGGCATCACCGAGAGGTTCCCGTCGCTGCTCTATATCGTGACTGGGGCGACTGCCGCCCTGGCGACGCTCGGGATAATTTACGGCATCTACATGTATCGGCAAAAGCGGAAAAGGGAGAAGGAATCCCGCATATACTCGAGGTATGACCGGAAGATGGACAATCTGGAGGAGCGTGCCGAGCGCCAAATCACCTGGCTCCTCACCTACGTCAACCACAAGGCGCAGGTGGAGATGCTGCGCACAGGCTACTTCCAGGAGGTGCAGCGTGAAATGCCCGCAAGCTACTTCCTCTATGGCTATAGCGGGGATTTCTCCGCGCTTACGAAGAAATACTACGAATTCTCGGACCATGCCCGCCACCCGAGCGCCATCCGCAATTTCCTCAAGGGGATTGGGGCGGTTTTCTCGCATGGCATGCGCGACGAGCTTGAGTTCGAGAGGCGCATGCGGCGCGACGCCGTGTCCCTTGCCGGCCCGAACCACAACGGCGCCATGCACGCTTGAGAGCCCCTCATTTTCTTTTTTTCTTTTCTGTTGCCAAAAATGTAAAGATAGGTTTAAATAGCCTTGCACCCACAAAATACACATACAGACGACAAGAAGGGTGTGGGAGGTAATCGCCATGATGACGCAAAAACAGGTTCCAACCGCAAAGTCAAGCGAAACGCCAATGCTGCACCCCATGCAGAACGGCGTGCCAAAAAAAATGCGCCTCAAGCTGCCCATGACTTCAGACGACTTCAGCGAGCTTTTCGCCAACCACACCAATAACGGCTCAAGCGACGAGACAAAGAAGAAGTGGGGCGCGGATGCGGATGCGAGGCTAGTTGAGCTTAGGGAGGATGCGCGCATGCGCAAGGCCGAGCCCGCCACAAGCAAGAACGACAAAATCAAGGCAGTGAAGGACGAACAGCTCTTTGACAAGCTGATAAACACAGTACGCAACCTCACGTCAGACTTCATCGGGATTAGGAAAGGGCTGAACTCGAAGAAGGACATCATCCAGCTTTCCTATACCGAGCGGATAAAGCTGCCCGGGTACCTCAAGGCGCTGCAAAAGGCGTTCCCATGGGCGCTTGGCACCGGCACAATCGTGACTGGCTCAAGCCTGCCTTTTTACCCAGTGATGCAGAAAAAGGCGGAATCCTGGCTCCCGTACATTGATCCTGCAATGGTGGCAGGCGCCCTGAATGTGGTGCTGACTGGCGCAGTAATCGGGCTTTCAGCCCTTCTGAATTCATATATCGCCAAACGCGAATCACGCTTGGAAAGAAGGTGCGAGCGCGACAAGCGCAAAGTGGACGAAACCGAGGTGGCCATAAAGGAAAACCTAGTTGAGCTTGCCAAGATAGACTTCCTGAGCCACGCAAAGTCGCTTGGCTACAACGTCAAGGATGACATTGACCGCGTGCTTGCCATAGAGGCAAAACGCAGGGTGTTGGCAATCGAAAAACTCGGCTTCAAGCTGGTCTTCCCTGCGCTGGCAGGCAGGGACGACATTGTGGTGCCTCCCGAGCCCAACCATGGCAGGATTGCGCGCGCAATAAGCTGGGCGCTTGGAAAAATGCACATAGGGCACAAGAAGGCTGCTTCGCAGGAAGCCCATCCCGGCGCCGAGGCGCCCGCGCCCTCCCAGTAGCTTTTTACTTCTTTTTTCCCTTTTCTATTTGTTTAAAGGGATTTCCATGAAGCTTGGCAAGCAGGACCCAAAGGAAGGCGAAATCAGGCTCACGCCCGAGAATACCGAGGACTTGTGGCACATAGAGAGATTGCTTTCCCCGGGCGACGCCATAATCGCGCGTACCTGGCGCCGCTTCAAGGCGACCGAGGACGACGCGGGCGAGAAAAAAGCGGTCACCATGAAGTTGGCCGTCGAGAAGGTGGAATTCTCCCCGCACGCGAACAGGCTGCGCGTCACCGGGAAAATAATCGAGGGAACGCCCGAGGAATACGTGCAGCAGGGTGCGTACCACACCATTGACATCGAGGAGCACTTCCCTGTTTCCATCATCAAGGAAAAGTGGATGGCGCACCACATGACGCGCATAAAGCAGGCGATTGCGGAAACAAAGCGCCCGCGCATGGGCATGCTGGTGCTGGATGAAAATAAAGCGATATACGCGACCTTGCGCGGCTTCGGTGTCGCCTACGAGCTTGAGCTTGAGAACAACGCAAGCAAGCGCGATGACAAGTTTGACGAGAAAACCCAGTCGTTTTTCGGAGAAATCCTCAAGAAGCTGCAGTCGAGCCAGGTGGGGAAAATAATAGTCGCCGGGCCTGGGTTTGGCAAGGAAAACCTGATGAAGTTCATCAAGCAAAAAGACGCAAAGCTTGCGCAGAAAATCGTGCTTGAGCACTGCACCTATGCGGAAAGGACCGGCATAAACGAATTGCTGAAAAGGGGGGTAGTCGGAAAAGTTGCAGCTGAAGAAAGGGCTGAAAACGAGCTTGTGCTCATGGATAAATTTTCAACTGAGCTTCGCAAGGAAAGCGGGCTTGTTGCCTATGGAAAAAAAGAAATGGCAGCCGCCGTGCAGGCATCCGCCGTGGACACCATATTGGTGCTTGACGAACTATTGCGCACCGACAAGGAAGTGGAGCGCATCGTTGAGGAAGGCGAGGCGCGAAAAGTAAAGCTCGTCATCTTCTCGCACGAATCGGACGGAGGGCGCGAGCTAGACGGATACGGCGGATTTGCCGCGCTGCTTCGCTTCAGGATGCGCGGATAGGGAAAATATGCTCCTCTCCAGCGCGCCTTTTTCCTCAAGCTCGCGGTTCAGATAATCCAACAGCATTTTTTTCACGCGCATGTACCACTCCTTGCTTACGGGCTGGTTCAGGACGGCATAGCGCGCGCCCTTCAGGTTGAAGCACAGTATCCCCTCCTCCACGTTCTCGCAGTTGTGGCAGAAGCAAAGCCCGCGGCTCCTATACGAGCTGTCGGCCTCGAAGCACTTGCTGCACTGCGTGAGGTTGTAGCATGAAAGGCAGAATTCGCTGTTGAGGATGCGAAGGTAGCCGCCGAACACGTACTTCGACTCGGTCACCACTGATGAAAATGCCGAAAGCGTGTTTGAAAATGCGTAAAGGAGCCTGTGGCAGCTTGTCGAATCTGACGCGCCGGGCCCCTCTGTGATGTCCATGCACCTGCCCTCGCGTTTTTCGAATGTGAACACTGCCACCTTTCCCGCGCGCCTTGCAATTTCATCAAGCGCAGGCATCTCCCCTTCCTGCAGCTGGATTTTCATCTTTTCCGCTCCGGCAAGGGCCTCGTCAAGCGTGGCTGTGCGGGAAACGGGTATTTTGTTGAGAATCGGGTAATCGGAATGGAAGGTCGGCGTGCCGTTCATCCCTCTCACTCTCCTTACCTTCACCGCCCTTTTTGCCAACCAGCCAGAAAACTTGGGAAGGGCGCCATTTTCCTTTCCCAGCACCACGCGGCAGCAGCTTCCAAACGCCTTTCCCACCACGGGCGGCGCATCGACGTACCTCAATGCCTCTGCTCCTTCCTGGAAATCCTCCTTGCCAACCAAATCCACAATTGAGAATATCTTCTTGTCCCTGCGCAGTTTCTGCGCGATTTCCGCGACAAGCTTTTCCTTGAGGGACGAATATCTTTCCTTCGTGAGCTCCAGGTTGCCGATGCAGTGGTTCCTGCCCCTTAGGTTGAAGCTGAACATCACATCCGAGCATCCGCTGCAGTTGAACGCATAATATGCGCCGCTTATGCCCACGCTTCCGTAGGTTTCGAAGCAGCGCGAGGCGCCAAGCCCCGGGCCTGCGCACCAGGCACCCCTTATGCATTGGTGGCTCCGGCAAAAGCCGCTCACCCCATACAGCGAGTCGGACAGCCTGCCATTCGAGCAGTAGGCTGCGTTTTTCACCGAGTAAATGTCGTGGGAATGGTGCACGCCCATGCAGTCCGAGCAGTTGTCAACTTCGGAAACATCAAGGCAGGTGCCGAACACCTTGTTGCCGCAATAGGCCGCGCGCTCGGAAGCCGCTGCGAAAAGCGAGTCAATGTCCTTTATGTCATTGATGGAAAGCGGCGCGAACTTTTGCAGGGCGACCTCTTCCTGCGAAATGAACATTGCATCCTTCGGGTAATAGGGGCCGGAAAGCATCACTTCCTTTCCAGATGCTAAAGAGCGCGCAATCGTATAAGGAAACATCCCTTCCTTCAGGTAGGGCGCAAACTCTGGCAACTCGCCTATCTCCTGCCCGAAAAGGATTTTGCATGTCTTTTTGAAATCAGAGTTGATTTTTTCCATGGCCTACCTCTTTATCGAGAGAAGATACGTGGCGCCTACCTGGACCTCCCTGCCCGGCACAAGGCGCACTTCCCCGATGAATTTCCCTTTTTTCGTTTTGAACACCCTTCTGGCTGCCCCGCTGAAGTCTTTCCAGCCCCTGCCGCCTGCCCCTGCGGAAAACTGCCATTTGCCATTCCCTGCCTGCAGCCCCGCTCCCTTGTCCTTAAGCCCATCGCCGTTCATTGTTACCTGCCCTGAAAGCGTGAGCGCCCATCCCTTCCAGACAAGCTGCCTTGTTTCAGCGCTGAACTGGTAGGTTCCTTCTGCCGGATTGTATCTTGCGCCTATTTGGGTAAGGTTAGCGGTGGTGTGCACAGGGATGAAAACCGCCCCGACCTCTGATTTGCCATTGGTGGAAATGCTTGCGCCAAGAAGCATCCAACCAGCCAGCTCAAAGCTGCCTGCAACTGTCAGCGTGCCTTTCTGCCAAATGGCATCTGCCCAGACTCCGTCGGCAACCTTCTTGTTCAGCTGGAGAATGACGCCCCTCTGCAAGGTGTCAAAGAAAGCTGCGGCATAAACAAACTCGTTAAGCTCAGCCCACATCGCAGAATTTGGGAAAACGCCCCTGCGCGAGTGGTTGGGGTAGGTCTCCATCAGCTCCTTTTTTGCCGAATCCGGCTTTGCCTCAGGCACTTGCCCCTCCCCTTCTTTCGGCAAGAGCACCAGCGCCAGCGAGAAAACAGCCGCAAGGGCAGCTGCCACCCATGTTTTTACCTTTGTCATCATTTTTCCATCTCCTATAACTTCTTTCTGATGCCCATGGTATATATAAATTTGTGGTGAGTTAAAACACCACAAAAAAGGGAAAGTGGCAAAATGGCAGGTGAAAACGAGGCTTTGTCGGGGCTTGGCCTGACACAGAACGAGGCAAAGCTCTATTTGCTGCTCCTTAAAGGCGGAAAGGCAAAGGCGACTGACCTGGCGGCCAGAAGCGGCATGCACAGGCGCGTGGTCTATGACACGCTTGCGCAGCTTGCAAAAAAGGGCATGGTAGGAAAGGCGGCGGTCGGGGGAGTGCTCACCTTCACTCCCTCACCACCTTCCTCCCTGTTGTCTTTCCTTGACGAGAAGCGCGATGCAATGGAGCGCGCGCTGCCCTCCCTTAGCCGCGTTTTCGAGGCTGAAAAGACAACATCTGCTTCTGTTATGCACGGAAAGCAGGCACTGAAGACAGTGCTTGAGGATATACTTGCGCTTCGCGCGGACTATTGCGTCTATTACGGCGCAATGCAGATTTACGACTACCTCCCGAAATTCATGTCCATCTTCAATGAAAAAAAGCGCAGGCTCGGCATCCATTCCCGCCAGCTTCTCCTGGATTCCCAGATTGCGCGGGAGCGCGCAGCAAAACTTCCCCTGTCAGAGTCAAAATTCATAGACCCATCCGCGCCCTCGCCTGGCATCTGGTGGACGTACGCCGACAGGCTGGCGCTTATCCTGTGGCATGCCGAGCCCACCGTGATACTGATAAAAGACGAGCATCTTGCCAAGACTTTCCGTGCGACATTCGACAGGTTGTTTGACGAGAAGACGCGCGTCTACCACGGCGACTCGGGCATGCGCGCCATACTGGAGGAGACGCTGAATCATAAGGAAACGCTTTACATCGGCGCGGCAGGCCAGGCGTCAGAGCGCTACAATGACTATTTCATGAAAAGCTACATGCCCCGCGCGCTGAAGCGCCATCACAGGTGGATGCTCCTTTCCAATAGGAGGATATTGCAAAAGCCCGCCTCCACATATCCCATAAGCACGGTGCGCCTTCTTCCAAAAGACTGGGACTACTCGCCCAACGTGGTGTGGATTTACGGCAACTTTGTCACAAACGTGGTCTGGCTGGGCGAGCCTGTCGCATTCGTGGTGGAGGACAAGCACGTGGCTGACGCTTACAGGAACTATTTCTGGCTTATGTGGAAGATGGCGAAAATCAAGTGATTTTCGACAGACTTTTCGCGAAGCGAAAAGAAGATGGCTGGAAAAAAGTAGCTTATTTTACCATCAGCAGCTGCGCGAGCAGCGCCTCTATCTGCAGCGTTTCGTTCGCGCCTTCCACAAGCCTGAAGTTGTACTCTCCAATCTTGTCTACAATGGTGACTTTCTCGCGCTCGCCAACTGACAGCTGGTCCACCGTGCGATACATTTGGAGAAGAACGTCCTCCCCGCTCATGCCATATTCCACCATGAGCTTGTGGAGCTTCTTGCGCGCGTCTATGAACTTGCGCGCAAGCGCCAGCTCCATCATCTCCTTTATCTCCGCAGGCTCTGCGCGCGACGCGGACTTGTATACCATCTCGGAAGTTATCTTTTTGCCGTGCATGGACGCGCCCTGCAGCGCGTTTATCGCGCGGCGCATGTCGCCTTCAGATATGTAGAGAAGCGCCTCCAGTGCCTTTTCGTCAAGCGTGAGCCCCTCCTCCTTTGCCACCCGGTGCAGCATGTGCTTCACTTCATCAGGCTGGAGCGGCCTGAAGCGGAAGACAGAGCAGCGGCTCTGTATCGGCTCGATTATCTTTGAAGAGTAGTTTGCGGAAAGTATGAAGCGCGTCACATTGACGTAGACTTCCATTGTCCTTCGCAATGCATTCTGCGCGTCATTTGTCAGCGAGTCCGCTTCATCAAGGAAAATTATCTTGAAGGGAACGGACTCCAGGCTCACGGTCCTTGCGAAATCCTTTATCTTGCCGCGCACAACATCAATGCCGCGCTCATCGCTTGCGTTTAGCTCCAGTATGCAGTCGCGGTAATTCTCCCCGTACAAGTCGCGCGCAAGCGCGATTGCCGCGGTCGTCTTGCCGATGCCGGGCGGGCCTGCGAAAAGCAGGTTGGGCATGTTCTTCTCCTTCACGTAGGCTGAAAGCAGCTTCACTATGTCTGACTGGCCCACAATGTCTGAAAGCTTGCGCGGGCGGTATTTCTCGGTCCATGGAACATAGTCTGCCATAATGCTTTCCTCCCGCCATTCTTTGCCCGCAAATGCCTTAAAAGCTTGCGCCCTCGTATTAAAGCGATTGTATGGACGAATTCATCATGCAGCTTGCGGTGTGCATTGCAGCGGCAGCCATTTTCGCGCTTTCAGGCACTGCCTCGCCAGCCTTCGCCCTGTCGCTTTTCGCGCTTTCGCAGGCCGGCTATTTCATACTGCTGCAGCTTAGGAAGGCGTCGGTCGCGACCCCGTGGGCAGCCGCGCTCCTCGTAATGGCTTCGTTCGCCTGCTTCTTCGTCTCCGCGCTGCTTTTTGGCGCCACAAGCTCGCTGTCCGCGCTTGCCTTCGTGCCTGCGCTTTTCTGCCTCCCCTCCATAGTGGCGGTGGCAAACGAGGTCTTCATCTCAGGGTGATGTTGCTTGCATGACCAGGTAAAGCTAGAGCAGGAAATTTCCTCATTCTGGGAAAAGGAAAAGACATACGAAGAGGTCAAGCGGTCTGTGTCAGGCGGCAAGCCATACTACTTCTGCGACGGGCCGCCTTACGCCACGGGGCAGATACACCCGGGCACCGCGTGGAACAAGTCCATAAAGGACGCGGTGTGCCGCTACAGGCGCGCGCGGGGCTTCAACGTTCGCAGCCAGCCAGGCTTTGACACCCACGGGCTTCCCATCGAGGTCAAGGTGGAGCAGGAGCTCAAGTTCAACGACAAGCGCCAGATAGAGAAGTACGGCGTGGAAAAGTTCGTGGAAAAGTGCAAGGCGTTCGCATCGCAGTACATTGGCGTGATTTCCGGCCAGTTCGAGCGCTGCGGCGTGTGGATGGACTGGCACAGCCCCTACATCACCTACAAGGACGGCTACATAGACGCCTCCTGGAAGACCGTGAAGGCAGCGCACGAGAAGGGGCTGCTGCACGAGGGCGTGTACGTGGTGCCCTACTGCAGCCGCTGCGAGACCACGCTTGCGAACTACGAGCTGGAATACGGCGAGCAGGCAGACCCATCAATATACGTCAAGTTCAAGTCTTCTGGCGCCCCGAACGAATACCTCATCATCTGGACCACCACGCCCTGGACCCTTGTCGCCAACATGGCGGTCATGGTGCACCCCATCTACACCTACGTGAAGGCAAAGGTGGGCGACGAGACTTGGATAATCGCAAAGGAAAGGCTGGACCATGTGATGTCTCTCTCCGGCCAGTCCGCAGTGGTGTCCGGCGAGCTGTCCGGCAAGAAGCTGGAAAAGATGCACTACGAGCACCCGCTCCAGGGGAAAATAGGCAAGAAGGCGGAGCGCGCAGTGGTGCTCTCGGACGAATTCGTCACGCTTGAGGACGGGACTGGCCTCGTGCACTGCGCGCCAGGGCACGGGCCAGAGGACTTCATAATCGGGAAGCGCTTTGGCCTGGAGGTCTTCTCGCCCATAGACTCCACTGGCAAGTTCACTGCACAGGCGGGCGCGTATGCAGGCATGCCTGCGCGCGAGGCGTCCGCGCATGTAATCGAGGACCTCAAGGCAGCCGGCGCACTCCTCCACGAAGGCAAGGTGGCGCACCGCTACCCGCACTGCTGGCGCTGCAAGACGCCGCTCATCTTCATTGCCACCAACCAGTGGTTCATCTCGATAACCAAGCTCAAGGGGAAGATGCTCTCCGAAATAGATACCTGCGAGTGGCAGCCGCCCTTTGCCAAGACGCGCTTTTCCGACTTCGTTTCCACCGCGCCCGACTGGTGCATAAGCCGCCAGCGCTACTGGGGCATCCCGCTTCCTATCTGGAAGTGCGGGAGCTGCAGCCACCTCAAGGTGGTAGGCTCGCGCGACGAGCTTCCCAAGGTGGAGGAGCTCCACCGCCCGTATATCGACCACATCAAGCTCAAGTGCGAGAAGTGCGGCGCAGCAGCGCACCGCATACCTGACATACTGGACGTCTGGTTCGACTCGGGCAACGCGGTCTGGGCGTCCCTCACAAAAGAGGAGCGCGTGAAGTTCCCCAAGGCCGACTTCATAGTGGAGGGCAAGGACCAGACGCGCGGGTGGTTATATTCCCTTCTGGGCTCCGGCGTGGTGCTCAA
>Ga0172370_10006141_pt1 | contig 15198 bp, 4 predicted proteins | sample LakKiv5m_FD_114538 | JGI IMG/M metagenome (GOLD analysis project Ga0172370, IMG submission 114538) | Freshwater microbial communities from Kabuno Bay, South-Kivu, Congo - kab_022012_11.5m | ecosystem: Environmental > Aquatic > Freshwater > Lake | place: Democratic Republic of the Congo...
GGCCGCCTGCGATGACGGCAAGGCGTGCACGACGGGCGACCATTGCGAAGGCGGCGCTTGCACGGCCAAGGGGGGCACCTGCCCGTGCACCATCGCCACGGACTGCAACGACAGCAACTCGTGCACGACCGACACCTGCACCGCGCAGAAGACTTGCAGCTACGCTGCCTTGAGCTGCGACGACGGCAACGCGTGCACCTATGACGTTTGTGTCGCATCGACCAGCAAGTGCACGTCCATCGCCGACAACAGCCTGACGCCTCCGAGTCCGAGCTGCACGCCGGACGACTGCTCGGTCGGCAGCGCGGCGTGCAAGGATGGCGCCCTGACCTGCACCTGGCTCAGTGCCGACCCGAACAAGGAAGGCAAGGCCTGCCAGAAAGGCGCGGGCATCTGTCAGTCGGGCACGTGCTACGTCAACGAAGCGCCCGTCGTGACCGCGGCCACATTCGCCGACATGCCCACCAAGCCCGGAGCCAGTGCGGCCCTGACGGTGTTGGTGGCCGATGCGAACAGCGACGCTGCCAAGTCGGCCAATGACATCGCTGCGGTGACCATCGACCTGAGTGCCGTCGGCGGCTCGAACGCGCAGGCGCTCGCCTACAAGTCCAAGGGCGACACCAACACGGCAGGCATCTACACGGGCACGGTGCCGACGGCGGGCCTGGCCCAGGGCGTCTACCTGCTGCCGGTGAGCGTCAAGGACAAGGGTGGCGAGACGGTCAAGTCTCTGGCGCCGCTGTACATCTATACCGGCACGCTGATCCACGTCGGCGCCGACCAGACCAACACGAACATCAAGGCGGGAATTGCTGCGGCAGTGGACGGCGACGCGGTGCTGATCCACGACGGTACCTACTCGGGCACGACCAACAAGGCGCTGAAGATCGCGGGCAAGAAGATCATCGTCATCAGCCAGAACGGCGCTGCCAAGACGATCATCGACTGCCAGCAAGCGCTCAGTGCCTTCAACTTCAAGAACACGGGCGAGACACCGCAAACGGTCGTGGCCAACCTGACCATCCAGAACTGCATCGCCAGCGGCGCGCAGGTCACGGGCGACACGGGCGGCGTGTCGACGGATCCGACTTTCGTCGGCATGGTCTTTGCGACCAATAGTTTTGCCGGCGACGGCGGCGGTCTGCTGGTCAGTGGTGCGGCCGCCCATGCCACGGTCGCGCTCTCGACGTTCACCGGCAACACATCGGTCACGGCCGAGAACCACAGTGGCGGCGCCATCGCAGTGACGGCATCGGCCAAGCTCACGGTGCTCAGCTCGACCTTCTCTGGCAACAACGGCTATTACGGCGGCGCCATCTACGCTGCGGATGGCAGCGCCTTGACGGTCGCGGAGTCTTCGTTCATCGGCAACAGTTCGTCGGGGAGCGGCGCGGCCGTCTACGCCCCTGGCGCGTCCGGCGCTTTTGCGATGAGCAACTGCCTGGTCAAGGGCCACACCGCGGGCTCGCAAGCGGTGAATGCCGACCGCACCGGTACAAGCATCACAGGCGTGCGCTTCGAGGCCAACAGCATCACCCAGGCAGGTCTGGGCGGATCGGACACGATCGTCAAGGACTGCGTATTCTCAGGCAACTCGGGCCTGGGCTTGAGCGTGGGCGGCGGCAATGCTGCCGTGTCGGACACGATTTGGAGCGGGAGCGGCGCAGGCTGTTTGTCCGTGAACAGCAGCGGCGCGAAACTGACCAACCTCGTCATGACCGGCGGCACGGGAAGCAACTACGACTCGCCGCTGAGCATCGGCAGTTACGGCGCGACCATCAGCAACCTGACGATCTCCAACAACTCAGCGACCAACGCCGCCGGCGGCGCGATTTCGGTCAGCACCTATTATTCCGGCCTGACCATCGATGGCTGCGTGTTGAGCGGCAACACCACGGGCGGCAACGGCGGAGCCATCGCCATGAATCAAGGCAGCCTGACGCTCAAGAACTGCGAAATCACCAACAATCTCGCCAAGAACGGTGGCGGCATCTCTCTGACCAGTGGCGGCATGACGGCGACCAATGTGCTCATCGCCGGCAACAAGGTTTCGGGGAACGGTGGCGGCTTGTACGCGGACGTCGCAGCGAACCTCACCAGCGTCACCATCGCCAACAACGTGGCGACGATCGGCGGTGGCGTCTACTGGAACCACGGCACCCAAACGGTCGGCTACGGCATCATTTGGGGCAACAAGGCGACCGCGGCCAGCGCACCATTGGGGCATCAGGTGTGGGTCAACAAGTCGGCGTCGGACCTCAAGGTGGACATCGCTTTTACGGCCATCGCGCAGGGCAGTGACGACGACATTTCCGACGACGCCGGCAAGATCAATGGCGAGACCTTCCAGGACGGTTCATTCGGCAACCTGACGCAGGATCCCTTGTTCGTCGCGGGCGCCAAAGGCGACTTCTACCTGTCGCAAACCGCGGCCGGCCAGGCCAAGAACTCGCCGGCCGTCGATCCGGTGGGTGCGGGCGTGCAAAAGGCCATCGACGCGGCGGTCAAGGCGCTGACAACGCGCACCGATGGCGTCGTCGACAGCGGCAACCTCGACATGGGCTATCACTTCGCACCGTAGCCGGCCTCCATCCCACGCTCACGGCGAGCCATCGCGGACGCAGCGCACGCGGTGGCTGGTGCTGCCGTCGAAGTAGTTGTTGTAGCCGTTGTAGAAGTTCACGTACCACGCGCTGGTCGGTGCGCCAGCCAAGGTGGTGTTCGACCAATAGCCCAAGTCGCCGGTCGGTGTGTTGGTGAAGACGTTCGCCGCGATCGTCGGGTTGTAGGCCGATCGGTCGACGATGGACCGCAACTCCATCAGTGTCGGCAGCCGCCAGTTGTCGCCGCCCGTGGTCAGATTGGCGCAGTAGGCTTGTGCGTCGGACCAGTTCTTGGAACCACCGATGCTGCCGTCGCGCTGCCAGATGCGATCGGTCGCGTAGTCGCGCACCAAGCCTTCGACGGCGTAGACCTCGAATCGCTTGGCTGGCGGCGGCATGGCCGCGAGGGGACGCACGCAGCGCGCGCGGTAGGTCGCGGTCACGACATCGAAGTACGCCGCGCCAGCTGCCATGCCGACCTGCCAGGCGTTGCCCGCAACGCCGACCACGGCATTGGCCGTCCAGTAATCGGCGCTCGAGGTTGAACTGGCAAACGCCGCGGCGACCGCGGGCTTGCTCTTGGCGTAGTCGAGCAATGTCTGCAATTCTGCCACCGTCGGCAACCGCCAGTCCGTTTTGCCCGCTTGTGCGAAATTGGCGCAATAGGACTTCGCATTCGTCCAGTTGACGTTGGCGCCCGAATCCGCCTTCTGCCACATCAACTGGCTCTGGTTGTCGGTGATGGTGCCGTCGCCGTTGCTGATGAACCACTCGGCCAGCGGACTTTCGGGCCGGATGCCCCAGAACGGGTAGTCCGCCGCACACGCGACCGCGCCGTCGACATCGATGGTCAGGTAGTCGGCCGCACATTGGCAGCCGCCAGGTTCGACACAGAAGCCGTTGCCGCCACAAACGAGTGGCTTGGTGGTGCAACTGCCACCCGAGCACGTGCCGGCCGTGCAGGCCTTGCCGTCACTGCAAGCGCCGCCGTCGTTGCCGGGCACAGACTTGCAGCCCTTGGCGGGGTCGCAAGTGTCGGTGGTGCACGGGTTGCCGTCGTCGCAGGTGGTCACGGTTCCTGGCAGGCACACTTGGGTTTTGCACGTGTCGCCGAGCGTGCACGCCGAGCCGTCCTCGCACGCGGCGCCGTCGGCCTTGACGAGGTGCTGGCAGGTGTTGCCCGTCATGCACACATCGGTCGTGCACGAGATGCCATCGCCGCACACGGCCTGGTCTGTCAGGTGCACGCAGTTGCCCGCGGAATCGCAGCCGTCCATCGTGCACGTCAACTGGTCGTCACAGGCAGAGGCGGTCTTGCAGGTATCGGACAAACAATCGGAGGGGCAGCTCTGCTTGGACTCGCCCAAGCCGGCGCAGGGACTGCACACATCGTCGCCGCAAAAGCCGCAGTCGCCCGGGCAGTCCACCCAGCTTTCGCCCTTGTCGCACACGCAGTTGCCGCAGGCCGTGCCGCAATCCTCGGGGCAGGTCTTCGGGCCGCCGTCTTCGGGTTCGCAGACCTTGTTGCCGCAGACCTGGTGCTTGCAGTCCTCGGCGCAGGTCGAGGGCGACTCGCCCTTGTCGCACACCTTGTTGCCACATGCAGTGCCGCAATCCGATGGGCATTTGGTCGGGTTCTCGCCGCAATCATAGCCCTTGCACAAACCATCGCCGCACGCGCCGCAGCAGTCGACGAAACAGGTCTTGGGCCCTTCGCCGGGCGAGCATACGTTGTCGCCGCATGTGGCGCAGTCGGCCGGACAGGTCGCCACCGTCTCGCCGCAACCACCTGTTGCAACGCAGGATCCGTCACCGCAGGTGCAGCCTGAAGCTGCGTCGGCGCCCGCGTCGGCGGCAACGTCAGTCGTCACGATCAGGTCCGATGGTCCCAGATCCGCCGGCCCCGTGTCCGCCGCATCGGCGGTCGCGACGTCACTGGCGACGGTATCGCCAGGGCCCGCGGCAGGCTTGGCAGCCGGGCCGCACGCGATTGCCGCCAGCAAGAAACAGGTGCACCACAGCCAAGATATCGGCCCGAGAGATGTCCGCATGGATTGCCCCACATGATCAAGAAGTCAGCGCAGGTCGACCGGCCCGCGACGCCCGCGCAGGATAGACGAATCAGCCGACGGGCACAAACGGCTACGGTCGTGGCGCTCGCGACGCGCACCGCACCGCCCCTCGCTCGAGGCGGTGCGGCTTGACGTTGGACGGATCAAGGCACGCAGACGCCGCCGGAAGCCTTGCACTTGGCCAGATCCAGGCACACCTGCGAGGACGCGCAATCGGTGTTGGAGTACGCCCAGCACTTGTACGGCGAGACGCTGGTGTTGCGGGTGCACAAGCCGAGGTTCTTGCACATCGTCGAGGCCTTGCAGTCGGCGGTCGACCCGGGCATGCAGACGGAGATGTTGCCAGCGTAGCCGGCATAGCAGGCGCCATTGTCCTTGCAGGCCGTCGATGCCAGGCAATCGGCGTTGGAGCCCGGCATGCACGCGTAGAGACCGGTGTTGTAGTTGTAGTCCGGGTAGCAGTTGCCCAGGGCCGCACAGCCGGTGGAGGCAATGCAGTCCTTTTCGGTGTTGGCTTGGCATTTTCCGTAGTAGAACGAGCACGCTCCATTGGCCGTGCAACCCGATGAGCCGAGGCAGTCGGCCGGGCCGGCGGCGGCGCACACGCCATTGACCACCGAGCACAGACCCGACGTACCGCAGCCCGCGGACAACACACAGTCAAACGAACTGGCCGAGCAGACGCCCGAAATCGCCGTGCATTGGGCCTTGGTCGTGCAATTGCTCGAAGCCTTGCAGTCCGTGTTGCTCAGGGCAATGCACTTGCCGAACATCGCCGTGCACAGGCCGGACGTCTTGCAGCCGTCGGTCGTCGCACAGCTGGTGCTCGACTTGGCGACGCAGGCACCGAGTTGCACGGCGCACAGGCCCAGCTCTGTGCATTCCGTCGCGCTCAAGCAATCGGCGTCGCTGCCGGCGATGCACTTGCCGAACTGTGCCGTGCACAGACCCTTGGTGGTGCAACCCGACAAAGGCTTGCAGTCTGCGTTCTTGGCGATGACGCACTTGCCGTCCACGGCTGAGCAGGCGCCCGCGCTCGTGCAACCCGAGGTCGTGGTGCAGTCGGCGTCCTTGCCGGCGGCGCACTTGCCGAACACAGCCGAGCACCAGCCCGACTGCTTGCAAACGGAGGCGGCTGCGCAATCGGCATCGGACGACGCGGCGCACTTGCCACCGATCAGGCTGCAGGCGCCAGATTGGCCGCAGCCTGACGTGAGCTTGCAGTCGGCGTCGCTACCGGGAGCGCATTTGCCAGCGATCGCCGAGCACGCGCCCTGCTTGCAGACCGAAGACGCCTTGCAGTCTGCGTCCGATCCCGCCACGCACTGACCGCCCGCGAACGTGCACAGACCTTGCTGGCCGCATGCCAGGGCGAGCTTGCACTGCTCCGTGTTGCCCGGCACGCACTTGCCGCCGACGAAGGTGCACGCGCCGGCCTGCTTGCAGGGTCCAGAGGCCTGGCAGTCCGCATCGCTGCCGAGCACGCACGCACCGTCTTGGAAGGTGCAGGTGCCAGAGAGCACGCACCCGGGCGAGACCTTGCAGTCGGCGGTGCTGCCGATGATGCACTTGCCGCCGCTGACCGTGCATTTGCCTTGGTACACGCAAGCTTGCGACTGCTGGCACTGACCATCCGAGCCGGCGGCGCACGCGCCGTTCTGGAAGCTGCAGTAACCCAGCTTGGCGCAGTCCGGCGACGCCATGCAGTCCATGTCCGAACCGACGACGCACGCGCCGGCCACTGCCGTGCACTTGGCGCCCAGGACACAAGCCTCGCTGTTGACGCAGTCGGTCGTGCTCGTCGCGACGCACTTGCCGTCCACGGCGGTGCACTGACCCTTGCTGATGCAGGCAGGCGATTTCTTGCACATGGCGCTATCTGCCGCGACGCAAGCGCCGGCCTGCGCGGCACAGGCACCGTCCTGCAAGCAGGCGGTCGTCTGGGCACAGTCGGCGTCCTTGGCCACCACGCAATTGCCGTCGATCAGGCTGCAAGCGCCAGTCTTCTTGCACGCCTGCGTCAGGGCGCAGTCGGCATCGCTACCCGGTGCACACACCAGGAACTTCGCGACACAATTGCCGCCTGTCGCGCAGCCCGTGCTGGCCTTGCAGGCCGCGTCGAGCAAGGCCACGCAAGCACCGTTCTTGTACGAGCACAGACCCTGGCTGGCACAGTCGCTGGTCATGGCACAGTCCGCATCCTTGCCGATGATGCAGACGCCGTTCTTGGCCGTGCATTGGAAGTAGTTCTTGCAGTTGTAGTTCTTGGCGCAGTCAGCGTCGCTGCCGAATACGCACTGACCGTTCTTGGCCGTGCAACGGCCACCGCTGTAACTGTCCGTGCAGTTGTACGACGCCTGACAATCGGCGTCGCCACCCACGGCGCACTTGCCGTTGACGGCCGTGCACAGTCCGTTGTTCTTGCACCCGTTGCTCGGCGCGCAGTCGGCATTGCTCACAGCCGCGCATACCGTGCCGTTCCAGGAGCAGCGGCCGTCGTACTTGCAGTTGGAGGTCTTCTTGCACTCGTCGTTGGTACCTGGCAGGCACTCGAATCCCGTCCACGTGCAATTGCCGTATTGTCCACAATTCGCCGTCTTCTTGCAGTCTGCCGACGAGCCGACCACGCACACACCCGCCTTGGCGGTGCACGCGCCATCCAGGCAAACCGCGGCGCCGGCGCAGTCGGCGTCGGTCAGCGCGGCGCACTTGCCGTTCTTGGCCTTGCACAGGCCGCTGGCGGCGCAACCCTTGGAAGCAGCGCAATTGGCATCGGAACCGGCCATGCACTTGCCCGACGACGCCGTGCACGCGCCATTTTCGCTGCAGTTCGTCGCGCCCGAGCAATCGGTATCGGTCACGGCCAGACACAAGCCGACGCTGGCCGAGCACAGGCCGTTCTGCGTGCAACCCGGCGTCGGGGCGCAGTCGCCGTTGGTCGAAGCGACGCACTTGCCATCCTGGAAGGTGCAACGACCCTGCTGCGTACAGCCGGTGCCGAGCAGGCAGTCGGCCGAACTGCCTGGCAGGCAGGCGCCCGCCTTGGCCGTGCAGTTGCCCTTGGCCGTGCAGTCGGAACTGGCCTTGCAGTCCGCATCGAGCGAAGCGATGCACTGGCCATAAGCGAAGGTGCACAAGCCGCTTTGTTTGCAGGTAGGGATGAGCGCGCAATCCTTGCTCGATCCGATCACGCAGGCGCCATCCTTGTAGGTGCACTGGCCATAGTTCTTGCATTCATACTGCTTCTGGCAATCTGCATCGCTGCCGATGACGCACACGCCGTCCTTGGCCGTGCACGCGCCGTTGTAGACGCAATACTGGCTCGACGCGCAGTCGTCGTCCTTGCCGGCGATGCACTTGCCATTGCTGGCCGTGCAGTAGCCGTTGTACGGGCAATACTGGCTCGACGCGCAGTCAGCGTCCTTGACCGCCTTGCACTGGCCCGCGACCAGCGAGCACAGGCCACTCCCCTTGCAATCCGGCGTCATGGCGCACTGCGCATCGGTTCCGGCGACGCACTTGCCGTCCTTCCAGGTGCACAGGCCGCCCGTCAGGCAGTTGCCGTTCTGCTGGCAGTCGGCGTCGCTGCCGGGCACGCACGAGCCCCCCTGCGCCGCGCAGTTGCCCTTGAGCAGGCACTCGGCCGAGGCCTTGCAGTCGGCATCGAGCGCGGCCGTGCACTCACCACCGGAAGGCGAGCAGCGACCCTTTTGCGCACAGAGCTGTGAAGCCTTGCAATCGGCGACGGAGGCAGCATGGCAGTAACCGTTCTTGGCCGTGCACCAGCCATTGGCCGCGCACACGGGTGCATTTTTGCAGTCAGCGTCCTTGGTTGCGATGCAGTAGCCCGCCAAGAACGTGCACGTGCCCTTCTGTTTGCAGTTCGTCGTCAACAGGCAGTCGGCGTCTGAGCCGAGCACGCATTCGCCTGCTTGCGCGGTGCATTGCGCGTTCTGTTTGCAGGCGGGGGTGGCCTTGCAGTCGTCGTTCTTGGCGGCGATGCACGCGCCGTTGCCCAAGGTGCAGTGGCCCGCCGCACCGCACGCGGCGCTGGCGGCGCAGTCGGCGTCTTTGGTCGCCTTGCACTTGCCATCGGCGGCCGTGCACAGGCCTTGCTGCTTGCAGTCGAGGCTCGCCGCGCAATCCGCGTCGGTGGTGATCACGCATTTCGCGGCCTGGAACGCGCAGGCGCCGTGCGCCGCACATTCCGCTGCCAGCTTGCAGTCCGCCGCATTGCCGGGCACGCATGCGCCATCGAGCCATGCGCACTTGCCGCTGGTCAGACAACCCTGCGATGCCTTGCAGGCAGCGTCATCGGCGAACGCGCAAATACCTTTCTTGGCTGCGCACTTGCCGAACACGGAGCAAGCCCCGGCGCCGGCGCAATCCGCGTCCGTGGCAGCCTGGCACTTGCCGAACTGGAACGTGCACAGGCCCTCGGTCGTGCAGGTGATCGTCTTTTTGCAGTCCGCCGTGGTCCCGATGGCGCACAGGCCAAAGACTGCGGAGCATTTGCCGCCGAGCAGACATCCGGACGTCGCCTGGCAATCCGCATCCAGAACCGCCTGGCAATGGCCATCCTTGGCCGTACACAGACCGGCCGACTTGCACGCCGGCAGCGCCTGGCACAACGCAGAGTTCGTCGCAGCGCACAGCCCGCCGACCGCCGAGCACATGCCCGAGTTGCTGCACAATGGGGTGGGCGCGCAGTCTGCATCGCTGCCCGCGATGCACTTGCCATCCTTGGCCGTGCAGATGCCTTGGTCCTTGCACGCTTGGGTGGCAGCGCAGTCGGCGTTCTTGGTGGCCGCGCACGAGCCGGCCGTCGCCGTGCAGCGACCTTCAGACAAGCACGCCACCGACTGGGCGCAGTCGGCATCCGTCGCCGCGACGCATTTGGTCTGTTGCAGCGTGCACTTGCCCTGCTGGCTGCAGCCACTCGACAGCGCGCAGCCGTTGGCCGACTCGGCGACGCATTGGCCGCCCACCGCGTGGCACTGTCCGGCCAACTGGCACACGGAACCGTTGGCGCAGTCCGAGTCATCGACGGCGACGCACTTGCCGCCCACTGCCGAGCACTTGCCGAGTTGATTGCAAGCCTTGCTGCCGCCACAGTCTTTGTTGGAGGCGGCGGCGCAACTGGTGCCGACGAGGGTGCACAAGCCGCTGCTCTCGCAGCCGGCGGCGGCAAGGCAATCCGCAGCGGTGACCGCAACGCACTGGCCGCCGACGGGCGTGCACTGCCCCTGCTGCAGGCAGACCTGCGATTTGGCACAGTCGGCATCGGTCACGGCTTTGCACGCGCCCAACTGGCCCGAGCACAGGCCGCTCTGCAGGCACCCCGTCGTCTGCGCGCACGTTCCAGTGGCCGGACCGACGGGCGCAACACACGTCGTGCCGCTCTTCTGGCACTGACCGGAGGCCTGGCACATGATCGATTGGGCGCAGTCCGCGTCGCTGCCCACGAAGCAAGACCCCAATTCGCCCGAGCACTTGCCGTAGAGTTTGCAGTCCAGTTGCGCGGCGCAGGTGCCGGCCGCCGCATCAATCGGTGCGATGTCGATGCCGCCGCCAGCGTCGCTCGAGCCCGCGTCCGCCGCGACGATCGGCTCGGCCGCGCACACTTCGCCGACCTTCCAGCACATGCCGGCGGTCTTGCAGACCATCGACTGGGCGCAATCGGCGTTGCTGCCGACGATGCAGCCGCCCGCCGATTCCAGACACAGGCCGTAAAGCTTGCAGTCCAACCCTTGGGCGCAGGTGGGACCGGTTGTGCCGCCCGTGTCGCCCGATGCCGTGTCGGGCACGACCGAGACGGTGTCCGCACCCGCGTCAGTCGCCACTTCACCCGGCTTGCCACACTTGTCGCCGACGCGCACGCACTCGCCGCTGGCCTGGCAGGCCTGCGAGGCCTCGCAGTCTGCATCGCTGAGCGCGACACACTTGCCGGTGATGGAGGTGCCGCATTGGCCGTGCACCAGACAGGCGGCCGTCGCCGCGCAAGTCGCACCCGCGTCACCGGCGCCGCCGACGTCCGTGGTGCCGGTACTGGGGCTGGTCGGCCCGGCGCACGCAGCGATGAGGAGGCTCAACAAGAAGAATGGCACGAGCGAGCGACAGTACATGAATGCCCCGGGTGCGGCCTGGCAGGCCGCGCGATGTGGTGGTGGTGGACGTGATGCGAACAGGTGCCGATGGTGAATCGGCGCTCCCCCAACCGACGATGTTGGCCGAGACTGCCCCGCCTTGTCAACGAGAGCTTTCGCGTCCGGCAGCGATTCTTGTCCTGGCCCCGTGAGCCCGCAGTCGAACGCTTTGCCCACCGGGAACCGGGCGCCCGCCTTCCGCCCTGGCCGCGAAACCCGTATCCTCACGCGGCCGCGCACCAGCCGTGGCGCTTCCGGACGTTGATGACCGCATCCAATCCCGCGACGCTGACCGAACAACTGCGCGCGGCGACTGCGCTGCTGGAAGCCATCGCGCGCAACCGCGACCTGCTGCGCGACCTGACGCCCGAGGAGCGCGCACGCCTGACCAACGCCGCGGGCGATGTCTTCTGCCCCGACCTCGATCAGCGCCGCGTCGAGGCCAAGAACCGCGCCCGGCTGCGCAAGCAGGAGCGCGTGCAGGGCGATCAGCAACTGCGTGCCGAGACAGGGATTCGCCACCTGCGCGCCAAGCCGGTGTTCATCACGCCCAACGTGTTCGCGCCCACGGACGTGCCGCCCGACGCACTCGACGACGAACACGCCGAGACCCGCGATCTGCAGCACTGCTACGTCTGCAAGCAGAAGTACTCGCAAATTCATCCGTTCTATGACCAGTTGTGCCCGCCTTGTGCCGCATTCAACTTCCAGAAGCGGACGGAGACGGCAGACTTGCACGGGCGCGTCGCGCTGCTGACCGGCGGGCGCGTGAAGATCGGCTACCAGGCGGGGATCAAGTTGCTGCGCGCCGGCGCGGAACTCATTGTCACAACGCGGTTTCCGCGCGACTCGGCGCTGCGCTATGCAAAGGAGGCGGACTTCGCGCAGTGGGGCGAGCGGCTGCACATCTTCGGTCTGGATCTGCGCCATACGCCGAGTGTCGAGGCCTTTTGCCAGCACCTGCTGTCGACTTGCAAGCGTCTGGATTTCATCGTGAACAACGCGTGTCAGACCGTGCGTCGGCCGCCGGATTTCTACCGCCACATGATGGCCATGGAGACGACCGAGCTGGCGCAACTCCCCCCGGATGCGCAGAAACTCCTGGGCGCCTACGAGGGACTGCGCGGCTGCCACCTGCTGGCAGGCGATGGCGAGCGGGCGCTGGCGGAGCGCGCCGGGCTGCTGCAGGCCGCGCAGCTGTCGCAAGCCGCATTGCTGCAAGGCGAACATGCGCCGCAACACCACCTGTTCCCGGAGGGAAGGCTGGATCAGGACCTGCAGCAGGTCGACTTGCGCGATCGCAATTCCTGGCGTCTGCAACTGGCAGAGGTGTCGTCGGTGGAGTTGTTGGAGACCCAGCTGATCAACGCGGTGGCGCCGTTCGTACTCAATGCGCGCCTCAAGCCATTGATGCTGGCAACCCCCGAGCGCGACAAGCACATCGTCAATGTTTCCGCAATGGAGGGACAGTTCTACCGGCGCCTGAAAACGACGCGGCACCCCCACACCAACATGGCCAAGGCGGCGTTGAACATGATGACGCGCACGTCGGCTGCGGACTACCACGCCGATGGCATCCACATGAACAGCGTCGACACCGGCTGGATCAACGACGAAGACCCGGCGCACATCGCTGCGCACAAGTCGGTGGAACAGCATTTCCATCCGCCTCTGGACATCGTCGATGGCGCGGCGCGCATCGTCGACCCCATCATCGCGGGCTTTCGCAGCGGCGCCCACCTGTGGGGCAAGTTCTTGAAGGATTACAGGGAAACGGACTGGTGACGGCGCGGGGCGGCGGGCGCGCTCGACCGCCGCCTGCTGCCCTGCTAGCCTTTGCGGCCACACTTGGAGCTTTGCCATGCGCATCACCGAAGTCACCCTCTGGCACGTGTCGGTGCCGCTGCCCGCGCCCTTCTACCCGGCGTGGATCCCAGGATTGCCGCAAAACGCCAATCACTTCACACTGATCCGCATCCGCACCGCCAGCGGCTTAGAGGGTTGGAGCGCCGGCCCCGCCATGGGCCACGAGCGCCGCGGCCTCGGCGACCTGCTCGGTCCCTACCTGCTGGGTGAACGCGCCGACGACATCGCCTCCATCCGCCAGCGCCTGCGCGAGATGAGCTACCTGGGCTGGCACGTCGGCTGGCTCGAAGCGGCGTGCTGGGACGTCCTCGGCAAGGCGCGCGGCGTGCCGGTCTACAAGCTGCTGGGCGGCGAGCCAGGCCGCGTCCAACTCTATGCATCAACAGGGGATGTCAAGGACGGCAAGGCGCGGGCGGCTGAGTTGGAGGCCAGGCGCGCCGAGGGCTTCGAAGCGGCCAAGCTGCGCGTGCACAAAGCGACGCTGCAAGAGGACTTGGAACAGATCGAGACGGTGCGGCGCGCCATGGGCGATGGTTTCGCGATGGGCATCGACGCCAACCAGGGCTGGCGCGTGGCGGTGGTGGCAGACGCGCCGCTGTGGGACCTGGACCGCGCCTTGCGCTTTGGCGACCGCGCCGCCGAGCTGGGCTACCTCTGGCTGGAAGAGCCCTTGCAAAGCGACGACTACGAGGCCATGGCCGCGCTGCGCGCGCGCACCGGCATCGCCATTGCCGGCAATGAAATCAACCATGTCGGCCTGCCGGAAGTGCAGGTGATGCTGGAAAAGCGCTGCCTCGATGTCTACCAGCCCGACGCCGTGTTTGCCGGCGGCATCGCCGAGACCTGGCGCATGGTGCAGGCCATCGCTGCCGCGGGCGCGCGCTACACGCCGCACACCTGGACCAACGGCATCGGCTTTGCCATCAACCTGCAGCTGTTCGCCGCATCGCCCTGGCGCGCCGACAGCTTGCTTGAATACCCTGTCAGTCCGCCAGGTTGGCTACCACAGTACCGCGATGGGCTGCTCAAGCAACCCTGGCAGCACGAGCGCGGCTGGCTGGAGCTGCCGACGGCGCCCGGTCTGGGCTTCGAGATCGATCCGCGTCAGCTCGCGCGCTACGGCAGTCGCTTCTTTCACGGCACGCATTTTCGCGTCGCCGTGCGCGCGGTGCTGGATCGCGGCATCAAGACGGCCAAGGAAGTGGGCGCGGTGCGGGCAAACCGCCTGACGCAGCGCTCGGCGGCCCTGGACAAGGCGACGACTGCCGGCGAAGACCTGCTGGCAGCGTTCTGCCCGCGTGTCGCCGCAACGCCGCGCACGTCTTGGAAACTGCCCTGAAGGGAGCTTGCATGTCTCGCTGTTTCGCGGCCTGGCTGCTGCTCGCGACCGCCTGCTCCTCCATCCCGGCCCTTGAGGCCGCCAAGCCCGCCGACGTGGCGGACAGCGCCGGCGACGCCGCGACGGTGGCGGACGCCGCAGCGGAAGCTGGCGTGGACGCGCTGCTTGTAGACTCACAACCTGCCGATGTTGCACAAGATGTCGAGTCAAGCGTCGACGCGGTTGCCGCGGATCTCGTCGACGCCACCCAGCCTGACGACGTGCTCGATGCCGACACGGCGGACGCCACCACGGCAGACAGCGACGCCAGCCCGCCAGTCATGGTGGAAGTGGGCCCGGGCGAGCCGGGCGGCGTGCTGGCTGGGGCTTGCGTGCAGCCCGACAACCTCGCGCCCAAGGCCTGCCTGACGGTCAAGTGCGCCGCGGGAAACGTCTGCATGGGCAAAGGCGAATGCGTGCCGGACACCGCCTTCTGGGCCGACGCCGCCGCGCCGGCCGATCAGGCGTGGGCGGCGGTGGCGGCACGACCCGATGGCGGCTTTGCCGTCGCCTGGGCCGCCGGCAACTTCTTCGAGAGCAAACAACACGTCTGGATTCGGGTATTTGCCGATGGCAATGCCGTGGGCGCCGCGTCGCTGCAAGTGAGTGCCGCCGGCACGCCTGCCAACCTCGCGCCCTCTGTCGCAGCGATGGGCGATGGCTCCTGGCTGGTGCTGTGGCGGCGCGACGACATGGCCGGCGGCACCTTGACCTACTGGACCCAGCGCGTCAGCGGGGATGGCAGCGCCCTGGTCGGCCCACCCCAGCAGGTGAATGCAACCTTGCTCGGCAGCAGCGAAAGCTCGGGCAGTACCAATGTCATCGCGCCGGTGGTCGTGCGCCTGCGCAATGGCAGGCTGTTGCTCGCCTGGTCCGGCGGCGCCAAGGGCGCTTCAACACCGCTCGGCATCTATGCGCGCCTGTTCGATGAAAAGGGCCAACCGATGTCCGGCGAGCTCGACACCGGCGGCGTAGTGGCCAGCGGCGCATCGTTTTCGCCGGGAATTGGTGCCTTGCCGGGCGGCCAAGCCCTGCTGGTCTGGCAAGGCGCGGCGGGCGGCGCCAAGGGGCCGCAGGTCGTGCGCGGGCGTGTACTCAAGGACGACGGTTCGGCGCTGACGCCGGTGCTCACC
>Ga0172370_10006142_pt1 | contig 15198 bp, 7 predicted proteins | sample LakKiv5m_FD_114538 | JGI IMG/M metagenome (GOLD analysis project Ga0172370, IMG submission 114538) | Freshwater microbial communities from Kabuno Bay, South-Kivu, Congo - kab_022012_11.5m | ecosystem: Environmental > Aquatic > Freshwater > Lake | place: Democratic Republic of the Congo...
AAAGCCTGGCAAAGTAACCGGAATAATAAGGACTCAAGAATAAAATGGCAGTTTACAACCACAGATGCCAGAGTGAAATTACACAGATTATATCCGTCAATTCATAATTGACATGACACTAGCATAGTTTCAGCACAACAGAGATCATACAGAAGGAGGCCGCACATGCGACCTCCTTTTTTATTTACTCTTCTCGATTTTCTTTGCCTTTTTGGCAGCCCTTTTTTCTTTAAGGGATTTCGTAGGCTGCTTCTTAATCTTAGTCTGTTCTTTTGCTTTTTCGTGTGACATGACTTGAAATTTTAAGATTAAACATAGAATCCAAATATAAGGAAATTTGGTTAAATATGGATAGGTGCTGGTAGCTGGTTGCTGGTAAAATCAGAGTAAGGAAGCGGCGGCAGTGTCGAGATACCAGATCAGTTTTCCGCCGATGGGATTAACATAAGAAGCCGGAAGTCTTGTTTCAGACTTATCACACTTTAAAATCTTCTTCACCATTACGGCTTTATTTTTCCCCGAGGCGTGGAAGAAAACATTTTCAGCATTATTCAGTACCGGTCCTGTAAGGGTAATACGCTTCTGGCCGGTAACAGGATGCACGGCCACAGTACAAATCCTTTCTGATTTAAAGAGAATTTCATTCCCCGGAAATATTGATGCTGTATGGCCGTCTTCACCCAGACCCAGAAGGATCAGGCTGAATGAAGGCTGTCCTCTTTTATGTGTTGTGTTTTCTGAAATCACTTCTGAATATCTTTCTGCTTCAGTCACAGGATCAATTTCTCCTCTTATCCTGAAAATCCTCCCCTTATCAATTCCTGTTTTACTAAAAAAAAGATCATGTGCCTTTCTGTAGTTGCTTTCTTCATTATCAGGGGGCACACATCTTTCATCAACCCAGAAAAGCCTGACATTCTTCCAGAGATTTTCATCATTGTATTTATTCCCAAGTACAGAAAAGAGAAGATCTGGTGTTTTTCCGCCTGAAAGCGCTATTGTAAAATATGAACCATCAAGGGAATGATTGTTAATCAATTCACAGACATGACCGGCAAGCGATTCAGCAAGTGATTCCTGAGTCGGAAAAATCCTTATATCTCGTCTCATACAAACATTATTTCTTGATAATTACATATCTGGCGTGTGGTGTGTGGCTTTCTTAATTACCCACCCCTGATCCCTCCCGGGAGGGGAACCATTTGCCTGAAGCATAATGCCTGAGGCAAGTGACACCGGTTCTTTGCCCTGCGCCCTTAAAGTTCGCAATAAAGCTCCTCATCCGCCATATTCTTACAGGGATATCTCCATGTAAGATTTTCTCCTTCTATCAGTCTGTTAGAAGGTTCAGGTCCCCAGGTTCCGGCAGGATAACCATAAACTTTAATGGAAGGATTATTCCTCCATGCTTTCTGAATAGGCCCGATAAATTTCCATGCAGTTTCAACTTCATCATCACGTGAAAAAAGTGTTGAATCGCCAAGCATTACATCATAAAGAAGTCGCTCATAGGCCGATGGCACATGAATGTCTGCAAGATCTTTATAATGAAAATCCATATTCACATTTTTCACTTTGAATCCCGAACCCGGTTCCTTCATATCAAACTTGAGAAGTATCCCTTCATTAGGCTGAATCCTTATTATAAGCTGGTTTCCCCACGAACGGCCGATAACCCGTTGGAAAAGATGATGGGGTGTCTGCTTGAAATGAATGACAACTTCAGTAACACGTGTAGGCAGACGCTTCCCTGTTCTGACATAAAAAGGCACCCCACCCCAACGCCAGTTATTTATAAAAAACTTCATTGCCACATAGGTCTCAGTACGTGAATGGACGTCGACACCTTTTTCATACCTGTAGCCAGGGACACATTCGCCCCTGATCCTGGATGCTGTATACTGCCCTCTTATTACCTGTTTTTCAACATCTTCCTCTTTTATAGGCTGAAGCGACTGGAATACTTTAAGCACTTCATTCCTGATTGCATTGGCATCGAGGGAAGAAGGCGGTTCCATGGCAGTGAGACCTACCATCTGAAGCAGATGATTCTGTACCATATCCCTGAGAGCCCCGGCTGAATCATAGTATCCTCCCCTGTCCTCCACACCAAGGCTTTCTGCTGAAGTAATTTCAATTCTATGTATATAATTCCTGTTCCACAAAGGTTCGAAAATTCCATTTGCGAACCTCGTAACAAGAAGATTCTGAACTGTTTCCTTTCCGAGATAATGATCTATACGATAAATCTGGTCTTCACTTACAATTTCATGAAGTGTATTATTGAGTTGACGGGAACTTTCAAGATCATAGCCGAATGGCTTTTCAATTATGATCCGTCTGAAACCATCAGCCTGACTTACCATCTCTGCTGCCGACAGATTCCTTGCAATAGTCTCATACAAGTTCGGAGGAGTTGCCATATAAATAATAGTATTTCCACCTGTAAGGAATCCTGCTTTAAGTTTTTCAACCTCAAACTTAAGGCTGCGATATGATGATTCCTGAAGATAATCGACAGGCTGATAATATATTGAATCTACAAAGCCTGAAATTGCAGTGAAATCCGGAGACTCGTCCTCCGAGAAGGTTCTGATCGCATTTTCCATTTTTACCCTGAAATCATCAGAAGACAACACTGTCCTTCCTGCTCCCAGAATAACAAAACGATCAGGCATCAGGTTCTGAATGTACAGGGAATAAAGTGCCGGAACAAGTTTACGGGATGTAAGGTCTCCGGTTGCACCGAAAATGATGAAAGTCAGATTATCGGGTTTTTCCATTAATATCTTCTTAAATTGATATTCATCTCTGCTAATATATGAAAAAACAGATCCTGTTTGTATTTACTATTTTCTTAAGAAAATTCCAATCAAAAATCAAAATCTGAATAAGTATTAAAAAAGATAACCACAAAGGTCGCCAGGCTTTAGCAAAGATTCATAAAGAAATCGATTCAAACAAGTTTGCTTTTCGAACCTTGCTCAGCCTTTGATCGACTTGAGATTAAAATTCTTTAATGACAATCCAAACAATAACATGTTGATAACTTTTCTATCCTTTTTATATATTTTTTTAATTTTTTAATCATTTCTTGCTACAATATGAAAGTTTATTTCTATATTTGTCACCGAATTTAAAGTTATGCAGGTTTATTGTCATAAGAATATTGGTTTTACATTTTTAGTCGTCAGGTTTACCCGGTTTGACTGAGAATGGCGTTTTCATAGGATTAGGGATGACCGTTCTCTTCGATAAAGAGAACGGTTTTTTTGTAAATTAAAAGTTGAAAAGCAATTAAGAATGAGTTCAATGAGAACAAATCGGCCTTCAGTAGAAGGATTATACAGACAGGAATTTGAACACGGAAGCTGTGGCATAGGTTTCGTTGCCCATATTAAAGGGAAAAAATCCCATTCAATAATTTCAAGTGGTCTCGACATCCTGAGGAATATGACACACAGGGGAGCCGAAGGAGCCGACAGCAAAACAGGTGACGGAGCCGGGGTGATGATACAGGTGCCAAGAGACTTCTACCTGATTCAGGGTTATGCCCTTCCTCCTGAGGGACAATTCGGTACAGGCCTCATTTTTCTTCCACGAAATAACGAAGAAGCTGAAAAGTGTACTGATATTCTTCTTGACATTATTAAGGAAGAGGGTGTAAACTTCATTGGGTTCAGGGATGTTCCGAGAGATAATTCAACAATTGGTGAGATTGCCAGATCGACCGAACCACAGATCAGACAGGTCCTTCTTGGAGCAGATCTTCCGCAGGATGACCTTGAACGCAAACTTTATATAATAAGGAAGAGAACTGAAAAAGCTGTAAGAAACTCTGAGTTTAAACAGAAGAATTTTTTTTACATCCCAAGTCTTTCCACAAAAGTACTGGTTTACAAAGGGATGCTCACCTCCATTCAGCTTAGGGAGTATTTCTGCGATTTAAACGATGAAAGGCTGCAGAGCGCTATTGCTCTTGTTCATTCGCGTTTCAGCACAAATACCTTCCCCAGCTGGGATCTTGCACAGCCCTTCAGGGTGCTAGGTCATAATGGCGAAATCAATACTATCAAAGGAAACAGGTTCTGGATGGAAGCCCGCGAATCAATACTAAAATCTGATAAGCTGGGCGACCTCCAAAGAATATACCCAATCATAGAACCTGAAAAAAGCGACTCGGCCTCACTTGACAACGTTCTCGAATTTCTGCTGATGAGCGGAAAATCATTACCCTATGCTATGTCTGTCCTCATTCCTGAGTCTATAAACCAGAAAAACCCTATACCTTCCGAGCTTCGTGACTTCTATCATTATCATTCAACATTCATGGAACCATGGGACGGACCCGCGTCACTCATATTCTCAGACGGAAGATATATAGGCGGAATGCTCGACAGAAATGGATTGCGGCCTTCACGCTACCTTATCACAACAAATGATCTGATAGTAATGGGATCAGAAACCGGTGTACAGACTTTTCCAGCCGGAGAGATCAGGGAAAAAGGAAGGTTGAGACCCGGGAAAATGCTCCTGGTAGATACAAAGGAAGGAAGAATACTCCATGACAGGGAATTGAAGGATAAACTTGCAAAAGACTATCCTTACGGCAAGTGGATAGAACAGAATATGGTAAAACTCGAGGAGATAGAGACCGGACATGTCATATCTCCCGACATGGGGAACCAGTTCCAGACCTATCTGACTGTTTTCAACTATTCAAATGAAGAAACTGAAAAGATAATAAAGGAAATGGCTGCAACCGGTAAAGAGCCCATAAGCTCAATGGGAAACGATGTGCCGGTGGCAGTTCTTTCAAGTAAACCATACAGGCTGTTTAATTACTTCAAGCAGATGTTTGCCCAGGTCACGAATCCTCCTATCGATCCCATTCGTGAGGAACTGGTAATGACCCTTTCAGGATATCTGGGCTCGCTCCAGCAGAATTTACTTGACGAATCGCCCGACCATGTTAAAATGGTAAGATTCAGAAATCCTGTTATTTCAAATACTTATTTCCAGATTGTTAAAAACCTTAAATACAAGGGATTTTCCGCCTCCACACTTTTGATGCATTTTAAAGCATCCTCAGGCGCCGAAGGTTTAAAGAGTGCAGTGGATCAGTTATGTATTGATGCAGAAAAGGCCGTTGACGAAGGCAAAAATTACATTATACTTTCCGACCGCGGAATTGACAGGGAGAAGGCCCCTATCCCTTCACTTCTGGCCGTATCTGCAGTTCACCATTATCTTATTGAGAAAAGAAAGAGGATGCAGATCGACATAGTGGTCGAATCGGCTGATCCAAGGGAGGTTATGCATTTTGCCCTCCTTTTCGGATATGGAGCCAGCATTATCAATCCTTATATGAGTTTTGCCGTTATTGACAAGCTGGTAAAAGAAAAAGCCCTTCAGCTTGATTATCAGAAAGCTGAGGAAAACTATGTAAACTCAATAAACAAGGGAATACTTAAGATAATGTCGAAAATGGGCATTAGTACCCTTAGGAGTTACCGGTCTTCGCAGATATTTGAAGCTATAGGGATACACAGGGATATTATTGACAAGTATTTTACAGGTACAAATTCCAGGATCGGGGGAATTGGTTTCAGCGAAATCGCAGAGGAGGTTCTCAGACCTCATGCAAAAGCATTTTCAGAAATTCGTCTGCCTGAAATCTTCACTGAAGGATTATACGCCTACAGGAAAAATGGTGAAAAACATGCATGGAACCCCGAGTCAATTGCCCTCCTTCAGTGGAGTACGAGGACAGGTGACAGGTCGAAATTCAGGGAGTACTCAAGGCTTGCAGATAATGATACTATGTCTCCTCTTTTTATCAGAGGCATGTTAAAAATAAGAAAGAATCCGATAGCTCTTGAGGAAGTCGAACCTGCTGAAAAGATAATGAAGAGGTTCGTTACAGGCGCCATGTCGTTCGGGTCCATCAGCCGCGAAGCCCATGAAACACTCGCCATTGCGATGAACAGGATCGGAGGACGGAGCAATACCGGCGAAGGTGGTGAAGATCCTGAAAGGTTCAAACCTCTTCCAAATGGCGACTCAGTAAGAAGCGCCATCAAACAGGTCGCAAGCGGACGCTTCGGCGTTACAACCGAGTACCTTGTAAATGCAGATGAAATACAAATAAAAATAGCCCAGGGCGCTAAACCAGGTGAAGGAGGACAGCTTCCGGGACATAAAATAGATAAGATAATTGCCAGGACCAGATATTCAATACCCGGCATAACACTGATATCTCCTCCACCTCACCACGATATATATTCAATTGAAGATCTTGCACAGCTCATTTTTGACCTGAAAAATGTCAATCCCGATGCACGGATAAGTGTAAAACTCGTATCGGCAAGCGGCGTGGGAACAATTGCTGCAGGTGTGACAAAAGCTGGCGCCGACCTGATAACTATAAGCGGATATGAAGGTGGTACAGGGGCAAGCCCCACATCCTCCATAAAACATGCAGGAATCCCTCTTGAACTCGGACTTTCTGAGACACAACAGACACTGGTCATGAATAACCTGAGGAAAAAAGTGATCCTTCAGGCTGATGGTCAGCTTAAAACCGGACGTGATATAATTGTTGCCGCATTGCTTGGCGCTGAAGAATTTGGCTTTGCCACAAGTGCCCTAATAGTTATGGGTTGTGTGCTGATGAGAAAATGCCACCTTAATACATGCCCGGTAGGTGTTGCTACCCAGAACCCAGAACTCAGAAAGCGATTTACAGGCAAGGCTGATTACCTGGTTAAGTTTTTCCGGTTTCTTGCAGAAGATGTTAGAGAATATCTTGCAGAAATGGGATACAGAAGTATGGATGAGATAATCGGACGCTTCGATCTTCTTCAGAGAAACCATGATGTTGACCACTGGAAAATAAAAAACATTGACCTGTCTGATATGCTTAAGCTACCACCCGAAGCTGCAAAATATGATATGCGCTGTATCGAAAAACAGGAAACAAAACTCGGTAATATCCTTGACAAAGAACTGATTAATCAGTCAGAAATAGCACTGACTTACAAAGAGCCTGTGGTAATTGAGAGCGCAATAAAGAATACTGACAGAACAACCGGAGCCATGCTTTCAGGAAAGATAACAAAGCTTTATGGTTCAGAAGGCCTGCCCGACGGAACAATAAAATGCAGGTTTAAAGGATCTGCAGGCCAGAGCTTTGGCGCATTCATAGTCCCGGGCGTAGAATTGTACCTCGAAGGTGACTCAAATGACTATCTCGGCAAAGGTTTGTCGGGAGGACGAATTATCGTCGTTCCGCCTGAGGGCTCCGTTTTTGAATCCGATAAAAACATAATAATCGGGAATACGGTGCTCTATGGAGCCACTAAAGGTGAAATATATATATCAGGCGTTGCCGGAGAAAGATTTGGCGTAAGGAACAGCGGAGCAATGGCTGTTGTTGAGGGTGTTGGAAACCATTGTTGTGAATATATGACCGGAGGGCGAGTGGTTGTTCTTGGTACCACGGGAAGCAATTTTGCTGCAGGGATGAGCGGGGGTATAGCCTATGTCTTCAATGAGAACGGCAATTTTGACTATTACTGCAACATGGGAATGGTTGAATTGTCGCTTGTCGAAGACCTGAGTGATATTGAGGAACTCAGGGATCTTATTACCCGCCACTATAATTATACCGGAAGCAAAAAGGCAAAAATGATTCTCGATGATTTCGAAAAATACCTTCCGGTATTCATTAAGGTAATACCTTATGACTATAAGAAAGTACTTCAGGAACAGAAACTTGAAGAGCTAAAGAAGAAAATTGCGAGTATTGAAATTGATGTTGAAATAAGCGGATAATTAATACCTATGGGAGACATTACCGGATTTTTGAAGATAAAAAGAAAGGAAGCCGGAAACCGGCCGGTAAACGAACGGATCTGCGATTACAGCGAGGTTGAACAGATCCTTAACAGCGAGGACAGGATGCTTCAGGCATCAAGATGCATGGATTGCGGTATACCATTCTGTCACTGGGGATGCCCTGTTGATAATCTTATACCCGAATGGAACGATTTGCTCTACAAGGGCGACTGGAAAGGAGCATATGAACGACTTAATGCAACAAACAATTTCCCTGAGGTAACCGGAAGAATATGTCCTGCCCCGTGCGAACATGCCTGTGTTCTTAATATAGAACAGGAGCCTGTTACAATTCGTGAAAACGAAGTAGCAATTGTGGAAAAGGCATTTTCCGAGGGTTATGTAAAACCATCTCCTCCGGCAATCAGAACAGGAAAAAGCGTTGCAGTTATCGGAAGCGGCCCGGCAGGAATGGCTGCCGCCGACCTCCTTAATAAAGCAGGCCATAATGTTACATTATTTGAAAAGGATGAAAAGGCCGGCGGACTTATGAGGTTCGGGATACCCGATTTCAAACTCAGTAAAGCTGTGATAGACAGGCGTCTCGATCTGATGATCAAAGAGGGGCTGGTGGTAAAAACAGGCATTTCCGTTGGCACCGACATTCCGGCACAAGAGATACTTGGTCAGTTTGATGCGATCTGCATTGCAATTGGAGCAGGAAAACCACGTGATCTGAATATCGAGGGTCGCGACCTGAAAGGTATTCATTTTGCAATGGATTTCCTTTCATTGCAAAACCGGATCAATGCAGGACATTTTCATTCAACCGGTGATAAGATAAATGCTGAAAATAAAAAAGTACTTGTCATCGGCGGCGGTGATACCGGTTCCGACTGCGTCGGTACCTCTATCCGACAGAGAGCGGCAAAGGTAACTCAGATTGAGATCCTGCCAAAGCCTCCACTTTCAAGGAAACCAGATAATCCATGGCCATTCTACGGCAAGGTTCTGAAAACATCAACTTCACATGAAGAGGGCTGTGAAAGAATGTGGAGTATATCATCAAAGAGATTTATTGGAGATAATGGTCAGATCACCGGAGTGGAAGTAGAAGAGGTAATCTGGGAATTCAATGATGGCAGATATACCATGAAACCTGTGCCCGGAACAACCAGAATCATCGAAGCCGACCTGGTACTACTGGCTATGGGATTTGTCCACCCTGTAATTGAAGGACTGGTCTCAGAACTTGAACTTGAGCTGGATGCACGTAAAAATATTAAAACCAACGGATCATTTGCAACCAGCGTTGGAAAGGTCTTTGCAGCCGGCGACTCTGTTTCCGGGGCAAGTCTGGTTGTCAATGCAATTGCTTCAGGAAGAAAAGCAGCCAAGGAGATCGACAGGTACCTTATGAGCTGACACTCCTTTAAGAAAACTATGTGTCCATCTGCGCTCCTCTGTGTGATCTCCGTGTAAGTTCTTCAGGTTACACAGGGAGGCACGGAGAAAGCACAGAGGTCACAAAGAAAATAAGATAATGTATATCAGATATTTAAACGCTATTTGTCTGCATGAATATTGATTCTTTTTGCAGTTTCAGCGAGTCTTACAAACTCAGCCCTGTAACCTTCATCATCTGAGCCTCTTGCCTGCCGTGCAAGCCCGATTGCCTCATCATACGTCGAACTTCCCCTGTATTCAGAATTGCAGAGCAGCATTCCAAATTCTGAGACTGCTGCAGCAAACCTCAGATTATCTGAAGCATCTTCGAACTCCGTAATATAGTCTCTTACAATCTTTTCCATGAGCATACTGGTAATTCCGTCAGGTTTCTTGTAGCGGATCTTTATTGTAAGACATTCATTGCTGAAACTTTTGTCATCCTGAAGCCCATGTCTTCCCGGAGCCTGATATTTGAGCGGATCGACACCTGGGATCTTTTCATCAGAGTCGGCGGGGATCAGTTCATACAGAGTCGTCACGTTATGGCCCGATCCCATTTCTCCGGCATCTTTTCTGTCATCATTGAAATCCTCATCATTCAGAAGCCTGTTCTCATAACCTATCAGCCTGTAAGCCTTAACCTTTGATGGATTGAATTCAATCTGAAATTTTACATCTTTTGCAATGGTAAACAGGGTTCCTCCAAATTCCTTTACAAGAATCCTTCCGGCTTCCTGAAGATTATCAATATAAGCATAATTGCCATTGCCTTTATCTGCAATAATTTCCATTTTATCATCCTTGATATTTCCCATTCCAAAACCAAGAACCGTAATAAATACACCCCTTTCCCGGTTTTCTTCCACAAGTCTTTCCAGACCACCGTTGCTTGATTCTCCAACATTGAAATCACCGTCGGTAGCAAGAATAATCCTGTTATTTCCTCCTTTGATGAAATTCTCCGAAGCAACCGAATAAGCCAGCCTCAGACCTGCTCCTCCTGCTGTCGAACCTCCTGCTTCAAGGTTGTTTATTGCATTCATTATCAGATCTTTTTTATTCCCGGGAGTTGATTCAAGAACCAGGCCTGCAGCTCCTGCATATACAACAATGGCAACTCTGTCCTGAGGCCTTAATTCATTAACAAGTAAAGTGAAAGCTGATTTCAGGAGAGGAAGTTTATTAGCAGAACTCATTGATCCTGAAACATCGATCAGAAAAACGAGATTTGAAGGAGGCAGTGATGATTTGTCGATGTTTTTTCCTTTAAGACCAACAAGAAATATCTGATGATTTTTATTCCAGGGGCAGGATGAAAGTTCTGTGAATACAGAAAAGGGATGAATCCCCTGTGGTTCAGGATAATCATATTTGAAGTAGTTAATCATCTCCTCAATCCTGACAGCATCTGCCGGAGGTAATATCCCGCCATTGATGAATCGCCTTATGTTTGAATAGGAAGCATTGTCGACATCTATCGAAAATGTCGACAATGGATTATTTATTACATTTTTGTAACCGTTTTCCTCCCTTCCTGCATAACCTTCCGTGTTAAAGTTCCTGTCAAATCTCTGAAAGGAATGCCTTCCTCCGTAAGACGCAGGGGTTGCCTCTGCTACTGCATATGACTTCGAAGCCACTCCCCTTACAGAACCATATCCCACAACAACCATTTCATTCAGGGAGACCAGAGCCTCTCTCATAATGACATTCACAGTACTCCGTGTATCAATCTTCTCATTAACTGAAATGTACCCGACCATTGAAAATTGCAGAACTTTATCACTTGCAACGACTTCAATCTTGTAATTACCCTGCTGGTCAGTTATTGTTCCCCGGCTGGTTCCCTTTATAATAATACTGACACCTTGAATAGGTACTCCCGCGGTATCAACTACTTTTCCGGTTATTATCCTGTTCTGTGAAAATGCTAACACTATTGCACCCAGAACCATTATTGTCAGGATTGATAAATACTTTTTCATATTTTTAAGTTTTTGAGATTTATCAATATGATGCACAGGTATAGGAAATTCCATAAATACCGATTACCTTTCTTTACTTCTTATTGAAAATGTAAAACTTACAGAGAGACACAGAGAAGCACGAAGGGACACAGAGGGGTGCAGGGAAGAAGGAGCGATGGAGCGAAGGGGCGATGGAGCGAAGGGGCGATGGAGCGAAGGGGCGATGGAGCGAAGGGGCGATGGAGCGAAGGGGCGAAAGGAAGAAAAGGCGAAAGGGGGAAAGGGCCTAATGGTAATGCATAATGAGATTCAGAATAAAAAATAGAAGATCTGAAAAAAGATCGGAATCGGAGCTTCTTGAGAGTTACAGGATGGGAGGTGATCCTGAGGTTTTGGGAGAATTGTATTCCAGATATTTACATCTTGTTTACGGGGTATGCATGAAATATTTAAAAAACAGGGAGGATGCCAGGGACGGCGTGATGCAGATATTCGAAAAACTGGTCATTGAGATCCCAAAGCATAAAATTGAGAATTTCAGCAACTGGCTCCATGTAGTGACAAAAAATTACTGTCTTATGCAACTTCGTTCAGAGAAATCCCTCCGGAGAAAATTTGAAGAATGGATAAATGACAGTTCATTTTTTATGGAAACTCACATTTACCTGCATCCTCTTGATGAAGATGAAGTATCAGAAGATATCGGAAAAGCTCTCGAGGACTGCATTGAACGGCTGAAAGAACATCAGAAGCTGTGCATAAGGCAGTTCTATTATGAAGACAGATGTTATGATGAGATAGCTTTAAATCTTGGCCTGGATGAAAAAAAGGTAAAAAGTTATCTTCAGAACGGTAAAAGGAATCTGAAACTTTGTCTTGAAGAGAAAAATGTCGGAAAGGAATAGAAATATTACGAGCAAGTCTGATGATTTCCTTCAGTACAGAAGGAAAAGGATGACAGGGAAGGAGATGAATGATTTTGAAAGACATCTCCAGAAGGATCCTTTTGCTGAAGAAGCTGCAGAAGGTTTTAAAAATATTGATCCCGATCAGGCTGAAATGGATCTGCAGTCGTTACAAAAGCAGATAAGCAAAAGAACTGGCGGCCACAGGATCCAGTGGTACGGTATTGCCGCTTCAGTCGCAGTAATAATGATTTTTTCTACAGTTCTGGTGGTTGTCAATAAGAAGAAACCTGCTGAAATTGCCTATGCACCTTCTGTTCTAAACAAAACTGAAAATAAAGAACCTGAAGCTGAAGAATTAGTGGTTCCGCCAGCAAAGCACACACCCGAGAAGATATTAAAAAGCATTCCTGAAAAGACTGCAAAGAAAGTTGTTCAACAGAAGAGAGAAGTAGAAATCCCGGTATCTGATGAAGTCATTTCAGAAGACAATGCGAAGGAGGAGTTAAAACCGGTTGAAGGACTGAAAATGGCAGAGCAACCATTTCCTGTATTCGTAAAGGAAAAAACGACGGTATTACGCAATGCAATTGTTGCTGATACGTCAGGAGATACAACCAGTGAAATCAGATTTGAATACGATGTTCCGGCACTGAACGAGATCGTTGTTGTTGGTTATGGAGCCTCCAAAAAGAACTATGTTGATAACGAATACGTTCAGACGACCCCGCCGGCACCCGTTGGAGGCAGGGCAGAATTTGACAGGTATATCCGGGAAAACATTCGCAGACCCGACACTACCACAAGCGGACAAAGAGTTGTGGTAGTACTTGACTTCATAGTAAGAAATAACGGAATTATCGACAGTATTAAAGTAGTAAGAAGTCCTGGCAGCAACTTTTCTGATGAAGCGATCAGGCTGCTGAAGGAAGGTCCGGCATGGAAACCGGCAACTGAAAATGGAAGTCCGGTAAACGATAATGTAAGGCTAAGGATCGTCTTCAAATAACCAGATATTTTACAGGACTTAGTTCCCTTACTAATAAGAAGAAGAGGTATAGCCACGAATGACACGAATCATATGAATGGGCACTTATTTTATATTAATAACCTTATTTGATCTTTCTCTGCGCAACTCTGCGATCCCTTCTACGCAACTCTGCGAGAAATTTCTTTATTTCACGCAGTCCCGATGCCTCGGGATCGCAGATGTTACGCAGATTTTCGCAGAGAAAATCCATGGATTATACAGGATATTATTTTTAACATAACTTTTTTAGAAAATCAAAAGTGGTTACATTTATTCGTTTTTAACTTATAAGTTATATCTGATTACTTATGCCTGTCAGAGCCTTTTCATTATTTTTCCTGATAACATCCTCATTCACGCTGAATTCTTTTTCCCAAAGAGTGGATACAACTTCCTTCAAAATGAACACCAGGCTGAGTTTTTACTCTTTTGAAAAGACAGGCGAGATGTTATTGCACATTCCTCCAAGACTCATTTCATCCAGCCTGGATATTACAATTACTGCCGGCGGCTTTGACCTGGTGAAATGGAAAGGGGTACCTGGTAACAGGCTTTTAAAGCTGTCATTCCCGCTTGACCTTAACAAAGGGACCTATGTTGCTTCTGCAAATATCAAATCCCCCGGTGGAAATCTTTACAGCACCAAATCGCCTCTCTTAATTCTAGATCACAAACCCAATGAAGCAAAAACAGACTGTCTGACCGGAGGACTCATTGTAAACGGGCGAACATTCTTCCCTTTCGGTTTTTATTGCTATTCTCCTATCGATCCTTTACTTCCTGAAGAAGAGGCAGTTAAAGGTTTTAATATGATTTCACCATATCAGAAAATACTGCCTGAAACTCTGAATGACAGAAAGGCATATATGGACAGGTGTGCACAGATTGGGATGAAGGTCCATTACAATCTGCTTTCTGTTTCCGGAGGCGGTGGTGTCTCATCAAAAATTGAAGGGATATCAGAATCAGAAAAAAAGGAAAGGCTTATTTCGGAAGTTAAGAACTTCATGGATCATCCTGCCCTGCTTGCATGGTATATTTCTGATGAACCCAACGGTTTTAAAATCCCTCCCGAACAACTTGAAGAAATTTACAGAACTGTCAGAGAAACCGATCCATGGCATCCTGTTTCTGTTGTTTTTATGGCGCCCTTTATTGCATCAAAAAAATATGCAAATGCCCTCGACATTGTCATGGCCGATCCCTATCCCATACCCAAAGGTTCTGTTAACCAGGCTGGCAATGTAGTGAAGCAGCTTACTGAAGAATTCGAAGGGAAGAAACCTGTGTGGCTTGTACCACAGGCATTCGGAGGAGGCGAATGGTGGGAGCGTGAACCTACCATCCAGGAAATAAGGAATATGACCTACCAGGCTCTTGTAAATGGTGCCGGAGGGATACAGTATTTCGTTCGGCACGGACCAAACTCATTTCCAAAATCTACTGCGACATGGAACGAATGCGGAAAAATTGCCATGGAAGTCGCTGAAATGACCCCCTGGCTCCTTTCAGACGAACAGACAATTCCTGTCAGGTCATCAAATACAAACGTTCAGGTCTGGTCAGGATCTCATGACAATAAACTCATTGTAATAGCTGTCAATAAACTTAACTCCCCGCAAAATATATTAATAACATTGTCGGGGAAAATAGAACCTAAAGCAAGAGTCCTGTTTGAGAACAGGACAATTAACCTGAATTCAGGAATGATAACCGATTACCTTTCTGCACTTGGCACCCAGGTCTACCTTATTGACATACAGAAGTCTGAAGAAAAAATAAAGCCGTTCAGGGACAATCTTATTATTGATCCCGGATTTGAGGACCTCTCGAGTCCGGGCATTCCTTCAGCATGCTATGCCTGGAACGAAGGCGACAGGGGATCAACATATTTCCTTGATTCGAGAGAGCATAAGGAAGGCTCCCATTCCCTTAGAATGACAACACCTTCAGAAAATAAGGGAACCAGATTGAGGTTCTATCCTGTCAGAATCGAAAAGGGAAGAAC
>Ga0172370_10006146_pt1 | contig 15191 bp, 13 predicted proteins | sample LakKiv5m_FD_114538 | JGI IMG/M metagenome (GOLD analysis project Ga0172370, IMG submission 114538) | Freshwater microbial communities from Kabuno Bay, South-Kivu, Congo - kab_022012_11.5m | ecosystem: Environmental > Aquatic > Freshwater > Lake | place: Democratic Republic of the Congo...
AAGGGGATCTGAGATAATAAAGGAATGGAAAAATTCGGCAGTAGTGAAATAGCGCCTGCTTTACTTAAACCTTCCCCTAAGACAAGGCTGATCCCAGTACCAAGGAACGTCAATGCTAATCCGCTTACAACCTGATCTGCTTGAAGAGTAATTACTATGAAGGCGTGAATCTGGCTGAAAATACCTGAAGCGATCATAGCAACCAGAACGCCTAGCCATGGATTTCCGGTAGATACTGCGATGCTGAAGGAACTCATTGCGCCAACCAACATCATACCTTCAACGCCAAGGTTGAGTACGCCAGATCGTTCAGCAAATAATTCACCTAAGGTGGCGAAGAGTAATACGGTACCTGAGGCAACACCAGCTTGAAGAATAATAATAGGATCCATGTTTATGCCTCCTCAGCAGTCCGTATAATTCGAATACGATAACGCAACAGGAAATCGCTAGCGATCAAACAAACCAGGATAATACCTTGAATGAGTTTGGGTACCCCAGAAGGTTGTATTTCTCGACCAGCTAGGATCAATGCGCCAAATAAAACCGATACGATGATGACTACAAATGGGTTCAATTTTGCCAGCCAAGCGACGATAATTCCAGTAAAGCCATATCCAGCAGCTAAGGGAGAAGTTTGAAGGCGGTGAATTACACCCGTGACTTCCGACATTCCACCTAGACCTGCTAAAGCGCCAGAAAGCATCATGACGAAAATTGTGTTGCGTGTGATATTGATTCCAGCGTAATTTGCTGCGCGTGGGTTATCACCGATCAAACGAATTTCATAGCCCCAACGACTGTGAGAAATGATATACCAAACAACAACGGCTGCCAATATCCCGATCAAAAAACCCATATGTGTCGTTAATCCACGAAAAAGTGGGATAGAATCTGCATATCCAGCTAATCGTGGTAACCAGGCATTATCTGGGAATTTGGGGCTCATTTGGAAGCCACCTTCGCTCCATACTGCAAAAATCCAGAAATTGACCCAGGCAATAGCGATATAGTTAAGCATGAGCGTGGTAATGATCTCGTTCACATTTAACTTGGCTTTTAAATATCCAGGGATAAACCCCCAGAAGGCGCCTAATCCCATACCCACTATCATCATAACTGGAATAAAGATCCATGGTGATGTCTCTGCTGGAAGAAGGGGTGCGAGTACAACTGCGCTAGCGCCGAAAGCCCCCATGATAAATTGACCTTCTGCGCCAATATTCCATAATTTCATCCTGAAGGCGATCGAACAAGCTAAACCGGTTAGCAATAACGGTGTCGCTTTCACAATAGTGTCAGAAATTACGCCAATATTCCCGAAGGATGCCCTTGCGATATGAGCATAGGATTGGAAAGGATTTCCACCGGCAAAAGCAATCACTAGTCCACCCAGGGTGAGTGACACGATAATCGCCAATAGAGATATGAGTGTAGGATACCACTTGGGAGGTTGTTTAAGAAGTGGTTCGAAACGAATAGTGAAAGGCATCTTGATCCTTTTTTGTAGGGAGGAAGTTGAAGCCGTTGGAGAAGAGTTGTCAGACATTTTATAACCTCTCAGATTCTCGAATTTGTTCCAAGGGAGTCCCTGTCATCATTAAACCGATAGTATCGAGATCTTCCTCGATAATTTCACCCATAATTTTTCCTTCATAAATCACCGCTACTCGGTCGCTAAGCGAAAGCAGTTCCTCTAATTCCTCAGATATTAAAAGAATAGCAGTGCCTGCCATACGTTGATCTAATAAAAGGTGATGGACAGCTTCGATCGCGCCAACATCCAATCCGCGTGTAGGTTGGACGGCAATCATCAAATCTGGTTTGCCTGAAATTTCACGTGCTAGAATCACACGCTGTAAGTTGCCACCGGATAAGAGACGTACTGGCGTTTCTACCGTCGGAACAGCGATCTCGTAAGATTGCTTTAGCTCTTGAGCGAAATGTGTGGCGGTGGGCATATGAATTGACCATCCTCTGGCGATGGGAGGTTGGCGATATTTCTTCATGATGACATTGTCGGTTACGCTCAAGTTAGGAGATGTTCCGGTATGAGTGCGGTCTTCGGGGACATATGCCAAACCACTTTGTATACCCACTCGTGCAGAACGGTTACTGATCTCTCTCCCCCGCATAAGAACTTTCCCTTGTTTGCATTTCCGCATGCCAGCAATAACTTGAGCTAGCTCACGTTGACCGTTCCCAGCTACGCCGGCTAGTCCAAGTATTTCTCCAGCACGGACATTGAGGGAGACTCCATCTAATGCTGGGAGACCTTTGTCATTGTCTGCATGGATATCTTTTACTTCCAGAATAACTTCACCAGGTGTGCGAGGTTCCTTCTCTAAGCGAAAGACAACATCTCGTCCTACCATTTGGCGAGCGAGTTCTTTCCGCGAGATGTTATGGGCATCTAGACCACTAGCAGTGACCTTACCACGGCGTAATACAGTAATACGATCTGCAATTTCGCTTACTTCTTGAAGTTTGTGGCTGATAAATATGACCGATTTTCCTTCGGATACCATCGAACGTAGCGTATCAAAAAGATCCTCAATTTCTTGTGGCGCTAGTACAGCGGTTGGTTCGTCCATAATCAACACTTCAGCGCCACGATACAATAATTTAATCAATTCGACGCGTTGTTGCTCGCCAACAGAAAGTTGCCAAATCTTAGCGCGTGGATCTACTTTCAACGAGAACCGCTCTCCAAGAGCTTCGATCTGTTGATGATACTCATTCAAATTGATATGAAATTTTGGATTTTCTAATCCTAATAGGATATTTTCGGTCACGCTTTGGGAAGGTACGAGCATGAAATGTTGGTGTACCATACCAATTCCAGCTAGGATAGCATCGCGAGGTGAAGAGAAATTTACTGGTCTCCCGTGAACAAGGATCTTGCCTGAATCTTGCTTATAGAGACCTGCAAGAACATTCATAAGGGTACTTTTTCCAGCGCCATTTTCACCTAATAAGGCATGAATTTCTCCATGTTTTAATGTGAAATCGACATTATCATTGGCGATTACGCCAGGGAAGCGTTTATAAATTCCTCGCATCTCCACAACGTTTTCTTCTGATGAAAATTGATCGTTTATTATTTTAATTTTTTCAAGACCGTTAGAATTTTCCATGCCTATTTTGGTTCTCCATTTATCTTCATATCGGAGGAACATCTTCTATTAATTGGTGGGTGGAAAAACTGATCGTCAAATCAGAATCTTTTATAATAGATATTGAGCCAGGACCTGTTATGGATCCTGGCTCTTGATTGTTCTATTTAGTTGTATTATTCGAGTGGTGGTAGTTCAGATGTGATTCCTTCTGCCCACCAATACATACAGAATTCGCACTCGAGACCGGGGGCTCCGGGTGGGAATTGATCTAAGTCTGCCTGAACCATCTTTTCACCAGCGGGGACAATCACGTTACCGCTGTTGTCGAGAACTTCACCAGCGAATACGTCGAAACGATTCAATTCACCGCTATTGAATTTTGCCATTTTAGCTCTGACGTCTTCAATAACTTCAGGTGGAAGGTCTTTCATGCCTAGGGTCAACTCATCGCCTTCCATGAATCCTACTAAGCCTAAACCACCGGTATCTGAATCAAAGTAATCCCAACCAGCTTTATATGTGCCAGCTTGGATTCCTTCCGCGATCTTAGCATATGCAGGTCCCCAAATCCAATAAGGGGCAGTTAAACAAGCATCAACCTTGCAAGATCCGTACCAGTCATAGGTTACGCCCCATTTTCCTTTTTCTTGGGCAACGTCAGCGACTGCGGGGGTATCCGCACCAGTGAAGACTACCTGTGCACCTGCATCGAATAATGAAGCAGCAGCCTCTTTTTCAATGATGGGATCGTGCCAAGTGTTGATCCAGCGCACTTCCATGGTGCATTCCGGACAGGTCTCTTTCATGCCAAGGGCGATCGCATTGCCAAGGCGAAGTTCTTCTGGAATGGGGAAGGTTGCCATATAACCAAGTTTGGGATTTCCATCAAGCTTGGCACGCGCACCAGCTAACATACCAGCCAGATACTTCATATTTTCCATAGCGCCCATGAGGTTACCGAAGTTTTCCATATTTGATTTATATCCAGTGAGATGGATGAAATAGCTGTCAGGAAATTCTCCGGCTACAGTTTCCATGGGATCCATATAACCAAAAGAAGTGCCTAAGATCAAGTCAAAGCCTTTACGAGCCAGACTGCGGAAGATTTGCTCTGAGTCTGCGCCTTCGGGGACGTTCTCAATATAGGCAACATGCACGTTGTCCACATTCTCTTTGACATACTCTAAGCCTTCATAATGAGCTTGGGACCAACCACCATCATCATGTGGACCGATTAGGACCATGGCTACATTGAATTTGTCTTTCTCAATGGCTGGAATCTGAAAACCGCCAACCTCTTCTGGTTCGGCAGCGCCACCACCGCAAGCAGAGAGCAGCAAGGATAAGGTGATGAACAAGGGAATTAAATAAGATAAAACTTTTTTAGACATAGTTACTCCTCCTCAGGAATAAGATTTTTTCTGTTTGCTAAATTCAAGAAACTTCTCAGTGTGAAATTTTCTCAAAGATTTGCCTCCTTTCTTATTGAGCAAACAATAAATTAATAGTTTGGTTTAGGTAAATAACCTAAGACCCATTTCATATAAGATTATATCTTTTTTCATTTTTAATCTATATATGAATGTCATATCTTTATATGATTTAACCCTATTATAATTTATTTCTTTGAACATTGACTATCAGAAATTGATAGTCAATGTTCTGTTTTTACTAATCCTGGAAAAAATGTGTACCGGTTACACCTTTTAGAGCAGCTCCAATATGTTCGGGTGATGTTACGATTGCTTTTTTACCACCATTTTCTAAAAAGTTGATTATAGCTTGAATTTTCGGCGCCATGGAACCTTTTGCGAAGTGTGTACCTTCTGCGAGATATTTCTTTGCTTCTGATAAGCTCATTTTATCAACCCACATCTCGTCCGGTTTCCCAAAATTCAAGGCTACCTTCTCAACAGCTGTTGAGATGATTAGCAAATCAGCAGCGATTAAAGTGGCAAGTAAACTGCTGGCAAAATCTTTATCAATAACTGCTGCTGTACCTACCAGTTCACGATTCCCTTTATCAATGACGGGAATACCACCACCACCAACGGTAATAACAATCACACCTGCATTGATCAAAGCTTTAACCGCATCCAACTCTACGACTTCTTTTGGTAATGGAGAGGCAACAACTCTTCTCCACCCACGTCCAGCGTCTTCAACTACATCCCAACCCATTTCACTGACTCGTTTCTGAGCTTCTTCCTCATCCATGAAACTACCGATGGGTTTTGATGGGTTTTTAAAAGCTGGATCATTTTTATCGACCAACACCTGTGTAATAACGGTTGATACGGATTTTATAATTCCACGTTTGGTGAGTTCATTTTGTAATGTCTGTTGAAGTGCATATCCGATTGCGCCTTGGGTATCTGCTCCGCAAACATCCAATGGAACCTCATGCAAACCTTCAGCTTTGTGGGCAATTTCTGATCTTCTTAATATAAATCCCACTTGGGGACCATTTCCGTGTCCAATCGCAACATCCCAACCAGATTCAATCATATCTGCGATATGCTGAGTGGTTTCTTTTGCTGCATAGTATTGGTCCTCGACGGTTTGATGTCCTTTGTCTTTAATGAGCGAATTGCCGCCAATAGCAACAACGGCTATTTTACGATTATCTTCTTTCATTCTAGGTTTATGCTCCTCTGGCAAAATTAGCGCATGGTTAATGCCATGACCGCTTTTTGGGCGTGTAAACGGTTTTCTGCCTCATCGAATACAACAGAGTTTGGACCATCCATCACGCCGTCTGTAACCTCAATATTCCGATCGGCTGGTAGGGGATGCATATAGATCGCATCTTCTTTTGCCAAGCCCATTTTACGCTCATCAGTGATCCAATCCTTATATTTATCTTGGATTATTTTTCCTTCTTCAGGATCATGTGTTGTCAAAAGGGGACCCCAAGATTTGGCATAAACGATATCAGCATCTTTAAAGCCTTCTTCCATATCATCGACAACTTCAAAACCGACTCCGTATTTTTTCGCCTGTTCTTTTGCCTGATCCATGATTTCCGGCATAAGTTTGAATTCTGGTGGGTGAGCTAGGACAACATCCATCCCAAAACGAGGCATTTGTAAAATTAGTGATTGCGGAACTGAGATCGGTTTCAGATAAGATGAAGCGTAAGCCCATGAAACAACCATCTTACGTTTCCGTAAATCGCGTCCTTTCTTTTCGATGATTGTCATCAAGTCAGCTAATATCTGGAATGGGTGATAAATTTCACACTGCATATTTAGGACTGGAACACGAGAAGCGTTTGCGACCAGATTGAGGTAGCGGTTGCCAATACCCCAGTCGACATGGCGGATGGCGATGCCATCAAAATATCGACCAAAGATCTCACCCATCTCTGTTTCAGTGTCTCCATGTGAGATTTGTGTCGTACGACTTTCAATAAAAGCAGCATGACCTCCTAGTTGAGCCATACCAGCTTCAAAGGAACCGCGAGTGCGCGTAGATGAAAAAAAGAATAACATTGCAAGTACTTTATCGCGCAAATAGGCATGCGATTCGCCAAGAGCTCTTTTTTGTTTAAGATCAAACGCTACGTCAAGTACTGTTTCGACTTCTTCTTTGCTAAAATCAAGGTCGCCGATAAGATTTCGCCCGCGTAAATTAGTCTGCATTTCAACCTCCGTAAAAACAATAATTCAAATAAAATGGATGACCGCTTTGATAACCTCTCAGAGACAACGGTCATCCTCGTCAAATAATTATTCCATCTTACCAAGAACCAAAGCAAGCAATGCCATACGCATAACGACTCCGTTGAAAGCTTCCTGCCAATAACGCGACCAGCGTGTGATATCTACGTCGGGAGGAATTTCATCCATACGTGGTAGCGAGTGTAGGAGAATAGCATCAGATTTCGCTTTTGATGCCAATAATTCACGAGTGATTTTATAATTAGCGGGAGTCAATCCATGATCGCCAGCTTCTTGTCGGGATTGGGTATAATCTGGCTGTACGACTGGTTCAACAAGGATAACATCTGCTTGGTCGATTACGTCGGCGACATGCTCCGCTTCAGAATAATCAAGGCTGTATTGTGCCAAGTCAGCTTTAAATTCTTCTGTAAGAGACATATCTGGAGGGGAGACAAAGGTGATAGGGCAGTCGAACTGTGTTAACGCATAGGCTAAGGAATGCATTGTGCGCATTCGCATATCACCAACTGCAACCCAACGTAATCCATCGATGCGACCTTTTTCTCGAAGAACGGTATAAAGGTCGGTTAAAATCTGGGTTGGGTGTTCACCCCAACCATCACCACCGTTGATAATTGGAATAGAAGCCCATTTCGCCGCTTCCTGAGGTGCACCTTGTTGGAAATGTCGCATGACAATGACATCACCGTAGAACTCAAGCATTTTAACGGTATCTTTGATCGATTCCTGATACCAATCGCCGGCGCGTGTCATTTTTGCGTCTGAAAAACCAAGAACATGCCCACCAAGTCGGTGCATACCTGCTTCGTGAGCCATACGGGTACGGGTACTAGGTTGGTAAAAGGCAGTGACTAACGTCTTGTCTTTCAACATATCTGAATTCTGTCTGTTTCGAGCGATGGGTTCCAACCTTTCTGCGACCTCAAAAACACGCATAAATTCATTTCTTTCAAAATCTTTTAGTGACAGTATGTCACGTCCTAAAAAGCTTCGCATTATTCGATCTCCTTCATATTTATACAAAAATGTTAATGACTCAAGAGCTTGTTAGCACATGAGTAATTGATAAAATTCAAGTTACTTTCCTAACGACGTGGAAGCGGAAATATCCGGGCAAGAAATAACTATAGGAATGGTTGATAATACGTCCATCTTCCGAATATAAATCTGCTGTAAATGAAAGCAAGACATCACCGCGCTGAATATTCAGAGCTCGTGATACTTTGGATGAGGCAGGAACTGCATTTATCTCTGTTTTTGATGTCGTCAATCGAGGCTCCCCATGTTGTAATAATAAATCAAGGATAGAACCCGTGAACCCTTTTTCCAATTCATCTGGTGCGATGATATTTTTCGGGAGAGTATCAATCAGGTAGGCGACTGGACGATTTTCTAGTAGAATTACTCTGGCGATGCTGATTACTTGATCATTGGGTGAAATATTAAAAATGCTTGTTTCGTCGTCTGATGCAATTCGTCTATCAATTTCTAAAGCGCCAAAGGATACAGGCAATCCGATCCTTTCTGCAATACGTTCTATGCTTTCAAGCACCTCTAATCCACTTTCAATGATGTTTTTAGGGTGGGTGACAAAGGTACCAGACCCTTGGAGTCGACGTAGCATTCCTTGAGTTTCAAAAGTACGCATCGCCTCCCGTAAGGTAGCACGGGAAACGTTTAATTGTTTTGCTAATTCTGGTTCGGATGGTAATTTCTCATCAGGTTCAGAGTTATCGATAATTCGTTTTAACTTTTTATGTAAGACATTTGATACTGATTCTTGATTCATAATGAGCTTTCTTAGCGTAGTAAATGATATGGTTATTCAAATAATGGGATGAAATCAAATTTTGTTACATCAACCAAACCTAGATCGGATATTCTCAGTTCTGGGATGACCACTAATGCTAATAAGCTGAGCTGCATATTAGGATTGTTGAGTGTACAACCACAGGATCGGAACCCTTCTAGGATTGTTGTTGCTTGCTTAGCGACAATTTCTGCGCGTTCATTTGACATCAAACCGGCAATAGGTAAGGCGACACTTCCGATGACCTGACCATCTTTGATTACGATCTGTCCACCGTTCATTTTCTGTAATTCATTCGCCGCCATTGCCATATATTCATCATCCGTTCCAACGACTATCATATGGTGGCTGTCATGGGCGACAGTGGTTCCAATGGCGCATTTAGAATTAAAACCGAATCCTTGAACAAGTCCTACTTCTACACCACCTGTTGCTCTATGACATTCGACTAAAGAGATCTTTGCTAGATCTTTGGATATATCTGCAATCGCTTCTCCGTTTTGGATAGTAGGTTTAATTTTTAAATGTTTAGTGGGCGCCTGGTTTTCAATCACTCCAATGACATTAGCAACAGCATCTTCCTCTTCTGGAGCTTGGATATGAAAATCTGCAGAGGTCAAAGCATGTTTCATGTGAACAGATTCTTTGACCCAATCTGGATAGGAATATTCAGGGATATCTATAAGCACTATTTGATTCTCAAAGATCTTTTGACCTTGGGCAATGACGACGTCGATATCTAGTTTTACAAGATTATTGATCAGGACAATGTCCGCAAATCGACCTGGAGCAATCATTCCGACATCATTGGAAACGCCAAAATGTTCAGCGGTATTCAATGTAGCCATTTGGATCGCTGTTAGAGGTGCAATTCCTTGAGAAATCGCCTGCCGAATAGCACGATTTACATGTCCTTCATTAACTAATGTCTCGGAATGTGAGTCATCAGTACACAGAATAAAGTTTCGTGGATCTAAACCCGCTTCCGTAATTGCACGTACTCCTTCATCGACATCATGCCAGGCTGAGCCAAGTCTTAACATGGCTTTCATTCCTTGGCGTACTCGAGCAATTGCATCTTCCATGGTGGTTCCTTCGTGATCATCCTGGGGTCCACCGGCTACATAACCATGGAAAGGAAAGCCAAGATCGGGAGATGCATAATGACCTCCAATCACTTTCTTAGCACTGCGGGTTTCTGCCATTTCTGCATGCATTTTTTCATCACTGAGAAATACGCCCGGGAAATTCATCATTTCACCTAAACCGATAATTCCTTCCCAAGCCATCGCCTCAGCAACTTCTTCTGGTCCAATATTTGCTCCAGGCGTTTCTAAACCTGGGGCTGATGGAACACAGGATGGCATTTGAACCCAAACATGAATCGGTTGGTGAGCTGCTTCATCGACCATCAGACGGACACCCTTCAAACCAAAAACATTGGCAATCTCATGAGGATCGACGAACATGCCGGTTGTGCCATGTTTTATCACTGCCCGGACGAATTCTGTCACAGTGAGCATCCCGGATTCGATATGCATATGTCCGTCTAAGAACCCTGGGACTAAAAAGCGATTTTCAGCTTCAATAATTTGGGTATTCTCTCCAATGGTATGCGAAGCATCTTCCCCAACATAAGCAATACGTTCGCCAATGATAGCAATATCAGTATTCGGGATAATCTCACCTGATTGAACGTTTACCCATCGTCCATTTCGGATCACAAGACTGGCTGCTTTTCGTCCCATCGCGACGTCTACCAGTTCTCTTGTTCTATTGGCAATATCAGTGGATTTCATACATGCTCCTTTGTTTTGTGAACGAGTAATCCTCTTTTAATTCCTCTAATATAAATTGATTATTGCTCCAGCAATCTCTTTGCGGCTAGATTATGTTCTTCGATTAACTTAGGCAAATCAATATTTTTCAGATTTCCCTTTTCAACGATAACTTTGCCGCCTACAACGGTGTAGTCAGCTCTAACAGGTGCGCAGAACACCAGCGCTGCTAGAGGATCGTGGAGGGCGCCTGCATATTCAAGTCGGTCTAATTTCATCGCAAAAAAATCTGCACATTTTCCAACTTCTAATGAGCCAATATCACTACGTCCGAGGACTTCTGCGCCTCCTCGGGTTGCCATCCGTAGAACTTGGCGGGCGTTCATCAGCGCTTTTTCTTCATTGTTATCTTTGGAGAGAGAGGCTCCTCGGATTCCTGCGCGAACACGTGAAGCTAAAAGAGCTTGACGGGCTTCTTCAAGTAGATTTGAGCTATCATTACTTGCTGAGCCATCTACACCAATACCAACTCGGATGCCTTTCGCTAATAATTCCATGATAGGTGCAATGCCAGATGCAAGACGCATATTTGAACTTGGACAATGAGCAACACTAGACCCTGTTCTTTGATAGATCTCGATTTCTTCCTGGTTTACGTATACAGAATGGGCAAACCATACATCAGGTCCAAGCCAGTTTAAAGTTTCCATATACTTAACTGGTCGATAACCAAATTTCTGTTCACAAAAAACTTCTTCGTCTTGCGTTTCAGCAAGATGTGTATGTAAATGGACGCCATACTCGCGTGCCAATGCGGCGCTTTGTTTCATCAAATCACCAGTCACACTGAAAGGGGAACAAGGCGCTAAAACTATCTGAGTCATGGCTCCAGGGTTAGGGTCATGGTATGTCTCTATTAATCGTTGGGAATCTTTAAGAATGAAGTCCTCATCTTCAACAACGCTGTCTGGTGGTAAGCCTCCTTTGCTTTCTCCTAAACTCATTGATCCACGCGAGGCATGGAGTCTTACCCCAACATCTTGAGCAGAGATGATCTCATCATCAAGTTTAGAGCCATTCGGGAAAATATATAAATGATCCGAAGCTGTGGTACAACCGGATAAGGCTAGTTCTGAAAGGGCAGTTTTGGTTGATATTTGAATATCGGAAGGAGTCATACGTGCCCAGATTGGGTACAGCGTTTTTAACCAATTGAAAAGATTGGCATCTTGTGCTGCTGGTACGGCTCTTGTTAGGGTTTGATAGAAATGGTGATGAGTGTTTACTAAACCAGGGAGTAAAATATGGTTACTGAGATCAAGAATTTGATCAGCCGTATCAGGTAATTCTTCTGTTTTACCAACTTTTTCGATAAAACCATCTCGAATAAAAAGACCACCATCCGGTATTTCACGGTGGTGGTCATCCATTGTTACGATCAATTGTGCATGACGCACGAGCATGGTAGGCATCTTCTACTCCAAAAAAACTATACCAAAACTGGTAAAAAATAAATAAAAGGTTTTTTAAATTTGTCAGACAAATATATTCTATCAAATATTTATTTGTCTGTCAATCTTTTCTCATTGAAATTCTGGTTTTGTCTAGAGGAATTTGATTGATTTTTCATAGTTACTGCTTTTTGGTAGTATCATCATATTCTGCCTATATTAATTTGAATATTATTATCTATGAGATGGTAATAAGTTCTATGATTAATTAATTGATTGGACAAAGGAATTTTTCTAATAATAAATTTACTGTTGAGTAAACCCAAATCTCTTGAGGAACAATAAAGAAACGCATGAATAAGAAAATATGGCTTGGTTTGTTCACGATCTATCTGATATGGGGTTCTACATATTTAGCGATTCGTTTTGCGATTGCCAGCATACCACCCTATTTGATGGCTTCGCTTCGATTTGTGATCGCTGGAACGATACTTTTTATTTGGCGATGGTTAGCTGGTGACGCTAGACCTACAAAACGTCAGATATTCTGGGCTGGTATCGTTGGTCTCTTTCTCATTGTTGGAGGAAATGGAAGTGTTACTTGGGCTGAACAGCGCATCGTATCCAGCGTAGCAGCGCTGATGATTGGGACAGAACCCCTTTGGATTGTGTTGTTGGATTCATTTAATCCACGTATGCCAAAGCCTGATTGGAAATCAATCCTAGGAGTAGGAGTTGGTTTCATCGGTGTCATATTTTTAGTAAGCCCTTCTTGGGCGAATTTGGGTATTCAAAACATTGATCTAATTGGAGCTTTAGTGGGTATTCTCGCTGCTTTTTTATGGGCGATTGGAACAATCATTGCTAGAGATGCTGAGCTACCTAAGTCACCTCTGCTTTCGACAAGTATTGAGATGTTGGTAGGGAGTGTTGTATTATTGATTTTTGGGACAGTGAGTGGTGAATGGTCACGGTTAGATTTATCCACCATCACCGCGAAGTCGTTATTTGGGTTAGGGTATTTGATTGCATTTGGATCTCTGGTTGCTTTCAGCGTTTATTTGTGGCTTTTGAGAAACGCTCCGACCTCCCTGGTGATGACCTACGCTTATGTCACTCCGATTGTGGCGATTATCTTAGGCTTCTTTTTAGGTGGAGAGGAATTAACGTGGCGGATATTGGTTTCTGCTTCATTAATTATTGGTTCAGTCGTCATGATTAATGCCTCTAATCGAATGCAGAAGCCTTTAATAACTTTACCAGTATCTTCAGGTTCGATTGGTGAAGATTAGGGAAAATTTTTAAAACAAAATTTGATCAATATAAATCAATGAGTGCGGGGATATCCGCTAGTGTTGTTGCCATTTCAACAGCTCGGAGAGTAGCCGTGCTGAAAGCTTCAGCAGCGAATGCGCCAATTGTGTTTACATCTGCCTCTTGTTCTCCGAGTGAAAGGGAAAAGATCGTATCACCGTCTACCATACTATGCGCTGGGCGAATAGTGCGAGCTAGTCCATCCTGTGCCATCTGAGCGATTTTATTGATGCCTTCTTTATCCATCTTGGCATTGGTTGCCACTACACCGATCACTGTATTCGAATGTCGTCCAAATGCTAGATGATTTGATGAAGCCATATTTTTCATTACCTGTAAAGTATCAGCAAATTCAGTTTTCCCTGATTCATTGGGCATACGAACGCCAGCTTTTATTCTTGAATTATTTGGATCGATCACATCACCGAGTGCATTAACCGCAACGATAGCTGCCACGAGCAGACCTTCTTTGATTGTAATGCTTGCTGTCCCTATACCGGATTTAACGGCATTTTGGATTCCCAAGATTTTTCCGACGGTTGCACCAGTGCCAGCTCCGATACTTCCTTCTTCGGGGTGAGTAGAAGTCGCATTAAGACAAGCCTGGTATCCCATTTGCGCATCAGGGCGTCGAGATGCTGAACCAATATTCAAATCAAAAAGTACCGCTGCAGGCACAATCGGGACGCGTGTAACCCCAACATCTAGACCGACACCTTTTTCTTCAAGGTAGCGAACGACACCGCTGGCTGCATCCAATCCAAAAGCGGATCCACCGGTTAGAAGGATAGCGTGTACTTTTTGGACGAGATGCATTGGCTGCAAGGCGTCGGTTTCACGTGTACCAGGAGCGCCGCCACGTTGATCAATCCCTCCCACTGCGCCAGCTTCGCATAATATTACCGTACAACCAGTTACCGCTTCATAATCTTGCGCGTGTCCAACTAGAATTCCTGGGATATCCGTGATTGATCCTTGATCTTTCATCATGTAAGTCCTTTCCATATCATCTCGATGAGTATTGTTATTAATCTAGATTTTACCAGCAATAATTGGGGGAATAATAGAAGGATTGTGATCAAATGTTGACAAGCGATATCTTTCGGGTATAATACCCCGCACAAGGCCCCGTAGCTCAATTTGGCAGAGCAGTTGACTCTTAATCAATTGGTTACAGGTTCGAGTCCTGTCGGGGTCATAGCTACGGTATATGTGGGGGTGAAATAGTACTTACCCCCCACATATAGGGTATCCGGAAAGGATTATAAATGGATACTTTAGAACGGGGACAGTTGACTATCATGAAAACGGGGGTGGATACATATCTTTTTCCTTGGGTTGACGCCTTTTTAGTTGATAGAAAATCAGCGAACCATTCAAAATACTAAACAATTGATTGGAAATCGAACGCTGGTATTTGATAGAGAGTTCTCATACATCAATTTTGTAAACGATCTTAAAGCGGAAGAGATCAATTTTATGATCAGGTTGAACATAGGCACTAACCCCCCTTAAGTTCTATCTGGATAATGAAAAGAAAGGGGAGATAAAGTTGTATGTTGCCAAAGGAAAAGATCCTAAAAAATATCATCAAGTGTAATACCATGGTGTTGTTTCAGCAAATGTGGTTGGCTATCAATTTGTTGGTTGGTGAACGCATTCGGGATGTGACCTATGCTGGGAATGATCCTGAGAGGATTGATTTATTCACACATCCACAGACTTTTAGAAAAACTCATATGTTCCCTCATTTCTTCTGATTGGATCTTAATGAATTTTTAGAATATTTGTTGCTCAATCGTAATTTATGTGAGTTTGGTGAGTTTTATGTGAAGCTAAAAAAATAATGGATTTTAGGAGATGCTGATTATTAATTATATATGAAATATCCGTATATATACGGATATACAGTCAGCAATTCTCAATATGAAAACTGATAAGAAAAAGGAGGTGGTAAAAAACAAATAAAGCAAGATGGCATAGAAATTGCATCGTAACAGAGAAGAAAAAACTGTAACGAGGCAAACAAAACT
>Ga0172370_10006147_pt1 | contig 15188 bp, 11 predicted proteins | sample LakKiv5m_FD_114538 | JGI IMG/M metagenome (GOLD analysis project Ga0172370, IMG submission 114538) | Freshwater microbial communities from Kabuno Bay, South-Kivu, Congo - kab_022012_11.5m | ecosystem: Environmental > Aquatic > Freshwater > Lake | place: Democratic Republic of the Congo...
GGAAAACCTTGGGCCTTCAATTGTGATTACAGTGCCCCGCGGATGCTGCCTGAGTTTAAGTTCTTCGGCTGATTTAGTTAAAAGCGTCCTGAGTTCTTTGCAAAACGGTTCTGCCATAGGCGTATGAATAACCTTCTTATCATGAAATGTCAAGGTCCTGTGTTTTGTATGGTCTATAAACTGGTCCACAAATACCAGGTCTCCAGGCCTTATATTTTCCCTCAAAGAGCCGACAGCCGTTGTGGCAAGTATATGCGTGCAGCCCTCTTTTTTAAGCGCGTAAATATTGGCCCTGAAATTTACGCCTGTGGGATAAATTGAATGCGCTTTTCCGTGCCGGGCCAGGATTGCAACATCAACCCCGTCTATCTTTCCGATCGTCAGCGCTGATGAAGGATTTCCGTAAGGCGTTTTAACATTTTTCTCTTTCTTGTTTTTCATCAACCCGGGGTCATCCATTCCGGACCCGCCAATGATGCCGATTTTTATCTTAGCCATATAACTCCTTCTTCTATGATAATGAAAAAAATATCAAAGATATTCTTCTACGCCTGTCTGCTTTCTTAATTTCTGGTAAATGGCTTCAGCTATGCTGAACAGGTTTACAGTGTCTTCTTTGTTATAAAGCTTTAACAGGTCCAGCGCCTCGGAGCTTCCGTTTTTGGCATATTCCCATAATTTCACTGCGTCATAGCCGTCCATGCCCTTAACAGCCTCGTCTCTTTCAAGCCCCAGGGCGCCTTCAAGCTTCTTAAGTCCCCCTTGAAACCCAAGCTTTCTTGAACCGAAGCATATGTCAAAGTGAGGCATGTCAACCTTAAACCCGGGCATAGAACGAAAAAGGAATGGTATGTCAAATGCAGCGCCGTAAAAAGTTATAAGATATTTGTATCCGGAAAGTTCTCTATTGAGGTTCTCAGGAGAAAGGCCGTTACCCCTGACAAAGCATCTGTAATCGCAGCCGTCATACATGCCGACCACTGTTACATATCCGCCCCTGTCAGGCATGAAGCCGCTTGTTTCAATATCAAGACATACCGCTTCGCCTTTGAATGTTTCAAACAGCCTCCAGTGTTCTCTTCTTTTTATGGCATTTGCAAAATATCTTGCGTTTAAATTTTTCAGTTCTTGCAGAGCGGAAGAAAGACTGTTGTCAAAAATCTCTTTTTTCTCGGAGCTTATAAAGTTGATATTTTGCGTGCTTAAGAAATCAGTCCAGGTGAGAATTCCGTTTTCCCACAGCCTCTTCTCAAGCTTTACCCCTATCCCGTTTAATATACTGAAGGTATTTTGTATCATACAAGCCCGAGCGCCTCTTTCGTTATTTTCTCTGCAGCAGCAAACACTGCTTTCTTTTCTTCTTCCGTTCTCGCTTCAATGTAAAACCTTACTTTCGGCTCTGTGCCTGAAGGCCTTATCATCAGCCAGGCCCCGTCGTCAAAGACAAGCTTTGTTCCGTCAACTATAATAACACCACTGACGGTTCTTTTGTTTCCTCCGATATCAAGCGTAGTCCCAATCTTATACCGCGCTCCTATGGCTGAAAGTTTTTTTATTAACGGCTCTCCGGCAAGGGCGCGGTCCACCGAAATACCGGAGCGGTCAGGATAGTAATGACCGAACTCATCCATTATATCTTTGAGATATTTGCTCAGATTTTTCCCTGTTGCCGCCATCATCTCTATCGCAAGCAAGAGCCCGAACATCGCATCTTTTTCAAGAGTATGGTTATACCCCGTCATCCCATCCGATTCTTCAAAGGCAGCCACCGCCCTCTCCTTTGCGGTTCTAAGCATATACGGCCTGAAATTTTTAAAACCGACCTTTGTTTCCCTCACATATGTGCCGAGTTTTTCTGCTATGGCCTTGACGAGATTGCTCGTGCCTACGGATTTTACTCCTATCCCCTTAAGCCCTTTATATACGCTCAAGAAATGGAACGCCATTGCTCCGAAATAATTCATCGGTATTTGCATGTTCGCATCAGCGTGTCTTATACGGTCCCCGTCAGGGTCTAGGATAACTCCCATTCTGAACCTTGCATTGCTTTCCTTTAATACCTTTTCAACTCCCTGCATATTTTTCTGTGATGGCTCGGGCGCAACCCCGCCGAAAAGATAATCATCCTCTGTCCTCAGAAATTTAAATTTCGTATCCTGCATCTTACATCCTGCATCTTTCAGTATTCTCTGTATCCGCCCTCTGGTCGCGCCGTGGACATTGTCAATGCAGATTAAGCAGTCCTCATTGTCTATAAAATTTTTTATTCTCTCTAAATCAAGGGTTTTTCTTTCGTTTATATATTTTATGTAAAGGTCTGTAAGGTCAATTTTTTCAACTCTCTCAGGCCTTACAGATTTCAGAATAATATGCTCTCCCATCATTCTGTTTGCAGCCTCTTCTATCCTGGTCGTAATCTCTGCTCCGGCAGGCCCTCCGTCCGAGGGATTAAATTTAAGTCCTGCATAATTTGCAGGATTGTGTGAAGGCGTAAGGTTAATAGAACATGCGGCATTCATCATCTCAATTCCCGCTGAAAACTCAGGAGTTGCCGCCTCGCCTGCATACCATGTCTTTATGCCTTCCCGCTGGAGCATTCCTAAGACTTCCATCGCAAATTCAGGGCCAAGGAACCTGTTGTCATGCCCTACAATAACACCGCGCCTTTCAATCTCATCACAACCAGAAATTCCTAATGCCTGCATAAGAGGCTTATCAGCGCTCTTAAACATCTCTATAATTGCCGAAACCACAATGCGAAGATTGTTGAAAGTAAAATCACTCCCAATCTCTCCGCGCCAGCCTGACGTGCCGAAAAGAACCTTTGCCGGAGACATATTCTCCCTGGCAAACTTTTCTATAACGGAAAGCAGCCCTCTGTTTTTGGATACGTCAGAGAGTATCTCTTTCCAGCAGGAAGCGGCGTCTTTAAAATCTTGCGTCATCAGTTCTCCAATACTTTTACTATGTAGCTGAATACCTTTGAGCGACATCAGGGATTTTTCGTTGACGTCAACCCTTCTTCTCAATCAATTCTCTTGCCTTCATAATAACATTCTCAACCGTAAACCCTAATTTTTCAAGAACAACTTCTCCTGGAGCCGATGCCCCGAAACGGTCCACGCCTATTATCACGCCGTCAAGCCCCACATACTTATGCCAGCCGTGAGTCGCGCCTGCCTCTATCGCCAGCCTTTTTTTAACCTCAGGCGGAAGCACCGTGTTTTTATATTCTTCAGGTTGATTTTCAAATATCTCCCAGGACGGCATATTCACAACACGCACATCAACAAACTCTGCATTTAGTTTTTCATACGCAGCCAGGGCCATATGAACCTCAGAACCCGTTGCTATCACGATAATCTCAGGCATACATGAAGAACAGTCAGCAATAACATAGGCGCCCATAGTTAGTTCTGAAGCTGATTTGTATTTCTGCCTGTCAATCACCGGCGCTTTCTGTCTTGTCAAGATCAAGGCAACAGGGCCGTTTCTGTGCGCAATTGCAACCTTCCAGGCCTCTGAAGTCTCATTTGCATCAGCAGGCCTTATTACCGTAAGGTTGGGCATAGCGCGCAGAGATGCAAGATGTTCAACAGGCTGATGTGTGGGGCCGTCCTCTCCAAGCGCTACAGAATCATGCGTAAATACATAAATCACATGAAGTTTCATCAAGGCAGCAAGTCTGATGGCAGGTCTCATATAATCCGAAAAAATCAAAAACGTGCTTGCAAACGGAATCAATCCTCCATGAAGCGCAAGGCCGTTTGATACCGCTCCCATCGCATGTTCGCGCACACCGTAGGCAATGTTTGAGCCGTCATACCCCCATCCTCCGGAAACTGCGCCTTGCGCCCTTTCATCTCCTGAATCAGGCGCCTGAAAATTTCCCTTGCCTTTGAGCGCCGTGTTTGTTGACGGGTTTAAATCTGCAGACCCGCCTATTAAAGAAGGGATATATTTTGCCGCCGCATTCATCACCTGTCCGCACGCGGCGCGGGTTGCGATACCTTTTTTGTCCGGCTCAAAAAAAGGAATATCCCTATTCCAACCGTCAGGCAGACTTGAGCTCATCATATTATCAAGCTCAGCCTTAAGTTCAGGATATTTTTTTGAATATGACTTGAACCTCTCATTCCATTCTTCCTCAAACTTCATGCCCTTTTCTATTACGTGCCTGAAATGAGCGTATACCTCTTCCGGAATATAAAACTCAGGCTCAAGCGGCCAGCCTAAATTTTTCTTTGTGGCTGTAACCTCATCCTTTCCGAGCGGAGAGCCGTGAACTTCAAATGTGTCATGTTTATGAGGACTTCCATAGCCTATGTGCGTCCTTACTGAAATTAAAGACGGCCGTTCCGTTTCTTCCTGCGCCTTTTCTATCGCCCTTGAAACAGCCTCTATGTCATTTCCATCTTCAACATTCTGAACATGCCAGCCGAAGGCCTCAAATTTTTTGCACACATTCTCAGTAAAAGTGAGTTTCGTCTCCCCTGCAAGGGAGATGTTGTTATTGTCATAAAGATATATGAGTCTGCCCAATTTAAGATGCCCTGCCAGGGATGCCGCCTCAGAGGAAATTCCTTCCATCAAATCACCGTCGCTTACTATGGCATATGTGAAATGATTTATTATCTCATGTCCGGGTTGATTAAACCTTGCTGCCAAAAATCTCTCTGCAATTGCCATTCCGACACCCATTCCAAATCCCTGACCCAAAGGCCCGGCAGTGCATTCAACTCCTGATGGCGTTTGATATTCTATATGCCCCGGCGTCTTGCTTTCCCATTGCCTGAAGCGTTTAAGCTCGTCTATTGATAAATCATATCCTGAAAGATGCAGAAGCGAGTAAAGAAGCGCGGAGCCGTGTCCTGCCGAAAGCACAAAACGGTCTCTGTCCTGCCATTTTGGATTTTTAGGGTTATGCCTAAGGAATTTTGTCCATAACACATATGCCATCGGCGCGGCTCCCATCGGCATTCCGGGATGGCCTGATCTTGCCTTTTCCACCATGTCAATCGAAAGCATCCTGATGGTGTTTATACAGAGGTCATCAATGCTCATTATTGTCCCTCAATTATTCATATTAGCAGATTACCTGTCAAAATATGAAAGTTTAAAAGGTTAAATTTTTAATTTTTTCCTTAGGGTAAGACGGTTTATTCCGAGAATGCGGGCAGCCTCGGACTGGTTTTCTTTTGTATAAGACAGGATATAATCAAATAAAGGTTTGTCAACTTCGGCGTGGATTTTTTCATAGACATTCTTATCTTTTCTTTTTATCGCCTCCTTTAAGAAAGGTATTATTGCCGAGGCGATGCCTTCCGAAATGCCGGATTTGGCTTCAGTTAACGGCCGTTCTCCAAGTTCCTTAAGCTCGTATGTAGTAAGGTAATGTGTCTTGCTCAGGGCTATGGCAGACCGCACCGTATTTTCAAGCTCCCTTATGTTCCCGGGCCACTCATGTAATAACAACTTATTTAAAAATGCCTTTGTAACTCCTTTGATTTCCCTTTGTGCTGTATGCTTGTAGCGGCCGATGAAAAACTGTAAAAGCGGCTGTATGTCCTCTTTCCGTTCACGCAAGGGCGGTATATGAATTGAGGCAACGCGCAGCCTGTGATACAAGTCCTCCCTGAATTTTCCTTCCTTAACCATTGCGGAAAGGTTCCTATTGGTTGCGGATATCACGCGTACATTTACCTGAATTTCCCTTGTGCTTCCCAAAGGATAAAAGGTCTGCGTCTGGAGAAAACGCAAAAGCTTGGCCTGTAACGACAATGGCAGCTCGCCTACTTCATCAAAAAATACGCAGCCCTCGTCAGCAATCTTAAGCAACCCCTCTTTCGCGCTGACCGCGCCTGTGAAAGACCCCTTCTCATATCCGAAAAGCTCGGATTCAAGGAGCGTTTCAGGCACGGCCGCGCAGTTTACGACAACAAAGGGTTTTCCAAAACGCGAAGAAAGCTGTGCAATGGATTCAGCGACAAGCTCTTTGCCGGTGCCTGTTTCTCCGGTGATAAGAACAGGCGCGTCCACCTGAGACAATCGCGCGAGTTTTTTGCAAGTGTCCATTATAACCGGCGAATGTCCTACTATCGCACATGTCGGAACAGGAGGAGGGCTTGCGATGGCAATTGAATGCCTTATCTCACTATTGAGGTCAACTACCTCGCGAAGGATTTGCGAAACCTCATCCGCTTTTAAGGGGCTGTGAATCGTCTCATAAGCCCCGAAGGTCGCAGCCTCCATTACAGGCTGGGTTCTTTTTTGTCTTGTAACAGCGATTACAAAATTTTTATCGCTCAGTTCCCTGATAACGCCTGCCCTCATGGTATCTATGTCAAAAAAGATGATATTGTTTTTTTGTGCCTTTACATCACTCTCAAGCGCATAATCCTTCCCCAGAACTCCCGACAGTTCTTTTTTCAAAGAAATGTTTTTTGTGAGCAGGACGACTTTCTTCATCTGATTATTAAATATACATAATGTTTAAATTTTAATCAAGCCCCAAAGACAAAATCCCATTTTCCCCTCATATCCCGGTATGGCACGCATGTTGCAATTACACCGGAGAAAGGAAGAAAAATGAAAATACTGGTAATTTATAACGGCTCGTTAAATTCAAAACGCGCTTTGCGAGCCGGTATCGGAGAGATAAAAAGACACAGCGGAGAACTGATAGTCCTTTATGTTCTAAACAGGGTTTCATTCATTGACAGGGATGTTGTATCAAGACACATATCAGATGCAAAACGGATTTTAGAGAAAGAGAATATAAAATCAGACATTACCCTTGCAAAGGGAAATCCGGCAGATGAAATTACTGAGCATGTCAGAGAGAAAAATATAGATATTATCCTCTCAGCTAAAAAGCGCTATAAGCTAAATTACGAAAATGGAGGTTAAGCTTTGAGATGGATATTGAAAATGCAAAGATATACGGGCTCTGCCTGGAGAGGCTGAAATACCAGATAACCAACGCGAAAAAAAGAATAAACGGCAACGGCGGGCATCTTATTTGTACTATGCTTGAATGTTATAACACAGGAGACCTTGACGACATCATAGATATTCTGGAACTCTACGATGTGCAGGAAAAAACAATTGGAAACATGAAAGAAAAGCTTAATGAGCTGGCTTATACCGTTTCTGTCCTTACACTAGAGAATCTATTTTTCGGGTTCAACGATAAAGGCCATCTCGGCCTTTATCTTGGGGTAAAAGAAGCCCATATTGAGCCATTCAATGAAGTTTTAAACGCTGTGTCATCTGTATAGATTTCCTGTTTGCGCGGGTGTATGCTATAAGCAATGCTAAGGCGCAAACTATGAAATTGCATCAAAACATATTAAGCCTTATCGGCAATACGCCTCTGGTAAGGATAAACCGGATGGTTCCGGAAAGCAGCGCCGAGATATGGGCGAAGCTTGAAGGTATGAATCCCGGCGGCTCTGTCAAAGACAGGATTGCCATTGCCATGGTTGAGGCCGCGGAAAAAGAAGGCCTTTTAAAACCCGGCGGAACAATCATAGAGCCCACAAGCGGAAACACAGGCATTGGGCTCGCGCTTGTTGCCGCTGTCAAAGAATACAATCTCATCCTTACAATGTCCGAGGCCATGACCCTGGAAAGAAGGCTCCTTCTTCAGGCGTATGGCGCCGAACTAATCATAACTCCTGCTGAACAGGGTATGATGGGCGCCTGGGATAAGGCGGAAAGAATCCTGAAACATAATCCCGGCTTTTATTTGCCGCTTCAGTTTGAAAACAAGGCCAATCCTGAAGCTCACAGAAGAACAACTGCTGTTGAGATAATAAATGATATGGGAGGCGTGCCGGACGCCTTTGTTGCAGGTGTAGGCACCGGCGGGACAATAACAGGCATTGGAGAAGCATTCAGGGAAAAACGGCCTGATGTGGTGATAGCCGCCGTTGAACCCGCAGGCTCTCCGGTGCTTTCAGGCGGAGAACAGGGAAAACATAAGATTGCCGGCATCGGCGCGGGTTTTTATCCGGGTATTTTAAACACAAAGATATATGATGAAGTAATTACTGTCACTGATAATGACGCTGAAGAAACCTCAAGACAGCTTGCCTTAAAAGAAGGAATACTTGCCGGCATATCATCAGGAGCCGCAATGTGGGCTGCCATGAAAATCGCCCAGAGGCTCGGCAAGGGCAAAAGAATAGTCGTTATATTTCCCGACAGAGGCGACAGGTATTTAAGCTCAGGCGTGTTCGGTAATAAAAGCTGAAAGCCTTAAGTGTTGATTAGAAATTTGGCTCCGAACGCTGAACGAAATCCGAACTTTTTTTAGCGAAAATCCGGACGCTGAATTTTGAAAAACTTTTAAGCTCGGGCGGGCAAAAAGGAAGGGGGTTGGGGGGAAGGAATTTTGCCCGCCCTCGCTTTTCCGCCACCGAATTTCGTGCCAGCGAAGCTGGCGCGCCGCCAAAATCAATTATTTAACTTTGTCGCAAAATCGCCAAAATTATCAAACCAATATTTTCGATAATTCTCAAGTGTTTCAGCTATTCCTCTTTTTGGCTTCAGAAGTAATTTTGTTTTTATATTAAACCCGTTGAATGGATACGCCTTGCTCTCTTTTCTTTCTTTTGTTTCAAATATACGCGAATAGCCATCAATTTTCCTATATCCATCTGCGTGTTCCGTTCCTTTTGGATCAACAAACAAAATTACATATTCATTTCCTTTTTGCATCCAAAAAATAAAATCTGGTTTAAATCTGGCCATGTTGTTTTCTTTCGGATTGTAGTAAGGAATATATACCTCATCTAAGGTCTGATCAAGCTTGGAAAACATCCACCAATCAAATTCTTTAAAAATATTATTTTTGTCTTGCAAATATGATTCAAGTTGTCCGATAAATTTAACTTCGCTATCAACATTAACAATATGGTTTATATAATCAATTTTTTCGGTTTCAGAAACTATCAACGGAAGATAATAATGATTAGCTAAATATTTGATTTTAATTCTTTTTGCATTATATTCATAAACCGACTCTTTTACATACTGATTCTCTATGTCTTGAACTTCTCTTGTATATTTATCAATATCTTTATGCTTTTCAAACTCTAATTTTAGTTGCTGAAGTTGGCTTTCCTTTTTCGGATAGTCCTCAACCTTCTTTATCCCTTCCAATATCTTTTCATATTGTTCTCTGCCAGTAAATCTAACCTTTTTAAAATGAACAATTTCATTTTCTAGTTTCTTAAACTTATCAAATTCTCTGCTTTTAACTCCGAGATAATCAAAAATCCGCGCAAGAATTAACTCCGGCTCAAAAAGAGAATTTTTCTCGCTAAAATCGTAATATTTATCTTTTTCTTTATCAAAACTTTCCTTTACTTTTTTCAAAACCATAACTTCGCAATCATACTTTGCCACAGTAACCTTGTCGTCTAAAAATTTACAGAATTTTGAGCTTATATCAAAATCCTCACGACTAATAGGATGTTTTTGCGGGTTACTTTTTTCAGCAAAAATTTTCTCGGTGATTTTATAAACCGGCACCAAAAGAGTATGCTTTTTTGCTTCGGGATTTAAAATAAACGCCTCACCCAAATTTTTATCCTGCTTTTCTGCTTGCAATGTGGCAATTATTTCCTTCAGATTTTCTGCGTTAGTACCAAATACAAACAAACTCTCAAGCGGAAGAATATTTTCACGAACTTTATTAAATAATTCTTTTTTTATCTCTTTTGCATTATATAAGCTAAGAATCCTTTTGCGCTTGTTCTTTTGTGGTTCAATTCTGACGCCTCGTCCGATAGCTTGCAAAACAAATTTTTTGGCGTCGCTTCCAACGCCGATATTTACAAACAAAATAATGTTTGGTCGGTTAGAATCCCAGCCCTCGTAAAAAGAGCGGGAACCCATTAAAATATTTATTTCTGAATCGTCATGATTGATTTTCTTAAAAATACTTTCATTTTCAAAACTTTCAATAATCTCATAACCCTCGAGCTTTTCCTTTAGCCAGCCGGAAATATCGCCAATTTTAATAAGTCCAAAAGGTTTTTCTGAAGTTTGTAATTTGAAAATAATCTCATTTTTATTGCCTGGAATTTTCAAAACCTCAATTTTACCAGATGATTTAGCGTTAAAAACTTGTCTTAAAATGTCGTTATATTCTATTTTTTCAAGCAATTTTTTATCAACCTAAACATTTATATTTTCAAACTCATAATTGGGATTATTTTCAAAATCTTCTATCAATTCTTTTTTGGCTTTTTCAAGCAATTCTGCGGCTATTTCATTTTTCGCAACTTTTTCCAGCTCTGAAAAAAATAATTTTAAGTCGGCTTCTTTTGTATCAACAGAATTAACCAGCGTCAAAAGTAGCGGGCGGTGGTAAATTGTTTTGTCTTCTTTTCTAACCTTTTCAAAATACTTATTTATATATGTTTGCAATATAAGCGTTTTCAAAACAATCTTTTGTTTTTCAATTTTAGAAAAATCATCTCTATCACGAAAAGCAGTTACTTCGGAATTTGAAATGTAAATATGCTTTCCGTAACCTTCCTCAATAAATTTAGAAAGGTTGAAATTAAAAACGCAGGTCGCAAAATCCCGCGGATCGGTAAAGGTCGCTGAAAAATTAAACAAAAATCCGTTTCTTGAAAGAATAGAGTATAAAATCTGACGCTTTGAGTCTTCTTTATCGCCTTTATGGGCTTCGTCCAAAAGAATATACCACTTGCCGCCATTGTCATAGTTTTGAAAATTTACGATTTTTTCCTTGTGTTCATCGGAAATCAAATCAGAGCGGTAATAAAAAACGTTAATTTCGTTTTTGGCAAACGGCAAAGCATTTTCGCGCTTGACGCTTTCGTAATCTCTCAAATTTTTAAGGTTTATCTTTGTGTCAAAATTTAAGCTGTTAAATTCCTCAACATGGTTTTTGAATTGGTCCAAAAGATCGTCGCGGTGGGCCAAGAAGAGAATATCCCGCGCCGGCAATTCTTTTTCGGCAATGAGTTTGCCTAAAAGCTCAATCAGCTTAACAATAATCAGCGTTTTGCCCGAGCCGGTCGCCATCCAAAAACTCATCCGGTTGATAAAATGGGCAAAAGGAATTTTTGAATCTATGGCAGGATAATCCTTGCCGTATTCCAAAAGATATTTTGCCGTCTTTTTGCCCTCTCTCTTTTTCAGGTCGTAATCAAAATTTTCCGCAAAATCATTCGCTTGATAGTGAGCGAATAAACTCTGTTTGTCCGTTTTCTTGTCTTTGAAATAAAGCCATAAACCTTTGAGCGCATTTTGTAGCCCCTGTTTTTGAAAATCAAAAAGCGTTTTGTCTTTTGAAAAACGCGCCAAATCAAACCCCTGCCATTTTGCCGGCAAGTTATCAAAAGAAAAGTCATCGACAATGTTTTGAAGATAAAGTTTCATGATGCCAATAAATTAGAAACAATTTTAATAAGTTTATCTTTTTCCTTTGGTTTACTTATTGCGATCAGCAGCGATAACGCAGTCAAGGCATTATCATTAATTTTCTTCTCCCCATTTTGCCGATACAAAAAATTATTTTTATCCAGAAAATAAACAAATAAAAAAGAAGCGATTCGTTTGTTGCCATCTACAAACGGATGGTCTTTAATAATAAAATACAAAAGATGCGCTGTTTTTTCTTCTAGTGAAGAATATAATTCTTTGCCGTCAAAAGTCTGATAAATGCTGTTGATTATGCTTTTTAATTTACTCTCATTTTCTCTGCCAAAAAGTTCGCTGGCTTCTTTTTTTGCTATTAACTCTTTTTTAATTGTTTCTATAATTTTTATAGCTTCGCCATAGCGCAAAATATATTTGCTTTTTGTCTTTTTAATTGCTGGCAGTCTTTCTTTGTCATATTGCTCCAGCAATGTTAGTGTTTTGGCATACGAAGAAAGCAAGCTTAAGATTTCAGTTGCTTGATTGGCAAGTAATTCATTTTTTGATTTTTCTTGCAGAAAAGTAATAGCATTCTCTAATTCTTTTAATTGATTTTTCGCTTGCAATAATCTTTTTTCGTTTAGGGTGTAACCTTTTACTAAATGCTCCTTTAGTGTTTTTGTAGCCCAGATGCGAAATTGAGTGGCGCGCCTAGAATTAACGCGGTAGCCAACGGAAATAATCATATCAAGGTTATACAAGTTCATCTTTCGGACTTTACCGTCAGCCGCAACCTGTTCCAAAATGGAACAGGTTGATTTTTTGTCTAACTCGCCTGATTTGTAGATATTGTTGATATGCTTAACAACCGCTGGCCTATTAACATCAAAAAGTTTGGCAAGCAAATGAGCGTCTAACCAAACTGAATCTTGCTCCAGTTTTACTTTAATTTCTGGGCCTTGCGGACTTTTATAAATTACAATCTCGCCTTTTTTAATTTCTTGTTTTTTAGGCATATTTAACCCGTGAGATAATTCTTTAATCCCACCAGATAAGTGGTTTAATAAGCTTATAGTCTAATTCTTTTGTATTTATCTTACTTCCATCAGTAAATTCTACCTCTTCGTCTTTTATTGCTTTAATCCATTTACCGGTTAAGTTTGATAGTGTTTCCGCAATATCAATATCGGGATAAAGCTTGCTCAAATCCACCTTCACTTTTTTATTTTTGTAATCTATTTCCAAAACCTCAAGCATTTTTTCATCTCTCATAAAGACATATTCCTGATATGCTTTGTCGCTTACTTTATTAAACAAGTCACCATCGCTATATTTACACTTTGCTAATGCTTCTTCATATTGCTCAAGCTCGTAATACTTGAAAAACCCACCGCCTTGATATTCTTTCACTTCTTTTGAAATGCCTGATTTATCATAAGCCAAAACCTTTTTCATCCTTGGCAAAACAACTGTGTAAAAATGCTCTCCCATCTCTACCCCAATCCATTTTCTGCCGAGTTTATGGGCTACTGCTGTAGTTGTGCCAGAGCCGAGGAAGAAATCAAGGATAAAGTTGTCTTTTTCAGAAGTAGATTCAACGACGCGTTTAAGCAGAGTTTCAGAGTTTTCAGTGGAAAATTTCCAACCAAAAGAATAACTTCCAATATCAGTCCAGTTAGAATCTACGGGTGTTAATTCAGATTCTAAATATTGCGGTAATCCTCGTTGTTTATTTCCAAAAACATCTATATACCCATAGTCTTCATTAATCCTGATTCTGTTTTCTTTATTTAATTGTTCAAATTTAGTTTTGGAGAATCTCCAATGATGGCCCTTAGGTGCTACAAACCTTCTCCCATTTAACTCGATCAAATTAGCATCTTTATTTTCTTTAGGAGAAACTGCATTTACCCATTTCGTTTCTCTATCTCTCTCTTTAAAAATTATATAGAAAATAATTTTTGTATTTTTCCCATAAAAGTAAAGTAAATCATAGGCAGGATTAAATCTCTCTGGAACATTTGTTCCTTGGTAATTAACTTTACGTAAAGCAATCTCATTCCTAAAATTTTCCTTCCCAAATTCCTCGTCCATTAAACATCTCACGATCCAATTTCCATTATAATCGCATCTTACAAAGATATTTCCTTTTTTACTCAACCAATCTTTGGCAATACTCAGACGATTCTCCAATAGCGTTGCCCAGTTAGCATCTTTGTAATTTGTGCGATATAAAAACTGGTCGGAAGAATCCAAATTAAACGGCGGGTCAATGTAGATTGTCTGCACTTTTTCCTTAAATTTCGGCAGGATGGTGTTTAACGCTTGATAATTTTCACTTTTTATCAGCCAGCCGTCTAAAGATTTGTCTAAATCATCAAACTGGCTTAAAATCTCAAGCTCTAAATCCTTAAAATACTTGGTATCAATCGGCAAATGTTCGTATTTTTTAGCTAAATGCTTGCCGGTTAAATCGTTTTCAATAACATTTTTAGCCTTAAAATCCTCATCAACAATCGCCAATTCCTGCCATTCTTTGATCTGTTCTTTAATATTTTTGTGTTTTAGGATTTTTTCAACCAGTTTAAGATTGTCTAATCTGTCTAGCGTAACGACATAGTTTGAATTTTTAACAAACTTCGGCTTGTTCCAGATTTTTACCAGTTCATCTTCAAACTGGGAGATAAAGTCAATAATCTTGAAGGCAATGTCTTTGAGGATTTGTAATTGATTAACTCTGTCTGCGCTCCATTCTTTCGCCCCTTCCCAGAAATATTGATAACTCCAAAGCTTAAACTGCTCCTGTAAAAAGCTTCTCGCGTTTTTGTTAATGAAGAAGTCAACCTCGCTCTGTTTTTCAAAAACCCTGAAAGCGCGCTCCAGTTGTTCTTCGGTAATGGCAATGCCTCTTTTCTTTATGGCTTTTAGTATCTCGTCTTGTTTTGTTTTTGTTCCTCTCTCGGAGTACAAAACCGTAAAAACAATCGTTTGATCATCTCTGATTTTGTTTAACTCAAAAATAAGTGAACGTTTTTCGTTGGCTTTTTTGTTTTCTAATTTTGAGGCGTCAAAATAAAACTTTAGCCCATCAAACTCAACAGGCAAGCTTCTGAAAATTCGATCGGTTTTGACATAGTAGAGCATCTGTGTCTTCCAAAAAAGAATCACATCTTTGTCGTCGGTATAAACTTTTTCATAGATGTTGTTGTGAAAGGGAGTTGAATTGAAATAGATTGAGCCGCTTTCAGTGAAGTATCGGCTAAAAAATGAGTAGAGCTTATCAAAAAGTTCTTCTCTAAAAGCAGGGTATTCTTTGACAGCTTTGTTTATATCTTCCTTAAGCAGTTTTTCAATCTGCGAATAATATCCGGCTTTAATCCGCATTAAATTGATAAATCCACCTTCGCCCTCAATTTTGGCGCCGATAAAAATATCTTGAAGTGCTTTATAAAATTTTTGTTCTTTAGTCATAGTTTTTTTATTTAAACAATTCCGCCACCGACACGCCGAGGGCTTTGGCTATTTTTTCTAATGTATCAACGGTAGGATTCGGGCTTTCGCCGGTTTCTATCTTTACTATTGTATTTAAAGCCAAATCAGCGTTTTTTGAGAGGCGATCTTGCGAGATTCCTTTTTTGATTCGCAATTTGCGGATATTTTCGCTAACTGTATTTGCCATATTGTTTTGACTTTGATAAACTATTATAATACACTACTTATAGTGAGTGTATATCAACTTGTTTAATATAATGATATCAAAAACATTGAATTTAGGCAAACAAAAA
>Ga0172370_10006148_pt1 | contig 15186 bp, 15 predicted proteins | sample LakKiv5m_FD_114538 | JGI IMG/M metagenome (GOLD analysis project Ga0172370, IMG submission 114538) | Freshwater microbial communities from Kabuno Bay, South-Kivu, Congo - kab_022012_11.5m | ecosystem: Environmental > Aquatic > Freshwater > Lake | place: Democratic Republic of the Congo...
ATTATGCAGGTAGAGTATTTGATGAAAAGGAATTAGTTAATTTAGTCGATTCATCTCTAGATTTTTGGCTGACTGAAGGAAGATTTGCTGAAGAATTTGCTGAAAAAATATCCGATTTTTTAGGTATATCAAATGTCATCCTTGTTAATTCCGGTTCGTCCGCAAATCTTATTGCTTTCTCAGCTTTAACTTCTCAAAAATTAGGTGATAGAAGTTTAAAACCCGGTGATGAGGTAATATCAGTAGCCGCTGGATTTCCGGCGACTGTTACTCCAATTATTCAAAATCAATGTGTTCCCGTGTTTGTTGATATTGATTTACCGACTTACGACATTGATATTAAAATGATGGAAAGGGCAATAACTGAAAAAACTAAATGTATTTTCTTGGCCCATACGCTTGGCAATCCATTCAATTTGGATGCTGTTATTGAATTGGCTGAGAAGCATCATCTTTGGGTAATTGAAGACAATTGTGATTCTTTTGGTAGTAAGTATAGAAATAAATATACAGGCACATTTGGACATATCTCAACAATCTCTTTCTATCCTGCTCATCATATTACTACAGGCGAGGGCGGTGCGGTTTGTACTAATGATGAATACCTTGCAAAAATTATCAAGTCATTTAGAGATTGGGGGAGAGACTGCTATTGTGCGGGGGGTGAAAATAATACCTGTGGCAAAAGATTTTCACAGCAGTTCGGAACGCTCCCATTTGGGTATGACCATAAATATGTTTATTCAGAGGTTGGTTACAACCTTAAAATGACAGATATGCAAGCAGCCATTGGTGCAGCTCAAATAGATAAACTCCCTGAGTTTTGTGAAAAAAGAAAAAATAACTTTAAGCGCTATAATGAAATTTTTGGCAAGTATGAAAAGTTTTTAATTTTACCAAAAGCAACAGAGAATTCAGATCCCGCTTGGTTTAGTTATATAGTTTCGGTAAAGGCAGATGCACCATTTAAGAGAGATGAATTGACGAACTATTTAAATAGCAATTTAATTGAAACAAGAAATTTATTTGCGGGTAATATCATAAAGCAACCGGCTTTTATTGGCAAGAATTTCAGAGTTGCAGAACATCTTAATAATACAGATTTTGTTATGAATAATACTTTTTTCATTGGAACTTACTCGAGTAACACAGAAGAAAAGATGAATTATATTGAAAAAGTAGTTATAAATTTTATGGAGAAATTTTGATGGAAGAATTGCAACAAAAATCAAAAATGGACTGCAGATTCTTTAAAGGTTATATCCCTTGTAAATATAACAAATTAGAAAATGTTGAGTGCATTTCAGAGAGCGGCGAAACTTGCAAATTCTATAATAAAATTGATACAAGAATTTTAGTTATTAAATTAGGAGCTGCTGGGGATGTTATAAGGACTACGCCCCTTTTGAGCCCAATTAGGAAAAAATATCCTAATTCCTTCATATATTGGTTAACCGATTTTCCAGACTTAGTCCCTCAATTTAATGTAAATAGTAATGGAGCGGATAAAATACTTAAATGGGAAGAAAAATCATTAACTTTTTTAAAATCATGTCAATTTGATATAATATACAATTTAGATAAAGATGAGCATGCATGCGGTTTTATTAATCAACTTAAATCTGAAAATAAATTAGGGTATATTTTAAAAAATAATGTCCCATATCCTGCAAGTGAAAATGCTTTACACAAATATATGACAGGGCTATTTGACAGAGTAAGTCAAGAGAACTCTAAAAATTATTTAAAAGAAATTTTTGAAGTTTGTGATTTTGAATATAAAAAAGAAGAATATATCTTACCTGGTTTTATTCCCTTTGATAATAATATGATTGATAAGACTAAAAAAGTTGTTGGGCTAAATACTGGTTGTGGCGGCAGATGGACATCAAGATTATGGCCAGAGAATTATTGGTGTGACCTTTCCCAAAAATTATTAAATAATGGTTATGAAGTCGTCTTGCTTGGTGGTCCAGAAGAAGATGAAAAAAATAAACGTATTGCAGAAATTACTAACGCAAAATATTTTGGTACAAAACCTTTGAAAGAATTTATTGGATTAATGGATAAGTGTGATATTATCGTTTCAGTGGTTACAATGGGTATGCATATAGCGATTGGACTTAAGAAAAAACTTGTACTTTTAAATAATATTTTTAACAAGAATGAATTTGAATTATTTGATAGAGGGGTAATAATTGAACCAGAGAAAAAATGTACATGTTATTTTTCTCCTAAATGTAAAAATAACGAATATAAATGTATTGAATTAATTCATTCTGGTTCTGTTAAAAAAGAAATAGATAAACTAATTTGAATAATGTCTATAATAAAAAAATATAAAGCAATATTAAAACAAATAGAAAATCCTTTAGAAGATATTTATACACTTACTTTTTCTTCTGCTAATAAATTTAAATATCTACCCGGTCAATTTCTTCATCTTGCTTTGGATGAATATGATGGAGTAGGTCAGTGGCCAGAATCAAGATGCTTTTCCATGCAGTCTAATCCCGAAGAAGAAATAATAAAAATAACATATGCTGTAAAAGGTCATTTCACTAATAGAATGAAGAATGAATTGCATGAAGGTAATGAAGTTTGGTTAAAACTACCGTATGGAGATATTTTTCAACGCGGCCATGATAAATCAAATTGCGTTTTTATTGCCGGAGGAACCGGTGTAACTCCATTTCTTTCATTATTTAATTCAAGTGAATTCAATAACTATATAAATCCCAAAGTATACCTAGGATTCCGTGCAAAAGCATATAATATATATGAAAATGAAATTCGAGCAATTCGTAATAATTCGTGTAGTACATCAGTATTCTATGAAGATGTTAATGGCATCCTTAAAATTGAGTCAATATTTGAAGAAAATGGAATTGATAGTACCTATTTTATTTCTGGCCCTCCTTTAATGATAAAGAATTTTAAAAAATTTTTTATTGATAGTGGTGTGCTAGAAAAAAATGTTATTACAGATGATTGGGAATAATGAATAAAACTATTTTGTTAACTGGAGCTACCGGCTTTCTTGGAAGTCATCTACTAGAAAGATTTATCCAAGATAATTATAAGATATTAATTCTTAAAAGATCTTTTTCTAACACCTGGAGAATTTCCCACCTCTTAGATAAGGTTGTCATTTATAATATTGATAAAACTCAATTAAATCTGCCGTTTGAAGAAAATAAAATAGATTATGTGGTTCATACAGCAACTAACTATGGAAGAAATAAAAATAAAACATTTGATATTGTTAAAGATAATCTAGTATTTTCTTTAGAACTCCTTGAAACTGCTTCCTTTTTTAACACAGACACCTTTTTTAACACAGACACCTTTTTTAACACAGACACCTTACAGTATAAATATCTTTCAGATTATACATTATCAAAAAAACAATTTGTTGAATGGGGTAAAAGATTTGCAGAAGCAAACAAAATAAAATTTGTTAATCTTAAACTGGAACATATGTATGGACCGAAGGATGATGCTAAAAAGTTCGTAGTTTGGATAATTAAACAAATGCTTGAGGATGTAAAAGAGATTAAATTGACTTCGGGAGATCAAAAAAGAGATTTTGTTTATATAGATGATGTAGTAAATGCTTTTGCGCTATTATTAAGTCATAAAGCTAAAAATCATTTTTTAGAATTTGAAATTGGTACAGGTGAATCCATCTCTGTTAGAGAATTTATCTTAATGATTAAGAACATCATCCAAGATAATTTCCATATTGTAAATACAGAGCTTAATTTTGGCGCTTTACAAAAACGAAAAGGTGAGCCCAAGGAAATTAAAGCAGATGTGAAGCAATTAAAGGAAATGAAATGGAAAAGCAATCATACATTAAATGATGGCTTAAAGAAAACAGTAGAATCTATAATAGGTAAAAAATGAGATATTTAATAACAGGCGGCTGCGGATTTGTCGGCAGTAATCTCGCTGCAGAAGTATTGAAACTTAATGAAGAGTTATTTGTATTTGATAATTTATACAGAACCGGAAGCGAAAAGAATTTACTTTGGTTAAAAGATAAGGGAGAATTTAAGTTTTACCATCTTGATATACGAAATTATAATGATGTAGAGAATGTGATAAAAGAGATAAAACCGGACATAATTTTCCACCTGGCAGGGCAAGTTGCAATGACGACATCGATTAATGATCCACGAATGGATTTTGAAGTTAATGTGGTAGGTACACATAATGTGCTTGAAGCAGTTAGAAAATACTCCCCTAAGACATCAATATTATATTCATCAACCAATAAAGTGTATGGCGATCTTGAGTATTTAAACTACGAAGAGATGGACACGCGGTATGTTTGTAAAGAATACCCAGATGGTTTTGATGAAAAATTACCTCTTGATTTTCATTCTCCGTATGGTTGTTCTAAGGGTGCAGCTGATCAGTATCTTCTGGATTACCATAGAATGTATGGAATAAATACTGTGGTTTTCAGGCATTCATCGATGTATGGAGGAAATCAACATCCCACTTATGATCAAGGATGGATTGGTTGGTTTGTGCAAAAAGCAATTGAAATTAAAAAAGGTATATCGAAAGAATCATTTACAATATCTGGAAATGGCAAACAAGTTAGAGATGTTCTACATGCAGATGATGTTACGTCGCTTTATTTTCTAGCAAGTGAAAATATAGAAAAAACCAAAGGACAAGCTTTTAATATTGGAGGGGGTATCGAAAATAGTTTATCTTTGCTTGAACTTTTTAAGTTGTTGGAAGATGAACTTCTTATTGAAATGAATTACAAAAAATTGCCATGGCGAGAAAGTGATCAAAAAGTTTTTATTTGCGATTCTGCGAAAGCGTTAAATTTTTTGGGATGGAAACCAAATATATGCAGAAATGAAGGGGTACTTAGGATGCTAAAATGAATTTCGCAAAATATAATGTTTTTCGTTATAAACATGTTGTAGTTTCTGATGTAGATGGGGTTATCAGGAATAAAAATTTACAATTTCAGATCATATTGGCATTTGTGTTAAAAGGTATTTCAATTGGATTAAGTTTTATGATTGTTCCTTTATTCCTTAACACATTAGGCAACGAAAAGTATGGTGTTTGGGTGACAATGTTGTCTATTGCGTCATGGATTTCTTTAATGGATATTGGGATTGGGAACGGTCTAAGGAACAAACTTACTACTTCCTTGGCTGAAGGTAATTATGACGATGCGAAAGAATACATAACTACTGCATATTTTTCTCTCTGTGTGATTGTTTGTGTAATTTTAGTATTAGCCATATTTTTGATACCTTTAATCAACTGGCAGTTGGTTTTTAATATAAATAGCATTCAAAATAACATACTGATTACCAGTGTTGGATTAGTAGTTTTTTCAATTCTGATTAGCTTTATCCTAGGATTAACTAATCAGTTGCTAAATGCAGTACAAAAAAATTCATTCACTGCTATAATGCCAATATCTTCAAATATAATCCTCGTGTTAGGTTTATTTTTTTTTAATACAACTATCAAAGGGGACCTAACACTTGTTGCTATAATTTATTTTATCGCTCAACTTGCGGGATATGGATTGGTAACACTTCTGTTTTTTTCTGAATACAAAGAACTTAGGCCCTCAAGACTATTTTTTAATCAAAACAAGATAAAAGATATTATTAACTTAGGTCTTAGCTTTTTCATTATCCAAATAGCAGCAATAATAATATTTTTTTCATCTAATTTTCTTATCACACAATTTTATGGTCCCTCTGAGGTAACAATCTATAACATTTGCTTCAAGTTATTTAGTACAATATCTATGTTAATGGGATTAGCTTTGGCCCCATTCTGGTCTGCTTTTACAGAAGCCTATGTAAAAAATGATTTTATTTGGATCAAAAAAAAAATTATTCATTTTTTTTATTTATTTATCCCAATCGTTATAGTAATAATCACTATGGTCGTGTTTTTTGATAAAATTGTCTTTTTCTGGATTAGGAAACCATTAAACATTCCACATTCATTGCAATTGCTAATGGCATTATTTGTAATTATTTCATTTTGGAATAGTATTTTTTCCTCTTTCTTGAATGGGATATCAAGGACAAAGGAACAACTGATAACTTCACTTATAGCAATTTTTGCATATATCCCTTTAGCTTGGTTTTTTGCTAAGACATTAGCATTAGGCTCTAGCGGTATAATTTTAGCCACAATAGTATGTCTTTCTTTTTTTGCAATAGTCGGCCCATCAGTATCATATAAAATTCTAAAGAGTAAATAATGACTACACCACTTGTTAGTATTCTCATCCCTGTATACAACAGGATTAAACAAATTAAAGATACTCTCGATTCTGCGATCAATCAAACGTATGATAATTATGAAATCATAATTAGAGACAATAGAAGTGATGACGGGACATGGGAATTTTTAAGTGACTATACCAAAAGCAATGGGAAGATTAAGTTATATCAAAATGATTTCAATGTAGGCCCTGTCATCAATTGGATGAAACTGGTGCAACAAGCAAAAGGGGAGTACATCAAAATCCTATTTTCAGATGACTTAATTGAAAAAGATTTTATTAATAAAATGTTGCCGATTTTAATTAAAAATAATAGCGTAAGCTTTTGTTGTTCAGCTGTGGAGATTATACAAGATTCTGAGGTTATAAAAACAAATCATTACTTCAAGAAGACTGGGAAGGTGAACAACAAGTTATTTATTAAAAAAATTTTATTGGGTGGAAATGTTTCGGTATCTGCTTCCCATGCACTATTTAGAAAAGAGGATCTATTAAATTCGATTGTTTTAGATGTACCTAATAAGATAAATAGCGATTTCAAAATGCATGGCATTGGACCAGATGCGCTGATGTTTTTACTTATAGCGAATAAATACAAATATTTTTACTACATAGACGATGTGCTAGCTAAATATACTGCACATGATCAGTCTATTTCAGTTAAAACAAAAAGTGCTGAATTAATTTTGTTACATATTCTTGGAAGGGCCTATTACGTTGAAAATTATTGTTCAGATAAAACAATAATTAAAAAATTTAATGCAAGAATTAAAATAAATTTGATCTTATATAAAGATGAAACTGATTTACTACTTAGTGATATTGATGATTTCTATATGGGGCGAAATGAACATAAATATAACAGATATTATTATGTTGTTCAATATTTGTTGGTAGTACTGATCCCTTACATAAAAAAATTAATAAAGCGATTTTTAAAATCCACTTTCTTAAAAAGGATATAATATAATACATGTCGAATTTATTAAGCAGAGATCGCTATGATTATTTACTTTTGTGGGGGCATGGATATGATTATCGCTTTGAAATAGCTAAAAAAATAAATGAAAATAAAAACTTTAAACTTATATCGATTATAAGACATGAACCAAAAAGTATTTCAAATCTGATAAAAAATGTTTATTCATTTGATTATGCGCCTTTTCATCACTTGAAATCGAAAACACAGTATTTAAAGAAAACTTCGAAGATTGTATATATATATATAATAAAAAATATTAATCCTAAAATTGATTATTTCGATGTAGGAAATTTCCGACACAAAGAATCAATAACACTAAAACATTTCAAGGAAGAATTAAGAAATAGATATAATCCCCGCTTAGAAGGTAAAAGGACAGATGAACACGTTGTCCATGCTTCAGACAATGAACTGCAAACGAATAATATTTTAAAATATCTGGGGTACAATTTAGGTATCCAAGATTTTATTGCTAGTGAAAATATTTTTAATGTTCCTTATCATATCCAAGAAGGGAATTCTATGAGGGTAAAAATGACAGATATTGATGACGTTTATTGTAGAATTAGTATAAAAAAATCTGGAGGTTATGGATTAGTCAGCATGAAAGTGGCTGATTGTCCCCATTACCTTTCACTCGTTATGGCTGATCTTAATTTATATCAAAAGTATATTAACGACTTTTTCGGAATAACTCTTCGCGATTATTATTCTGTCGAAAAATTTTTGAATTTAGCTAAAAAATTAAAATACCTCGAAGCCCCATATCTAAATAATTATATTTGTATTCAGGAAATAAATGGTAACCTTACTATTGTTGATGGGTTACATCGTGCTGCAATTCTAAAATTTAGAGGAGAAAACAAAATACCTATGGCGATCTTAAATGAAAATTGATTTAAAAGATTTCTTCATGGCTATCAATAATGATTTTTATTGTTTAGTCAAGAAAAGTGATATTTTCCCAAAATACTTAATCGGGTCGGACTTTGATATATTTTGCTACGATATTAAAAAGTGTTTATCTGAATTATTAAGTGCTGCAAATAATTATTTGTATAATGGATATGAACTAAAAGCCACAAAACTTGGTGAATCTCAAATTCAATTGGATTTACTAAAAGAAAAGGAATTAGTAGTAAAATTCGATTTGTATGAGAATTTGCCTAAATATCATAATATTCAAGTAAAAGAATATTTTTTCGCTTCTATTCTTGAAAATAGACAAAAAATAAGTATTAACGACTTTTCTATATATGTGCCCAATAAGATTGATGAAATAATAATCAGATATTTGGAGTACCATGAATATTTTGCGTTACGACCCGATAAGATTAAGCACATTGAATTTATTGAAAAAGAGCTTTCCGACGCAAATGAAGTTGATATTTTCTTTAAAAAACTTCATTACTTTATTAAATTACCAAGAATATATGATGCAATGGATCTGAAAGGGGCTTCCAATCATAGTAAGATTAGAGAAGTTTTAGGAAAAATACAAGGGAAGTCAATAAAACAATTAATAATTTTGCTTATAAAGAAAATAAATAGAATTGTATGGTAATAGTGAAATTAAAGGGGGGACTTGGAAATCAAATGTTTCAATATGCTTTCGCTCGCAGTATCGCCGTATCAAATAATCATTCTTTAATCTTAGATACAATCACTGGTTTTGAAAGTGATCCATACAAACGACAATATAGACTAAATTATTTTAATATAAACGAAAAAATTGCAAGTGAAAAAGATCTTCAAAGAGTAAGATTGTTTAGACAAAACAATGTTTTTGGTAAGGCCTTGAGGTTAGTGGATAGATTAATGCCCCTCAGTAAAAGATTTTACATTGAAGATAATAGCAAAAACATGAATAATAAATTAGTCATACGGGGAGACATCTATTTAGATGGCTACTGGCAATCCTATAAATATTTTAGTCCAATTTGTAATCTCTTAAGAGAAGAATTTTCATTAAAAAGTAATTATATCAAAATAAATAATACTATTAGAAGCAAAATATATAATGAAGAATCTGTTGCAATACACTTTAGGAAAAAGGATTCGTATTGTGTGGGAGAAAATGTTGGAATACCAGTAAATAACATTTATAAGAATATTGATTTAGATTATTATTTAAAAGCTATAAAACTTATGAATAGTAGAATTTTCAAACCTAGATATTTTGTATTCACGGATGATGAAAAATGGGTTAAGGAAAATTTTCTTATAGAGGACTCATTTGAGGTTGTTTCTGGATTTGAAGATTATGAAGATATGCTTTTCATGTCTTTGTGCAAACATCAAATTATTGCAAATAGCACATTTAGCTGGTGGGGTGCGTGGTTAAATCATAGCAAAAATAAAATTGTTATATCACCTAAAGAATGGTTTAATACTTCTCCACCTAATATTAATCTCGAAGATTTACTTCCTGAAGAATGGATTAAAATTTAATTGGTTTATAGATACTATTAGTAATTACTTGATCAAAATACTAGATATTAAATGATTAAACATTATAGGTTATTTTATATTTACACAGCGTTTATGCTCCTATTCCCCAATACTGTAGGTTTTCACTTTGGGATTGATTTTAGGATTTGGCAATTTATTTCAGTCCTATTTTTATTACCTCTGCTTGTAATTTTAAAAAGCAAGATAATGTTTCATAATATTGATTTTATAGTCATTTCTCTTATAATTATCTCTTCAGTCTCATCGTTTTTCTTCTTTGGTATCCAATCGGGGATTGGATTTATCATAAAAGGAAGTTTATATTATATTTTCCCCTTTATAGTAGCAAAACACTTAATCGAAAATGAAGAACAGATATTAGGGTTATTCAAAGTAATTACTGTTTGTGCAATAATGTTGGCATTAATTGCACTGTACGAATATTTTACCAAAACAGGTTATTTAGAAAATTCGAAATTATTAATTGATCCAGACGAATATGGTACAAGTAGGATTTATGAAAGATATGGCGACAATCTCATAAGAGTAATGGCTAGTTTTGGGCATCCAATATATTTGGGCGTTTTTATGATCATGGTAGCTTTAATAAATGCATCATTTCTCATAAATCCTAGGAAAAATTATTTAAGGCCAGTAGTACTTTTACTTCAAATTATTCTAGCTGGAATAGCTGTTTTAATATCACAATCAAGGACTGCTGCTGTTGCACTAATCATAATTATACCTTTTTATTATGGAATTGTATACAAAAAAACAAGTTCAATAAAGTTAATGCTGTACATGTTGCCAATCGGTTTGATGACTTTTTATTTAATTGACAATTATTTTTATGATTATTATAACCAAACTCTAAACAAACAAGTATTTGCATCCAATTCAACTAATACTTTTGAATTTAGGCTTCAGAACTTAGCTTATGGAATTGAGATCTTTTCTAAAAATATTAACTGGATAGGCGAAAACAATCGATACTTAACTGGCAAATGGTTGTTGGAAAACAAAGAATTATCAAATGGTTTTGTGAATAGGATGACTACGTTTGGTTTTTTATATTTTATCATTTACGTTTATCTTTGGTTCTATTCTATAATTAATTTTTATAAGAGGAGCGCTAATTTCTATTTTATGATTCTGACACTAATTTTAATATTTCTATTTATTGTAAATAATATAACTGAATTAAATTTTCAAAATGAAATATTGTTTTTTATTATTATTGGCTTAGGATTTAATGAAAGCTTACAAAATAAATATGAACAAATAGGATAAATATATGGTAAGTGTCGTAATGTCTGTTTTTAATTGTGAATCATATCTAGAAAAATCAATTTCTAGTATTCTTGACCAAACTTTTAAGAATTTTGAGTTTATCATTATTGATGATGGGTCGACGGATGGTAGTCTTAAGGTAATAAAATCTTTTTCTGATAAAAGAATTAGGTTTATGACACAAGAAAACGCTGGATTATCTGCTTCGCTTAACCGTGGAATAAGACAAGCTAAGTCGAGCTTAATTGCTAGAATGGATGCTGATGACATTAGTCATCCAGATAGATTACGAAAGCAAGTAAATTTTATGGAAGCTAATCCTCAGTGTGTATGCCTTGGGACAAATGCTATTGTGATAGACATGAATGGTTTAGAACTTTTTACTTCAGAATTACCAATTTCTTGGCAAGAAATAAAAAAGCTACTACCCACATCTCCATTTTTTCATAGCTCAACCATGATCCGTAAAGAAGTTTTATTAAAATGCGGTGGCTATAATGAAGAAATTAAACATCATTTTGAAGATATAATTCTTTGGAATCAAATGGCTGAAATAGGTGAATTATGGAACATAAAGGAGCCATTACTATCTTACCGTTTGCTCCCTTCATCAATAACCAACAGGAGCGTTAGTGATAGCAAAAAAATGACATCTATAGCAATAAAAATAGTACAAGGTATCTCCTTAGCTGATAAAGATAAAGTTTTTTTACAAAGAATTAACTTGAAGAAAGCAAAAAACGTCAAAAAGAGTAATTATTTTTTAGCGATTGGGAAGATTTATTTGGAAAAAAAAGTAATTAAGCGTTGTGCATTTTCTAATTTATTGCGATCAATAATTTGGAATCCCTTAAATTATAAAGCTTGGTTTAATTTACTTTTATCTCTTCAGCCGACATTTTTAATTCATAAATGGAAAAAATACAGAGCTATTAACTAATGAAATGTGATAGAGGAAAGTATCAGATCATTGATAAAAATAAAAAGCAGTCAAATAAAATATTTTTAACTTTCAAATTATTTGATTATTAAATGATTAATGTTTTATATTTAATAGATAATTTAGTTCTTGCTGGAGCACAGAAGCAATTGTTACAAACCTTGAAGTATATTGACAGTACGAAATATAAAAAATATGTTATTTATTTTGATGATTGTAATGGCCAAATTAAAGAATTTTCTAAATATACTGATGAAATACTTTATATAAAAAGAAGATTTCGCTGGGACATTTCAATTATTTGGAAATTATTAAAATTTATCCACAAAGAAAAAATAACTATTGTCCATAGTCATCTTTTTATGAGTACTTTTTTCGGTGTGATCGCTTCAAAAATTGCTGGTGTGCCAATTGTGAATCAATATATACACAATGTGACAGAGCCAGCAAAATATCGTTATGTTATAATGAAACTATTATTTCCTTTATCTGATGCGATCCTATGCAGCAGCAGAGCTGGGAGAGACTTTTTTTTTAGTAAAATTAATTCTAAGATCACTGTCATAAACAACATGATATCCCTTGACATTGGGTTGCTAAATCAAAAGACAAATATAATCCAGACACACAAATTAGAGCATTATGAACATTTTATTGGTAAAGTTGCAAATTTCAACAAGTGGAAAGACTATTATTCGTTTTTTCTGATGGCTAGAATTATATTAGAAAAATTTCCCAAAACTGCTTTTTTGGTTATTGGGGACGGTAAATTGAAAAGCCGATATCAAAAATATGTGGAAGAAATCGGAATTAGTCAAAATGTAAAATTTTTTGGTTCTTTATCCAATCCATTTGACATTATTAATATTTTTGATATCGGAGTATTATTTTCATTTGATAATTTGGGAGAGGCCCAATCAATGGCAGTATGTGAATATATGTCATTGAAGAAACCAGTTATCGCTTCGAATGTTGGTGGGATAAGAGAGACCATTTCAAATAGAATTACTGGTTATCTTGTGAAATCTGGTGATTACCAAAAAGCTGCATGCTATGCGATTGAACTTTTAACTGATAAAGAATATTGCTCTAAAATGGGGTTGGAAGGATATAAAAAAATTGAAGAATTATTTGATGCGAAAAAAGTGATAAAAATTATTCAGTTGATTTATGATGAGACTTTAAATCGTAAAAAGAGAATCCCTCAGTGAAAAAAAAATTATTAATTATAGCATCTCATTTGCCCTCTCTCAAAGTTCCTCAAGGAGGACATAAGTCCGCATTTTCAATCTTAAAAAGTTTTTCAACCGTTTTTGATATTTATTTATTTACATTCATCAATGAGAAAGAAATTGGATATTATTCAGAAAAAGACTATGAATTTTGTTCAAGAATAGAATTTGTAAAGATTAATAATATCTCACGATTGATTGCGATCATAAGAAACTTTCGCCTACCTTTTAAAGTTGCAACAAGAGTAAATAATAACGCAAAGAAAATGATAATCGAGCTTCAAAAAGAGATAAAATTTGATCAAATTCATTTTGAGTTTACATCATCTGCATATTATTATAAATACATTAATTCAGGAACTAAAACAAGTATTAGTGAACATGATCTGACTTATCAGTTAATCGAAAGAAAATTTAAAAAGTCAAAATTTATTAAAAAGTTATTCTATAAATTTGAATTTAGTAGACAAAAAAGATGGGAAATGAAATTATTAAATAAAATTGACCACGTATTGGTACATAACATAAAGGATAGAACACTTTTATTAGAGGAAGGAATTGTTTCTGAAAAGATAACAACTGTTTCCCCTTATGTGGATCCAATATTTAAAAGCGTCAATAGGGGAAATTTTTTAAGTAGATCCATTTTGTTTTGGGGTGCTATGAATAGGAGTGAGAATATTGATGGAATAAAATGGTTTGTATCTTCTATTTTTCCAATAGTTATTAATAGATATAGTGATGCTCAATTGTTTATAGTAGGAGCTCATCCGACGGAAAAAGTAAAGAGATTAAGATCAAAAAATATACATGTAACTGGGTTTGTCAAAGATCCAATTGAATATTTTGAAAAATGCCAATTAGCAGTCGCTCCTTTAAGAGTAGGTGCTGGGATTAAGATAAAAGTACTTGAATATTTGTCTGCATCCATACCGGTTGTGTCGACTACTATTGGAGCTGAGAGTATTGAAGGGGAAAATTTATTTATTGCGGACGATGCATTTTCATTTGCTGATAAGATATGTGAAATATTCGCTTTGGAAAAATCTTCATGAGTTTTTTGCTTTTATTAATTTAATTCTAACAATTAAAGGTTAATATAATATGGATTTGTCTATTTGTATTGTTTCAATGAATAACCGAAATGTGATTGAAGAATGTATAAGTTCAATTTATAATAATCCCCCTTCAAAATACTCTTTCGAAGTAATAGTTGTTGACAACTGTTCAATAGATGGGACTCAAGTCTATTTAGAAGAAATAAGCAGTAAATATTCTAATCTAATAGTAATAATAAATCAAATTTCATTAAATTTTGCTCAAAACAATAATAAAGCAATTAAGTGTGCACAGGGTAGTATTGTTCTAATTCTTAATCCTGATACTTTGATAAAAAGAAAAACTTTAAATTTTATGGTCGATTATATGTTAAGTAACGCAAAAGTTGGTGCATCTTCATGCAAGCTTCTATATCCCGATGGTTCTTTTCAAGATAGTGCCCGCAGATTTATAAAAGTTAAATATTTATTAGCTAGCAGATTTAAAGTTTGGGGTATTGCAAAATTTGAAAGTCTAAATGAAGAATATATAATGTCAAAAGAGTATGATACTGTCCCCAAAAATGTTGATTATATTCTGGGGGCATGTATGTTCGTTAAGAGAGAGGTGTTTACCGAAATTGGATTATTTGATGAGAGATTTCTCCTATATGCTGAAGATACAGACCTGTGTTATAGAATTTGGAAATCAGGTTGGTCAGTAACTTATGTGCCAAACGTTGAAATAATACATATTTATGCTAGAACAGGTGCGAAAAAAATCTTCAGTAAAGCTGCGATTTATCAGTTATATACGGCATTATTATTTTACTCAAAACATTATTGGAAAATAACAAAATGATCTGGCGTTCATCATATCATCGAAGAATAGCACAAGCAGGAGATTTTATTACTGCTTTGATAAGTTTTGCTATTGCTTATTATTCTTCCGGAGTTCTTCATGG
>Ga0172370_10006154_pt1 | contig 15175 bp, 11 predicted proteins | sample LakKiv5m_FD_114538 | JGI IMG/M metagenome (GOLD analysis project Ga0172370, IMG submission 114538) | Freshwater microbial communities from Kabuno Bay, South-Kivu, Congo - kab_022012_11.5m | ecosystem: Environmental > Aquatic > Freshwater > Lake | place: Democratic Republic of the Congo...
AGAAAAATGCTTCAGAGTCACCCTATTTGTCATCCCCGCGAAGGCGGGGATCCAAATTGAGCTTATGATATGAAGAGAAATATCTTGGGTTTGGATTCCCGCCTACGCGGGAATGACATTTTTTTACAGTCTCAGATTAGTATTGTGTTTTTATATCATACTGTCTTCCGTCGCTCGTAACCGTAATATCTCCTTGCGTGTCAGTACGATAAATTGCTACATCGTTCTCCTCGAGGTGTTTGATAACTTCCCGGTGCGGATGGCCATAGCTATTATCGGCCCCGACAGAAATGATGGCTGCTTCGGGCTGTATCGCATCGAGAAACGCTTTGCTCGTCGACGTGCGGCTGCCATGATGGCCCGCTTTGAGAATCTGTACTTTTAACGATGGATAACGTGCTACAATCTCGTGCTCAACTGCTGTGCCGGCATCGCCCGTTAAAAGAATAGCAACATTCTGATATTTCATCATAGCAACGATCGAGGAATCATTCAAGGGCGTTGTGTCTTTTGCATCTTGCGCGCCCCCGCTTGAGAGGATCTCAAACCGCGCGCCTGATGCGAACTGAAATATCTGCCCCGCCCGAGCTGTTTTGATCGGGATGCGGTTTTCTCGGGCCACTGCGATGAGCTCACCATATTCAGGCGTATCGCGATCAACGGCAAGGATCAACAGCATTCCGACTCGATAGGTGCGCATCACTTCGGCAAGCCCGGTGATATGGTCTGCGTCAGGATGCGTTGCAACGACGATATCAATGTATCGATCAAACAACGGCATGGCGGACCCCAATTTCTCCACGACACGATTCGAAGGGCCGCCATCGACAACGATATCCTGATTTGACGGCAGCCGCAGATGGATGGCATCGCCCTGACCGATGTCAAAAAAAGTCACCTTTATCTGATCCGATGAAGAAAAACTTCCCGATGCAAAAAGCACAAGTCCGCTCACCGCAAACAGAGCGACCAAGCCGGAGAGAACAGGAGAGCGTGTCACTATCACAGTGATGCATTATGGTGGAATGCACGCGCGTGTTCTACAAGTTTTTTTGCGATCGTAAAACGCGCTTCATCATCAGGCGCGCCAAAAACAAGCACATAGAGACGCTCGTCATCCAGTGACGTTTCGAGTACAAAATTGTATCCTGATTCACCGATATATCCCGTTTTAGCTGCCTGGATTCCGTCGAGATCCGCAAATAGTTCATTCGTTGTCCACACCGTATGCCATTGGCCAGCCGGTCCTTCCGTACGGAATGAATGCCGTTGCGTAGATGCAGCAGTGCGAATCGCGGGGTCATTGAACGCGACGGCAAGCAACTTTACGATATCAGCCGCAGTCGATATATTCTCCGCGCTCAAACCTGTGACGTCGGTAAAATGCGTGCTGCTCATGCCGAGCTCTCTTGCTTTCTTATTCATCAACGCAACATAACGATCGGTCCGGATTCCGGTGGAACGCGCCAACGCTTTTGCGGCATTGTTCTTTGATCCGATAATCATGCTCTTAAATAAATCTCTCACGCGTGTTTGCTCACCGTTGCTGAAAATAATTTTCGACGGTGGAGCATCATCAGCCTTGATGATAGTCACAGTATTATCCCAGCCAGGGTTATGCTCAAGAAACACAAGCGCTGTCATCAGTTTCGTAATGCTTGCGATGGGAACGCGCGCGCGCATTGCTTTCTTTGCATAGACGTGCTGGGAACTGTCAACGACATAGATAGAACGCGCAGGGATCAGTGACGGGATGACGCGCGCATCGACACTCCATTCCTGTTGTTTGATGAACGCAACCTGCGCATAGGTAAGACGTGTTTGCGCAACGAAATTTTCTTTCCCATATTTCCGCGTCGCCAAAAACCGCCATTCACCCCGCTCTCTATCGAAATAGGCGATCCTCCCATCTTCTGCATCCGAACGAATAGAGAGCAATACCGGCCGACGGACATCGGATGGCTTTACATCAGGCATGTCAAACTCATAGATAGAACCTGCAATTTCATGGTATTGCGGCACCTTCTTTTTATAGCTTTCTTCTTGTTCGCTGTTTACTTCCTTGAGAATCAATCTGCTTTCTTTGGCGAGTGAATCCGAAAGCAACGCAAAGCGAAAGTCTGTTTCCGGCAACAAAATTGTCGCACCGCGGCTGCGCGTCTCTTTATCGAGGACCACGACTCTCTCTTGGGATACAGCAAAAGCGTCTCCTACTCCAGCCAGGAGAAATAGGAAAATGCTTATAGATAAGAGAAAAAAAATCCGTTGCAGCATAGTACTTTCTCATCTTATCGTAATCGACTGCCTGCGGCAATGGATAGCTAAACAGACGGTCGTATGCGAATTGCGGCTCGTTTCATTATGATCGCAAAGAAAAGATATGCCAGCACAAGAACGGCGATGCCGAAAGTGCTATTTTCAAAGGTAATTTTCGGTATCGGCAACGACGCAAAGAATCGCGAGACTCCGAATATGTATTCGGATAACGCCCAAAGAGGGAGTGACAACAGTTGGATCAATGGATCAAAAAGTGTTGCCATCTGCTGTGGCGCAAAAGAAACGACAAACGCAATGGCAAGCCATACGAAACTTATCGCCATCACGATCGGTATCAGAGGAACCACAAAAAGATTTACCACCAAAGATATTGGGGAATAGCTGCCAAAACCGATCAAAAGGATAGGGAGCGTACCGATCGTTGCGGACAGAGTTTGGATAGCAACTGTTTTTAATCCTCCGCTATCGCTAATGCTCTGTACGGCAGCCGATATGATTGGGGAAAGAATAAGAAGTCCCGCAGTCGCTGCAAAGGAAAGTTGGAATCCTCGATCGTAGTACAGCGCGAAAGGGTCAAAAAAGACCATGAATGCCGCGGCAGCAAGCAATGTTTGGATGCCGCCTGATTTGCGTCCGACTGCCACGCCAACAAGTGCGATACCGCCCATCAGCGCGGCACGGACTGTGGCGCTGGATGCGCCGGTAAATATCGTAAACAGAGCGATAGACGATACGAGGATGATAAATTGCAAAACGCGCGAAACTCGAAAGCGGCGCACAAAGGGAGCAACGGCGAGGATGAGAACTGTGATATTGTAGCCGGATATCGCAACGATATGCGATATGCCGACAGCGGCAAATAAGAGAGATGTCTCACGGCTAAAGCCTGTACGATCCCCTACAAGGATGCCGGCAATTAGTTGTGCGTGCGGCGCGGGAATCCATTGATTGATAATCTGAACAAGCCTTGTACGCAGCGACCCAAGCGCTGTTGCAACTGTTCCTTGCGAAAGAGGCATACTTTCTGATGCCGTGACTATCTTTGGATGACTGCAATATGCAGTGATCCGTTGGCTCATAAACCATGCCGAATCAGCAATATTTTTATTCTTTTTACATTCAAAACTAACTCTGTCCCCGATGTGATAGCGAGGCGCGAGTTTTGTATTGACGGAAACGCGCACATTCTGTCGCTGTCGCAACTCGCGAATACGGCCCTCAACAATAAATGACTGCCGTGCATCTTGTATGCGCGGCTCTGCGATTACATTTCCGTCGATTATGGTAAAAAAAGATAAACGCTGGACAGCAGTACGTTGCTGTTGAAAAACGCCGGAAACCGCACTCACACGAAACGACCCGATAAAGAAAGCTGTGAGCAACAATGCGATAAAACATATTCGCCGTAATCGCCAAAAGAGAATAATCCCGACGACACATGTGAGCGATAGCAGATACAAAGCAAACGGATCAAACGGGAAAGCTAGAATCGAGAAGATAAAAACTCCAAGAAAAAAAGCAAAACACGCGTAGCGAAAGGTCAGGTACGGGGGGAACATATAATTTGAGTCTGTAGAAAAATGCCTCAGAACCACCCTGGTTGTCATCCCGACGAAGGCCGGGATCCAAACCCATGGAAAAGATTTTGATTTGGATTCCCGCCTTCGCGGGAATGACATATCTGGAGTTTTTGCGTAGCGAGGCAGTATTACCCCGAGAGCCGCCGGAAAGATATATTAACCGACATTTTTTCGGAGGTACTCTTCGATAAACGCAAGCAAATCACCGTCAAGCACATCGTTGACAGATGACGTCTCATGGTCTGTACGGTGATCTTTTACAAGCTTGTAGGGATTGAGCACATAGGAACGGATCTGATTTCCCCATGCGGCTTCACTGTATTCGCCGCGAAGCCGTTTCTTTTCCGATTCCAATTTTTCTTCTTCCAGTTTGTGCAGCTTGCCCGCCAAGTACCGCAGAGCGGTTTCTTTATTCTGCAGCTGGGAACGTTCATTCTGACATGTGACTACGATGCCGGTTGGCAGATGCGTGATACGGACAGCAGAATCAGTTGTATTCACGCTCTGACCGCCGTGTCCGCCTGCGCGGAACACATCGATCTTGATATCTTCCGGCTTGATTTGGATCTGGCTGACTTCGCCGAGGTCGGGAATCACTTCAAATAAAGCAAAAGAGGTGTGGCGCATTTTTTCCGCATCAAACGGCGATATGCGCACGAGCCGATGCACGCCGTGTTCTGCTTTGAGATAGCCATATGCGTAAGAGCCGATCACTTCAAATGTCGCACTTTTAATACCCGCTTCTGTTCCTGTGAGCTTATCAATGATACGCACACGCCACCCCATCCGTTCGCAGAAACGCAGGTACATCCGGAAAAGGATCTCTGCCCAGTCCATGGCATCGACACCGCCAGTGCCGGCATGGACTGCGCAGAGTGCGCTTGCTGAATCATACGGAGCGGAAAGCAGGGTCTGAAACTCTAACGACCCAAAACGCTCTTGGATGCGCTGCAAGGATTGCTCGAGTTCTTGATTAAACGGTTCGTCGCCACCGACACTCGACAGTTCTTCGAGCTCCTTGGCATCATGTGCAAGCTGCTCCCATACCGATACAGTCTCGGTGAGCTGCGCTAAGCTCCTCTGCTGCTGCACGGCATGCATTCGATCGTTCCAAAAGCCTTCCTGCTGCGTTTCTTTCTCAAGCTCGATGATCGATGCTTTCTTTTCTTGGATACGCAGGGTCTGCTCGAGTTGTACGATTTTATCCTCGAGCTCTCGAATACGGGATACGATATCGGCCATTATTATTTTTGTTCTTCCTTAAATTCACTCAAAGTGACAGACACCTCTTTTTCTTCGCCGCCGGAAAGCACTTTCAGCTTTATGGTATCTCCGGGAGCATATTTCACAATGAGATTTGCAAGCGCGTGTCCTTGATCCACTCGCTCTCCATTCACTTCAAGGATGATATCCCCTTCCCGCAAATCTGCCTTCTCGGCAGGGCTGTCGGCGACGATGCCGAGCTCATTTTCCTGCGGGTTGCCGGCAACGATTGCGCCGTAATCAACGCGGAGATTATTCTTTTTGACCATTTCCTCATTCACGAGGCGATAGCGCACTCCCAAAAACGGACGGATAATGCGGCCGTGTTTGATAACGCTATCCAGCGGACGTTTCGCGATATTGACCGGAATCGCAAACCCGACTGATTGTCCTGCCCGATTCACAGCCGTATTGATACCGATTACCTGCCCGGAAAGGTTCAACAACGGTCCGCCGGAATTGCCGGGATTGATTGCAGCATCGGTCTGGATCGCTTCCTGAATCACTTCCGATTGTCCCGTACCGTCCGTCGCTTGCACGACACGATTTATGCCGGATACGACCCCGCGCGTCACGGTATTACGATACTCTCCAAGTGTATACCCGATCGCAATGACGGTCTGCCCTATTTGAATATCATCAGAATCGCCAAGGTCGACTGGCACAAGTCCGGACGCATCGATTTTAACGATTGCAACATCATTGACCGGATCTGTCGCAAGCACTTTCGCGGGATACTCCTTCCCGTCATTCGTGACAACTGTGTAGTCTGCATCCGGATCACTGACCACATGCTTATTCGTAAGGATCATGCCATCTTTCGTGACGATAAAACCGCTGCCGCCGCCCACTTGCTGTTTTTTCTTTTCAGCTGGTTTCTTTTCTTGCTGCTGTTTCCCGTTATCGTTAGGCGTTGGGTTGAATTTGAAATCAAACGGAAATCCAAACTCAAAAAAATCATCAAATGGAAAAACATCTCCGGTGCGCCCAACGACTTGAGAAATGTCTTTGCTCACAACGATGCTTACCACCGATGGAGAAACATTTTTTACCACGCTTACCGTGGCGGAATCTTCTGTCACTTTCAAGGTTCGAGCTTTCCCTTCCGAGCCGACAGCAGGCTCAAAACCGCCCTCTATCATCTGCGGCCCATACCAAGAGCCCAGCAATCCGCCGCCAAGACCAGCGGTAAAGGAAATCAAAATGATCACCAAGAGAAAAAGAAACGGCGAACGAAAATGAGTTGCTTGATGCATAGGTAAAAGAATAAAAAAAATAATTACAAACCGATCTGGCGGATACCGCGGAGCGCTTTCATATAATCAATAGTATTTTTTAGGCCCTCCTCCAAAAGGACAACGGGGAACCATGCGGCGGCATCGCGCAACAACGCCATGTTCGGCGTGCGCGCATACTGCATCCACGCATACTGAACGCGAAGACCGGTACTGTCAAGACCGCCGCGGCGCACGCGGGATTGCGTTCCCGTAAGCCGCGCTATTGTCGCTATGATTTCATCAACCGGATACGAGCTAGGACTCCCAAGATTGTATACGACGCCTTTTTCCGAAAGCATAATTTTTTCAAGCGCATCAACCGCATCCGACACATAAAGGCAGGAGGCCTGCGTGAACCGTTCGTCAATGATAATCTCTTCGTTCTGGAGATGCGCGCGGATCAGTTCCGGAATAAAGCGACCGTCATCAAAATGCATTTTCGGCCCGTAAGTGTTAAATAATCGAGCAATCTTCACATCAACGCTGTAGGTCGCGCGATACATCTCGACTAACGATTCTCCAAAACGGAGCGCGGAGGGATACCATTCTTCGGAAGCGCGCCAATCCAACTCTCCACTGTGATCTTCGGAAATCGGTCCGCCTGAACCATTGCCGTACAACACGGCGTTTGAGAGGAATAAAAGACGAGCGCGCCACTCCACTGCCAGATCAAGCACATTGCGAGTGCCGGCAGAGCATGTCATGGAAACATCGACAGGATTCTTGAGGTATACGCTTGGCGATACGCTCGTTGCCAGATAGTAAATATACTGCACGCCGATGTGTGCAACGCGGAACCGTTCAAGCCCTTTGAATTGCTTAAAGTCAAGCGGCTCGCGGATGTCGTGACGAATGAATTCAAAATGAGGATTGGCTAAAATCTGATCAATATTCTGCTCCTTGCCGGAAAAGTAGGTGTCAACACAGATCACGTTGTGTTTTTCAAGAAGATATTCGCAGAGATGCGAACCTAAAAATCCTGCTCCTCCGATGACGAGCACATTGGTGCGTTCTGCGATGCGGGGGGTTCTGATGGGCATAGAAAGTTACTCTTTAACGAATGATTCCAAGGCGCAATACTGTCCTTGTATTTTTACTAAAAGCAAAGAATTCTGCAAGGAGTTTACCGGATACATCAAACATACGGATTTGAGGACCGGCCATGCGCGCGGGAGCAGTGATGATTTCGTCTTTTCCGTCACGATCAAGATCTCCGAGCATCACTTGTGTGGGCAGCCGGAACTGTTTGGGAAACGCGTAAAAGCTCTGTTTGAGAATACCGGTACTGGAAAATACTCGAACAGGTCCCGCTTCTTTTAAGGGAGAAGTCACTATCTCCGTGGTCCCATCACCATCGACGTCTCCGACCGCAAAATCAATGCTCGTAACTACTGGCGTGTCGGGATAGGCGAAAAATTGACTAAGCAGAGTCCCGCGATCATCAAAAACTCTGATTTCTGTGCGCGTGCTCTTTGCGGATGTAATCGGTGTCGTAATAATCTCACTGCGGCCATCGCGATTCAAATCTGCTGATCCGACTCGCAAGCCCCCGCGGAATGATCCGTGATAGGCAAAAAACTGCGAGCGGAGCGATCCAAACAAATCAAACACTTTGACATGAGGGCCGCCGCCGGAACCGGCCGCAGTGATAATCTCGTCTTCTCCGTCGCCATCGAGATCGGAGACGCTCACATCGACACCGCCACGGAAACGCTTATCGTAAGCAGTGAACGCACTGATGTTATTCAGATCGCGATCATACACACGGACAAAAGGACTTTGCCCCTTCCCTGCCCCGACAGCAAAGATACCGCTTACACCATCAGAACCGCTTAGTGAGAACGGAATACGGCCCGGATCAAAGGGAAAAAGCTGGCGATTGGCTTTTCGTTTTGTCCCTTCAAAAAAAAGTATAGGACCGCTTCCGTCAGCACGCGCTACTGCAAGCGTATGTGGCTGTATCGTAAGGTTCTCCGATGTCGATCGTGGAATTTGCCCGTTTTCGATGGTGTTGCGGATAAGCTTTTCCACGTTGAGAGACCCGCATCCCATGCCTCCGGTGAAGGATGGATTGAGTTTGTCAACGGCATTGCAGCTGTTTTTTAATATCCGAATCGCATCGACAGGATGCAATAATGGGTTCACTGACTTCATGAGGGCAAATGCGCCCGAAACAACTGCCGTTGACAATGATGTGCCAGACCAACCGCTGCCGTAAAACGCGTCGAAGCCCGGCTGATCATATTTCACCACTTGCGTCGCGTAATAATCATATCCGGGAGCAACGACATCAACACACGGCCCGTAATTTGAAAACTGTGCTTTTTGGCCGATGGGGTCTATAGAGCCTACACCAACGATGATGTCTTCGTTTTCCTCATTGGTAAAACACGCGGGATATACTGGTTTTTCCGCAAGATTGAATCCATGCTGTTTTGTGTTGTCATTGCCGGTTGCTGAAACAATGATGATGCCGGCATCGTAGGCGCGTTTGAGCGCGGCTTTCAAAAATTGGCTCTCGCCGCTCGAGACAAAACTAAGATTCACGATATCGACTTTTTTTCGGATTGCATAATCAAGCGCGTTGATCACCGAAAGCACGGATCCTTCGCCTTGGTTGTCGAGCACGCGCAGCGGCATTATTTTTGACCGCCAGCTTACGCCCGCAATGCCGATCCCATTATTGCCGCGCGCGGCAATAATGCCGGCAATGATCGTGCCATGATGGATGCCGGCCTGAATAAATGCATTATGAAATTTCGGCGTTGGATCAGGGATGTCATCAACAAAATCCCAGCCGTTAATATCATCGATATACCCATTTTGATCGTTATCGACCCCGTCGCCCGGCGTCTCCGCGCCGTTCACCCAGATGTTGCTTCGTAAATCGGGATGATTGATGTCAACACCGGAGTCAAGGACGGCTACCACAACTTCACTTGAACCGGTTGTCAGCGACCAGCTTTCCGGAATGCGCGACTGCTTATGATATGACTGCTTTTCAAATTCCGAATCATCCGGTGTGACGCTAGCAGCAGCTGCCGTCACCGGATAATCCGGCTCTGCAAATAATACACGAGGATTTGCCCGCAATGCCAGAACAACGCGAGATGCTGACGCGCCGTTGGGTAACTCAAGGACAGAAAGTGTCTGCTCTCCAGCGAATTGCACTAAAATCCGAGAGGACGGCTCGGATGCGAAGCGTGGCTGCGTGGCGCGGTCGGCCGAAACTTCTGCAAGCACAACTTGCTCTTGTTGGAAGGGAAATCCGCTGATGGCCTGGGGGATGATTGTCGCTAACGCGACAAAAATACTACCGATCGCCCCTATGCCGGTTCGTACGCGGCTCATAGATCGGTTCATAAAGGGGTAAAAGATTCTAACCATATCGTTTGAGCGAGTCGTTCTTTAGTCAGATTCAAGGCGCGAGATCGCGCCACGATGAGAGCCATCGTTAGCGAACTCGCAACACAGAAGATGACTAAAGAACGGGCTCGCCCGAAGGGAGGCTCAAAAATGACCGATTTCTTCGTTGCTCCTCCTTGAAGTATATCATCATACATCTTCGTCGTCGCGTCTCGAAATCGTTTCATTTTTGAAGCCTCTCAAATGCGATATGGTTAGAATCTTTTACCCCTTTAGTATAGCATGAATTACGAAACCACTAAAAACAGTGTCATCCCTACCGCTTTTGTCATCCCTGCGACCCGAAGGCATGCCCTCGCGAAGGCGGGGGCAGGGATCCAAACCCAAATGGGAAGATATCTACAACCATTTTTAATTTGGATTCCCGCTTTCGCGGGAATGACAGAAAAAGAACGGGAGTGGCATGTTACTATTGCTCCTTTTCTGCTTTGATGACAGCTTGATATTGGGTTTGTAATTCCTTTACACGAGCGGCAAGCACTGTGTCGGACGGATCTTTTTTGCTCAACGTATCCCAGTACAGATATGCCTCATATCCCTCTCCGATTGATTCAAGAAAGCTCGCATACTCGCGCATCAGACCGGTATCGTTATTCGTACGGATCAGTCCTTCAAGATATGCACCGCGAGCAGCTTCTTCATCGTTGCGGTACTCACGGTAAAATTGGGCGTACTTGGAATAAAAGGATATGTTGCGCGGCTCAAAGTCAAGAGCTTTCTTGAACGATTCTTCTCCATCTGCCACTTTCCCCATGCGTCCATAGAGTAGTCCAAGCGCTATCAATGCTTCTGCATCTTTTGGATACGCAGTGAGCGCAAGACGATAGACAGAAACGGACTTCGCAAGATGCCCCAGCTTTTCATATTTTTCACCCAGACTCCGATACAAAGCAGCGCGAGCTATCCCGTCTTTTACGTCCGTGCCTTTCAGGGATTCATTGAGAGTATCTATCTCTTTTCCGATACTCGCCTTATCTTCGTCAGAAAGCGAAACCGACACGACAGAGTATTTCTTTGCATCTTGATATTCTTTGACGCTGGAGAGTAATACAGGGAGGCTGATGAGCGCTACGAAGCCTAATATGAATAACAGGCACAGTGCGGCAATGCTATATTTTCTATTATAGATCAATCGATGCATAGCGATAAAAATAGGTGGGGCCTAAAGACTCCACCTATTGTAGAGAAAACGAAGTAAAATTGTCAACCGTCTACCGCACGGCGCCGGAGTACGCGATTGCTTTAAGGACATTCCACGCCGTCACTTTATTGGGATAGTATCCGTAGAGATTATAGAATGTCTGAAGAGCCGGTGTCTCTCGTTTTTCAACCTCACGATTCGGGACTGTTTTGTACGAGCCGTCATCTTGCTTTACTTGCTTTGTCGGCAGGAGCCCAAACTGCATGATGTTGATTGCAGCCGCATCGTTTGCGTTATTCTGGTTTGCGTCGCGTTTATACACGAGCTTAAAGTTTGTAAACGCACGGTCTTTGGTGGCAGTACACTCTTTGAGCGAGGGGAACCGTCCGTTTGCGATGCGCAATGCTGCTTCCCACTCTGCATCTGTCACCGGCAACCTGCCATCGCATGCTGCGCTAAAGCTCCGCAACACTCCGGCGCGCTCCCCTGCTCCGAGTTTTAATGTAAGCTGCGTGCCGTAGGTGATGAAATTATCAACCTTTGCTTTTTCTTCTGTTTTGAGCTTAATCTCTGCTTTTGCTATCACATTTGAAACGAGCGGCTCAAGTTTTTCCTCCACTTTTGGATCTACCTTCACACCAAGCGCTTCAACGACCGCTTGCTTATCAACGGCGATCGCCTGTGTTGCTTCTTCCTTGATATTCTCTGCTTGCTGCTTAAATCCCTCGTTGCGCGCAACCTGATCAATCTTCTTTTCTTCCGGTGTCAAGGGCTTGGCAACCTCTACCGGTTTTTCCTCTGCTTCTTTTACTGCTTCTTTTGGAAGTTTTTCTTGTGTTTCTGTCGCTAACTTCTTTGCTGCGGCAGCTTTATCTTCAGCTGTCTTTCCTTTTGATTGGGCTTCTTGGGCTTCTTGCAGCGCGGCACTGGCTTTCTTTTTTGCTTCTGCTGCTGTCGCGGATGCCTCATCGGCTTTCTTGACAGCTTCAGCCGCGTACGCAGCTGCCAATTTCGCTTTCTCCTTTGCTTCGGCAGCGAGTGATTCCGCTTTGTCAGCTTGTTCTTTCGCTTTTGCAGCTGCGGCATTCACTTCATCCGCCTTTTTCTTTGCTTCCACGGCTTTTGTCGTTGCTTCATCTGCTTTTTTTATGGCATCCAATGCCATTGCGGCGGCATCATCAGCCTTTTTCGCCGCTTCCAAAGAAGCTGCTTTTTCAGCCTGAACCTTAGCAAGGTCGGCGGCGTTTAGCGCTTCATCTGCTTTTATGCGCGCTTCCTTTGCGGCGATTGCAGCTTCATTTGCCTTTTTTGTTGCTTCCGCGGCCGCCGCGGCCGCCTCATTCGCCTTTGATGTCGCTTCATTGACGTATTGCGTCTGCGCGGCAGATGGAGAAGGAGCAGGAAAACTTACCGCTGCAGATGGCGCAGGTATCACGGCACCTTGGCTAAAATTACCTGTTGTACTCAATTTGCAAGAAACATTGGTTGGATTTACCGTAAACGTACGAGGGGCCTCCGGCGGACTCTCGATCGTAATAGTATTGGTAAGTGTGCCTCCTACATCGTTACAATCCTGAATGATATCTGTTCGATCGGTGATCAAGCGCCCTGACGGCGATTGGAGCTTCAACCATGTCTGTGACGGCACGGTAAAGGTGGCGGTAGTGTCATCGATGACCACGCGTGTTGCTTGAGAGCCATTTTTTATCGTAAAGGTCATGCCGTTTATGATTACAGTCTGATCAGCTACATAGTTTAGATCAGAAGCGGCATACACATTCGCTACGGTAGAGAGAAATGTCGAGGCGAGTAAAGATATCAGAGCAAGCACCCCGATGAGGTGCCGAATAATTCGATAAGGTATCGCCTGCGTATCCATAGATTGATAGAGTTATATGATATGATTATTTGAATCGAAAGTCGATAACAGAAATGATTTTCCCAAAGTATTTTTTGTTGATCTCGTTAAAATCTTTTTCTCGTGCTTGCATGGTGATATAGAGAGCCATATCTTCATCTCGCGCCAGTATGATAAACCGTTGTTTAATCGGTTCACCGAGACGGGATAAGTAGGTAAATACGATTTCTCCTGCCTTCTTGCCATTGAGCGTAAATCTGCGTTCATCTATTTTTTCAAATTTCGGATGTTCTTTGGGAAATTGCTTGTCAGCGCTGTCTGCTAAGATGTCGATGATATCATATCGGAGCAAGCTGCTCACTTTCCGCAACCCCTCTTCGTATCGGATTGTCACGAGGAACGGTGTTGTTGCCTCCTTCTCTCCTTCTTTGCCTCGGAATACGATTTTTGCTTTTTGGTCTTCGGCGGACTCCGTTGAGGCGCGAACCAGTTCTTTCGGATACCGAAAGGTAATCAATGTTTTCGGATCGTAAAACAAAGGAGTCTGCACCTGACGGTACAGATAATACATACCACCTACAACAGCTCCGATGATAACAAGCGCTGCAAAGATTTGTACTACTTGGTTGTGAAGAACGACCACCCCTAGCGCGCGAGCCCCGCCTCGAGAGCGGGGCTTCGCGCGTAGCTTACGAAGTGCTTGTTTTATGTCCATTCCGCATCGCTTCTCCCTGATACAGCCTAGTTATCCATGGTGGCAAGCTGAAGCCAGAGATTATCTGCTTTGCCGCTGGTGTAGATAAACATTGCTGTATCGTCTTCAGAGAGGACTGGGTTGGTGCCGTTCAAGATGCCTGCTACATCAGGGACAGAGAGCGGTTTCGAGCCAATGCTTGCGAGGATCAAGAGGTCGCCGCCTTTTGCCGTGGCATCCGACGGGCTCAACACACAACCGTTTGCATCTTCACACTTGATCTCAACATAAGAAGTAGTCGGCGTGAGTGATACGATTGCGCTGGTGTCGGTTCCGTTGTCTACAACTGTCACCGTCTCAACGCCAAGGGTCATCTTATTCTCCACAAAGAGGTTGCCGGCTGATGAGTCGCTCCCCGTGCCCGGATCGTACCAGGTATTGATTACCTGTACCATCACTTGACCTTCCGTTCCGTTGAATGCGGAGAGCGCCATACCGATCACGCGGCCTGCTTTTGTTGCCTTCATACCTTTGCCAGCCGTTGATGAGGTGGTGATAAAGTCGCCTACCGCGATCGCGCCGCCTTCATTTGTCACGTTCACCGGTACACGACCGACAAGGGCTACCGGCATTGGGTTATCTTCTTCCTTGATGTTATTACCGGCAGAAGTAAAGTCCCCATAGTTGTCAGATACGATACCTGCAACTGGCTCTTGATATGCTTTGGAGGATTTCACAAGCTGCGCAATCGTTTCGCCTGTCGTTGTCGTCACTTCTTTTGTTCCCGGAGCTACGATGTCACCGTAAGTGATTGCGGGATCGCCCGGTTTTGCTTCAGCATAGATCGGATAACGCTCGGCGTAGTCGGCAGTTGGGGATGCATCACAATCCAGAAGCGTGATATCACTCTTGTCTCCATCACCACCGGTTCCTTGACTTCCACAAATTGCTGCTGTACTTGAGGAGTTACCAAGGTTTACCTTTACAGTGCCACGCAGTAGTACGGTGCTCGTAGTTGTTGCGGTACTGCCAATCGTAACTGTTGAGGTTGCATTGACATCAGTAGCAATATTGACAGCTTTTGTTGCTGTGCCTCCCGCAGTGCTACCTGTTGCAATATTGACGGTCTGGCTGCCTGCATTTGAACCAAGGTTACCTGTTGCGATAGCAACGGTCATTGCTGCGGTAGAAGAGCCGGTCAAGAGGTTCACCGTTTGCGCGCCTGATGCTGCTGCGCCGGTCATGATATTTACGATCTGTCCTCCTGTGTTAACACCTGTTGCAATGTTCTGATCTACGGCACCCGTTGGATTCAATGTTAAGGCCCCAGTCGCTGCAATACTCCAGTCGTCACCGCCCGTGATCGCCACTGTCGTTGCCGCATTGCTGTTGCCGATGGCAATGGTTGAGGTTGCAGTAGCGCCGGTTCCGATATTGACAGCTTTTGTTGCTGTGCCTCCCGCAGTGCTACCTGTTGCAATATTGACGGTCTGGCTGCCTGCATTTGAACCAAGGTTACCTGTTGCGATAGCAACGGCCATTGCTCCGGTGGAAGAACCGGTTAAGAGGTTTGCCGTCTGTGCGCCTGATGCTGCGGCGCCGGTGAGAAGGTTTAAGGTTTGTGCCGCCGTGTTTGCTCCACTCATGACACTGACAGTG
>Ga0172370_10006155_pt1 | contig 15173 bp, 11 predicted proteins | sample LakKiv5m_FD_114538 | JGI IMG/M metagenome (GOLD analysis project Ga0172370, IMG submission 114538) | Freshwater microbial communities from Kabuno Bay, South-Kivu, Congo - kab_022012_11.5m | ecosystem: Environmental > Aquatic > Freshwater > Lake | place: Democratic Republic of the Congo...
CGGCGTTTCAGTTCGCTGGGCCCCAGATAGCTGTCCTGATCGGCATCAATCTGTTTGAACAAACTCATGCTGACACCGGTTTTCTCAAGGCCGGCTTTCCATTCGTCGGGGGTAATCTTGCCGTCGCTGTTGGTGTCGAGCGAATCAAAATGGCGGCGCGCGTCGGGCGTGCTGTCAAATTGCGCCCACTCCTCCCACGTGATGCTGCCGTTGGCATTCTTGTCGGCCTTGGCGAAACCTTCGGTGCGCATCGCGTTGACAAACTGGGTGTAAGAGACTCTGGCTTGATTGTCGCGGTCAGGCGCGTTCGTCGCGCAACCGGCAAGCCCGACAGCAGCGAGAAGGCAAAGGAGCTTGTTCATGGTGACAACAGTCTATCACGCCACACGGCTGAGCGTCCAGTCAAGGAATCGCGGGCACCAGCGTTTCAGGAAAGCGCCGAATTTGCCGGGAATGGTGAGGACGACTTCGCGTTTGCGACGGGCGCAGGCGCGGAGAATAGCGCGCGCGACAGTGCGCGGGTGGACGCCTTTCATCGGGCCGATGCGAACAGGACCGCCATAGCGGACTTGGTTCTCGAAGAATGGCGTGTCGGTGTAGCCGGGCATGATGAGGATGACGTCAATGCCGGTGCCGCGCAGTTCGATGCGGAGCGAATCGCTGAGGGCGCGGACGGCGAACTTGCTGGCGCTGTAGATGGAGTTGCGCGGCGTGGCCAGCAGGCTGAGAATGGAGCCGACGTTGACGATCTGTCCCTTGCCCTGCTTCTTCATGTGCCGGAGGACAGCCTGCGTGCAGCGGAGAACGCCGAAGAAGTTCACCTCCATGAGCCGCTGCGCGTCGGCAAACTGCGTGTTCTCGACGATGGCGCGGATGCCGAACCCGGCGTTGTTGACGAGGATGTCCACGCGGCCAAACTTTGCCAGCGTGGTCTCGACGAGGCGGCGAACGTCTTCGTCACGGGTCACATCGGTCGGGACGGCGAGGATTTTGTCGCTGGTGATTTCCCGCAACTGCGTGGCGTTGCGGGCTGCGGCAACGACATATGCGCCGGCGGCGGCGAAGGCGAGGGAGGTCTGGCGTCCGATGCCGGTGGAAGCGCCGGTGACGATGACGACTTTGTCGGTGAACTTTTTCACTTTCTTTCTGGCGGAAAAGAGAATATAGGTACTTGGGGCGCGTGACAATGATGAATGAGACCAACAACAGGCAGCCGTCAGTGCTCGCGATTGATGATGACACCAACATTCTCGACATCATCAAGACCTACTTGGAAAGCGAAGGGTTTGTCGTGGAGGCGCAAAGCAATCCGCGTCAGGGCGTCGAGTGGTACGGACAACGCTGGCGCGAGGTGGACTTGATACTGCTGGACTACATCATGCCGGAGATGAATGGCGAGGCCGTGTTCGAACGGGTGCGACAGGTGAACCCGAACGCGCGGGTGCTGTTGTTGACGGCGTGCGACGACGCAGTGGCCAAGAAATTATTCGAGCAAGGGCTTTGTGGCTACATCCAGAAACCGTTTTACTTGAACCAACTGGCGCGACAAATTCAGGACGTGATCGGGCCGTCCTGAACCAACCGAGAGGAGGTACGCCGTGAGCACACGGAGTGAGGTCAACAACGAGTCGTTGGTGGAGATTCACAAGGCGCGCGATCCGTGGCAGGGACACCTGGTGATTGGCTATCTGCAGGACAACGGCATCGAGGCCGCGTTCCAAGGTCTGCCGTCGGTGCCGTTGGTGGCGGGCGCAATGCTCGAAACCAGCGACCACGTCGTCGGCATTTACGTCCTGCAAGAGGACGCCGCGCGCGCGCGGGAACTGGTCAAGGAGTTTCTCGCCACCGAGAACGTCGAGACAACGTCCCCAGAGAAACCGCACCTCGACAAAGAACGCATCGCCGAGTTGCGCGGCGCCTTGCGGGAGGAACGGAAGACGTTCGCGTTTCTTGGCTGGGCGGCGGTGGTGTTTCTGGCGGCGATGGCCGTGTTGTGGGCGATCTGGCCGGTCTGGCTGAAAACGGATCCGCCGGCGCCGTTGTACCGTTGGACGGGCGTGATGTTGCTGGCGTTAGCCGCAACATTCGCGCTCAACCAAACGCGCCGGTAATGCGGTCAAACACGGGCGCGGAAATACTCGATGGCGCGGCGCAGGCCGTCTTCGAGTTTCACTTTCGGCCGCCAGCCGAGAAGTTTCTTCGCCAGCGTGATGTCGGGCCGGCGTTGCTTGGGGTCGTCCACGGGCAACGGTTTGCGAATGATCCGTGACTTGCTTCCGAGAAGTTTGCGGATCAGCTCGGCAAATTCGAGGATGGTGAACTCGGTCGGGTTGCCGATGTTGACCGGCTCGTGATACTTCGCCCGCGAGAGACGCCAGATGCCGTCTATCTCATCGCTGACGTAACAGAAGCTCCGCGTCTGTGAGCCGTTCCCGAACACCGTCAGCGGCTTACCTTCGAGCGCCTGGCCGATGAAGGCGGGCACGACGCGGCCATCGCGCAATCTCATGCGGGGGCCGTAGGTGTTGAAGATGCGGACAATCTTGGTGTCAACACCATGGTAACGGTGATAGGCCATCGTCATCGCCTCAGCGAAGCGTTTCGCTTCGTCGTACACGCCGCGCGGGCCGATGGGGTTGACGTTGCCCCAGTAGGTTTCCTTCTGCGGATGTTCGAGCGGGTCGCCGTAGCATTCGCTGGTGGAAGCGAGGAGGAAGGCGGCGTCCTTGGCCTTGGCGAGGCCGAGGCAGTTCAACGTGCCGAGCGAGCCGACCTTCAGCGTCTGGATCGGCAACTCGAGGTAGTCAATCGGGCTGGCCGGCGAGGCGAAATGGAACACGTAATCCACGCGGCCGGGCAAGTAGATGTATTGGGTGACGTTGTGTTTGATGAAGGTGAAGCGTGGTTCGCCGGCGAGGTGGGCGATGTTGTCGGTCGAGCCGGTGAGCAGGTTGTCGAGCGCGATGACGCGGTGGCCTTCCGCCAACAAACGGTCGCAAAGGTGTGAGCCGAGGAAACCGGCGCCGCCGGTGACGACGGAGACGGGAGTTCTGGTTTTGGTTGCCATAAATTGTCAGCGCGCGCCGAAGCCGCTGAGAACGACGGGAACGGTGCGCGCGAGGATTTCGAGGTCGAGCCAGAGCGACCAGGTGTCAATGTATTGGAGGTCGAGCTTCATCCACTGGTCGAAGCCGAGTTTGTTGCGGCCGCTGATCTGCCAGAGGCAGGTCATGCCGGGGCGCATGGAAAGACGGCGGCGGTGCCACGTGTCATATTTCTCGACTTCGCTGGGAATCGGCGGACGCGGGCCGACAAGGCTCATCTCGCCCTTGAGGACGTTCCAGAGTTGGGGCAGTTCGTCAATGCTGGTCCTGCGAATGAACCGCCCGACCGGGGTGATGCGCGGGTCCTTGGTCATCTTGAAGACGGGGCCGCTCATTTCGTTGAAGGCTTCCAGTTCGGCGCGGAGCATCTCGGCGTTGTCGCGCATGGACCGGAACTTGAACATGGTGAAGATGCGCCCGTGCAGGCCGCTGCGTTTCTGCCGGAACAAAACCGGACCCGGCGACGTGAGGCGGATGGCCAGCATGGTGGGCAGCATCACCAACGGCCCGAGGATCAGCAGGGCCAGTGCGGAACCGACGCTGTCCATGAGCCGTTTGATGACCAGTTGCCAGGAGACGGCGGGAGTGGTGCGGAAGACGAGAATAGGTTTGCCATGGAAATCAGCAATCACAGCGTGGGCGATGGCGGTACGGACAAAATCGGCCACCAGCCAAGTCTCGACGCCCTCGGTTTCGCAGGCGAGAATGGCGGTTTCGACGTCGTCGAAGTGGGTGCGAGTGACGTTGAAGATGACGCAGGCGATGGACAGTTGGTGGAGCAACGTAGGCAGTTCGCGCAACGACTTCGGCGTGGCATCAAGTCTGGCGGCGATCGTCATATCCCATTCGGGATGTTCCCTGAGCAGTGTTTCGAATTCCGCGTTCCGTTCCGGCGAACCGACCAGCAATACGGAACGCAGGGAGGGATTTGCGCCGGAGCGCGACCGCTGATATCTGTGCAACAACACATCCTTGGCAGCCAATGCCGCCACACTGAGGAACGCGAACAGCACGATGAAACCGCGACTGAGAGCGGTCATGCCGAGAAAATACATGGCCACGATGACGATCAAGGCGCAGAGCGAGGCGCTCTTGAACAAAATCCACAGCGTCTGGCGGAGCGCGACGTGGAGGGGGCGTTCGTAGAATCCGTTCGCGTTCATCAGAAATGGATACAGCGGCAGGATGATCAGGTACAACCGGGCGTACTGGTTGAACGGGGCGATGCCGACGAACTCGTTCGGAAACCAAAATGCCAGTTGTTCGCGCAGGACATGGGCAATCCAGAACACCGCTGCAATCAGCAGCGCGTCCAGGAACCGGTGCAGCGCAATGTAGATGTCACGTTGCTGACGAGGCATGGAGTGGCTCATCCCCCCTGCAGCGGGCGAAGCTGCGGATATAACTGCGCGACGAAACTACCGAGCAAGCGCATGGTGTCGGCTTGAGCGCGTTCCTGCGCCTCGGCGGTCTGCTCAGGACGCACCGACGCCGCAATGAGGATGTACGCCCAACGGTGGTTGCAGTTGCGCAGGACGCGGTCTTGGGTCGTCCAAAAAATGCGCTGCCAGTGGTAAGGGGTGAGCCGGTCCTTGCCGACGAACCAATAAATGAAAATGACGCCAGCCGGACGGGCTGAGGCGGCCGTTGTCACTGTGTGAACGGCATCCATCCGCATGATTTTCAGTTCTCCGCCTTCCACAGCGGGGGTGCGGATTGTTTCGGCGTGTTCCCGCTGGATGTTCCAGCCTTGGCCGGGCAGGCAGAGTTCGGGGCGGTGAATACTGGTCACGTCGCGTCCCGCCAGAACCACCGAGCAGGTGACTTCCCCTCCATCTGCGCGGCGGTAGCGGCGGCGAATGCCCGCGGTGTCAGCCGGCAGAACTTGTTTTTCCGCATCGCTCAAACCGTCCGCCGCGCCACCCACCCAGTCGCCGACGATATCCGGCAGATAGGGTTGGCCGTTGACCAAGCGGATGCCCGGTTCGGACACTTTTGTCACGTCGGAGGTCAACGCAGTCAACACGATCGTCACGCCCAAAATCGCCACGATCGAGGCCAGTTGTCTCACGCTCAGCATACGCGTAACCGTCGGGGTGGAAGCGGGATTGGCAGACGGATTCATAGTCCCTTCACAGAGAGGCGTGTTGTGGTTCAACTGGCCGGGTGCAGTGGGACCACAAGCGCCGGTACGGAAGTTCCAGCAACCAGCCGATGCACACCATCAACAACAGCGCCACGCCAAAGACAATGTAGCCCGCCACCGTGTCGTGCAGGTTCATTGCGAGTTTTTGCCCGTAGATTTGCGCGACCAAGGCCACCAGGATCACGCGAGCCATGTTCCCCAACACCGCCAGCGGGATCGCCGACAAAAACAGGAGCCAACGTTTCCACTGCTCGTGCTGCGTGACGTAGGCGTACGCGGCCGTCACCGTCGTCAGCGCCATCAACGACTGGATGCCGCTGCACGGCTTGTCCACGTTGAACTGAAACATGCTCGAGTAAATGCCTGTGCCAACCCGTTGCGTCGCGACACCCAATGTGTTAAGCACCGCTGTCGAACAAACGGCCATCACGTGTTGGAGCGGTAATGCCACGCGCTCCTCCAGAAAATTCAGAGGCACCATCAGAAACAGAAACGTGATCGGGAAAAACGCGACCCGAAATACCGCGCGTCCACCCAGCGCCAATGTTAGCCCGTAGAGCAGCAGCACAAACGAGATCACCACGAAGCGTTCTTGTCCCCCCTTCACGCCGAGATAATACACCGCCATCGCCATCGCCACGACAAGCAGACCGCCGTTGTGGGGCGTCACTGCGGCGCGGCGCAACTCGTCGCGTTTCCCCCACAGCAACCCCGCCGCAATCAACGGGATCAGCGGCCCGTGCGAGTAATGCGAAATGTTGCGCCAGTGCGCCGTCAGCCAGATGTAGCCGGTGTTGTGGTAGGGATTGATGATCTGCACGAAGTACGCGTAAAACACCAGCGCCAGCGTCACCGTCAACAACAACACGCCCGGCAGATTCGTAGAAATCCACCGGCAGCAATCCTGTTCTCTCTCCGTGACACAACCACTCATCGCAGGGGCAGTCTAGTAGTTGCATCCTGTAAAGTCAACCGATCCGCACCGATCCACACCGAACACCGCAAAGCGCTCCGATCGGAATTCCAAACGGAATTCCTGCAACTCCCCCGCTCTCTCCGCCATCCGTCGCGCCACGCAGGCTGCCGGCAACGTACCCAGCCGGTCCGCCTTGTACCGCCACGTATCCGGACCCGTCACCAAACAACCAAGATCATACACGAAATACTGCGCCCCCCACTTCCGCGCCCATGACGCCAGTTCCGCCTCGCTTCCATACAACGCTTCCAAAAACTCGTGGTATCGCTCCCGGATTTGACGATTCTCAAATTTCGAATGCAACACAGTCGGGCGTCCTGTGTGCGCCCACCAGACCGGCGATTCCGATACACCTGACAAAATCACCGCATTTGTCGCCGTGTTCTCGCGCAGCCATGTCACCACTGGCCGATACAAATCCGGCTTCACCGGCGCGCGATCCAACGGTTGCCAATCCAACACTGCCAACTGCCACGCCGCCGCCGCGCCCGCCAATAACTTCCAGCCGAGCCGTTGCGCCGCCACGCCCGCCGCCAACGCCGCCGCTGCCGGCGCGAGGAACGTAAAATACCGGACCACCATCCAACTCAGCGGCACCAACAACAAAGCAAACACCACAAAAACCCAAAACCCAGTTCCTTCCTTCCTCCTTCCTCCTTCTTCCTTCTTCCTTAGCGCGAGCGAAGCGAGCGCCAGCGGCCCGCACCACAACAAGTACCGCCAAAAATCCGACAGCGACGCCGTGTTGAACGCGCCTTCCCACAGGCAGCGCGCCTCCCACGGCAACAGCGACGGCTCTGACGGCTTCACGCCGAGGAACCGGAGCTTGTAGAAAAACATCTGATAGACATGCGCATACTCGCCATACGACGTCCGCAACAGCACGCCTGCCGCCAGCAACACCGTCAGCCAACACACAAACACCATCGTCGCCCGCTTACGACCGCCGTTGATCCAGACCGCCAGCGACAATGCCAGCAACACGCACATCGTCGGCGACAGATAGAACTGCTTCGCCCGCAGAACCGGCACCGCGACCGCTCCGACCAATAACGTCAACACAAACCACAGTCTCCGCGGTGTCTCTCCCCGGCCGAGATAGACCAGCACCGTCGCGCCCACGCCGACCGCCAGCACAAACTGTGTCAGGTGCCAGCTTGCCAGCGCCGCGAGCCACAACAACGCCGCACCGATCTCCCATCGCACGCGTTTCTCCTCCTGCCACATCCGCACCGTCGCCCACAACGCTAGCACGATCAGCGGCAATGCAAAATCCTCGCGCAGAAAAAGATTTTTCACCGTCCGGCCGTAACTCGGATACAGTGCGGCGTAAAACGCTGCCGCCATCAGCCCGGCGAAATCGCTTCGCCACAACGCGCGCGCGAGCAGGAACAAGCCGAACAACGTCAGGCTGCCCACGGCACAGTCGTACCAGACCACCCACACGTGGAACGGCATCGCCGGTTTCACCCAGCGATAGAGCGCGCCGGCGGGCACGTCCATCAACACAGTGAACTCGGCCCAGTCGTTGATCTCGTCAGGGTGCTGGACGCTGCGGTCGCGCGCGAGCCGGCTCCAGTCGCTCACCGGATGTTCGGCAAAGAACTTGGCGAAGCCATACTGGAAGGCGAACTCACTCCAGAACTGTCCGACATCGTCGCGGGCGTCCCACGTCGAATTGGCGAAGATCTTGCCGGTCTTCAACGCGACGTGGAAAACGCACAACAGACAGACCACTGCCAGGCAAAATGCGAGTCGCCACCGCGAGTTCATCGTGGCGGCATCTTAGCGCAAAAAGCGCCCGCCGCAAAGCGCGCACTGGACATTGGTTTGTGCTATCATGGCTTCTATGAAAGCGCATCGTCTGCTGATTCTTGTCGGTCTGCTTGGCCTCGGCGCTGCCGCGCCGACTCCGTCAGTTCAAGAGCTAAATACATTGTTCGGCATGCCGCTCTGGACCGACGCGCCGCTGTGGAGCGAAGACGGCGTGGCTGTGGCGCAACGCTTGCGCTGCCAAGTTGAATCCGCCGGCACAAATCAATCCTCCTATCTCGCGCGACGACCGCCACCGATACTCGGAGCGCAGCCGGAGACGTTGCGCGTGTCGGGCCGTGCGAACAAGGTCAGCGCCATCCTCATCATGTTTGCCAATAAGGGCGATTCCGTCGGTATGAAACCGTTCCACCAGCAGTTCGCGAAGGCTGCCGACTACAACGCCGCGCTGTTGAAGTACGAGAAAGACGTCGCGGCGCTCACCCGCCGGGTCAGCGCCGACGCCACGGCGGTTGAGGCGGCGTTGACGCGCGGCCTCGGCGCGCCGGAGCGGTTCTCGCACAGCGACACCAGCGCGACGGCCGAGGTCGCGAAATTGTGGCGCTGGAAGGAACACGCGATCATGTTGTCGGTCGCGCCGCGCGAGTCCGTCTCCGTCCGCATCGTGCCGCCGGACCAGCTTCGCGCGCGCGCCCAGCACGTTTCCGACGCCGACTTGAAGAAGGAATTCCAGAGCCGCGTCCAGCGCCGGCCCAACGGCGACGTGGTGGTCGGCGGCATCCCGATGGTCGCCCAAGGCCGCAAGGGTTATTGTGTCCCCGCGACATGGGCGCGTTACCTCCAGTATGCCGGCATCACCGTGGACGAATACGCGCTCGCCGACGCCGGCAATACGCGCGCCGGCAGCGGCACGATCGGGCGCGCGATGGCCTCGGCTGCTGAGCCGATTATCGCCCGCAACAAACGCCGTCTTCTTTCCTTCAAGGGCACGCTCACCCTGTCGGGCATTTCCAAGTATATTGACGACGGTTTGCCAATCATGTGGACGTTGCGTTGCGTCGGTCCATTCCGCGAGACGGGACAGCCTGCCAACCGGATGGGCGACCGCACGCCCGAACAATGGAACAACGCGCTGAAACTCAATCGGATCAATGCCCACAAACTTCCCCGCTCCACCACCGAGATGCACATGTGCATGATCATCGGCTACAACAAAACCACCAAGGAGATTGCCACCTCTGACTCGTGGGGACCCGAACACGCCGAGAAATGGTACACGCTGGAGGAAGTCCAGGCAGTCTCGCGCGACGAGTACTACGTCATCTCGTGGTGAAATGTCCCGGAAATGTTCCGGCCGTCAGCTTTTCTGTTCAGGCTTCTGTTCGGGTTTTGCTTCCGCGACGGTTTGTTCGACCGTTTCGCCGGCGGCAACCGCTTCCGCAACGGCGGCCTGAACCTCGGCTTTGAGTTCTTCGGGCGCGGCTTGCCCGAGGGTCGGCGCGACTTCCGCGACAACCGGCGCGGCGTCTTCATTGACCGGCGCGACGGTCGCTTCCTTTTGGACGAGCAGGTCGTTGCGGATCTCCTCCTCGTGCGGGCGCGGCCCGGCGGCGATGACTTCCATCGCGTCAATGCGGTCTTCCTGCGCCTCGCGATTGTGTTCGAGTTCCTTGAGGGCCTTTTCCTCGCGCGGGCTGAACTTGACGCTGACGACTTTGCTGACGCCGTGTTCCTCCATCGTGATGCCGTAGAGGGCGTCGGCTATGCCGATGGTGCGTTTGTTGTGCGTGATGATCACGAACTGCGACAGGCTGATGAACCGCTGGAGGATGCGGATGAACCGGTTGATGTTGGATTCATCGAGCGGCGCGTCCAACTCGTCGAGCACGCAGAACGGTGACGGTTTGACCATGTAGATGGAGAACAACAGCGCTGTCGCCGTCATCGTCTTTTCGCCGCCGCTCAGCAGCGTGATGCTCTGGAGCTGTTTGCCCGGTGGCTTGGCGACGATCTCGATGCCGCTTTCGAGCGGGTCGTTCTCGTCGAGCAAAATGAGATTGGCCTTGCCGCCGCCAAACAGTTCGGTGAACATCTGCTGGAAATTCGTCCGCACCTTCGCGAACGTCTCGCTGAACAATTGCTTGGTCGTCGCATTGATCTTGGCGATGACCTGCAGCAACTGGTCCTTCGACTTCACGAGATCATCGTGCTGGGTCGTGAGGAATTTGTAGCGCGCCTCAAGTTCGTCGTATTCCTGAATGGCTTCCGTGTTGACGGGCCCCATCGCGTCCAGCTTGGTCTGCATCTCGGCGACTTGCGCTTCGACGGCGTCCCAATCGGTTCCGCGCGAGACCTGCTCGGTGACCGCCGGACCTTGGTCGGCCACGGTGATGGTGATGGCGTCGGGAGCGACTTCTTCGATGTTGACTTGGTATTTCTGCCAGACATTGTCACGGAGTTGGCCGGCTTCCATTCGTTTCTTCGCGATTTCGACGTCGAAACCGGATTTCTGCTGCTGCGCGTCGGAGGCTTTCTGGCGAAGCGCCTTGAGATCAGCCTCGGCGTGGGCAACGCCGTCAGCGACTTCCGTGCGCTGGTTCTCCAGCCCGGTCATTTGCTGCTGGAGTTCGGCGCGCAGCGCAGCCAACTCGACGATCTTCTGCTCGGACTCGGCGTTCTCGGCGCGGAACTGCGCGATGCGCGCCGTGGCAGCCTCGATCTCGCCGGCGCAGGTCTGCATCCGCTCGCGGAAATCGCGGATGCGGCCCGCAATCGGCTCGCGATTGGCCTCGATGGAACCGCGCTTGTGTTCGAGGCCGCCGACGCTGACCCGCAACTCGGTGACTTGGTTGTTCAGTTCCTCCCGCTGGCGAACCAAACCGTCCACGATTCCCTGCGCCTGCGCCATCTGCTCGCGCAACCGGCCTTGCTGCGCTTCGGCGTCGTGGATCGCGGCAAGAATCCGGTCCCGGCGCGATTTGTCCTCGCCGTCCTGTTGCTCGATGGCTTGGACCTCGAAGATGACCGTGTGGATTTTGCTGTCGAGGTCGCGCTGGTCGGTCGTGAGCGAATTCAGTTCGCCTTCCTTGCCGGCGAGCGCGACTTCCTTGGCGTGGAAGTCGGCGCGAAGCGCGTCGAGTTCCTGTTCAAGCGCGGATTTTTGCGATTCAAGGCTGGTTCGCGCGGCGGCGAGTTCGGCGACGCGCGCCTGCAACGCGGCGGTCTCGTCGGTCAACGCGCTGATCTCGGCGATGTGGCTGGCGGAAACGGCGCTGAGGATGCCGTGGGCATCGAGGAATTGTCCCTGCCGCGTGGCGACGGCGACGGCTGGATTGGCCGCACGCAACGCGAGAGCCGCGTCGAGGTCGTCGGCGATGACGACGTTCGCCAGCAGCGAGCGCAGCAATGGCTCGAAGCGGGCGTCGCGAACACGGACCTTGTTGTAGGCCGCGTCATCCGACGCGGCGCCGCGTGAGGTCACGCGGCCTACAAGGTCAAGTGCGGCCACGCTCGCGTTGCCGCCGAGCAACGCGCGCGCGGCGGCGAGGTCGTCGGCGAGGACCGTTCGGATGTTGTGGTTGAGCGCGGCTTCGATGGCCGGGCCGTATTGCGGTTCGACTTCGATGATCTGGCCGAGCGTGGCGTGCCCGTCGGGCGCGGCGAACAGTTTGCGCAACAAGTCGAGACGGGCGCTCTTGCTCGACGCATCGGATACCGATGCATGATGTTGTTCGCTGGCTTCGGCGAGTTGTTGCGAAAGCACTTTCAGCGAAGCTTCGCGCCCGGCAAGGGCGGCGCGGAACGGTTCGAGCACAGCGCGCAATTCAGCCAGGCTGGCGCGGAAACTCTCAAGCTGTTGTTGTTTGGCGGTGCGCTGGTCTTCGAGTTGCAGCCGCTCGGTAGAAAGCCGCTCGGCGCGAAGCTTGTCGTTGCGGCTGCGAAGGTCGAGCGCGCCCAGTTCGTTGTGGCTGTTGGCAATCTGGCGCTCGGTGTCAACAAAGGCGGTCTTGGTGTCGTTGAGCGCGCGGTTCTTCGCGCTCAACTCGGCGTCGAGCACCTTGAGATCGTCCTGCCCGGCGCGGAGTTTGTCCTGTTCGGCGACAACGAGGGAATCCATCTGGTCGAACTCGGCGTTGAGCCGGGCGAGTTGCTGCTCCTGAATGTGAATCTTCTCCTCTGAGCCGGCAATCTCAATACGGTTCTTCTCGATGGCCTGCTCGGACTCGGCGACGCGCTCGGTATTGGTCGCAATGCGCTGCTGGTGGCGGTCGGACTCGTTGCGGAGGTCGGCATCGCGGCTGGTGGTGTCGCCGATGGCGCGCTCGATCTCGCCAAGCGAGCGGCGTAAATCGGCAATCTGAGATTCGGAACTTGCGATCTCAGAGTTGAATTGCTCGGACTGTGTGGCGGCTTGGACAATTTGAGATTCGAGGTTGGTGATTTCGGAATTGAGCAGGTCGTAACGGTGCCGCGAGAGTTTTGTGTCGAGCGCCTTGAGTTGGTCGAAGAGTTCCTTGTAGCGGCGCGCCTTGCCGGCCTGGCGCTGGAGGCTGATGATCTGGCGTTTGACTTCCTTGATGATGTCGGTGAGGCGGACGAGGTTTTGCTCGGTGTATTCGAGTTTGCGGAGCGCTTCTTTTTTCTGGTGCTTGTATTTGTTGATGCCGGCGGCTTCCTCGAAGATGTTGCGGCGGTCTTCGGGATGGCTGCTGAGAATCTGGTCAATCTGCCCCTGCGCCATCAACGAGTAGCTGGAGCGTCCGATGCCGGTGTCCATGAACATGTTCTGGACATCGCGGAGCCGGCAGGCGGTTTTGTTGATGAAATACTCGCCGTTGCCGTCGCGGTACACGCGGCGTGTGATGGTGACTTCGTTGAAATCGAGGTTGACGCCGGGAAGCGAGATGCATTGGGCGTCCACGTCGGCGAAGGTCATGTTGACCTCGGCCATGCCGATGGGCTTGCGGCCGTCCGCGCCGCTGAAGATGACGTCGGCCATCTCCGCGCCACGGAGCGCCTTGGCGGATTGTTCGCCGAGCACCCAGCGGATGGCGTCGGCGACGTTGGATTTGCCGCAACCGTTGGGTCCAACGATGGCGGTCACGCCCGGCACGAACTCCAGGCTCGTTTTTTCGGCGAACGACTTGAAGCCGATGAGCTGCAGGCTCTTCAGATACATGTAGGGTCCCCACCCCTTTCTTGGTTTGCCGACAAAATAACGGCCAGCCCGCAGAAAACAAGCAAAAAATGCGGGAAAATGAAGAAATCTCTACGCGCTGCGCAGCGCCGCCCTCACCAACGCCTCGACGCTGATGCCCGCGCCGAGCTTCTCGGCGGCCGCCGACACAGCCTTCTGGGCGTCGGCCTGCCTATAACCGAGCGAGACCAACGCGAGCACGGCGTCGTTGAGTTTCGGATCGGCGGCCGTCTTCGGCGCAAGCGGTGTTTCGGCACCGACTTTGTCCTTCAACTCCACGACGAGTCGCTCCGCGGTTTTCTTGCCGATGCCGCGCAGCGACGAGAGCGTCTTCGTATCGGCCGCCGCGATGGCGTTGCGCAGGCCGGCGACAGAGGCGCTGGAGAGAATGTTGCAAGCGAGCTTCGGCCCGATGCCGCTGATGCTGATGAGCAACAGAAACATTTCGCGCTCCGCCGGCGTGGCGAAACCGAAAAGTTGTTGCGTGCCGTCCTGCGCATTGACGTGATGGTACGTCAGCAACTTCACGTCCTCGCCGGCGTGTGGGAGCTTGTCGTAGCTGGAAACCGGAATAAAGATTTGGTAGCCAACACCATGGCAATCAACAACGACACGGGTCGGCGTCGCTTCGGCGAGTTTGCCTTGAAGGAATGCGATCATGGGCCACGAATTAACACGAATCGGCCACGAATGACACGAAGATTTTTGGTCGCGACCGAAAAACCTTGTCAGGGTTGTGGCCGTCTGGCAAATGACACGGCATGAGCGTGCGGCAGCAGCAAACGTGGGTGACCCGTGGCGGATTGATTGTGTTGGCGACGTTGCTGGTGTATCTGCCGGCGATCCTCGGCGGGTTTGTGTGGGACGACGACGGGCTGGTCGCGGAGAATCCGCTTATCAAGATGCCGGATGGGATATACCGGTTCTGGTGCACAACCGAGCCGCCGGATTATTTTCCGTTGACTTCGACGACTTGGTGGCTCGAATGGCGGTTATGGGGCGCCAATCCCCGCGGGTATCACGCGGTCAACGTCCTGCTTCACGCGTTGAGCGCGGTGTTGTTGTGGCGGGCGCTTGAGCGGTTGCGTGTGCCATGCGCCTGGTGGGCAGGCCTGATATTCGCGCTTCATCCGGTCAATGTCGAGTCGGTCGCGTGGATTGCGGAACGCAAGAATACGCTGGCGATGTTTTTCTATGCGGCGTCGCTCGTGCTCTACCTCCGGGACGAAACGGATTCACGACGCTGTTGGTATTGGTTGGCGCTGGGGGCGTTTGTGCTCTCGCTGCTGAGCAAAACCGCAGTGGCACCGCTGCCGATCGTGCTGCTGGGTCTGGCGTGGTGGCAACGCGGTCGGATCGAGCGCCGCGACTGGCTCCGTGCCGCGCCGTTTTTTGGAGTCGCGCTGGCGCTGGGCTTGGTGACGATCTGGTTCCAGTATCACCGGGCGATTGCCGGCGATGCGGTGCGAACGGACGGCTTGGCGTCGCGAGTGGCCACGGCGGGTTGGGCGGTGTGGTTCTACTTGTACAAGGCGTTGTTCCCGCTGGAACTGAGCGTTGTGTATTCGCGTTGGCAGGTGGACGCATCGTCAGTCGTCTCGTGCCTGCCGAGCGCGCTGGTGTTCGTCATCCTGGGTGTTCTCTGGTTCTTTCGCCGGAGTTGGGGACGACCCGGCTTCTTTGCTTTGGGTTACTTCGTCACGATGTTGTTGCCGGTGTTGGGTTTCTTCAACATTTACTTCATGCTTTACTCGCTGGTGGCGGACCGCTGGCAGTATTTCTCGATCATCGGCGCGATCACGCTCGTCGTGGGAGGCGGCGCGTGGTTGGCACAGCGCTGGGGCGAGAGCAGCCGCCGGCGATTGGGGATTGCCTTGGCAGTTGTGACGGTGGCGCTGGGCGGATTGACTTGGCAACGGGCATCTGTCTGGCATGACTCGGAGTCGCTGTGGCGCGACACCGTTGAGAAAGACCCCA
>Ga0172370_10006157_pt1 | contig 15171 bp, 17 predicted proteins | sample LakKiv5m_FD_114538 | JGI IMG/M metagenome (GOLD analysis project Ga0172370, IMG submission 114538) | Freshwater microbial communities from Kabuno Bay, South-Kivu, Congo - kab_022012_11.5m | ecosystem: Environmental > Aquatic > Freshwater > Lake | place: Democratic Republic of the Congo...
TCTGTAGGGGGTGGCCATGTACACCATCACGGGTCAGGACCACGACCAGGGCGGCGACGCCATCACGGTCTCCCGCTACGGCGACAAGGACGTCGACCGCACGGCGCGCCTCATGGGCGAGTGCGGGTACCGCCGCGTCACCACGCTGGACGTGAACGCGATCACCACACACGCGCAGGTCGCCGCCTTCCTGGACGACGTGCGCCGCTACGAGCCCGTCGACTGGCGGGTGGTCTACCACCTGTTCGCGGTGTGCTTCGGACGCGAGCCCCAGGGCATGGAGCAGCACGTGTGGGTCTGCCTCGATCGAATCCGGCGCGCGGTCGTGTCGACCGCCGTCGTGGGTGCGTGAAACGCTTCGAAGGAGGAACTGGTCATGGGAACGAGCATCAGCCTGAAGGCCGCCGCCGCCGCGTACGTCGTCCACCTGGGTGCCAACGGCAGCAAGCCGTCCACGGTCGGCACGGTCAAGCGCACGCTCGACCTGCTGGTCGAGGCGCTCGGCGAGGACAAGGAGGTGGGCAAGATCCTGGCCGTGCACGTCGACGGCTTCTACAAGAGCGAGGCGGCGACGATGCTGAAGGGCAAGCCCCGCGCCACCGCGAGCATCCTCCAAATCCGCCGCATCGTGCGCGCGGCCCTGGTCTGGTGGCACGAGCAGGGCTACAGCGAGCGCCTCGCGCTTCCGGCCGAGCAGCGGGCCATCCAGGACAAGCACGAGCACGCGGCCGAGAAGCGGGCGAAGAAGGGGACGGCCAAGGACGAGACGCCTGCCACCGAACCCGCCGAGCCCACCGCGGACGCGCCGGCCGAGCCCGCCACCGAGCCCGCCGAAGCCGACGCCGACGCGGTCGCGTAGATGGGCGCCACCTCCATCCTCCGTCCTGGTTCGAGGATTCGGCTGATCGAGATGCCGGACGATCCCGACCCCATCCCCGCCGGCTCCACGGGCACCGTGCTCGCCGTGACCGAGGGGCCCTACGCCCAGATCGATGTGGCGTGGGACTGCACGCGCAGCCTGCTCCTCGTACCCGGCGTCGACCGCTTCGAAGTCATCGGCCACATCGACGACAACCCGTAGCAGGAGGTGCCTATGCGCCTCACCGCAGCCATCGAGGGCTTCGCGGTGTCCCTCCAGGCCAACCGCCGGAGCCCCGCCACCATCGCCGCGTACCGGCGCGACCTGGGCGGGCTGGTCCGCCACGCCGGCGACGTCGACGTCTCGGTGCTCTCCCGATCGGTCGTCCAGGCCTTCGTGGCGTCGCCGGCCGTGCAGCTCCTGGCCGACGGCTCGCCGCGCGCGGACCTGACCGTCAACCGGTTGAAGGCGGCGCTCCGCTCCTTCGGCGGCTGGCTGGTCGACGCCGGCCTTCAATCCGCCAACCTCGCGGGCGGACTCGACATTCGACGAACGACGCGCCGGTCGCCGTCCTACCTCTCGGACGCCGAACGAAAGCGCATGTCGCGCGAGGTCGCGAGTCGGAAGGGGGCGGCGGCCGAGCGGGATCGCGTGATGCTCGAGGTCCTGCTCGGCACGGGCGTCCGGCTGGCTGAGCTGGTGGGCCTGGACACCACCGACGTGGACCTCGAGGGGAAGCGCCTGACCATCCACGCCAAGGGAGGCCACGCCGAGACGCGCTTCCTGAACACCGACCTGCGCACGCTGCTCAGGAAGTACCTGCGCCGACGCGCCGAGGTGCCGGCCGACACCAACGCGCTGTTCCTCTCGAACCGCGACACCCGCATCTCGGCCCGCCAGGTCCAGGCCCGCTTCGAGGAGTGGCTGCGCTGGGCTGGCATCGATCGGCCCGGACTGAGCCCGCACAGCCTTCGGCACACGTTCGCCTCGCGGCTCTACCGGAAGACCCACGACCTGGTGCTTGTCGCTACGGCCATGGGCCACCGGGCCCTTGAATCGACGCGCATCTACGTTCACCAGGACACCGAGGCGCTCGAGGAAGCCCTCGAGACGTTGTGACCGGGCCGGCTCCCAGGGCTGCGCCCTCAGGGATGTCCCGATCCTGGCCAGCAGATGTTCCGGTTCTTCCGCGGCAGCGCCCGCCCCTCGACGCACGTTCGCGCAAACCAATGTCGGATCAACAGGTTGGCGGTGCGAGGCGTCCCCGACCTTCGTCGTGGAATACGTGTTCCACGCGGGTTCCGGCCAGGCCGCCGATCGCAACGGCGCGAGCTTCCCGAGCGGGCGCGAGCGACTTCTACGCGGAAAGAATCGCGTTCTGCGGGGCTCACGCATCGGCGTCGCCCCCGTTGTCGACCACCTCGCACTCGATCACGACGCCGTCGCCGGATTCCTGCGGTAGGGCCGGCGCCCGTTGCGTGGCGAGCGCGTGCTCCCGGACCTTCATGAGCAGGGCGGCCACCACCTCGGCGGGGGAGTTGCCACCTGGCGTCGGCTCGTTCTTCGTGGCGCGCGTCGCCTTCAGCTCCCGCAGCAGGTCCATTTCGATGCGGTGGCGCGTGACGATCGCGTCGGCCTCAGCACCCTTTTCGGTGGCGACGGTCATCTTCGCGGCGTTGACCGCCAGGCGGAAGATCAGCAGGCGGTCGGCGGCCGACAGCGTGTCGGCGCCGCCCAGCTCCTTCTCGAACTCGGCCTTGATGGCCTCGAAGTAGGGCTGCTCGTCGGGCAGCAGGCGGATCGTGTAGGCCCCGTGCTTCAGGCCGTTCAGGTTGCCCCAGGCCGGACCGCCAGCGCCCGCGGGCTTCGGCGTGCCCTTCTTCCCGCCGCCACGGTTCTTGGGGTTGGCGCCGTGGTGGTAGCACACGTTGTAGCCGGTCACGCAGGGGTTCGGACACCGTAGGCCGGTGGTCTTGGACTTCGCCGTGCACTGGTTGCGGACGTTACTGGGCATGATGTGCCTCCCGATTTGAGGGTGCTGCGACGTCCGCCTGCGCGTGCGTGGCGGAAGGGGCGGCCGACGCCCTTTTTCGCGCCAAAACGCGCCAGACGGTGCGTACGGACAGGTGCATCTCGGCCGCGATCTTCTGGGCGTTCCAGCCCTCGGCCCGCAGGTCGACGATGCGCAGGTTGCGCTGCTCGAGGCTCAGGCTGCGCCTCGACGGAATCCAGAGGTACGCGCCCTGCTCGCCGACGGCGTTGGAGACCTCCTCGAGCACGGCCGGCGGCAGGACGGCTTCGGCGTTCACGTAGAGCGCGCGCATCACGGCACCTCCCTGGAAAAGAACGGCTCGCCGTCCGGGTTGTAGACGATGCGCTCGGCGGGCAGGTCGGCGGCGAGGGCGGCCAGGTAGCGGTCGCGGTCCTGGTCGCTGTCGCTGATGGACTCGTAGTCGGCGCAGGCCGGCACGACGCGGCGCAGGACGGTGTGCAGGTGGTAGGTGGCCTCGAACTGGTCCTTGCCCTTGCGCCAGTGGGCCTTGGCGCAGCGGACCTTGAGCAGGTAGCGACCGCTGGAGCCCTGGGAGACCTCGCGGTAGGTGCGGCAGTGCTCGCAGTCGGCGCACTGGATGGCCTTGGCCTTCGGCGTGGCGCCCGCGGGGCGGGGCTTGCCGAGGTGGCGGGGCGAGCCGTTGGCACGAGTGCCCTTCGGCCGGAGCGAGCGTGACGACGCGCGCGTGCTGGTGGCGCTGATGCTGGTGGGCTTCCTCATGGCCGTTCTCCTGTGCGGTAGAAGTGCAGGCTGTGGCCCGCCTGGCAGACGACCTCGATGGCTCGCGCGGTGACGCGGCCGAGGCGCTGCGTGGGGTGGACGAAGCACACGACGCCCCAGTCGTTACCGCAGGGGAACGTGAGGCGCCCGCGGTTCTGGTAGAGGCGGGCCTCGGGCCAGCCGGCGGCCACGGCGGCGTCGCGGATGGCGTCGACCTGCGCCAGCGCGTAGCGCGTGACCGGCATGGAGCGGGGCAGGTCGGAGACGGCCGGGAACAGGAAGCGCGCGTACTGGGGCTTCAGGCCGAGGTCAGCGTTCGGGGAGGGGGGCGCCGAGACGGCCAGGCGGGCGCGTGCCGCTTTCAGGATGTCGGGCGCGTACAGGGCTTCCGCCAGCTTCCGCACGGCCGCGAAGCGGCTCTCGAACGTGCGGGTCGCGCTGTCGTCGTGGCCGGCGCGCGCACGCCGGAAGGCCGTGAACTTCGCGTGCAGCCACTCGTAGTGGTCGGGCGACAGGCGGCGGTAGGCCTTGCCGGCCTCGAGCAGGTCCTCGGGGCAATTGGCGGGGCGGGCCGGGCGCAGGATGGCCAGATCGGTGGAGACCCAGGCGTCGCACGCGACGCGGTCGGCAGCGTCTTCGCGGGCCTCGGCGTGCTCGATGGCGCGGGCCTGCTGGGCGTCGAGGTCGGCCTCGAAGAGGCTGGTGGCCGGGATCGCCGCGCTCACGATGGCGCAGGAGTCGGGCTCCGAAGCGTCCACGTCCCCTCGCGCACCCTGGTCGCCCCGATTGCGGACTTTTTCCGATGACACCGGGACCGATATCGTGTCAGGCGCGATGTGCACGATTTCTGGGTGTACAAAGTCAGTCATTGCAGGAATCCTCCTTTTGTTTTGGAGGGTTCTGCCGGGCTTGACCCGCGCGTTGGACGGCACGTCCGGTTTTTTTTCCCTTAAGATCCGGTCTCCGCAAGTGTTCAGGAGAGAAAAAACCGGACGTGCCCCCTTCCCTCGTCATTTTCCCACCACCTTGAGCAGGTCGCCCGCGTGCCGGGGATGGGTTGCAAAGAACGCCTGGGCCGCGTCGACGCACGCCGCATCGCGGCCCCACAACTCCAGGGCGGTCTCGTTCTTGGCCGCCAGGCACCGCACGTCGAACCGCGTGAGGCCGGCGGCGTCACGAACCTCGCGCCGGTACGCGTAGAACTGGGAGCGGCCCAGCCGTTGCGTATCCGGCACGTCCTCCCAGGCCCCGCGGGCAGCCAGGAGCGTGCGCATGTGGGCGTCTGCGCCCTCGGCGGGCGTGCTGTCGGCCGCGTCGTCGGCCTGGTCGTTGCCCGAGTCGTCGGCCCCGTCGTCGGCGGGCTTCCCGCTCGGGGGGCTGCGGTTCGCCACCAACGGCCACAGCGTGCGGGCCGGCGCTACGAAGCCCAGGGCGTCCGCCTGCAGGGTGGCCAGGCGGACCAGCAGCTCGCGCTTGGCGTCGGAGCGCGCCTGGGCCTTCCGGCCGCGCAGGTCGTCCACCGACACCAGCCGCGTGACCGGCAGGTCGGGGATGACCAGGTTGGTGATCAGCACGACGTCCTTGGTGGCGTCGAGCCCCGGTCGGATGCGATGGATGCTCTGCAACACTTCGTCCTCCCTGGCGGTTTCGGCGATGGCCTGGATGAGCGGCGCCTTGTACACGAGCACCTTCACGCCCACGGCGTGGCCCTCGTAGCGGCGGATCTGCTCCTCGGTGTCGGTGGTGAGCGCGTCGGCGTAGAAGAAGGCCCCGGCGTAGCGCAGCACGGCGTCTGGAGCCATGCCGGGCATGCCGAGGATGATCACGCGCCGGAAGTCCTGGAAGGCGTTGGAGCCGCGGTTGCCGTAGAAGTGCGTGACGGCGGCCTCGGGCGGCAGCAGCTTCTGCACCTCGGCCTTGATGCCCTGCTTGCAGATCACGAGCGAGCGCGGCTCCGAGGCGAGGACCAGCTGCAGCACCTCGACCAGGTGCGAGCGGTGCACGGCGTTGCGGAGCGAGGCGTAGGAGCCGCTGGTGGAGTAGACCTGCGTGACCGGGTTCTGCAGGCGCATGGTGGGCGCGTAGACGATGGGGCGGGCGCCGAAGAGGCGCTCGTAGATCTCGGGCTTGCCGGTGGCGTCCAAAATGATGGTCGGCGTGGGCAGCGGCGGGGCCGGCGCGCGGAAGGTCACCTCGAGCACGTTCAGGAAGCTGCGCTTGCCGTTGGGTGCGTCGGCGCGGACCGGCGAGCGCTGGCTCTCGAAGCGCAGGCGCGACAGGTTGGAGCCAGGCGCGCGCTCGAACAGCTCGTAGCGCAGGACCGGCAGGAGCACGTTCAGGAACTGCAGCGGCACGTCGTCGCTGCCGGCCTTGTCGTCGCGCACGTAGATGTCGTCGACCAGCGTGTCGAGGGCGACCGGGATCTCGGCCACCGCGTCGCGCAGCGTGGGCGGGTCGAAGAGCGTGAGGCCGCGCTCGGCCAGGCGGCCGTAGGCCTCTTCCAGGCGGCGGTGCAGCACCTCGCCCGTCAGCGGGAGCGACACGCGATCCTCGGCGAGCATGAGGTCGAGGGCGGCCAGCAGGCAGACCAGCGGGCGTAGCTCGCGGGCCTCCTCGATGCTCTCGACCGCGCGGAGATCCTCCTCCATGCAGGCGACGAGCCGGTGCACGCGCTTGGCGTCGCGCGGCAGGATGCGCACGCTTTCGACGAACTCCGAGAGGATGTCCTCGTCGAACACGGCCACGCCGAAGTCACCGGCGTAGTCCTTGACCTTGTGCAGGTACATGGGCTGCTGCACGAAGAACGAGCGGTACTTGTCCAGGAACTGCGCGAAGTACCCGCAGCCGGCGCGGTCGGCGCAGGCGCGGCACAGGTGGCGGTTCACGTTGAGGCGCTTCTCGCGCAGCAGGTGGGCCACGTCGGGCTGGGTGCAGTTGGCGGCCAGCGTCTCGCCGGAGGGCAGCTTCACCTCGCCGTGCCGCCCCTCGATGCGTCGCCAGTGCGCCTTGATGGCCGCCGGGATGTTGTCGTAGAGGTCGAGGCGCGTGGCCACCCACAGCGTGCGCAGCCCGAGCGCGTTGGCCTTCTGGAAGACCGTGATCGTCTTGCCCGTGCCGGCCGGGGCCTTCACCAGGAGCGGCGGCGTGACCGTGCCCACGAACGCGCCGGCCTTCACGTCGGCCACGTAGTCGGCGACGCGATCGGCCATGTGCGTGCGCAGGGCGTCGACGTCGTCGAACGCGAGGCGCGCCGTGCAGGGTGCCGAAGGGGCTGGTGTCGCCGCGGCCGGCGTGTACGGCGCCGTCGGTTCGACCCGGTGCAGGCGCCGCGACGTGGCCGTCTCGCGGTTTCGCGGGAACAGCTCGCAGGTGTCGTTGCAGGTGAAGCCCATGCGGCGCGCGACGTGGCAGTTGAAGCCGTACCGGTCGCTGCGGAACACTGACGCTGTCGCCGTGCGCGTCGACGCCGCGATCTCGGCGGGCGAGGACTTCGAGAAGCGCGCCAGCACGTGCTGGGCGTGACGCACCAGGAACTCGGCGGTCTCGTCCTGGCGCCGGCCGATGGCCTTGAAGTACGTGGCCAGGAAGACGGTCACCTGGTTGCGGTTGGCGGCGCGCGTGTCGACGACCCCCGTGGTCAGGGCCTCGCGCACGCAGGGCGGGTGCACCAGGTCGTCGATGGGCGTGCCGGCCTCGACCGACGGCGTGCCGCCCGTCGTGGTCACCGCACGTGGCGCCGACTGTCGTGCCGCGGGCAGCTCGCCGATACGGCTGGCGCCGACGGTGAAGCGCGGCCGGCTCCGCACCTCCCCGGCTGCCAGCGCGTACAGCCCCGCCAGGTACTCGTTGCGCTCGGCCGACACCGCGGGCACGACGACGCGCCCCTGCGCCAGTTCGAGGATGTGCGGCTCGCCCGCCTCGAGGTCGGCGCGCGTGAGCGCCACCTTGTAGAGCCCGGTCGACTGGTGCCGCGAGTTCGGCAGCCGGAACTGCCGCCGGTTCGAGTAGATGGCGGGGTCGGTGTGCAGCGGGCCGGTCTCTTCCTGGATCAGCTCCGCGATGCGGCGGTTGACCAGGTGGTTGTCGCCGGCCGGCGTCTGCCCGAACGCCGTGCTCGGGACGACGACGTGGAAGCCGCGCCCGCCCGTGAAGAACACCGTGTGCGGCACGCCGTAGCGCTCGCAGAAGCCGAGCAGGCTGAGCACCACCGGGATGGCGTCGCCGAGGCTGGCGATCTCCTTGCCGTCGCCCACGTCGACGTCGAAGGCCAGGTCGACGTAGCAGTCGGTGGGCACGGCCGCGCGCACCGCCTCGACGTGCTCCTCGAGCGCCGGGATGCCCGCCACGACCTTGGGGATGTGCCGGTTCAGCCCCGCCAGGTGCAGCTTGTATTCGGCCAGCATGACCTTCAGCCGCGCCAGCGCGTATGCCAACGGGTAGCGGTTCAGGGTCGTGTACAGGTTGAAGTGGTCGAAGATGCGGCCGAAGGCGTCGAGCGCGACGGGGTCGTCCTCGATGGGCAGCCACTTGATGCGGTAGTCGCTGGCGCGCAGGTGCTCGGTGTAGATGGCCGGCACGTGGTAGCCCAACTCCTCGCGGGCGCGGTCGGCGAAATCCTTCCGGTGGAAGAAGCGCGCGCGGTGCTTGTCCGAGTGGCTGTGCCAGACCTCGCGCACGAGCGCATCGGAGGGCAGCCGCAAGAAGTGCGCCAGCATCTCCTCGAAGACCGGCGAGTAATCCTCGAAGTCGCGCGTGCGCTTGGTCATGCCGCCTCCAGCACGGACAGGAGCGTGATGCGGTCGTCGGCGCGGTGGACGCGTACGGCGCGCTGGATGCCCGTGCTGTCGCCGAGGATCACGGCCTGCTTGCGGGCACGCGTGACCGCCGTGTAGGCCAGGTTCCGGTGCAGCATGAAGCTCTGCGACGAGTGGAAAATGCTGATGGCGCAGGGCACTTCCGAGCCCTGGTACTTATGCACCGTGCAGGCGTAGGCCAGGACGACGTTGGCGATGTGCTTGTCGTCGACCTCGACCTGGCCGCGGTCCTCGAAATCGACGATCCACCGGCCAACGCGCTCGTCGGCATCGACGACGTAGCCGACGTGGCCGTTCATCACGTCGAGCGTGTAGTCGTTCCGGACCTGTATGACCTTGTCGCCGGGGTACAGGCGCGGTCGCCGGTTGGCGCGCACGGGCTCGATGTCGCGGCCGAATACCTTCTTCTGCGCAACCGCCTGCAGGGCGATGTTCAGGTTCTCGACGCCGACCACGCCCTTGCGCTGCGGCACCAGCACCTGCACGTCGCGGAGCAGGTCGTAGCCCAGCTTCTCGGCCAGTACGGACTGGTACAGGTGCAGCAGGTAGTTCAGCAGGTCGTCCGGGTCGTCGAAGCGCGGGATGACCCTCCAGTCCGGCGTGGCGGCGTCGCTCGCGCGCATCCCGACCATGCGGCCGTTCAAGATCTCGAGGCTGTTGTGGCGCAGCGCGCCGGCCTGGCGCACGACCTCGTCCAGGATGGTGGTCGGCACCAGGCGCTCGCGGATGACGTCGCGCAGGATGTTGCCCGGGCCCACCGGCGGCAATTGCGCGGCGTCGCCGGTCAGGATGACGCGCGTGCTGGCCAGATCGATGGCGCGGAACAGGTGGTAGGCCAGGGGCACGTCCACCATGGACGTCTCGTCGGAAATCACCACGTCCGCCGGGATCGGGTCGTCGGGCCCGCGCAGGAACACCTTGCCGTCGAAGCCGAGCAGCCGATGGATGGTCTGCGCGCGCTTCCCCGTCACCTGCTCAAGGCGCTTGGCGGCTTTGCCCGTGGGCGCCGTGAGCACGACGCGCAGCCCGCGGTCCTCGAAGTAGCGCACCAGGCGGGCGATGACGAAGGTTTTGCCCGTCCCGGCCGGGCCCGAGATCACGTGCATGCGGTCGCGGATCGCCCCGGCGAAGGCCGCGCGCTGGCAGGCCGTCATGCCGTCGGTGTAGGTCGCGAGGTCGGTCATCGGGCGTCGTCCCGGCTGCGGAGGATTTGCCCCCCTACAGACAAATGCGGGGGTCGACCTCGAAACCGGGAAAGGCGGGGCGCGGAATCGTCTCGGGAGTGGGCGCGGCCCACCGTCCACGGGCAGGCGAGCGGGTCTGTTGCCGCTGCCCGACTCCACCCGCGGCCACCTCATCCAGTTCCAGATCGACCGCTTCATCGACGGATGAGGCCGGCCGTAACGAGATGGAGCGCATGCTTCGTCTCGGGCGCGTGATCGATGCCGAGACCAAGTGGGACATCGATTCGCGACGGTCGCGAGGACGGACATCGATCGCAAGTCCGGACTCAGCGCTGGTGCGGTCGGCTTCGAGTCCCGCGACGACTGCCAGACCAGCAGAAAAGTGTCAGGTCAGCCGGTTTGGGCCGCCGCGGTAGCTGGCCTATCGTGCGAGTAGTTCAGGAACCACTGGAGGCTCCAGGCCGTGACGCACGAGTGGACCAAGAAGACCCTCGAGGCACTGAACCACTACAGGCCGGCCGAGTACCCCCTGTTCAAGGAGCAGAAGCGGTTTGCACGACGTGACCTCGAGGAGACCAACACCTTTGGCGACTTCGTCGAGGAGTTCGGCGTCGAGAACGGTGTGATGACCACGGTACACGCGTACACCAACGACCAGCAGGGCCTCGACAACCCTCACAGCCATGTCCAACGCGCCTTACACGACGAACTGCCTGGCGCCCGCGGACAAGGTCGTGCACGACGATCGGCGTCAATCGCGCTCCGGACCAACGCTGGCCAGACCCTCGTCACGTCTGACGGTGCCACGCTGCTCGGCGCGGACGACAAGGCCGGCGTGGCCACGATCACGGCAACCTTGGAGTTCTTCGCGAACGACATCGTTGAGAAGATCCGCGGGGGCCTACCGCACCTGCCGCTGGTCACCCGTGGCTCGTCGAGCATCCCGCCCGAGCTTGTCGAGATCGTCAACCGGTACGGCGGCAAGATGCTCAACGCCATCGGTGTGCCCATGGAGAGCATCCAGCAGGCCGCCAAGATGGGCGTGACCAAGGTGAACATCGACAGCGACAACCGCATCGCCGTGACCGGCGTGATGACAACAGTGCACGCGTACGCCAACGACCAGGACGCCGTCGACCAGCAGCACGGGAAAGAGCCGCCATGCCGCGTGAGCGCGTGCACCGCCAAGACTTACGCCACCATCGCTAACGGCCACATCTCGGCGGGCGGCAAGGGCGACGGCGCCGACGCGTACCCCGAGTCCTGCATCCGTCACTTCGTGGGCAGCGGCGCGGACGACAAGGCCGGCGTGGCCGAGCCCATGATCATGGTCGGACGATTGAAACCGGCCTCCCAAGCGGTCGAGACGACGATGCACCCCGCTGCTCCCATCGGAATAGCTGTCCTCAGCATGGTCTGGACCGGTTTGCTAAGAACTCAAGCATCGAACAAGCGCCACACCGTCCGGATGGCGTGGTGCACGACCGTGGTGCTACGCGCGTCGGAGTGCCGACGTCCGTCTTCGACATGCACCACAACGAGGACGTGCGCTAGAGCAGTTGGACAAGGCCTACGACTACATCCCCAACCACTACGGGGACATCGCCTGCATGGTAGATTCCCACTGCGCCTTGTTCCTTGGCGTGCAGCCAATGAACGCTTCGAGCCTTTTCGCAAGATGAACCGGCACGACCTCGTGGGCATGCTGTTGTCGTTGCTGAAGGCACCCGTGTTCCACGACGGCTCAACGCCTCTTTTCCGGTGGAAGGCGCGTCTCCATGAGGCCTTCGACATCTGGTACGAAGGCCTCAAGGTGCGCTCAAGGTGCCCTAAAAACGAGGCCGTTCAAGTCGAAGGCGCCTTCGCACGCAAGGCGGTGCAGCATCCACGGAGGTCGGGTGGAGCCCCGATGTTCTTTCGGGGTTGGGAAGAAACTGGTCGCACTCGTATGGCGGGACAGGCGTGCAATGGCTCGTATTTCAAGGACTATCCAGCGGTTCGGCGCATCGTTCTCTTCGTGACACCATGTCGTATCTTGGCCGCGCTGCGATTCGCGCGGGCCTTGACAGACGTCAGCGAACGGCGGGATGATCTGAATGCCTTCCATCGGCAATCCCAGAAAAAGAAATTCGATGCTCGGTTAATGGCGAGTTGCGCCCAGAGCGCAGCCAACGCCGGCCGAGACGGGAACGGAGTGCGCGTGGAAGGACCAGGAGGCGGCAGAAAATGACGAAATCGACGCGACGGGTGTCCCAATCGGCCCTCGTCAATCACGTTCTCCCTAAAGGGGCAGTGGCTCGTGGCTGCGGAGGAACACGATCAGAAGCGCGCCAAGAAGGTGGTCGACGTGTGGCACCGAGTTGTGCCCCTGCGGTCGTCGAGCCCACGCTCCACGGCACCAGCAAGAACGCGCGGTCGGGCGACAGCTTCGAATCGGCGTTCTCGTTCAAGGAGACCGCGCGCGTGCTTACCGAGGCCTCGATCCTCGGCAAGGTCGACGACCTGCCCGGCCTGAAAGAGAACGTCATCATCGGCCGCCTGATCCCGGCCGGCACGGGCTACCCGCTGCTCGACGAGTTGCAGGCCAAGCTGATGGACGACGTCCGTTGGTGGAAGAAAACGACGAAATCGACAGGGCACGTGTCACAAACCGCCTTCGCGATCCGCGTTTCATGGGTAGGGAGGTCGGACGTGGCATGTGACCCGAACCCGGTGGCGCGGAAAAAATTACGAAATCGACGCGACGAGTGTCCCACTTCGCCGAAATCGACGGCGTTCTCCCTGCAGGAGGACGAATTAGGCCCCCAACTGGCCGACCTCGATGACGTGTACCGGCAGGTGCGACGAGAAAAGCGTGTCCGGTTTTCGGACTCGAAGGACGTGTACCTCTGGCGGCCAGGAACGCCCGTTTTGGGGATCGCGTGACTGATAGGGAGTGAAGGGGGGCGAACGTGCAACGCGCCGCGAACTGGTTGTCCGACTTCGGCCGTGCGGACCGCTTTGTCCTGGTAGGCGAGCACGGTGGCGAGCGTGCTGCCCGGCGCGGTTCGCACGGCGTGAGACGACGTGGAGAACGAATTCCGTGTCCGGTTTTCCGACCTCGACCACGTGTACCGGTAGGGGCGGCAGGAGCGACGCGTGTCCGGTTTTCGGAATCGAGGGGCGTCTACTGCCCGAGGGAGCGGCGGGAATGCCCGCTTCGAGGACCGCGTGACTTTCTATTGGTGAAGGGGGCGAGCGTGCGACGCCTCGCGAACAACGTGTCCGACTTCGGCCACCACCGCCGCGTTGTCCTGGTAGGGGAGCACGACGGCGGGTGCGCGGCGGTCGAGGTAGGCAACGTTTGGGGGAAATCGACACGCGCGGGTGTCCCCGATCGGCCCCCTCGGCCGCGTTCTACTAGTGGAGGGACGAAGTGACGCGCACACAACAGGCGGCACCGCCAGCGGAATTCCGGAAAGCGACATCGGGCTTGTCCCGGTTTCGGCTCGAGGGGGTGCTTTTTCATAGTGAGAGGCTGTGCGAACGGCCGATCGGGTCGGGCGGGATGTCCCCGTTAGAGACCCTATCGACCTTGCTCATGTAGGACGTTGTAGGAGCGACGGAGCTCTTGAACCACGGAACGGTCATACGCAGACGACCTGCGCCGCCGGCGCCGCCGCCGGTACCTCCCGAGAAGGACGGGATGTGGCGCTGCAAGGTCGACGGCGTCGTCCTCGGAGAGTTCGAGGACGACTGCGTGGTGATCCGTAACGATCGCGTGAACGTGGCTGTGCAGGGGCGGGTGACGGCGGTGTGCCACAAGTGCCACACCCAGAATGTGATCACCGTCCCCGCACCGCCACGGGCCGCCCATCCGCAGTAGCGGGTACGCGGGGCGGCCAAGACAAGGGGCCGGCGACGGCCCACCACCCAGCGGCGCTTGACGCCCACAGCGACCTCTACGCGGCGCTTGACGCCCGGTCGAAAAGGACCGGCGTGGCATGCGCGGCGCATGGGAGCGACTCAGTGCGGAGTTCTCGAAGCACCTTCTGGCCTCAACCGTAGACAACGACTTCAAAACCATGGCAGGGCGGCACAAGGCCCTGGCGGGGTTCGAGAGCCCCAGCCAGGTGGTTGCGCACCAACACGCCCGGGAGCCCACGCACGACGAGCACGACCGCGTGGGTCACGCGCTGATCCTGGAGTACCAGCGCAGCCAGGACCGGCGGTCGGAGTTGGCGGGCTCGATCCTGCTGCTGGCCCTGAGCCCCGGCCTGCTGCACGTGTTCCGGCGCGTGCTGCCCCTCTTTGGCTGCGAGGACGACGCCGCCACCGACGTGTGTCTGGCGCTCTTCGAGCAGGCCCGGAAGTGGCGCCCGGAGAAGACCGATCGCGTCGCCGTGAACCTGGTGCGCAACTCCCTGCGTACCGTGCTGGAAGCGCGCGATCGGTCGATCCGCGAGGCCAGGCGCGTTGGCGATCTGACGGCGTACGGCGACATGGTCGCCGACTTCACGCCGGACGCCGAGCCCGAGCCCGACGCCGACCGCTCGGAGACCTGCAAGCAGGGGTCGGCCGATGCGTTCTGGCGCGCGATGAAGAGCCCCGACGCCCCCTACGAGCCCGACGACCCCGAGATCGAGTGGCTGCAGCGCGTGCTGACCCGGGCGCCCGGGGTGTCGCCGGACGACGCGTTGCTCTTCGCGCTCAGGGTGCCGTGCGCGATGTCGTGGGAGGCGATCGGCGCGCGGCTTGGGGTGAAGCCGGAAACCCTTCGCAAGCGCTACAGAAAATTGGCCGAGCGCCTGCCCGGCGAGGATTTCCTCGAGCGCCACGTTCCCGGTTTTCGAGTCGACCCCCGCATTTGTCTGTAGGGGGCACGGAGCCCGCCGAACCGGAGGTGAGGATGAAGCGATCGGTGAAGGACGAGATGCGGGGCTTGTTCCGGGCCCTGGTGTGCGACGTCAACGACGTCCTGACGAGCCGCAACGTGAACGAGGACGTCATGTGGGAGATGGCGCGGCGGCTCCACTCCACGTGGCACCAGGCGGTGGATCGCCTGGCGGCCGAAGAGAACGACGAACGGCGCGACGCCGGGCACCGCCACCCGGCCCTGACGGAACTGCTGCGCCTGATCGACCTGGAGGTGGGGGAATGAAAGAGCTTCGCAAGTCCGAGCTATCCCGGCCCTGGCAGTTGTTCGTGACCGGGTGCCAGCGCATCAACTTCGGCAGCCTGGAAGACGTCGAGTTCCAGGACGGCGAGCCGGTGGGCCGCGCCATCGCGCAGAAGACGGTGGCCTTCGGCGGCCAGCGCGAGAACGGGCCCGCGTCCGAGTTCGGCGACCCCCACGCGGTGCTGCGCGAGTCGTGGCAGGACGTGATCACGCTCGCGGCCGCGCACCCGTACCTGCTGGTGCGGCGCTTCGAGATCGCCCACGGCAACCCGCTCAAGCTGCACGTCGAGGACGTGATCGAGGTGACCAATGCGTAGGGGCACCCTGACGTACAGCGCGCTGCGCGACTTCCGCAACTGCCGGCGACGCTACTTCAACCGCCA